>ERZ838225.6-NODE-6-length-367477-cov-23.574095_pt1 | contig 367477 bp, 238 predicted proteins | sample MGYA00519684_ERZ838225 | MGnify/ENA primary metagenome ERZ838225 (study PRJEB31850, sample SAMEA3708829) | human gut metagenome | biome: human gut; feature: human-associated habitat; material: faeces | place: China | collected 2014 ... | reverse complement strand
TTTAAATTTATAAATTTAAAGTTTTCAATTATGAACAAGAAGTTTCTAAGTGTGATCCTGTTCAGTGCCTTAATGGTGGGTACTGCAGGAACTTTCACGTCTTGTAAGGACTATGATGACGACATCGAGAACTTACAAGGACAGATTACCTCTAACAAAGATGCTATTGCTGCTTTAGAGAGCCAAATCAAAAGCGGTGAATGGGTGTCCAGCGTGACATCTACAACCAATGGTATTGTTGTTACTTTGGGTAATGGAACCAGCTACACTATCACTAATGGTGAAAAAGGTGAAGCAGGTAAAGACGGTGTGACTCCGAAAATTGCAGTGAACAATGACAAAATCCAAGTAAGCTATGACAATGGCACTACTTGGACTGATCTTATTTCACTGGAAGACTTGAAGGGTGAAGCAGGTGACGCTGCTGCAACTCCGACTTTCTCTGTAGGAGAAGACGGCCATATCTACGTACAATATGGTGAAGACGGTGAAAAGACGGATTTGGGCGTTTCTACCGGTGGTATCTACTATGTAGAAGATGGCGTGAAGCTGACTATCCACATCCCGAACAAAGATGGCGAGTACGAAGACATCGTATTGCCGAGAGCTGCTTCCATCTCCAGTATCAAGGCTGTAACAGTAAGTTCAGCTGCTGTATTGTCGGAAGGTGCCGACATCGAGTTGACTTATGGTAAGGCTGCTGACAATGGTAAGTATTTTGATGGAACTGCTTTCAAGAAAGGCGACATCCTGCTTCCTTCTAAAGAAGCAAAGAATGTAATCAGCGCCCAGGTTAATCCGACCATTGCCGATGCTACGGTCTATAATTTCTACTTGGCCAACTCTAAAGGAAGCTCCATCTTCACTTTGTCTGAAGCAACTCCCAATATGACAGAAGAGCCTTTGACAAGAGTTGCTACAGCCAATAAGGGTATCTATGATATGGGTATTACTTTTGTAAGTGGTGTGACTGAAGCACAAATTAAGGCTGCTAAGGGTGCTTACGCTATCGCTACAAAAGATGCTTATGACAATGAAGTGTTGTCTAGTTATGATGTAACGGTTGATGTGAAAGCAGCAACAACTACCACTCTTGATGTAACTGCAACTACACAAGAAGTTGAAATCAACAAAGAACTCGACTTGAATGACTGTGTAGATATGAAAAATGTAATCGATGTGCAATATTATTTTGCAACAAACCAGACAGCTGCTGTTGATGCTGCTAAGGCTACGATTACAGGTACTAAGATTAAAGGTGAAGTTGCAAATAAGACTGTCGTTGTAAGTGTTAAATATCTGACTTACGACGGTGAGGTTAAAGACGCAACTAAAACTATCACTGTTAAGTTCATCAATCCTGCTACAGAAAATGCCTTTACTCAAACATTGGTATTGAATGCAGACGCTTCTAAGAATGTATTGACATTCGATGTAACCAGCTTGATTGGTAATACTACATCAAGTGCTCCTAGCTTCTTCACCAACATCGGTAATGCTAAGTTTACTGCTGCTGCTAAGGACAAGAACAGCAATACAGACAAAGCTAAGGGAGATGATGCTGTAGGTATCACTGCACCGGTTGCTGTTGCTACTGCAGATGCTTCTACTACTCCGAACGGTTACTACAAGCATACGCTGACTTACAGAGTGAATAATGCTACAGTTATTCCTGGAACTTACGAAGCAGAATTGACTTATGGTTCAAGTCCGGTTAACACCGTTAAGCTGACTTTGATTGTAGAAGAAAATGTAGCTTCTTATGACTTCAAGCCGTTGGATCTGTACTTCACCGGTACTAATGCTACTGCTTATGGTACTCCTGCTAATAGCAAAATTACTTATAACTTGAAGGGTCTGTTCGGTATCACAACTTGGGATAACATCGCATTTACTGAAACTGTTCCTGAAAGCTATAAGGATGCAGACGGTATTCAATGGACTGCTAATGCTTGGTTGGCTGATGCTACATCGGGAGGCATCACAGTAGATAAGGTTGCTACGAAGAATGAAGCTGCTAAGACTGGTAACTTCGGTGGTGCATACGAAGCCCGTTCTCTGAAAGCTACTTACACTCCGTATGCTAACAAGAACTTGACTGCCACTGCATACGACTTCACTCTGACAATCAAATCTTCTGTATTCGAAGGTTCACTGAATTATGTGAAGAAGGTTAAGAATGAATACGTTACAGGCGACAATAAGACTATCAATGTAGCAGCAGCGAATGCAAAAGCAACTCTGAAAGCAGAAGAAATCCGTGGTATTACTAAGACCAATGTTATATACTTCGGTAACTCTCACTTGACTGGTGCTTATGTAGCAAGCGTCTCTGTTGCTTTGGAAGGTGATGCTGCTAAACAATATCTGGATTTGGCAGGTGACTTTACAAATGATGATGTCACTATCACTCCGAAAGCTAACGTAACTATCCCAGGTGATGGTAAGACAGTTACTTGCTACGTTCGTGTAAGTGTTGTTGACGAATGGGGTAAGACCAAGACTGTTGACGTACCTGTGGTACTGCAATAATTCAAGAATAAGCAATTCTCTATCGAGAGAACCTTATAATTAAAACTAAAGAATCCCCGGCTTATGGAAGTCGGGGATTTTTTTGGGTATCTGAAAGATAGGTAGGATTTATTTACGCCACGTCCAGATTCTGGCACTCCAGGTAGTAGTATGGGGTTCATATTCAACCCTATAAAAACAAAAGGGGAATGGGTACTCACCATCAAAGACGGCAGACAACCCAGCCGCGAATCCGCAACCCACTCCATGACAATGCACCTGCACCTATCGAGGTCATTGTAGAAAAGTTAATCCAACGGCATAAAAAAGAGGTCCGGAAGGCGTGCATTAAAAAGTTCCGAAGTACTTAAAGAAAAGACTACAGGAATGAAGAGAAAAGCTGGCAAGTATTAAATAAAAAGATTGTCCCAAGGTTGCGGATGCCCGTCCCAAGGCTTGGGATAGACGTCCGCAACCTTGGGACATATATCCGCAAGCTGCGAAGAAAGTTCTATAACAAACTGTTTCTTTAGAAAAGATACGCCGCAGACACCTGCCAAGTCTTATTCTTGGCACCGAAAGCCTTACCCGCCTCCTCCCACGTAAATGAGTCGCCCATCGGGAGCTGATAGGTCACGCCAACCTGGAGATGCTTCAGCAGCTTCACACCGGCACCCAAATTAAGTGCCACTTGAGCCTTCTTGCGGTCTACGTAATCCTTCTTCTTGAAGTCGAAGAAGAAATCGGGACCGGCAGCTATATAAATACCCAACAAGCTACCCAAGCCAATGGTATATTTCAGATTTACGGGTACTTCCAGTCCTGTTTGCTTCACCTCGTCCTTGCCGCGCTGAGAGAACAGCAAAGCACCATCAACACCCAAGCCTACAATGGGAATGGTAAACTCAGCCATCGGACCAATAAAGAAACCGGTAGAATTATCCTTGTTTCCCTTATATCCACCATCCCAATCTATTTTCGTCATATTCACACCACCCTTAACACCCCACTTCAATAGTTGGGCCTGGGCAGGCATAGCCATAAACATACAGCATACAGCTATCACGAAAGCACTAAAAATCTTTTTCATAATCAATTGTGTTTAATATTACGGGACAAATATATGCAAATTCTTCCTAAAGAAACAACATCTATTAGCATTTGTTCATTTAAGAGAACAATGAATCACAAAACGCATTACCTTTGCAACCTGAATCAAAGAAAGATACCACACAGATAAAATAAAAAGCTATGATAAAAATCAGAAAGACGCAACCCACAGACATTACAATCCTTATAGACATCTTTGAACAAGCGAAGCACATCATGCGGAAAGACGGAAATATGCTGCAGTGGAGAGGCAACTACCCTTCCAGGGAAATCGTCATAGCAGACATCGAACAAGGAAACAGCTATGTGTGCACCGACGATACCGAAGAAATTATCGGAACCTTCGCCTTTATCCGTGGAAACGACCCCACATATACGCATATCTATGAAGGAAAATGGGTGGAAGATACGCTTCCTTACGGCGTCATTCACCGGCTGGCAAGTACAGAACACTGCAAAGGAGTGGCCAATGCCTGCCTGCAATGGTGCTACGAACAAATACCCAACCTACGTGCAGATACCCACCGGGACAATCATATCCTGCAATACATACTGAAGAAGCACGGATTCAAATATTGCGGCATCATCCTTCTGGCCAATGGAGACGAACGGCTGGCATTCCAAAAAGTAGAAGGATAGACAAGGAAACCACGAATCTTTCATTTAAAGGAGTTATCAGCCGACAAGTCGGCTTAGGAGTTAAAGCCAATACTCGTGCGTATGTATTCACAGAAGTATCGGCTTTAACTTCTTCAACTCCTGACGGAGCGGAGCGAAGTGATAACTCCTCCAATTCCTTTAAATGAAAGAACCGGGCAAGAAAACTCAAATAATCATAACCCTTCAAACATTATCTGCCATATAATTGTATATATAGCAGGTTTCCACAATGTTGTGGAAAACAAAAACAAGATAACATATGAAGGATTATAAACGTATGACAGTCGGCGAAATCGTAGCCGACAACTTCAACAATGCCGGGATATTTGATAAATATGGCATTGATTTCTGCTGCCATGGTTCCGCACTGCTTCCCGAAGCCAGTAAAACTGCCGGAGCCGATATGGAGAAGGTGATAGAAGAAATAGAGCATCTGGCTCCGACAACCTCCGAAAATATTGATTTCAAGAGTTGGCCTCTGGACTTATTGGTGGACTATATTCTCAAAATCCACCACCGTAATATCCGTACACAAGGTCCCGAGATTGAAGAACTGCTGGATAAAATATGTCGCGTACACGGTGAAAAACATCCGTCACTCTACAATGTGCAGGCTCTCTTTCATGATTCCCTCTCCGACCTCAATGCCCATCTCGACAAAGAGGAACTGGTACTGTTTCCCTACATCTATGAGATGGTAAAGGCTAAGCTGGAAAATACTCCCCTGCCCGAATTCCACTGTGGAAGCATCGAAGCTCCCATATCCGTCATGATGGCAGAACATGACATTGAAGGAGAACGCTATCGCCACATAGAGCATCTGACCAACGGCTATACAGCTCCAGAAGATGCCTGCAACAGTTACCGCCTCGTACTCCAACAGCTTAAAGCATTTGAAGAGGCCTTGCACCAGCACATCCATCTGGAAAATAATATCGTTTTCCCACGCTCCATCAAAATGGAAGCAAAATTAAGAGAACAGCCATGACACAAATCAGAATCAAACGGGTATATGAAGAACCCGATGCAACAGACGGCTACCGTGTATTGGTGGACCGGCTGTGGCCTCGCGGCATAAAAAAGGAACATCTGAAATACGATGTCTGGGAAAAGGATATTACCCCTTCACCTGAATTAAGAAAATGGTTTCACGAAGACCAAGCGGAACACTGGGAGGGGTTTGCAGCCATGTATCGCAAGGAACTGGAAAATTCGGAAGCCGCCCTTAGGTTCATTGACACCATAAAACACCACCATACCATAACCTTACTATATGCTTCCAAAGCACCGATATACAACCATGCACGCATCCTGCAACGGTTTCTGCAGGAGCACTTAGACTAATTACTCACAATCTTTACAGTAAAAGCAAAGATGAACTGTAACTCTGGAAAGGCTGTTCAACGAATTGGTGCTACAAGGACACAAACTTCTTTTTCAAGTCGTCCACTCCCATTCCCGTAAAATAATCCTCGATAAAGTCCCAGCGCTGTTCATCCGTCAGCTTATCTGTTCCGAAGAAGAAAGAGAACAAGTCAATCTGCTCCTGGAATATCTGCTCGTTGGTATCCAGAATCAGATTGCGGTAATCATCGCCAAGCGCAAGTTCCTGCAGAGTTTCGGGGTCATTGAAACGGACAAATACGCAAGGCGTACCGCCACCCTCCACACTGAACGAAAGGCAGTCGAGCATAGAAAGCAGATTAAGCAGCATATTCAAGTCCGAGAAAGGAGTGCAATAAAACAACAGGCGGTCTCCCTTACTGCCCACTATACGTTGGCTAAACAGTTTTTGATAGCGCGACAGAAGCAAATCAAAGCCTTTGGTCACCGTAAAAGAGAGTTCATTGGAATCTTTCTTTTTCACACTGCTGATATAGCTCACACTGCGGCCTTCCTCCGTGCGGCTCTCCAGCAGGGAACCGATAAAGCGTTTGGCAGAGCGCACGTCCATGCCATGCTCGGCAAAGACAGCCCGCAGTTCTTCTTCATCAAAACGTCCTTTCGACTTTATCAATGCCGTTTTCAGCATCATTGTCAGGCTCTTGAACAAGGCATCCATCCGCTCACGGATGACAGTGGCATCTTCCTTTAACAACACCTCATGCTTGCCTACAGATACGGCACGGGCACCTTCCCGCAACGTTCCATTATTCAGCTTCTGTTTGAACTCCTTGTAGCCAAGCTCCGGGAAACGCTCTTCCCAAAGCGCTTCCAGACGTACGACGTAAACCCCGTCCTCCCCTTCTACCTTTGTCAGATAGCTATGGAATTCACGGGCAAAGACATCACCCGTCTTGTCCTGGACATATCCTTCGGTCAACAGATTCTTGGGGCTGATTTCAAGCAGATGCCTTCCATAACGCTGCATCAAATCGTCTTCCAGCCAAAGCAAGGCAGTCTTGATGAGCTGTCCCAACTCTGCTTCATACTCCAGCTTGTTCTTTGTACGCGGCAGTTTCACCACAAACTCGAAATCGGACAAAGACACCATGATTTCCGGTTTTTCCCCTTTCATGCGGTACACTTCCATGAGCTTTCTCAGAATAAGCACCAGCTGTTCCTGGGCAATGTTCCCCGTCTGATGCAGACGCTTCATATAATAGAAATCCCGTTCATGGTAGTCGGTAGCGGCAATGCCATGTATCTCCGTATCACGCGCGGCACGCCCTATCTCCTGAATATAGTCGACAAACGTACTGGATGGCGCCACATGGTATACACGGTCTATATCACTGATGTCCACTCCCATACCAAAGGCTTTCGTAGCCACAATCAGTTTCTTGGTCCCTTCCTTGAACTCCTGCACAATGGCAGCTTTCTGTTCCTTTTCCTTCTTGCCATAATAGGAAGCCACCAGACGCCAGTCTGCCGGCTTCACCCACGTCTTCAGGCGCATGTCGATGCCACCCGCAAAAGGATAATAGAGCAATGTCTTGTGTCCGTCCAGGAAGTCCTCGACCCGCGCAGCCACCACGCGCTGCTTTGCCTTGTCGTATGTCTCCCCGTCCTCCATCTCCATCTGACGGATGTCAAAGCCAATATTCCGGCGCTTCACCGTACCTACATAAAGCACACAAGGCTCCATCTGCAAGGAACGGATAGTCTCGAATATCATGTCATTGCCCCCTTTGGGATTCCAGACAGCCGTAGCGGTCAATGCAAACAACGGGAAATTATAGCCGAGAGTCTGTTTCAAAGCAGTCAGGTAGCGCCCCAAGAACCAGTAGTCCACACGGAACTCCTTGCCCCATGTCGTTACCGTATGCGCCTCATCGACCACCACCAGACCGATGCGGCGCTCGCCTACAAAATGCTTGATGTCGTAAGAGAGAAGCAATTCCGGCGAGAGATAGAACAAATCAATCTCCCCCTCACGCACCTGCCGGTAAACCTCCATCTTCTGTTCCGGCGATAAATCGGACGAGGCGTATGCCACACGCGCATACCCCAGTTCCTGCAGACTTTCCACCTGGTCTACAATCAACGCCTTCAAAGGGGAAACCACAATGGTAAGCAGATTATACTCCTTCCCCAAATAGATGGCAGGAAGCTGGAACAACAAGGATTTTCCGGAGCCGGTAGGGGCAGTCAACAATATATTGTCTACCTGCGTTTCACTTTTCCAAGCCTTTTCAGCCTCCAGTATAACGTTCTCTATCAGCTGTCCCTGCGAAATGCAGAGTTTCTCTTTTCCCTTGGACAAGTCATCGTAAATCTCAAGATTACGAAACTGTTCGTAGCCGTAAGTCTCCTTTAAAATCGTGTTTATGGTTTCGCGGCAGTTTTCAGGCAGATGCCTTTCCTTCAAATCCGGTAACCGGCGTGTCGTTGCTTCTTGTACATTCATTATTATTGTAGTGTGGGGGTATTAAAAAGAAAAGAAGTAATTCTTCAACCATAGTTATCGGTTTTGGAATTACTTCTCCCTATGTTTCAAAATATTACCAGACATACCGGTAAGTTTTTTCTTTTAAAGCGTATCAATATTCCTCCTCGTTGAAGAAAAAGTCCTCTTTGCTGGGATAATCGGGCCAAATATCTTCTATGCTTTCATAAATCTCGCCTTCATCTTCCATTTCCTGCAGATTCTCAATCACTTCAAGCGGAGCACCCGAACGCATGGCATAATCTATCAATTCATCCTTAGTTGCCGGCCAAGGAGCATCTTCCAACTTAGATGCTAATTCCAATGTCCAATACATAGTCTCTAGTATTAAAATTGTGAATATTAAGTCCTATTTCTATTTTTCGGCAAAAGTATAACAATTTATTTCACTTGCAACTATTATTCCAAAATATTTCACCTTTTTTGTCGTCTTGATTCATTTTACGGGAAAGAACGAACAAATAATCAGACAAGCGGTTCACGTAAGCCAGTAATTCCGAAGCGATTTCCACTTGTTCGGCCAGAGCAAGAATCCGACGCTCTGCACGACGGCAAACCGTACGGCAAACGTGGCAGACTGCCGCACCGCGACTTCCGCCGGGAAGAATAAAGGCTGAAAGAGGAGGCAAAAGAGTATCCAAACGGTCTATCTCCCGCTCCACCATTTCCACCTGCTCCGAGCTGATGATACTGGCTTCTTTCAGCTCCATTTTCTCCCGGTCTGTGGCCAGATGAGAGCCTACGGCAAAAAGTCTGTCTTGCACTTGCTGCAGAAAATCTTTATCCTTTCCGTCAAGCAGGTACGTGATGAGAAGACCCAGATTGGAATTCAGCTCATCCACCGTACCGTATGCCTCAAGGCGGATATGCGTTTTAGGTACACGGGTTCCGCCTACAAGAGAGGTGGTTCCTTTATCTCCGGTTTTGGTGTATATCTTCATAAGGAATTAATGTTTAGGGGTTAGGGATTAATGTTTAGCAGCCAGTAAGTGGAGCTAAGCACTAATCACTAACCGCTAATCACTATTGAAACGCCTAAAGATAATCAAAAGTTGACAATATAGTCTTGTTTTATCTTTGTTTTATCGAAGAATATGATACCAAGGTCATAAAGGTCGAACGTAATGCCCACCCGTCCGTCCTGCTTCATGCGCTTCCAGAGGGCAAACATCTGCGGAGTGTAACGGATACCCTCAATCACAAAAACAGACTTTCCCCTGGTACGGGTGGAACAGATGCGGAAGACCTCCTCTACAAAATCGGGATGACGATAATCGTGCAAATAAAGGAAATCAACGGGAACGCCACTCTCCAGAAAGAGCTCGGAAAGGTCGGAAGCCGAGGTATAATCTGCCCCCTCCTTCCCCGCTTTCAGATAGAGGGCAGAAGCGGCAAGCGTACCGGCATCTACAATGGTCTCCGGCTGGGTATAGTTTACCAGACGGAACAGAAGGCGTTTTACTTTCTTCGATTCGTACTTCCAACGTTTATCTTTCTCCAGCTCCAGTTGCTTCTGTGCCTTGGCCAGCTCTTCATATTTATAATAAGCCGTACTTTCGTAAATTACATGCGTAATCAGGTTAAAGGCAAAAGGAGAATGTACACCGTAGCCGCAACGGTGCCGGAAACGGTACAGCCAGATAAAAGGCCGTTTTAGAGTAAGCAAAATACGATTCATTATTTTAATGCGCTAATGTACCTTCGAAAGTCACCCCTTCACCCGAAGAATAATTCTCCGTAACAGTCAGGAGTACCTTGTTATCCTCAAAGCAGAGCGTAAGCCCAAGAGCGCTTATCCAGTTGACATAATGTACTTTCAGTTGCAAAGCATCAGGTGACGCCCACGCATAACTGCCTGCCACCTGGAAAGGGCCTTCTATACCCTTAAAACGCCCCTTTGCAGCAACCGAATACGGAGGATAGCCATCAATTGCCGCTTTCGACCATTGCTTATAGCCAAACGGAAGACTGTATGTCTTTCCGTCTTTCTCCACCACAGTCATCACTACTTCTTGCTGCTTGAATTGCAGCTCGATGGATTGCCATCCGTATTTGTTCTCTCCGAGCAGGATGCGCTTGCCTGCGTATTTCTGTGAAAGGGAGGAAGCAGCCTTTCCTTGCACTAACGGCAGTTGATAAGAACGCTGTTTCTTCTGCAGGCGCTTGTAGTCCTTACCGGGCGCTAATACCTGGTCACCGACCTCCGGCAACAAGCGGTTCCAGACCAGACGACGCTGCCGACGACCGTCTATCAATGTACATTCGGTAATGACCACTACCATATCCTTATCCGGAACAATCAGAATGTATTGTCCCAAAGCCCCGTCAGCACGTACAGCACCCGGATATTCGCAAAGCCACATCTGATAGCCATAATCTCCTATCTGTCTGGTCATCATCTGCTCCACCCAGGAAGCCGGAAGCAACTGCTTGCCTTCCCAAACACCCCGGTTCAGCAGCAACAATCCGAATTTTGCCAACGACTCGCTCTGGATATGCAGTCCCCAGCCACCGGTATTGATGCCTTCGGGGCTTATCTCCCACGCAACGTCCGTGATATGCATCGGGGTGAAAAGCTTCTGCTTCAGATAATCCAGCACAGTCATGCCCGTCACCTTCTGCACGATAGCGGAAAGCATATAGGTACTAATCGAATCATATTCAAACTTCTTGCCCGGAGTCTTCACCGGTTTGGCAAGGAAGGCACGTATCCAGTCGGGAGTGAGGTTGCGCATATTCCAGTCGGGAGTGATACCCGACGTCATGGTAAGCAGGTCACGGACAGTCATGTCTGCCAGATTAGCGGAAACCGAATCAGGAAGAAGTTCCGGGAAGAAAGCGGCGACGCGGTCTGTCAAACGCAAGCGGTTGTCTGCAATGGCAAGTCCTACGGCAGCCCCGACAAAGGTTTTGGAGCAGGAATACATGGTATGGCGATATTCCGGCGCGAACGGAGCCGGATAGATTTCTCCGATGACCTTGCCGTGACGCACCACCACCACGCTGTGGATATCTGTTTTCGGCAATGCCATCAGTGAATCAAACAAGGCAGTGACAGCCTTGGAAGGGACTCCTTCTGCCTCGGGTGTGGAACGTGGCAACTCATTGATTTGTGCATGAACTGCCAACGCTCCCAGCAAGCCGAGAAACAAGAAGAAAAACCGTACTCTATTTTTCATAATTATCCAAGATATTTGTTCTATATGCGCTGCAAATGTACAGCATTCGGGCGCGAAAGACAAATAACTTGAGATTTTTGTCGGGGAACTATTTTTTAGACAGAAGAACAAAAGAACATATTTTGCTTTATTTCTTCTGTCCTTCTATTCTTCTATTCTTTTGTTCTTCTGTCTAAAACATCTTCTGTTCTTCTGTCCGAATCATCAGAAGAAATACACCGCCGCTTCTTCTCCCTTGTTCAACTCCAACGAGAATACCGGTTTCTTGTAAGTACGCGTGCGTCCTCCTACCTTCACTTCGGCACGGACAGCACTTGCGGGCATCTTTACTGTAAATTTACCCGGAACAAGAGCGGTAACAACAGCCCTCGTTGCCCGTCCATCCTTCCAGTCCAGGTCTATGGAAGCACCGCCGCGTACGCGCATTCCACGGAAGTTGCCGGCAGTCCAGCTATCCGGCAGGGCAGGAAGCAGATGGATAAAGCCCTCATGACTTTGCAACAGCATTTCGCCGACTCCCGCCGCGCCACCGTAGTTGCCATCAATCTGGAAAGGCGGATGCGAACAGAACAAATTAGGAAAAGTGCCGCTACCATGACCTCCCGTCGCAGCATCAACAGCAGGATGCAGCAAACTCTTGAAGAGTTTCCAAGCACGGTTTCCGTCGCCCAAACGAGCCCAGAAGTTTATCTTCCAAGCACGGCTCCAGCCGGTACCCTCATCTCCACGACGGTTCAAGGTCATCCGGCAGGCTTCGGCAAGCTCGGGGGTGGACTCCGGCGAAATCAGGTTTCCCGGATGCAGGCCGTAGAGATGGGAAACGTGGCGGTGGTGCACATCCACTTCCTTATAATCTTCCAGCCATTCCTGCAAGTATCCTTCCTTACTGATTTGCATGGGTGGGAATCTCTTCAGGTCCACCTCAAGCTTCGCCACATAATCCGCATCACAATCCAGCAGGCGAGCGGCGGCGATGACATTAGTATAAAGCTCGGTGAGCAGTTGCACATCCATAGTGGGACCCATACAAATGCTGACGGGAGTCACGCTGTCACCCGGCACATAGAAACTGTTTTCCGGAGAAGAAGTGGGGGCAGTTACCAGCCAGCCATGCGAAAGCTCCTGCACGGTGGTGGAACTAAAGAACCGGGCGGCACCTTTCAAGACTGGATAGATACGGCGCAGATAATCCTTGTCCTGCGTATACAGATAGTGTTCCCACAAATGGGCACACAACCAAGCGCCACCGGTATTGGTAGCTCCCCAGGAGGGGTGTTCGCCGGGAGCGGTATAATTCCATACGTTGGTCATCATGTGGAGCACCCAGCCATCTGCCTCATCGCCATAGAAGGTACGCGCACTTGCCTCTCCCGAAGGGATAAGGCGCTCCATCAGCGTCGTCAGCGGCTGATAGAGTTCGGAGAGGCCGGCTTGCTCCAAGGGCCAGTGGTTCATCTGGATATTGATGTTCGTATGATAGTCCCCGTTCCAGGGAGTCGATACTCCATTTGCCCAGAGTCCTTGCAGATTGGGCGGCAAGCTGCCGGGACGGGTACTGCTGATGAGCAGATAGCGTCCGTAGTTATAGTACAGAGCAGCCAATGCCGGCGACTCCTGCTGTGTGAAGCGGAGGATGCGCTCGTTCGTCGGGAGCGTATCATCCGGCGTGGCAGGAAGCGTCAAGGAAACACGGTCGTAGAGGAAACGGTGGGCAGTGACATGGCTGGAGAATGAAGAATGGAGAATGGAACATGGAGAATTAGCGGGGGCGGTGAAAGGACGGAGCAAGCTGTCGCAGACTTCCGCATAGCGTTCGCCCGGGAAGTCGGTACCGGCAGCGGCATAGGAGGTAGCGGCAGAAAGTATCAGCCAGGCTTCCTGCCCGTTCTTCAAGCGGATACCGTTTTCCGGGCTGACAGACGATTCACCACCGTTCTGTACGAGTTGCATGGCTACACAGTATTTCATACCGTCCAAACCGGGTTTACCGCTTTCCAACATGCCGTCCATCAAAAGGGTGTTCCCTTGGACAGTCACCGAGCTATGTTCCGCACGGCTCAAACGGGCAGAGAAATTCAGAGCTCCTTCACGTCCGGCAACCAGATGAATCAGCATGACATCACGGTCACGGGAAACAAAATACTCACGGCGATAATCGACATCTTCCAGCCTGAAAGCCGTATATGCCACCGCATCGCGCAAGTTGAGCCAACGGCGATAGTTGTTTAATGGAGAGTTGAGAATGGATAATGAAGAATTGTAGGTAAAATCTATATCCAAATCGCCCAATACCTGATAGGTTCCATATCTCCCGTCAGTCTCCTGCTTCTTCGGAACAAAACTGCTGTACATCAGCTCCTGTGCCTCTCGGTTCTTTCCCTCAAACAACAGTTGCCGGATGGCAGGCAGACTCTTCGAAGCATCCGGATTGCTATAATCCGCCTCCATTCCGCTCCATAATGATATTTCATTCAGCACAATGTGCTCACGGAGAATGCCTCCGTCGGGCATCATGCCCAAGCGTCCGTTGCCCAAAGGAAGAGTCTCCTCCCAGATAGCGGCAGGCGACGTATAGTACAACTGATGATTACAACTGTCGGCAGGCGCATCGGCTGCACGAAGCAGCAACGAGGCTGCAAGCAGAAATAGAGTGGCAAGTGTCTTCATATTGTTTTTTGATTCTGATTTCAGGCTGCAAACTTACTGCATACACTTTGCAGCATTGCTGCATACCTTTTGCAGTGACGCTGCAAAGCAATTGCAGTAGCGCTGCAAAAGGTATGCAGTACCACTGCAAAACAGTTGCACTGATTTTGCAGTGGTTACGCACTGATTATAAGATTATTGCATTTCGAACGAAACTACACCACGGATGTCGGCAGACGAAGCGCAAACGTATGCCTTGAACTTACCTGGTTCGTACTTCCAAGCTGCGGAAGCCTCATCGTAGAACTTCAAATCATCCGGAGTAAGGGTGAAAGTCACGCTCTTCTCCTCGCCCGGCGCCAGAGCGACTTTTGCAAAATGTTTCAGCTCCTTTACAGGACGAAGCACACTGCATTTATCATCGCCTACATAAAGCTGTACAATCTCTTTTCCGGCAATGCTACCCGTATTCTTCACGGCAATTGTCACCGTCAGCGTACCGTCGGCAGCCATGGCCTTGGCAGAAGCCACCGGTTTGCCATATGTAAAGGTAGTATAGCTCAAGCCATGACCGAAGGGGAAGAGTGCCGGAACCTTCTTGGTGTCGTGCCAACGATAACCCACCAGAATATCTTCCTTATACTCCTGCTTAATACTGTCGCCCGGATAGCTGAGTTCATCGAAAGCATGTGCACCGCAATCCGTCAACTTGGCAGGGAAAGAGAAGGGCAACTTTCCGCTTGGATTCACCGCACCACTCAAGATGTCAGCCAGAGACTTGCCACCCATGGAGCCTAAATACCAACCTTGCACAATGGCAGGAACCCGGGATACCCACGGCATTTCCACCGCATTACCGCTGAGAAGCACCAAAACGAGATTCTTGTTTACACCCAGCAAAGCTTCAATCAGTTCATCCTGCCCGAAAGGCAAGCCGTATTCCAGACGGTCGCCGCCTTCACAATCCTGGAAGTGGTTCTTGTTCAATCCGCCTACCAATACCACCAAGTCTGCCTTTTTCGCCATTTCCACAGCTTCTGCACGGAGTGAGTCTACCACATTCTGCGGAATTTCATCTGCACGGCCGTACATCGGACGACCGGCGGCATAGCCTTTCGCATAGGCTACCTTATCACCATAAACGGCACGCAAGCCATCCAGCGGAGATACCATATCCTTCACTTTCAGTTCGGAAGAGCCTCCTCCCTGATTCAGCAAGCGTACGGCATTATCGCCCACCACCAGGATATTCTGATACTTGGCTGCATCAATCGGCAGCAACGGGGCACCTTTCTTTATCACCGGAGCATTCTTCAACAGCACAATGCCCTCATTGCCTATCTCGCGGGCAGCGGCATAATGCTCTTCCGTAGCTACCGAACCATAGGGTTTCTGACGGTTCATCGCCGTACGGAATATCAAGCGGAGAATGCGGGAAGCCTTGTCGTCTATTGTAGACATCGGCACTTTACCATCTTTCAACATCTGGAGGTAAGGGTTGGCAAGGTAATAATCGTTATAGGTAAATACACTCTCGGACGTCAGACCGTTGGTGTAAGAACCCATTTCAATATCCAGACCGTTGACGGCAGCTTCATAGGTGTCGTGGGCACCGCCCCAGTCGGTAATGACACAGCCGTCGAACTTCCAGTCATCTTTCAGAATCTTGTTCAGTGTGAAATCGTTATGGCAGGCGTGCTGGCCGCGAATCTTATTGTAAGCGCCCATAATGCTCCAGGCACCTCCTTCTTCTACCGCAGCCTTGAATGCAGGCAGATAGATTTCATGCAAAGCACGGTCGCTAAGATTCACATCAATATGTCCGCGCCACAGTTCCTGGTTGTTCAGCGCATAGTGCTTGACACAAGCTGCCACTCCGTTCTTCTGCAACTCCTGGATGTAAGGTACGCACATCACACTGGCCAGATAAGGGTCCTCGCCCATATATTCAAAATTACGACCGTTCATCGGAGTACGGTAGATGTTGACGCCGGGGCCCAGCAACACATCCTTTTCACGATAGCGCGCTTCCTCACCGATGGCCTTGCCATACTTTGCAGACATGTCCGGATTCCAGGTAGCGGCCAGACAAGTCAAAGCCGGGAAAGCGGTAATGCTGTCATTGGTCCAGTTGGCATATCCCCAGTCATTCCAGTTGATTTCGGCACGGACACCGTGAGGGCCGTCGCTCATCCAAAGCTCGGGAATGCCGAGCCGCGGAACACCCGCACTGCTGAATTTACTCTGCGCATGGCAAAGGGCTACCTTCTCTTCCAGTGTCATCCGGCTGAGAGCATCCTTTACACGTGCTTCAATAGGTTGTGCATCGTCCATATAGACCGGTGTCTGTGCAGACACGGTACTGATGGAGCATGCAAGAAATAAGGTTGCTAAAAATTTATTCTTCATGTCTTAATTGGTTAATATGCTAATGTGCCAATTAGCACATCAAATTATCATTTAACTTTAATCGCCGTCGTCGCTTTCTCCAGTCCATCAGCCGTAGCCGTCACCTTGACACCACCCGGTTCACCGTTGTTCTGCAGTACCACCAGGCACTTCCCGTAGAAAGCCTTGCGGTGGTTGTCCTTGAACTTCTCCATAGAAATAGGGCTTCCGTTGTCCACTCCGGCTATGAAGCCGGCACCTTCTACGGCAAAGGTCACATCGTTTTCGGCATTCGGACACAAATTTCCATCTTTGTCCAGAATCTCAACCGTAATGAAACTCAAGTCTTTGCCATCTGCCTGAATGGTACTGCGGTCGGGGCTGAGACGAATCTGCGCAGGTTCGCCCGCTGTCCGGATTTCCTGCTCGGCCACAGTCTTTCCTTCCTTGCGGGAAACAGCCTTTACCGTACCCGGCTCATACTTCACGCGCCACATGACGTGGAAATCGTCTTTTCCCTTGCTGCGCACACCCTGCGACTTTCCATTCACGAAAAGCTCCACTTCGTCGGCATTGTTATAATATGCCCACAAATCGATGTCTTGTCCCTCCGTCCAATTCCAATGCGGGAAAAGATGCAACACCGCCTTATCCGGACGCCACTCGGACTGATACATGTAGTAGACATCCTTCGGGAAGCCGGCCAAGTCGATAATGCCAAAGTAAGAGCTGCGTGCCGGCCAACCGTAAGGAGTAGGCTCACCGATATAATCGAAGCCCGTCCAGACGTATTGTCCACTGATAAAGTCGTTGTTCTTCACATGACGCATAGTACCTTCGTGACGGTTGCCCCAAGGAACATGACAGTTGTCGTAGGAGGAGCAAGAGAACGAGGCATCATAGAAAGGCTTGTCCCAACGTTCGGGCCAGATGAACATCGAATCACTCGGCATCCGGTAGTAACCGCGTGTCATCAGGCCGGAAACACTTTCCGTCACGATGAACGGCTTGCCGGGGAAGTTCTCGGGAACACCTGCAAACCAGTCGTCATGGTAATTGAAGCCGATAATATCAAGCGCACCGGAACGGAACAAATGATTGTTCGGGTTCGGCTCGTTGCAGCCTGCCGTCACGGGGCGCGTGGCATCGAGCTTTCTCACCATATCTGCCAGTTTCTTTGTCAGCAGTGAGTTGACGGACATTTCTCCGTCCTTTGCCAGCATATCCGCACTGTGACCGAAGTTCAAGACCAGATTGGCCTCTTCCAGACTCAAGGTGTCGGCTTTGGCATCCGTCCACTGCTCCAGCACTTCGTTGCCGATGCTCCACATGAAGATGGAAGGATGATTGCGGTCACGCACGATAAGGTCAGTCAAATCGCGTTCGTGCCATTCGTTGAAATAGCGTGAATAATCGTGGCGGGTCTTTTTCTTGCGCCACATATCAAAGGTCTCGTCCATCACGATGAAGCCCATACGGTCGCAAAGGTCGAGCAACTCCGGTGCAGGAGGGTTATGGGAACAACGGATTCCGTTGCAACCCATTTCTTTCAGAATCTCCAACTGGCGCTCGATGGCGCGCGTATTCACCGCAGCTCCCAGACAACCCAGGTCATGATGCATGCAGACACCATTTATTTTCACTTGTTCACCATTCAAGATAAATCCTTTTTGTGCATCGAAGCGGAAAGTACGGATGCCGGTAGGAGTATAGTAACGGTCAAGTACCTCGCCGGTCTGTTTATCCTTGAGGATACTTTCTACCCTATACATGTAGGGCGTATCAATACTCCAAAGACGGGGATTCTTCAAGTGTATCTCCTGCTCCACTTCTGCCGGAGTAAGAGGCATCAACTGCGCTTCCGACACAGCCTCACCCACCGCATTGCCGTCAGCATCCACTAACCGGGATTGCAGGACGACATCGACCATCTGTGCTTCTGCATCGTACTGCAGTTTGGTGCGTATCTTCAACCGGGCATTGTTCTTCGACACATCTTCTGCCGTGACATAGGTACCCCATTGCGCTACATGAGCCGGATTCAGCTTTGTCAGCCATACATTACGGTAGATGCCGCAACCGGAATACCAGCGCGAATTGGGCTGTTCGGCGTTGTCCACACGAACCGCCAACACATTCTCCTCTCCCCACTTGATATAGGGAGTCAGGTCATAACTGAACGAGATGTACCCGTAGGGACGTGTCCCCAATTCATGGCCATTGATATAAACGGTGGAGTTCATATAGGCACCATCGAAATCTATGCGATAGCGTTTGCCCTCATCGGCCTTATCGGCAGTAAAAGTCTTGCGATACCAGCCTATACCACCAGGTAGTGCACCTCCACCCGTTCCCGAAGGATTGTCTTTACTGAATTCTCCTTCAATGGCCCAATCGTGGGGCAAGTTCAGTTTCCGCCAGTCTGCGTCATTATAATCCGGACGGGCTGCCGCTGTATCGTCTCCCAAGCGAAAGGCCCAGTCGGCAGTAAAATCCAAGCTACGGTCATCGCCAGCTACCTCTTTAGGAACATTGCAACCGACCAGCAGGGACAGCCCGATGGCCAAAGACAATATGATTTTATTCATGGTAATAAATATCTAAAAGATTATCGAGTGCCTACTCCTCTCTCACAGCTATTCAGAAGTGGGGAAGTGCCCGGCACCGAGGAACGACGAGATCGGTACCGGGAAGACTTCTCTCCCTGGCACCGTCGTCTATCATTCTGATTATAATTTTACGGTTTGTGCTTTTCCGTCATACTTCACCGTTGTACCTTTAGCCTTTAAGTCGAACGGTTGCGGCCGGTCTTTGCTTACCTTCACTACATTGAAAGTACGTTCCTTCAGCATACCAGGAAAGTCACCCGTACGGTCGCCGATAACCAGTGTACCCTCAGCATCGTTATAGGCAAACGGTATAGTGGCATATTGTCCCTTCTCATAATTATAGTTCACACCTTCATCCTCATAGAGCGTAAATGCGCCGTCCTTACCCGTATAAACATAGAGGGTGATTTCCGAAGCCGGTTTTTCATCACTGTATTGCATGTCCGGACCATAAGGTACAATGGCACCTTCGCATACGTAGAGCGGAATACGTTCATAAGGAGCATCTACTGTCAACTTCTGGCCGCCATCCACATACTTGCCGGAGTAGAAGTCATACCAACCGCAGCTTACCGGGAAATAAACCTCGCGGCTGCGTGCACCGTATTCGTAAACCGGAGCCACCATCAGGGCAGAACCGAACATAAACTGGTCACCTATATTGTTGACATTTGCATCAGCTGTGAAGTCCATTACGAGCGGACGCATGATGGTATAATCATTGAAGTAAGTCATACCAGCCAAAGAATAGATATACGGCATCATGTTGTAACGCAACTTCGTATAGTAAACGATGGAGTTGTAGCACGGATGTCCTGCCGGAGCAATGTTCCAAACCTCACGGTACGGATACTGGCCGTGTGCACGGAACAACGGGCAGAAAGCGCCGAACTGATACCAACGGGCATTCAACTCTCTCCATTCCTTATAATCGGCATTTTCACGTCCGGTCTTGTTGAATTCCATCTGACCAGCCACATAACGGTTCTCTACACAGAATCCACCGATGTCCATAGTCCAATAAGGGATACCGCTGACAGCAAAGTTCAAGCCGGCAGAGATTTGCGCTTTCATATCTTCCCAACGGGTAGCGATGTCACCACTCCAGGTGGCAGTAGAATAGCGTTGCAACCCTGCAAAGCCGGAACGTGTCAACAAGAAGACGCGCTTGTCCGGTTCCACGCCGCGCTGTCCGTCATAGATAGCTTCGGCATTCATCAGTGCGTATGCATTGAAGAACTTGGCAGAGGGGCCAAGTGCCGTCGGGCCGCAAAGGTCCTTGCGGTATTGCAAATCCGTACAGTCGCGTATGTTCGGTTCGCTGGCATCCATCCACCAAGCGTCAACACCCAGAGGATAGTAGTGGTCTTGCATCTGCTTCCAGAAGAGCTTGCGTGCATCGGCATCGTATGCGTCATAGAAAGAGCCCAGATAGCCGGGGCCTACCCAGTCTTTGATGCTGTCTTTGATAGCCTGCTGATACATCCAGCCTTTTTCGTCAAATTCCTTGAAGTGTTCGGTCGTAGCATAGAACTTGGGCCATACGGAAATCATCAGACGTCCGTTCATGGCGTGAATGGAGTCGACCATTCCTTTCGGGTCGGGGAAACGTTCGGGGTCGAACTCATGGCTTCCCCAAGAATCCTGCTTCCAGTGCAGCCAGTCGATTACGATATTGTCGATAGGAATCTGACGTTCACGGAATTCCTTCAAGGTGGAGAGAACCTCCTCACGCGTATTGTACTTCTCACGGCTCTGCCAGTAACCCATCGCCCATTTCGGCATAATCTGGGATTTACCTGTCAATGTACGGTAGCCGCTAATCACATCGTCCATATCATCACCATAAACGAAATAGTAGTCTATTTCATTCTGCATTTCACCCCACCAGGAGAGTTTGTTCTGTTCTTCATCAGCCACCGGACTCAATACCCGCAGACCGCAGTAAGAAACACCGGCATCAGGCTTCCACTCTATCTTCAACGGAACGCGCTTGCCCGCTTCCAGATTGACAGCAAACTTATAACTGTTAGGATTCCAAGCCGTACGCCAACGTTCGGGAACCACCAACTCATTATCAATATATACTTTCATGTAGCCTGCATAGTAAAGGATGAAACGGAATAAGCCGCTTTCTGCCGGTTCTATTTCTCCCTCATAAACTACATCAGACCCTCCGAACGGGAAACCCGCAGGCAAATTAATCACCTTACTCAGATGTGCGGCACGGTCCAGATGTTCAAAATAAAGAGAATCCTCACGACGTACAAGGGTTTCCACATCTTTCTTGCCCGGAATATATGTACCGGTCAAAGCACCTTCCTTGCCCTCTTTATCATAAAGTTTGAAGACATCACCCAGCTGTGAGTAATCGCGCGGGTCACCGAAACGGCAGAGCGAATAGCTGTCCCAAAGCACACCGTAGTTTTTATTAGACACGATGAAGGGTACAGACACCTTTGTATTGTACTGGAACAGTTCCTCATTCTTACCTTTATAGTTGAACTCATCCGCCTGGTGCTGGCCCAAGCCATAGAAAGCCTCATCATTGCCTGCCGACTGGAATACCTGACGTACTGTATATCCTTTCGTACCTTCCACTTCCACCGGAGTAAAGGTCCGCCCGTCAGAGTCTTCAGCCAGAATCTGCTTGCCGTCGGCATCCGTGAAGCGTACCTCACCCGTTGTCTTGGACACAATGGCACATAATTCCGATGTCTTGACAGTCACTTCATCGCCCTGCTCTTCGACCTTAAAGTCGGTCTTATTCTGTTGAGGGATCACAATGAGACTCTGCTCCTTTGAGAATTCCTTCTCAGGAGTAGCCGATACATGAATGAGCTTCTCGCCCATTACTTCTAATCTTACTTTACGCACATCCGTCGGTTGCTGCTGCTTGACTTCCACAACAACACCGTTCTCGGTCTTTTGGAATCCGCCTCCGGAACATGCGGCGAGCATCCATCCGGCAAGCAAATAAACTGAAGTGTTTTTCAATTTCATATTACTGTTTTTAAAGTGAATTTTCTCTGATGTAAAAATAGAAAATTTCCTCCAAAAACGAGCCCCCCTGATGTTGAAACAAAAGGGCGCTTTTGATTCCCCTAAAAAACAATATGTTTCCATAAAGGGTATCTTTTGTTATTTGCCCTCTCTTTCCTGATAAACAGAGGGCAAAACACCGAATTCATCCTTGAAATATTTGCTGAAATACTTGGGGTTGTTAAAGCCCAACTGATACGCTATCTCCGATACATTCTGCTGACTCTCGCGCAGCATCTGCGCCGCTCTTTTCAGACGGATGACACGGATAAATTCAATGGGTGTCTTACCGGTTATCTGCAAGAGTTTCTTGTAAAGATGTACCCGGCTCATACCCAATCCCCGGCTCAACTCTTCTACGGACAAGTCACACCGACCGATGTTCGCCTCCACATATTTGATGGCATTTTCCACCAACTTTTCGTCCAGCGAAGTAATGGCTATCTCGCTCGGTTCGGGGTCGATGAGCGACTTTGCCTTGCGCTTCTTGCTCAGGTCAATCAGCTTGCGCATACGCAGAATCAGGATTTCCACATTGAAAGGTTTCGTCACATAATCATCTGCACCGATGGTCAACCCCTCCACTTTATCTTCCACAGCCTGCCGTGCAGTGAGCAATATCATCGGAATGTCACTCGTGCGTTTATCGGTCTTCACCCAGCGACACAGTTCATTTCCATCCATCTCGGGCATCATTACGTCGCTGACAATAACATCCGGCATCAGTTCCGGTATTTTCTGCCAAGCTTCCCGGCCATTAGAAGCTGACTGTATACGGAAATACAAGCTCAGACTATCTTTCATGAAGGCAACCAAATCTTCATTATCATCCACAATCAGGGCCAACGGCTTCTCTTTTTCATCTTCATTATCCTCCTCCATATCGTCCGGCAAATCATCCGGAAGCGGTTCCTCTTCCATATCCGGCAAAAGTTCCTCATGCTCTTCCACCTCTTCTGCAAGCGGTGCAGGCTTGGAAGGACTTACATGCACATGTTTAACCGGAAGCTCAATCAGGAACACACTACCGGACCCCACATTGTCAACAACGCGCACCGTGCCCTCATGCAGCGTCACAAAGTCGCGTACCAGGCTCAAGCCAATACCGCTACCCGTTGACTGGTGTTCCGGTTCTTCCTGCTCCACCTGATAGAAACGTTCAAAAATTCGCTCCTTGTCTTCATCCCTAATGCCAACACCGGTATCCGATACCTTTATCAGCAATCTTCCGGACATCTCTTTCGACATTTCCAATGCCACATCCACACGTCCCCCGTCCGGGGTAAATTTGAAGGCATTGGATAGAAGATTCATCACAACTTTACCAATTTTATCCTCGTCGAATGACATATTCAGCGATTCCATGGCCGAAAAAAATGTCAGATGTACATGTTTCTTTTCAGAAAGCATCAGGAAAGAAGCACAGATGCTACGCACATACGCCACAATATCCCCCTCGGACAAAGTGAGATGCAATCCTGCCATCTCATTCTTACGGAAATCGAGCAACTGGTTGACCAAATTCAACAAACGCTGCGCATTGCGGTACATCAGTTGCAGCTTGCCATGCAGTTTTTCGTCCGTAATCTCCTTCATCATACTTTCCATCGGCGATATAATCAGCGTAAGCGGCGTACGCAACTCATGGCTGACATTCGTAAAAAAGCGGAATTTCATCTGGCTCAACTCCTCCCTCTTCTTCGCATCTTCCTCTATCTGGCGGATTCTGAACTTATTACGTTCCCTCCGTTGTACGGCATAAAGTGAAAAGGAAACAACTCCTACTATCAGAAGAGCATAAACGATATATGCCCACGGAGTCATCCAGAAAGGCGGAAGAATGACAATCTTGAGCGAAGCCTCTTCAGTGCCCGCATATCCGTCACTGTTTGTAGCCTTCACTTTTAAGATGTAAGTCCCCGGAGCCAGATTGGTATAGGTAACGCGATGCATATCGGACATACTCGTCAGCCAGTTCTCATTAAATCCTTCCAATTTATAGAAATACTGTGTCTTTTCGGGCAGCACGAAATTGTCCGACGCAAACAGCACCGTGAACACATTCTGCTTATAATCCAAGACAACTTCTTCTGTTTCATTCAAAGCTTCCTTCAAGATGGCACGTCCTGCATACTCCTTGCCCACCTTCACGTCTTCATTGAACAACTGGAAACCGGTAAACATAACCTTGGGCAACGTACGGTTATACTTTATGTTGCCCGGCTGGAAGCGATTCAGCCCATACAGTCCTCCCACTACAATCTCGCCCGTATGCAGTCGTTTGAGGGAACGCTGGTTGAAGTCACAACTCTGCAACCCGTCCTTGTCATTATAGGTATAGCAACGGAACACGGGCTGCTCCGTCTTGCTGTCAACGGACAACACCACGTTTATCAGTTCTCCTCCGGTGCTGATCCATATACTTTTGTTTTCATCTTCCGTAATACCTAATATCAATAGTTTGGAGAAACCGGGCTTGATAGGCACTTCGTACAATTCATCCCGTTTGCTGTCATATACATTCAAGCCTTCACGCGTGGCTATCCATAGCAAACCGCGACTATCTTCGTAAACTTGATTGATATTTTGGTTGGAAAGTCTGGTCTTACCCGATTTTGTACCTGCAAAATTTGTAATCTCGCCGGTCCTCAGGTCCATGAAAGCCATCCCTGCCGAAGTACCGATAACCAGATTATTGTCACAGCTGATGCAGAGGGATGAGATATAGTCCGACACAAGGTTTGAATTACCTGTAGAATAGGTGGTAAATATCCCCGTCTGAGGATTCAGGCATTGCAATCCTCCCCCTAACGTACCGATCCAGATATTTTTGTCCGCATCTTCTGCCAATGCCCATACATTGTCATAGACCAGCGAGTTACTGTCTCCCTTACGGGACCGGTAATGGATAAAGCGGTTCCCATCATAGCAATTCAGTCCGCCCCAGAAAGTACCTGCCCACACTCTGCCGCTACTGTCCCGAAGAAGGCAGACTATGACATCACTCGAGATAGAGTGGGGATCTGCCGTATGCGAAAAAACCATACGTTCATCTGTCACGCTATTCCAGCGCACCAGCCCGCGGTCGTTGGTTCCCAGCCATACGATGTCACCGCCTCCGTCCTCCACGCAATTGATGTCGCCTACATCGGCAATACCGAACTTGAAAATGCTTTCATTATAGAAAGAGATGCCTTTCTTGTAGGTTCCCACCCACATCGTACCGGCCTCATCTTCATAAAGAGCCGTTATTGTATTGTTGGACAGAGTACGCCCGTTATTAGGTTCATTCGCCAGACGGATTTTCCGTCCCGCCGGTTCTATCAATTCAACGCCATCCTGATCCCTGCCTACCCATATACATCCGTATTTATCCTGTGCCACTGCACGTACGGTATTGTAGGTGTCCGTTCGGGGAGAACGCTGTTCCCAAACCTTCTGAGAAAGGCTATAAATCCACATCCCCTCCACACTGAATATCCACGCCCGCCCACTATGGTCGACAAACAAATCAAAGGTAGCATTCTTTACTTCCCTGCAATCTTCGGCAATGCCCGGATTGGTCCACTTGATATTTTGCTTTTCCTCATCTATACAAGCCAAGATACCGTTACTCAGAACCAGCAGGATTCCTTCGCCGCATTCTTTCATGTCGGACACTTCGGCTTTCGCAAGCAGTTCATCCGCCCCCTTTACTGCTACGGCATTTTTCTGTTCCTCTCTATAGCTGTAAACACCTTTACCATTAATATAGATCCAGAAAGTCTTTTCCTTATCAATATAGATAAGCGAAGGATTTCCGGTCAGACCGATGTTCCACATCCAGGCTTCCACATTACGGTCAAAAACATCGGAAGCCGAGTTGTAAATGGCATACCCGCCTCCCGTACGTATCCACAAATTACCGGACGTATCTTCTTGTATATCCTCGACATAACTATCGGGAAGAGATTTCTCATCATCTTTCTGGCTGCGATAAATCTTTATATTGTAACCATCATAGCGGTTCAGCCCCGAAGCTGTACCAAACCACATGAATCCGTTTGAATCTTTATAAATAGCATTAACCTGATTATTGGAAAGTCCGTCTTTCACTTCCAAATGTTTAAACATGTAGTCGTGTGAAGCAGCAGAGAAACATACCATCCAAACCCACAAGAGCAGTAGTTGCAGTCTTTTCATACTATCAGAGCTAAGGGAAGTTATTTTTGTTGCAAATGAAGTGAAAAACGAACAGAAAAGCAAGGAAAGACAAGGATTTTTAAAGAAGGAGAAGCATATCCCTCGCGGACCAACTTCTCCATAACCAATCAAAAAAAACTATATCAACAATCCTTGTAACCTATAAAACCTATTTGTATGATACTTTTAAAAACTGTCTTTTACTCTATCCGCCACTCAATCAGTAAGGGTATTTACCGGCTGCGGCTCCCTTCATGATGCCCTCAATGGCATAAGCCTCCTTCGCCGTACCCGTACCACGATTCATGTCACCGCCGGTTTCCCAATAGAAGGGGACACAACCGTGTTTTTTGGCCTCTCGGGTGACTACCTCATTCCAATAGGCGCGGCTCTTGTTGTGCATCTCCCGGTCAATGTCGGGATAGGCAAGTTCGGAAGTACCCTCTATCTTGTCTTCTTTTGTCCGCTTCATGGCGCTGTACTCGCCTACAATCACAGGAATTCCCTTATCTGCATAGGCTGTCTTCATCTTCTGGAATTGCTGCTTCACATAATCTTCTTCGTAACCGGTGGCGTTATGAATGGAACCGGATACATGATTGTCCTTACCCCAATAAAGGAATACCTTGCCCCAAGTTTCGTCATGGTTCATCATGGTGAACTGATAGGGATCATAGAAGTGAACTTCCACCATCAGACGGTCGGGTACCTCATCCTTGGGCATCGTGTAGTCGTTCACCGTTTTGTCGATATTGGTATAAGGACCTTGCACAATCAGGCAACGGCTCGCATTATTCCCTCCGGTGGCACGCACGGCATCAATGAAGGTCTGTTCATATTTCAGAATGGCATCTATGGCCGATGTTCCAACGTTCCCCTGGTCTTGCTGTCCGGGTTCGTTACATCCGGCAAAGAGCAGGTGTTCGTCATAAGCATTCAGTTTATTGGCAATCTGTGTCCAGATAGCTTTCTGCTTGGCATCTACTTCGCTGCTGTAACCATGAGTGATACTCTCTTCGAGCCAACCGCCATCCCAATGGATATTGACAATGGCATACATATCATTGGCTACACAGTAGCCCACCACTTCGCTCACCCGGTCGAGCCATGCAGCATCTATCTCATAGGTCGATGGATTCACAATGTAGTAATCCCACGCGCAAGGGATGCGCACCGCATTAAATCCCAATGCCTTCAGCCCTTTGATATATGCCTCGCTCACTTTAGGATTTCCCCATAACGTTTCGCTCGCTATCTTGTTCTTGTTATCACAAGCTTCCAGCGTGTTGCCGATATTGATACCTGCATACATCTTGGCGGCAAGTGTCCTGGCGTCGCTTCCCATATTGCCGACCTCGCCCGCAGCCTGTTTTACGGTCACAGTCTCCGTCAGGCTACCCAAAGTAAAAGTGATATGGCCTTCGCGCGCTCCCAGAGGATTGGAAGAGACGGTAAACTTGAAAATCTTGTCTTCCATGGCACGGGTATTGACCGCCTTTATCCAAGAAACATCGGAAACGGCTTGTACGTCACCATTGGTTTCCACCACTACAGAGACATCTCCTCCCGCAGCTGGCAGGTCGAAAGAGGTAGAGTTGGATATGATTAGTCCGTCGGCAGCCGTCTGTTTCACTGTGAAGCTCCCTACTTCGCTGCCTCCGGCTTTCACCGTTACCTTGGCTTCACGGTCACTCGTGTCTGTATTGGCTTCTGCCATAACGGTATACTTCAAAATACTATTCGAAGCAGAACTTTCGGCAGTAACCTTACACCACTCCGGTGCGCTGCTGGTAACTTCCAATGCAACGTTCGACTTGATGTTCAGCGTACTTGTTCCTCCGGTCTTGGAGAAAGTCATTCCATCTGTCAGAATGTTCGCGGGAATCGTTATTTCCGGAGTCACAGTATCATCATTGCCGGAACATGCGGCAACGAAAGAAGAGAAAAGCAGTGCCGACAGCACCAGGCAAATTTGGAATTTTTCAATGATATTCTTCATCATGTCTTTACGTATTAAAAATAATGGTTAAATCAGTGAAAGCAAAAGTAACGGAAAAGGCGGAAAACACACCGATGTCATGTTATCTGCAACGGTATCATTTGTTTCCGAATAGGGTTCAAAAGTAATCATTGAATGACATCGGACACATCCGGCTTGTTTGAACCGAAGGAATACTTTATTTTTGCGTATAAATACTTCCTTCAACTACTGATTCGTATATCTGATAAACTATTTAAAATACAATGTACTTATGAGAAAAAAGATGATGTTATTTTTAGGACTGGCGCTCAGCCTGTCCTGCTTTTCACAAAACCGGCAAGGTTATCAAAATCCCGTTATTCCCGGTTTCCATCCCGACCCGAGTATCTGCCGCGCAGGAGATGACTTTTATCTGGTCAACAGTAGTTTCCAATATTTTCCGGGCGTACCGTTGTTCCACAGCAAAGACCTCATCAACTGGGAACAAATCGGACACTGCCTGACGCGCCCCTCACAACTGCCGCTTCACGACGCCGGCCCGTGGGGAGGAATCTATGCACCCACCATCCGCTACAACGACGGTACATTCTACATGATTACCACCAACGTGTCCGACAAAGGCAACTTCCTTGTACACACTACCGACCCGCGTGGCGAATGGTCGGAACCCGTATGGCTCAAGCAAGGCGGCATAGACCCGTCCCTCTATTTTGAAGACGGCAAGTGTTACCTTGTCAGCAATCCGGGCGTAGGTATCTATCTGTGCGAAATCAACCCCAAAACCGGCGAACAACTCAACGAGTCCAAACGCATCTGGAACGGTACGGGCGGACGGCACCCTGAAGGGCCGCACATTTACAAGAAAGACGGCTGGTATTACCTGCTGATTTCCGAAGGCGGCACGGAATACGGGCACAAAGTGACAATAGCCCGTAGCCGCGATATAGACGGCCCGTACGAAGAGAACCCCGCCAATCCCATCCTGACCCACATCAACAAGAATGCACAGAACAGCCCGATACAAGGAACCGGCCATGCCGACCTGATACAAGCTCCTGACGGTTCGTGGTGGATGGTGTGTCTCGCTTTCCGTCCGCAAAGCGGCAGCCATCACCTGCTGGGACGCGAAACGTACCTTGCTCCCGTGCGCTGGGACAAGAATGCCTGGCCGGTAGTAAACGGAGATGGTACAATAGCCCTGCAAATGGATGTGCCAACCCTACCGCAACATCCTCTTGCCCCCAAGCCTGCACGCACCGATTTCAAAAACGGCAAATTAGGTCCCGAATGGGTTCATATCAGAAACTATCATCCGGAAAACTATACCTTTGCTTCCGGTAACCTCCGTCTGAAAGCAACCCCCGTAAACCTGAACAACGGGAAAGGCAGTCCTACTTTTGCCGGCCGCCGGCAAGAACATATCGACTTCACAGCCACCACTTCCATGCAACTGAAAAAAGCCGCCAGTGGCGACGAAGCCGGCCTGACGGTCTACATGTTCGAATCATCCCATTACGATTTATTAGTCAAGCAATTGGCAGACGGGAAACAAGCTGTAGTATTGCGCTACCAATTGAATGAATTGACCCATACGGAAAAGGAAGTTATTCTGCCCCAGGGGAAAGTACAACTCCGTGTAAAAGGCAGCAACGAAATCTATTCGTTCGAGTATGCCACAAACGGAAAGGACTTCAAAGAACTGGGCCGAATGAATACGCGCTATATCAGTACAGAAACTGCCGGTGGCTTTACGGGAATCATGCTGGGATTGTATGCCGTCTCCGGTTCTCAAACCTCAAAAGCATATGCAGACTTTGAATACTTTGATTACGAAGGAAAATAGCAGCCAATCTTAGAGAAAGCCCCTGCTTTTCTCCGCTTCCGCCCTTTTGTCTGTCCGGTTCAGTACAAAGATTCATGAACGGCCCACTTAGGTGAACAAGTTTGTTCACCTAAGTGGGCTGATTTGTTCACTACTATAAACAAGGCGGACCACTTTAGTGGAGATACCATAAAATCACTATGTTTATCGCAATAAGTACCCATCCCGTCCGAACAAAGTACAAGGCAAAGAGCTATCAAAGCGCCGCCTTACGGACCACCTCCTTTATTTTATTCTCTCTATGGTTCTTCAATCTATATCAGAACGATGCACACCGGTGAGGGCAAAACAAAAAATCCGGGATGGCCTGCATCCCGGATTTCCTATCTAACCAGTATATTTCCGTCTATCCCTCTTACCATTCAGGAACAGAGAAAAGAGTGTGGAACGTGAACTTCACTTCCATAGAACTGCTGAAACCAAGTTCCTTGATAACATCACCATCAGGAGTACCGAAAGCGCACCCTTTATCCTTTGTTGCCCCATAGCAATTCCAAAGTTCCAGACGATACTTCGGGGATTCATTGGCATCGAGCACTTTGGATGCATCAAATGTCACTTCCTTGCCATCCAGATAGAGGTTGTCAAGTGTGGCATGTAAACCGGGGAAATACTTGTAAATGTCAGCCACTTCAACGAAGGTCATGATGGAACCTGCCGCATAGTCGGCAGATTCGTACTTAATGTCGAACTGAGAAGCCACAAGGCTGTACTGGAAGTTCTCGTATTTCACCTCGAACGTAGCTCCTGCGTTATATCCCCATGCACTTCCCCAATCCGGATTGACAGTAACCAGATTGGGCGTATAAATACCTGCACCGGTACCGTCGGTAATGACGGTGCAGACAATCTCAAGCTTCTCCTTGAAATGGATGGCAGGCTCGGTACCTTGATTTTCTACATTGCTGAACGGACTGAGGGGAACTGCATTGCCTACAGAACCAGCCCCATAAGCATTGAACAACTGAACACGGTACTTACCGTTTCCTTCAATGTCGCCATAATAGAAGCGGTTGGCATCAAACCGAATGGAAGTACCGTCCAGCTTAATCTCGTCAATGCGTACAAACGAATTGGGATAGCGCTTCGCCATACCGGCAAAGTCAAGCGTAAACACCATGGCATCGGTACAAGCTCCCTCGAAAACAAACGTGTGCTGTCCCGCCAATTTTTCGGGCGAGATGGCTGCAAGCGGCTCATCCCAACTTCCTCCCCATGATGAATCGGCGATATTGAGCAATACCGAAATCTGCGCATCGGCATCGGCCTTGGCCTGGCTGTAATAGTTCAACGAATAGCCATAGTCGCCATCAGGCAGGGCAATCTGCAAGCCGTCGGCAGTCAATGACAGAATGTTCAGCTTACCGCTTTTCGTGCCAATCCAAGTATTGGCGCAAAGCACGTTTATGTCAATGTCAATCACCTTGTTCGCCTCGTCAATCGTAAACTTACCTGTCTCATCGGTCACGGTGCCGTCTTCGGCAATGCGATGAATGTTCACCGTACCGTCTTCCTTGAGTTCCATATAACCGTAGTCCTTTCCGTAAGTATAACCTATCCAACCATTACCGGTACCCATCTCCCAATGAATCTGCTGTTCAATGTTGGGTTGTCCGTTGGAAACCGTACTCCAGTTGTCCGTAACCCCCCACTGCGTGAAAGGCCCTTCAAACACGTGCTGCTTACCGTCCTGGCCATTGTCAAGATACCACTTCTGATAGAGCAGAGCCTTGTTGAACGGTACGTTCTTGGCTGTGGAAACAGCGCGTACAGCCATACCTTGATAAACTGCGGCAGTGATACGGTGATTGACAGAAGCTGCAAACTGGTAACCTACCGCAAATTCTGTATTGGAAGAGTTGACAGTACCGGTGAGGTAATATCCTTCAGTACCCAGCGCTGTCACATCGTTTGCCACACGCGTACCGGCTGCAGGCAGGAAGATGGAATTACCATTAGGACCGGTGAACTTGAAACCTGTCACTCCATTCTGCTCAGTCCACTCTTTCTGGCACAACGTGAAGAGTTCCTCGAAATCATCGGCAGTAGGCAGTGTGGCACGCCCTTGAAATGCACGGAAAGCCAAGTCGGAAGCCGTTTTATAAGTATCGGCCGAAGCATAGTCGGCAGGGTCGATGCTATTGTTGCATCCGGTCAGGTCACCGAATCCGAAAAGGCCACCCAGTCCAGTCTCGCTCTTGGCACCCACATTGAAGCGAGCCCACTTCACGGAGAGTCCCAGGTCGACAAGGTCATTGTCGAGGTCGAAGTCATAGGCAGGAGTAGTGAAACTCTTCACCTCACCATACACAATGCCGCTACCCAGATTGAGGTAAGCCGCATAATAGTATTGCGTTTCGGGCACCAACCCTGCATGGACGAATGAATAGCTGTCCTTAAGTTCCTCACTCTTCACTATAAGGCCTGCACGAACCGCTTCTACATCGGATGAAGTAGAGATAACAACACCACAAGTAGCATCGGCCGTAGCATCGGTCAATGTCCCACCCAATACAGCCGAGGCGAAGTCGACAGATGCGGCATCGGCAGTAGCCACCTTGGCATCGGTGGTGAGCAAGCTTTTCACCTCACCTTTGTAATACACCTTACCCTGCAAGCATACATAAGCCTGATAATAGAGCGTAGAGTTATTGTTCAACCCGTTCAACTGAGCACTGAAGGCGCTGCCGTCATAAGCAGCCTGCACGTCCTCGGGCAGGTTGTCTTGCGCAAAACCATAGAAGAAGCCGGTCTTATAGCTTCCGGCATCCATGCCATCCAACCCGGAGAGCGTGGCATGGAGTGTAGCGGTAGTGGCGGTCACATCGGACGACCCCGTCACCACCGACGATTCGTTCAGAATCGGGGTGGTGTGGATAGTATAGTCGTCATCTTCACTGCACGAAGCCAGCGAAAGACCCAGTACAAGTGAAAGTATTCCTAAATATATCTTTGTCTTCATATATACTAAATTCATTTAAGTGGTTATTCAATGGTCATCGAAATTATCTCAACCTTCACATCCGGCTGTCCGTCTTCGGTGGCAGCCACAGTAGCAAGTCCCTTATTCTGGATACCGATACAGATACAACTGCTTCCTTCGTAAGTCACAGTGGCACCGGTGGTATTGGTCACGGACACAGTCTGTACAGCTCCTTCGGCAGTATCAAAGGCCACGGCATGAGCCAGGTTGTAGCAGTCATCTTCCCAAGCATTTCCGATGTTATTGTCCATAATCACGGTCTTAGGAGTCGCGCCCTCGTTCCAAGTGATTCCACTCAGCACTTTGTACTGTATCTTCAGCGTCTGGTTCTTTTTCAACTTCACCTTCGTGATGTCGATCGGCCATCCCGCGTCACCACCGCCCCAAGGATTGTAGAACTGCAAGCGCAAACGATCGGGATTTCCGTCACCGAAAAGAATTTGTACCTTGCTGTTGTCTACCTTGATTTCAGTAGGCCCGGTAGGTCCGGTAGCGATAGGTTTGTAGTTGAGGTTGGCACAAAGATAAGAATCCACGGCTCCCTTGTCATTGGTCGTTGCAGGCACACCCATCTGGAAAGAGCTGGTGACATCGCAAGCCATTACGGTAAACTCGCTTCCCTTCACTTCCACCGTGCGCTTATCACCGGTAGCGGTGAGGACGGTTATCTCAACCGGATTGCCGTCGGCATCCATAAATTTCAATTTGCCGTCTTCAATGGCAAGCTTACCGGCATTGGTACCGTCATCCCATTTGTAGCCATCGGCCGTGCTGCTCAATACCAGCTCATAGTCGGCAATGGAAGCATCGGCCACAGGTGCCCATGAAGAACCGTACTGTCCCTTCACTACGCTTTCCCAAGCAGCAGAGCCACCATTCCACCATGTCCAGTCATAAGGTTCTTCATCATTGATGAGGAAGCGTGCCTCATTGCCCACATAGGTGACACCGTTGATTTCAGTAGTGAACAGTTTGGTTGCCAAATCTTCAATGGCAGGCTGTTGTACTTCGGCAGGCTGAAGCAAACCCGGATCTTCAGTCGGTATGATACTGGGGTCATTATAAGCCTCTTCGGAAATGAAGTTCCACACCAGCCACCACGGACCTTCGCTATTGGTACGCATCGTAGCTACCTGCAGCAGATAAGGAGTACATTCTATAATCTTGATGTCGTTGGTATAGTTGGAACAGACATCATCAAAACCCTCGTTATGCAATGAATAGGTACCGCCATAGAAAGATATGACAGGGCGTTTCGGGTCAGACACATTCAAGTTGAAAGTTCCGGTGGCATCCGTCGTGCCCGAAGCAGCCACCCGATGAAGTTCCACCGTACAGCCTTTCACAGCATCCAGGCCGAAAGTGATGTACGACTGGAAATAGGGGTCGTCTGCCGGAATGAGCCACGATTGGATACCCGGATCCCAGTTGGGAGCCCAATTGGCGCTACCAATCATAAGGTCGGTAATATTGCTTCCATCATTTTTCACATCAGTGTGGCTCATGTACATCACCGGTCCCGAACAACGGCCAATACCAAAGTTCTTGTCAATGGGAACCCACTTACGGCTCTTGCCCACTCCACCTGCAAGGTTAGCCCAGATAGGGTCTTCGAGCATGGCAAAGTTATTGGTCTCTACCTTGAAGGTATATGGTTCGCCATATACCGGACCTGCCGGTGTGGAAGCGCCGAAAGTCACGCTATATTCTCCGGCAAAAGGAAGTGCCAAGTCAAGAGTGGTCTTTTGAGAAGGACCGCTTGGAGTGACCCACAAGGGAGTGGCTCCCTTGATGAGCGAAGTCAGATGAATCGTATTAGGATCATTGGCATCAGGGGTCACCGTATAGGCGATACCTTCCACCAAATCATCGGAAACATAGGTTTTTGCCCCCATCTCGTACTCTTCGGGCGAGCAAGCGGAAAATATCAAAGCCGCTCCTGCCAATATGGAAAAGAATGATTTAAGTCTCATATCTTATTGTTTTTTTATTTTTTTATTTACTCTATTAATGGTACTCACCATCACCATCCGGGATTCTGCACAAGTACACTCTGCGAAAGGTTAATTTGATTATAAGGAATCTGGCTCAAGCCTTTGGTGGCTTTCACACGGTCGGCTCGTATGGTTACCGCGTCATCAGTGCCTCCACTCTTCACCTTGACACCATTCAAGGCGAGCTTCTCGGCTGCCACGTCGATACCTTGACGCAGGAGATCCCAATAATTAATGCTTTCAAAAGCAAATTCAAGACGACGTTCTTCCATAATAGCTTGTTGAGACACACTCTTAGCTTGATAGTTGGCCGATACTGTTTCGTTGTCATCAACCTGATAAGCACGCTTACGCACTTGGTCGAAATAAGTTTGCGCATTGGGGCTACCCAGTTCTGCGGCCATCAACAATACGTCGGCATAACGGATAATAACGTAGTCTTGGCGGTTCTGTGTCTGGAAGTCACCGCTACCATCCTGCTTACCGGCATGGCTTCCATCGGCATAGCAAAGGGGAGCATACTTCTTCACAGCATAGCCGGTATATTCACGCCAGTCATTAAAACTGGTGGTAAAGTCGGCCGAACCGGTGATTCCTTCCCCTACCAAATCAATGATAGAAGCCGAACGGCGGAGGTCACCAGTGGGAAACGCTTCCACAAAATCAGGATTTACCGTCAATGCGCCCCATCCCTTGCAATAGGGAGCAGCATTAAGCTGGCGCATACCCAACATCACCTGCCAACGGTTGGAGTCATTATTCCCGTTATAATCCTGAGTAGCGGTAAATTTCAACGCAAGAATGGTTTCCTTGTTTCCATCACCGGCATATGTACCCTTCAAAGTTTCATAGTCTCCTTTTTCGGCCACTTTTGCAGAAGAAGCCGGCCATAAATTCTTGAATTGCGGTACCAAACCATATTCTCCTGAAGCGATTACGTCTTCTACAGCAGCCAAAGCTTCGGCACGAGTCACCTCTACAGGTTCTTCACCGTAATATCCGGTATAGAAAAGATAGGCACGTGCCAGCAAAGCCTCGGCGGCATATTTTGTAATATGTCCGTCGTTCTTGGTATAGTCGGCCTTGGGATAAGCGTCACCGGGAATATTCTCGATAGCATATTTTAAGTCAGTAAATATGGCACTGAACACCTCTTTGGCAGGTGAAGGAGCGCGATTTTCGTTTACCGGTTCCAGAAAGAGTGGGATATTCCCCCATAAACGAACCATATCCAGATAAAGCAATGCACGCAACGTACGACATTCGCCCATATAGATACCACGTTTGCTATCCGATTCATTCCATACAATCTGCTCTTCATGAGCTATCAGCTCGTTGCAACGATAGACGCCCGCATAATAATTTTTCCAGTCACCTTCGTATAGGTTGAGGTCAGCCGGCGATTGGGAGATGTCAAAACGGTCAATGGCCTGATAGCCACGTCCATCGGCATTTCCGGTAGCGCCAAAACACTCGGCACTCATCACCTCGGAAGCCATATAAAACCCTACCATCATGGCTGATGAAGTCTGGCGCCAACCATCATAACAACCTATCAGAGCACGATAAGCATCTTTTTCAGTCTTATAGAATGTACCGGTTGAAGATTCAGTCTTCGACGTAACATCGAGAAAACTGTCGGTACACGAAGCCAGTCCCAAACTCAGGAGCAGGACACTTGCCATAAATATATTTTTGTTTTTCTTCATATCAGTCTATATTTTAAAATTTCAAGTTAACACCAAACAATACGGTACGGGGACGGGGGTAATAACCTAAATCAACGCCCGATACCCAACCTTGTCCGTTATCTCCTTCGGGACCATAACCTATTTCCGGATCCATGCCGTCATATTTGGTAAATGTGAACGCATTCTGTACCTGAGCATAGATACGGCACTGGCTGATGACCTTACATCTCAGTAGCTTGGCAAAGTCGTAGCCCAAAGTAATGTTACTGATTCGCAGGTAATCACCATCCTGCACGTAGAGGTCGGAGAACTGCCAGTTGAGATTCTGGTCTGTGACACGAGGTATGCGATTGCTGGTTCCCTCTCCTGTCCAACGTCCTAAAATTGCAGTAGTATAATTGGCTTGCTTGGAGGTATGGTTACGATAGCTCTGGACAATCTGCTGTCCGAAAGCACCGTTGGCCACTACAGAGAAATCAAGTCCTTTCCAGTTGAAACCGAGATTGAAGCCCATAGTGAAATCAGGAATACCGTTACCAAGATCGGTCTTGTCAAGCTCGTTCACCCGTCCGTCATGGTTGATGTCCACAAACTTCACGTCACCTGGTTGTACGTCAGCTTGCAGCACACCGTTACCAGCCTTAATCCAATCCTCTATTTCTTGATTGTTTTGGAATATGCCTGCTGTCTTGAAACCATAGAAATAACCGATAGGCTTACCATTCTCGGCACGATAGAATTCAGGAGTATTGTCATACAACTGGTTGGTAGAGCCATGAATGATACCATCGTCGTTAGGAATCTCTCCGACCTTATTCTTATTGTAGGCACCGTTGATACCGATATTGTAACTAAAGTCTTTGCCTATTTGGTCATTCCAAGTAAGATTGAGTTCCACACCGGTGTTTTTCACTCCACCGCCATTAATATAAGGAGCACCTGCTCCGGCAGTAGCAAGAATAGGAGCCACCACGAGCCAGTCTTTAGTATCTTTAATGTAGAAATCGAAATTAACACCCAGGCGACTGTTGAGGAATCGGGCATCAAGACCGATATTGGTCTGCTGTGAAGTCTCCCACTTGATGTCAGCATTAGCCAGACGACTAGGGTAAGCTCCCCAGTTGGTTCCGAGCTGTGCCGCAGCATCCGAGTCGCCGTAACCGCTGCCGAAAAGATAGTGTGTATTGGTACTCTTGATAGGAGCCAGATATTGGAATGCGTCAATGTTGGCATTACCCACTTGTCCCCAGCTGGCACGTATTTTCAGGAAGTCGAGCCAGTTTTGCGTACTTTCCATGAATTTTTCGTTAGTAATGGTCCATCCTGCCGATACCGAAGGGAAGTAACCAAAACGGTTGCCTTTGGCAAAGTTGCTCGAACCGTCTGCACGCAAAGTAGCATTGACCATATAAGTTTCTTTCCAGTTCCAACCCAATCGGCCGAAATAGGACACCTTGCGGCTCTCGGTATGCGGATTGCCACTGGCACCCAAGCCGTTGGTCGAATCGGAGGCCGTTCCGTTGCCCACAAAAGCATGCTCCCAATCATCAAAACCTTCTTTCAGCATACCATTTTTAGCTTCGATATAAGTGCCCTCGTAACGATAGGCTTCCATACCCAGCAAGGCGTTGAACGAATGTTCTCCCATAGTCCAGTCATAAGAAGCCGTATTGGTCCATGTCATACCCAAAGAGTGATTGGCATTTTGAGATACGGTAGTACGTTCTTCATTATATATATATTGGCTGAACTTGTAGAGAGGCTTGAAACTACGGTATTCGCTGGAACCATAAACCACACCGAATACAGACTTTATCTTCAAATTCTTGACAGGCTGCAATTCAGCATAAACATTACCGGAAAAAGTAGCCGTTTTGTTCTCATTGTTGCTGTCGGTCATCATTAAACCATAAGGGTTTCCATCACCTTTATTCCAGTCACTGGTACTGGTGTCATTGTAAGGCGAATCATAAAGATTATTATCGCTATAGACAGGAGCGATAGGCGATGTTCCGAATGCACCGCGTAAGGTATTATTATATTGGTTGCCTACACTGATACCGTTATTCATCTTATATACAAAACTCACCTGCTCGCCCACTTTCAAAATATCCTTGAAAAGTTTGTGCTCGCTGTTCACACGGAAATTGTAACGCGAATAGTTAGACACATCCGAACCGCCGACAATACCTTCCTGACTCATATATCCTAACGAAAGGGCATAAGTGGAAGTTGCGCTTCCACCAGTGACACCCAGCGTATAGCTCTCCGTTGTGGCATTATCTTTGAACATAGTATCTACCCAATCCGTATCATACACATTGCCATTGGCATCGTAAATAGACTGGTATTGGCTCCAATCGTAAGCCGAAAGTCCGCTATTCAAAGCCTGCTCATCCATAATGGCCATATACTCTTTTGCATTCAGCATATTAGCCTTACGAGCTACATTCTGTATTCCATAATAAGCATCGAAACTAATCTGCGCTTTACCTTCGCGCCCTTGCTTGGTAGTAATAAGCACTACACCATTAGCACCGGCCGAACCGTAGATAGCCGCACTAGCCGCATCTTTCAGTACATCTATACTTTCAATATCGGCAGGATTCAAAGTAGAAATATCACCACCCACACCATCAATCAGATAAAGAGGAGCACTATTTCCCACGGTACCAAGACCACGGATACTCACTTTCATGTCAGCACCCGGTTGACCGGAAGTCGAAGCAATACTTACACCCGGTGTCTGTCCCTGCATAGCCTGCAAGGGATTGGTTGTATTCATCTTGGCTATTTCGTCACCCTTCACCTGAACAGTGGCACCCGTCACCAATTTCTTCTTCTGGACACCATAGCCCACTACAACCACTTCATCCAACATTTCCGTGTCCTCCTTCAGCACCACATTGATGACGGAAGAAGTACCTACCTTGATTTCCTGTGATTGATAACCGATGTAAGAAAACACCAGTGTCTGTCCTTGTTGGGCACTTACCGAATACCGGCCATCAATGTCGGTAATTCCACCCGTAGCGGTTTCTCTCACCTGCACGCTGACACCTATCAACGGCTCACTATCCGTAGCCGATGTCACAACACCCGAAATGGTCTTGTTTTGAGAAGGATTAGCCTGCAGGCTACTGATTGCAGGTACAAGAAACAAAAGTACCAATGCAACACGGCATAAACGCAGATTTATGCACTTTTCCAAGAATGTTTTTCTCATTGTACATTATTTAATGGTTAATATCAAAGATTCATTGTGTTCTTCAATTAATACCAAAGAACTCGGATGCAAATGTATGGAGGAACAAGAAAAGAATGTCGAGAAATTGTTACGAAGAGTATATGATTTCGTTAATCAAGGCTTCTAAAATGTTACTAAAAAAGGTATAATTTGTTTTCCGTCCCTTCTCTAAGCCTTTTGAAGAGGGGCTATTCTTCCCATTCCCCTCAATACCGGAATTGGTTTCACCTCACTTTTCCATCCCCAATATACTTTCTCCGGAGTACAAAGAACCATTTCTTTCTAAAAACGTTCTCAAGGAAGAACAACCTAAAGCTTAACAGATAATGAAAAAATTAGTAGTATTTGCAGTACTTGCCGCAATCGTGGCAAGCTGCGCCGATGACAATCCGCCCCAGATAGAAAAAAGCAGTGAGTTGGTATCACCACGACTTTTGATGGACGTGTCCACAGAAAGCGGACAAAGCCCGCTGACCGGCATACTGACCATCATGCCCTGCAAGGCGGGCACCTCTATTTATTATGGAAACTACATAAACCGGAAGCTGACACCTTTTTACGGTTACTACCAAGTTAAAGACGGAGCTTTCTATAACGATGGCGTCAATCGAGAGTTATCCTTACCCGCAGGTCTCTATAACATGATTTATTGGGGAACCCCTAAATACGAGGAGCCGATTTATGCACATCCTCTCATGAGGGACCCGGTCTACATCTTAGGCGAAGACATGTCCCGGCAACACTTCTCCCTATTCAAAATGGAAGCGGACACAACCTATTATCCGGTATTCGACCTGGTACACGCCGTCCAGCCTGCCAACATTGGAAGTGAGGACCTGAAAGCATCCCTCAAACGGGTAGTGACCGGACTGAAAGTAATCATCAAGGACAAGAACAACGGCATCCTCAGTTCGAGCATCGACAGCATGGTGGTGCGCATCACCAATATTGCTGGAGAACTGAATTTCTACACCGCCGCTCCTCAAGGAAGCCCACGCACAGTAGCCTTCCCTCTGGTCCGTTCCGTCGACGGTACACAAATGAGCAACGCCACCGTCATGCTCTTCCCTTCTTTCGGGAAACCGGAATTCCAGATGAGCATCATACTGAAAAATGGAAACGTGAAAAGTTTCAAGCAAACATTGAACGGACCTTTGGAAGCAAACTCCAAACTGACCCTGACCCTCACTCTGGGAGACATCTTTTCCGAAGAATCATCCGGAGAATTCACCCTTGACAACTGGAACGAGGAAAGCCAGACAATCGATGTCCCTTCATTGGATTGAGCTTGCAGCATCAAGGAAAGATAGAACGGTGCGCGTCCATCTTATAAAAAGGCAACGTGAACCAGAAAGTGGAGCCCTTGCTCAACTGTGACTCCACCCCTATCTCTCCTTTCAGTTCCTTCACAATGTTTTGCGAAATGGCCAGTCCCAGTCCGGTACCTTGCTTAAAGGAATCCAGCTTCACAAAGCGGTTAAAAATCCCCTGCGCATTCTCAGATGATATCCCCGTCCCGGTATCGGTGACATAAAAACGGATATAGCTATTTTCGGGCATTCCGTAACCAATGGTAATGCTACCGGCAGCAGTAAACTTCAGCGCATTACTGATGAAGTTATTGAATACCTGAGTAATTCTGCGCTGATCGGTATACAGCAGCAAACCGGGCAATGGCGTAACCGTGACCAGACGCACGTCTTTATTGGTCAGCCTGATACTTGTAGCCTGCTCTATCTCGGACACCATTTTATTGATATCCACGTTAGCATAGACATACTCCAATGTACCGGCTTCTATCTTCGACAAATCCAGAATGTCATTGATGAGCTGCAACAGCAGTTCATTATTCCGCTCTATAATATCGAGATACTCCACCCGTTCTTCCTCAGACACTTCCGTGGCCAAAATACTCGAAAAACCAACTATTGCATTGAGCGGAGTACGTATCTCATGACTCATATTGGCCAGGAAAGCCGATTTTATCCGGTTGGACTCCTCAGCCTCCTCTTTGGCCAGACGTAGCTTGCGCTCCATGATTTTCAAATCAGTAATGTCCCAAGCAGTATAAACAATCCACTTGCGACCATCAGAAAGCTTTATAAAATTATTGTTCTGGAAGGTAAACCGCTCCTCGTTCTTCTTGGTAAAAAAACGTCGTATACCTTCTTGTGGAATCCCCGTCTTGACCAACTCTTCATCCTCCTTCCTAATTAAAGCCGCAGCCTCTGGCATTGTTTCAAAATCCGTCTTGCCTATAGCCTCTCTGGCCGAACATTCAAAGAGTTCCTCTGCCTTTTTATTCCAAAAAGTATAGCGCATCCCATCATTCACATCCTTCACTTTTGCCGCAATGGGAAGATTATCAAGAATGCCTTCCAACAGTTGCAGATACCTCTCCCGGTCCCTTTCCCTCAATTTCTTCATCCGCCTCTGCATGAAGAAAAAGAAGAGGCACAGCACCAATGTACCTAAAAGAATGGAAATATAGACCATCTCTCTTTGAACAAACCCGTCGGGAATATCAAGCCTTTCCTGCAAGGTGAAAGCAGTATCGAAAAGTTCGGGGCTTTCAGCCATTTTGTCAGCCAATGCCGGATGAACAAAGATTATACAAAAAGAGAAGAATATCGTCAGTAACCGAATACTTCCGAGAGGTAAAAAAAGAGGAACATGTTTTGTCATAATTGGCAAACATTTAATAATTAAATAGTTAGATAAGATTCCAGCTACTGCAAATTTAGAAAAAAATAAATGCGAAAACAGTATCTACGAAATAAATTTGCATTTTACACCCATTATTTTGTATTTAATGCCGAGAAGAGAATATTTTGAGAATAACCCAATACAAAAGGATGATACAGCACAATCAGCTAATGCCTATATGAGCTTATCAGGAAGGAATCGTCGCTTTTCAAAACATGAGATTAAAACCTTTTTTACGTCCAGTATTGTATTTCTCAATCTCTGACGCAAATGATTTTTTCAGCTGCGCTGCCATAAAGTCCAAGAAAGGCTGACTGTTCTCATCTTCTTGCGACTGCCGCAAAGAAAGAATATAGTCGCCCCTATCTTCTTTAAAGATTTTCGTCGGAAAAAGATGATGGCAGAACTGGATATAGTTCATCAACAAACGAGCCGTTCTCCCATTGCCATCTACCCACGGATGAACGGTTACCAAATTGAGATGAGCATTGAAACTCAATTCATATCGTTCCCGAAATGTTTCCATATTCTTTTGCTTTTCTCTCAATATAGAACAAAGTTCTTCTACTTTAGCGGGAACTTTAGGATAGCTCATATAAGAACACCCGCCCACCCCAGCAGTAACGCCGCACAAACGAAATTCACCTTTAGAAGAATCAAAAGAACCGCCCATTACATTATATACACTCCCAGTAGTACGCATTAGAGCAGCATTCAATTTTTGTAAGAAAACAGGCGTAATTTCCGCATTTTGTGCACTTTCTTCTTTGGCGAGTTCGTATGCCTTCTTCAAATCCTCATTCATCAGATGATAGACCAACGGCTTTCCTTTGGCTGTTACCCCCTCATCAAAAAGCAACTGGGTATCCAATTCGGTAAGTGTAGAGCCCTCAATAGCAGTAGAATGGGTAATAAGCGAATAGAGGTAGTACTTTTCATAGTCTACCGACTGACTGATACCAAGCCTCACAAATTCTTGATTCAGTACTTCTATCTCTTGCCAGATATCTGTTCCCATGAGCAAAGGGCATAAAAGATAAGTATAAAAAGAAAGCGGGAAAAGCATTAAAACTTTCCCCGCTTCTTTATTTCGTACCCAGACCCGGGGTCGAACCGGGATGGAAGTGAATCCACTGGTGTTTGAGACCAGCGCGTCTACCGATTCCGCCATCTGGGCATGTTTGACTTCTCAAATGCGGTGCAAAGATACAGCTTTTTTCTAAACCTGCAATACTTTTCCTAAAAAAAGGCGAAAAAAACGATAAAACCTGCTTGAATCATTCCTTGTTTGTAAAATATGCAGTACATTAGCAGAAACTTTTAAAATCAATAGCATGGTAACCAATAAGGATAATTTCTGTGTAATTATGGGCGGAGGAATCGGCAGCCGTTTCTGGCCATTCAGCCGCAAGACACTTCCAAAACAGTTTCTGGATTTCTTCGGTACAGGACGTTCCTTGCTGCAGCAAACCTTCGACCGCTTCAAGCAGGTAATCCCCATGGAAAATATACTTATCGTAACAAATGACTTGTATGCCGACCTTGTAAAAGAACAGCTTCCCGAACTTAAACCCGAACAGATTCTACTGGAGCCGACACGCAGGAATACAGCCCCCTGCATTGCGTGGGCTTCCTATCATATCCGCGCCTTGAATCCGAACGCCAATATAGTGGTAGCTCCTTCGGACCACTTAATCCTGAAGGAAGGCGAATTTCTGGCAGCTATCGAAAAAGGGCTGGACTTCGTTTCCCAATCGGACAATCTGCTGACACTCGGCATCAAGCCCAACCGTCCGGAAACCGGATATGGCTATATACAAATAGCCGAAGCCGCCGGTGATAATTTCTACAAGGTAAAAACCTTCACTGAAAAGCCCGAACTGGAACTGGCAAAAGTATTCGTGGAAAGTGGAGAATTCTATTGGAACTCTGGTCTGTTCATGTGGAACGTAAATACCATCATCAAGGCAAACGAAGCCCTGCTGCCCGAGCTGACTTCCAAACTGGCCCCCGGCAAAGATGTGTATGGAACAGTCCAAGAGAAACAATTCATTGATGAGAACTTCCCTGCTTGCCCCAATGTCTCCATAGACTTCGGCATCATGGAAAAGGCAGACAATGTATATGTGTCATTAGGCGATTTCGGCTGGTCTGATTTAGGAACCTGGGGGTCTTTGTATGATTTGTCTCCCAAAGATGAAGCAGGCAATGTAGCCTTAAAATGTAAATCCCTCATCTATAATAGCAAAGACAATATCGTGGTGCTGCCCGACAACAAACTTGCAGTTATCGACGGTTTGGAAGGTTATCTCATAGCCGAGTCGGACAATGTATTACTGATTTGCAAGAAAGATGAAGAACATACCATCCGCAAATATGTGAATGATGCCCAGATAAAACTGGGAGAGGAATACATTTAAATTAAAAATTAAAGGATAGGTGCCGAAGGCAAAAAAATAGCGGGAGCTGGATGAAGTCCAACTCCCGCTTCCGTTTATTTAGGGGAGGAAAATAAACCGATTAAAGCACTGCACGGATAGCTTCTGCCACAGCCTTGAATTCTTCGTCCGTCAGTTTCAGTTTGGGATTGGAGAAAAGCATATCTTTTTCGTTCTGCATAGGAATCAAATGTATGTGCGCATGAGGCACTTCCAGCCCCAATACCGCTTCTCCTACCTTTCTACACGGAAAGGCCTTGCCGATGGCAAGCGCCACTCTCTTGGCGAAAACATGCATCGCCGCCAAATCCTCATCGTTCAAATCGAAGATATAATCCACTTCCTGCTTGGGAATGACCAATGTATGACCTTTTACCAACGGATTGATGTCAAGGAACGCAAAGAATCTGTCATCCTCCGCCACCTTGTAGCAAGGTATTTCACCTGCGATAATTCTACTGAATATTGTTGCCATAGCTATAAATTATAAAATAAGGCAAGCCCGTATGCGGACCTGCCTTCCTTTAAAAGGATATGTTCACTACTTCCAGGTTAATCATGCCCTGCGGAACTTTAATTTCTGCGATGTCACCTACTTTCTTGCCAAGCAGACCTTGTGCAATCGGAGTATTGACGGAAATCTTTCCTTCCTTCAGATTGGCTTCACTTTCGGAAACGATAGTATAAACCATCTTCATGCCATTCTTCACGTTCTTAAGCTCTACCTTATTGAGAATCTGTACAGAATCGGTTTTCAACTTCGACTCATCAATAATCTTAGCGTCGGCAATGGTCAGCTTCAAGTTGTTAATTTTCATCTCAAGCATACCTTGAGCTTCCTTGGCAGCGTCATACTCTGCATTTTCCGACAAATCACCTTTGTCACGCGCTTCGGCAATGGCAGCCGATATTTTGGGACGTTCCACCGTCTCCAGGTGTTTCAATTCGGCCATCAATTTCTTGTAGCCGTCTTCTGACATATAAGCCATACTTTTTCCTCCTTAAATGTTATGTTAGTTTTTAATGGTACTATAAACAAAAAAGAATTCCAACATGGTCAGCATGCTGGAACCCTCTTTCCGATTTTCCTTTGCAAAGATAGCCTTTTATACAATGCGTGTCAAGCATAAAAGGCTGCTTTGTAACATATTTAAACGAAAACTTCTTATTTATAACATGTTACAGCAATGCTTTCACTGCCGCCTCCAGGTCTTTAATGCTCTCTCCACGGGCACTCAACTCATTGTTCTTGTTGACCAGGAACACAGAAGGCACATTCTTCACATTATAAGAAGCCGCTATAGACGAATAAATTCCATTGCCGTCGCGCACACAAATCCAAGGTAGATTGTCGGCAGTTGTTTTCCAATAGTGCTCGTCTGCATCCAGAGAAACCTGATAGATTTCCAATCCCTGGGCGGCATACTTGTCGTACAAGTCGCGCAACATATAATTATGTGTAGCAGAAACGGCACTCTGATAAACAGTGAAGTCCACAATAACAGCCTTGCCCTTCAGTTCGCTCAACTTACGTGTATTGCCCTTCATGTCACGCAGGTTAATGTCGATGATGCCGGTTTCGGAAATTGCCTCTTCGGGGATTTCCACCACCTTCTGCTGCGGAGTACGGGTATTCTTCATTCCCTTTATCACAATATTGTAGAGGTTCTTGGAGCGGTCGGCATCCGGATAATAATTGTTTAGGCTGGTTGCCACGGCTGCAAAACACTTAATGTCTTCCTTATTGTTCAGAGGGTCGAAAATCAAATAATTATTCAACTTCTGGAACAAGGCGAAATAGGCAGCAGCCGTATTGGGAGCGGCAAAAATATAGCTGATTTTCACTTCATCCTTATAGTTCTTCAATAAAGAGGCAAGGCTGTCCTCAAAAACATCGGCACCTATCTTATGTGCCTGCACCGACTGCAGCAATGCATTCACATTATCCTGAAGCTTCATCTGCTTCAGCGTCAAGTCCTTTATCTTCGAGCTATTCGGAGAACCTTCCACTGTATAGGCAGTGGCGAAATCGGTATAAGGTGCCTTTACCAAAACCGTTTCCGTCGAATCTACCGAGAAATTAATAACCTTGTCGTCTACCCGCAGACGGTAAAATTCCGGAGACACCGGACGTACCTGCTTGAAGTGGAAAGAGCCATCCCCTTCCAGCTTTACAGAATCCAAAGGAACAATACCTTCCAATGCCGAGGCTTCCAAATAAAGCATCTTGCCGTCGGCACCAGACACTTCACCCTCTACTTTGAATTTCGGTTCGGAATTACATGCACCCAATGCTATTGCAGCAAGTGCCATAAAAAAGATTTTCTTCATATCGTATCTTCAGTTTTGTTTTGCAAACGTGCCTGCAAATATACTTCTTTTCAAGTTCAGTCAAAGCATTTTCCCTCGTTCTTCCATATAGAAAACTGCAAAAAACAACTAAATACAAACTTTTTATCTCATTCCCACCATTTTACATGAATAAATTATGTATCTTTGCACGAATTTTGAAAGAAAATTAGATATAAAACATTTTTTATGATTAACCCAATTGTTAAGACGATCGAGCTTCCTGATGGCAGAACCATCACGCTCGAAACGGGAAAGCTGGCAAAACAGGCAGACGGTTCTGTAATGCTTCGTATGGGCAACACCATGCTTTTAGCTACTGTTTGTGCCGCCAAGGACGCAGTTCCCGGAACAGATTTCATGCCATTACAGGTAGAGTACAAAGAAAAATTCTCCGCATTCGGACGTTTCCCCGGCGGTTTCACAAAGCGCGAAGGACGCGCTTCTGACTACGAAATCCTCACTTGCCGCCTCGTTGACCGTGCTCTCCGCCCCTTATTCCCTGATAATTTCCATGCAGAGGTATACGTAAACATCATTCTTTTCTCAGCAGACGGCGTAGATATGCCCGACGCTCTGGCCGGACTCGCAGCTTCTGCCGCACTTGCAGTTTCAGATATCCCCTTCAACGGACCTATTTCCGAAGTACGCGTAGCACGCATCAACGGACAATTCGTCATCAACCCTACCTTCGAACAACTAGAACAAGCCGATATGGACTTGATGGTGGGCGCCACTTATGAAAACATCATGATGGTGGAAGGCGAAATGGACGAGGTTTCCGAGCAGGACTTGCTGGAAGCGATGAAGGCCGCACACGAAGCCATTAAGATTCAGTGCAAGGCACAGATGGAACTGGCAGAAGAAGTAGGCTCTACCGTGAAACGCGAATATTGCCACGAAGTGAACGACGAAGAACTCCGTAAGGCCGTTCACAACGCTTGCTACGACAAGGCTTATGCCATTGCCGCTTCCGGAAACAAGAACAAGCACGAACGCATGGATGCTTTCGATGCCATCCGCGAAGAATTCAAGGCACAGTTCTCCGAAGAAGAACTGGAAGAAAAGGCAGCCCTCATCGACCGTTACTATCACGATGTGGAAAAAGAGGCGATGCGCCGTTCCATTCTGGACGAAGGCAAGCGCCTTGACGGACGTAAGACGACCGAAATCCGTCCTATCTGGTGTGAGACCAGCTACCTGCCCGGCCCTCACGGTTCCGCTATCTTTACACGTGGCGAAACACAGTCTTTGTCTACTGTGACTTTAGGCACCAAGTTGGACGAGAAGATTATCGACGACGTATTGGAACACGGAAAAGAACGTTTCCTTCTGCACTACAACTTCCCTCCGTTCTCTACGGGCGAAGCCAAGGCACAGCGCGGTGTAGGCCGTCGTGAAATCGGCCACGGCCATCTGGCATGGCGTGCATTGAAGGGTCAGATTCCTGCAAACTATCCGTATGTAGTACGCGTGGTATCCGATATCCTCGAATCAAACGGTTCTTCTTCCATGGCTACCGTATGTGCCGGAACTCTGGCATTGATGGATGCAGGTGTGAAAATCAAGAAACCGGTATCAGGTATCGCCATGGGATTGATTAAGAATGCAGGCGAAGACAAATATGCCGTATTGTCCGATATCCTCGGTGATGAGGACCACTTGGGCGACATGGACTTCAAGGTGACCGGAACAAAAGACGGTATCACCGCCACTCAGATGGACATCAAAGTGGACGGTCTGTCATACGAAATCCTCGAAAAGGCATTGCTGCAGGCTAAAGAAGGCCGCGAATATATCTTGGGCAAAATCACCGAGTGCATTGCCGAGCCTCGCGAAGACCTGAAACCTCACGCTCCGCGTATCGAGACAATGACCATTCCCAAGGAATTCATCGGTGCTGTCATCGGCCCTGGTGGAAAGATTATCCAAGGTATGCAGGAAGAAACCGGTGCTACCATTACTATTGAAGAAGTGGACAACATCGGTAGAATCGAAATCGCCGGTACCAACAAGAAGAGCATCGATGATGCTATGCGTATCATCAAAGGGATTGTAGCTGTCCCCGAAGTAGGCGAAGTCTACAAAGGCAAGGTACGCTCCATTATGCCTTACGGTGCATTCGTTGAATTCCTGCCGGGTAAGGACGGCTTGCTCCATATCTCCGAAATCGACTGGAAACGTCTGGAAACAGTAGAAGAAGCCGGTATCAAGGAAGGTGATGAAATTGACGTAAAACTTCTCGACATCGACCCGAAGACCGGAAAATTTAAGCTGTCACGCAAAGTATTGCTTCCGAGACCGGAAAGACAAGAAAGACCGGAAAAGAAATAAGAAATCTCTTATTCTTTAAGTATATAAAGCCTGGTGGAACCCCATCAGGCTTTCTTTTTGTCAATACTGCCAGAAATGGCTCTGAAAAAACAAGGCATAATGCTTGCATATTCCAAAAAGATTATGTTTTTTTGCTATGTAAAGCCTTATATTCCATAAAGAACCTCAATTAATGTCCGGTTTAAGGAGCCTACATACTATGAATCTTTTCTCACGCTTTTTCCAGGAAAACCAAGAAAAGTTTTTGGCTTTTGCTTATTCTTATCTCAGGGATAAAGCAGAAGCGGAAGACGTTGTGATGGAATCCATGATTGCCTTATGGGAAAACCGAGACCGCTGGGAAGAAAACAGTAACCTGCATGCCCTGCTGCTGACCATCATAAAGAACAAAGCCCTGCACGTACTCGAGCACAAGCAGGTGCGTCTGCGAGCGGAAGAAACCATCAGCAGCCACAACCTGCGCGAACTGGACTTACGCATCTCCACCTTGAAAGCCTGCGAACCGGACCAGATATTCAACACGGAAATACAGCATATCGTAAATAAGACCTTACAGGAAATGCCCGAGCAAAGCCGGAAGATATTCATGTTGAGCCGATACCAGAACCTGGCAAACAAGCAGATTGCCGATAGTCTGGACATATCACTTAAAACCGTAGAGGCACACATCACCAAAGTGCTGCGGATTCTCCGGCTGAGACTGAAAGATTATCTTGTTACCATACTCATAATATTAATATCCTAAAAAATGCTTCTACGGAATAGGGTTACCGCCCACTTTCCGGTTATATATACAAAAGGTAAAAAGAGCACGTTTTAGAAAAGAAATAAATTATTGACAATGAACCAAGAGCTATTATATAAATATTTCAAAGGTATTACTTCCGTTGAAGAAGAAAAGATGATACTCGACTGGATAGACGCCTCGGATGAAAACCGGAACATCTTCCTGAAAGAGCGCATGATATACGACATTTCTTTGTTCTCGGACAAGCAGGGAAACAATGAAAAGAAAACGGTGCGCATCATGCCGATGCTCCGCTGGGCGGCCCGTATAGCCGCCGTCACCATTGTCGCCATTGCCGGTTATTTCATCACCTCCGACTTTTTATATAACAAGGAGGTGCAGTTGCAAACAGTCACTGTGCCTGCCGGACAACGGGCCCAAATTACCCTCGCCGATGGAACACGCGTATGGCTGAACTCCAAGTCCACCATGAAATATGCCGCCAACTTCGGACGCAACGAACGAAATGTGGAATTGGACGGAGAGGCCTACTTTGAAGTAGCCAAAAACAAGAATATCCCATTCTATGTACATACAGAAACGAACAAGGTAAAAGTTGTAGGAACGAGTTTCAACGTCTGTGCCTACAGTGGGAGCCATGAGTTCGGAACCACATTGGTGGAAGGTATCGTCGATATCTATCCGGCCAACAGCAGCCAGATAATCACCAGGTTGCAGAAAGACGAGGTATTTCTCAATGAAAACGGAAAATGTAGAAAGGCCGTCCTTCCTTCCTATGAATATCTACGCTGGAAAGAGGGACTATACTGTTTTGACGACGCTCCATTCAGCGGTATCCTCGGTAGACTGGAGAAATACTATAATGTAAAGATAACCGTTGCCAGTCCTCAACTGCTGAACTACGGCAGCTTTACCGGCAAGTTCAGAGAGCAGGACGGCATCGAACATATACTGCGGACCATCTCGAAAGACCATCCTTTCAAGTTCCGCATCAACGAAGAAAAGGATTCAATTGTTATATATGAGTAAGAAAAAAAGATCGGAAAGTACCCCCATACTTTCCGATCCGAAACAGTCAAAAATCGACCTTAATCAATTTATTAACTTAACACAGTGACAAAGATATGAGAAAAATTTTGTTGATGAGGCTTTTTTATCTAAAAAAATTAGATTTTAAGCAATTATTGCAAACCTATGAAAATCACATTATTCCTTCTCCTGCTTGTTATATTTCAGGTGTACAGCGGGAACTGCTACTCTCAGAATGCCAGGGTCAGCATTCAAAATGCCCGGCTGAGGGTAGGGCAAGTTCTCGAGCAAATTGAATCGCAAACAGAATACTTATTTGTATATAACAAACAGAACGTCGATGTACGCCGTACCGTCGACATCAATGCAAGCAACCAAACTGTTTCCGAAGTACTTGACCAAATGTTCAAAGGGACAGACATCAAGTATGTGATGGAAGGCAAAAACATCGTTTTAACCAAAAACAGCAGGAGTGCTGAGGATAAGACAAACACTCTGCAGGAAATGGCTATTGTAAGAGGAAAGGTGACGGACTCCAAAGGCGAACCGATTATCGGTGCCAACATTCTTGAAAAAGGGACCGCCAATGGTGTTATCACCAATACCGAAGGAGAATTTAGTATGAATATCCCTCCTTATGCCACTATTGTCGTATCCTACATCAGTTATGAGCCGCAAACCATTGCCCTGAACGGTAGAAATAATCTCCACATCCGGATGGAAGAAAAGAACCTCGCCCTGGAGCAAGTAGTGGTAACCGCCATGGGTATCCAGAAGAAAATGTCCTCATTGACCTATTCTACCCAACAGATAAGCAGCAATGAGCTGACCCGTGCCAAAGAGCCGAACATGATTAATACACTGGCAGGAAAGACGGCCGGAGTACAAATCAATAAAACCGCCAATTTAGGAGGTTCTGCCAAAGTCGTCATTCGCGGTGCACGCTCTGCATTTGCCAGCGGCAACAACCAGCCCTTGTACGTAATTGACGGTGTTCCTATGCTGAACAGCTCAACAGAATCCACCTCCACCGTAATCGGCGGTAACTACGATGGATTGAACCGTGATGCCGGTGACGGGATTTCCAACTTGAATCCGGACGACATAGAAAGCATCAACATCCTGAAAGGTTCTTCTGCCGCCGCGCTTTATGGTTCGCAGGCAGCTAATGGCGTCATTCTGATCACCACTAAAAAGGGAAAGGCCGGACTGCAGCGCGTTACATTCTCCTCCAACCTGACCGTAAGTCACGCCATCAGTACCCCCGAATTCCAAAATACATACGGCCGGAACGAAGATGGCGGTACGGCAAGCTGGGGTACAAAAGGCAATGTAACGGACTATGACAACATAGGCGAGTTCTTCAGCAATGGCATCACCACTTTCAATTCGCTGGCTATCACTACCGGAAATGAAAAGGTACAAACTTATTTCTCATACGCCAACACCACGGCTAAAGGAATTGTGGACAATAACAAACTACAGAAGAATAACCTGAACCTACACGAAACGGCCAGCCTCTTCAACAACAAGCTGAAACTGGACGGCATTGCAACACTAATGACCCAAACCGTCAAGAACTCCCCTGCTACCGGCGGCTATTATCTGAATCCGCTGGTCAGCTTGTACAGTTTCCCACGTGGCGTAGACATGAGCACTTACAGAGAAAACTTTGAAACGTGGAATGCCGACCGCAATATGATGACACAAAACTGGATTGAAAAGAATGGAGATGGTACCGTCAGTGAATGGGGACAGAATCCCTACTGGCTGAAAAACCGCGTGCTCAGTGGCTACAAGCGTTATCGCGCTGTGGCATCGGCCAGAGCCAATCTGCACATTACGGACTACTTCAGCCTGCAGGTACGGGGTAATGTGGATTATATCAGTGATAAATTCGACAATAAGATGTATGCCACTACAGCTCCCAACATCGCCGGCAAATACGAGGACAAGGAAAACGGACGTTACATCTGGTCGGACAGCCAGGAAATCCAAGTCTACGGTGACGCAATGGTCTTGTTCAACAAGGAATTTGATGACTTTTCCCTCAATACGGCACTGGGAGCCAGCATCAACATGAGTAAAGTCAATTCACTGACGATAGACTCAAGGCTTGCTTCCCTCTACAAACCGAATGTATTTACCGTCCCCAATGTAGTGATGGACTCCAAAGCAGCCGTAAATCAGAGCATCGACAGCAAACGCACGCTCCAATCAGTATTTGCCACCATGCAGTGGGGCTGGAAAGGACTACTATACTTGGACATTACCGCACGTAACGACTGGTCATCCACATTAGCCCACACAGACAGCAAGAATACCGGATTCTTCTATCCCTCCATAGGAGCTACCTGGATTCTTAACAAAACCTGCTCCCTGCCCAAATGGATAAGTTTTGCAAAAGTGCGCGCTTCATGGGCGGAAGTCGGTAATGACCTCCCGATAGGAATCACCAATCCGGTAGACATCATCATGATAGGCGGCAGTATCAATGTAAATACCGTAGAACAGCGCGGTGACCTGAAACCGGAAATCAGCAGCTCCATCGAATTCGGTACAGAATGGCGCTTCTTCCATCACCGCTTCGGAATAGACTTCACTTGGTATCAGACCAATACCAAGAACCAGTTGTTGAGAATGGACAATCCTACGGGCTCCACCTATAAATACCGGTATGTCAATGCCGGAAAAATACGTAACCAGGGTTTTGAACTGACGGTAGACGCCACTCCGCTACTATACAGAAACTTTTCGTGGAAGAGTCTCATCAACATGTCCGCCAACAAGAACAAAGTAGTGACCCTGCATCCTGACTATCCAGAATTTTCCTACTACGAAGAAGGTTTCAACGCAGGCTATCAGATGCGCGTCAAAGAAGGAGGCAGCCTGGGGGATATTTATGGAAATGCTTTCCGCCGTAACGAGGATGGCAGCATCATGGTTGATGAAACCAGCAAAAGGCCTTTAGGAAATACCGGAAACAAGGATTTGCTTGGGAATGCCAATCCTGACTTCACCATGGGATGGAGCAACACACTTACCTACAAGAACCTGGAGCTCTATTTCCTGATAGATTTCCGCTTTGGCGGCGAAGTCATGTCACTGACACAGTCTGAGTTGGATGCCAACGGCGTGACCAAAGTCACCGAAGATGCCCGCACCCGGGGATATGTAGAATACCAGGGACAGAAGTTCAACGACCCGAGAGCATTTTACAGCGCAGTAGGCGGCAGAAATGCCATCTCCGAATATTATATGTACGACGCAACCTGCATCAGACTCCGTGAAGTATCACTGAGCTATTCTTTCCCGAAAACGATACTGGAAAACAGTAGATTCATAAAGGGAATCGACGTATCATTGGCAGCGCGCAACTTGTGTTTCTTAAAGAAGGAAGCACCGTTCGACCCCGATGCAGTAATGTCCGTAGGCAACAACAATCAAGGAGTAGACGTGTTTGGCATGCCTACTACCCGGAATATCGGCTTTAACCTAAGATTAACCTTTTAAAATGAATACCTTATGAAAAACAAGTGCATCATATTCCTTTTCTGCCATAGCATATTGCTGCTTGCAGCTTGCACCGGCGGTTTTGAGAACGACAACGAAATCAAGGGAGGTTTCTCGGACGACAAAAAGGAAATAGATTTCCAGAACCTGACTGCTCCATTCGAACCCATACAGTCGGGTATCTACTTCAATATAGGTTCTGTTGGCTTAAATTGGGTATGGCAGATGACACAATCCCTGAACCATGACATGTTCTCCGGCTACTTCATGGACCCTATTCCTAAATTCATGAAATCCAACGCCTGCTACAACCTGAACTCAGGCTGGACCAATGCCGCATGGCAATGTACTTACGGATATGTCTACACGGAGGTGCAGAAGGCAGAAAAGAACTTTTATGGCAATGACAACTTGAAAGGCTACCTCGGCATTACCGAAATTTTGAAAGTGGAACTGATGCACCGCATTGCCGATACATACGGTCCGCTGGTCTACCATCAACTGGGTGAGACACCCCGGGTTTACGGACTACAAGAAGCCTATACACGCTTCTTTGCAGACCTGGACGAAGGGCAGCAATTGATAAGGGAATACCTGGACGAGGGCGGTGACAACAACAAATTCAAAGAGTATGATATGCTGACCAACGGCAAGACCTTGAAGGAGTGGTTAAAGTTTGCCAACTCACTACGTTTGCGCCTTGCCATGCGCATCTCCAATGTGGATGCAACACTTGCCAAAGACCAAGCAACCAAAGCACTGAATGACAATCAAGGTGTACTGGAAGGTGCAAGGGAAACCATCGCTGTAATGGGCAAGAACTATATCAATCCTTTGTGTGCCGTTGCCGGTTGGGGTGAAGTCTACATGAATGCCTCGATGGAATCCATTGTCAACGGTTATGAGGACCCGCGTGGCAAGAAATGGTATAACACCGCCCTTCTCGAAGGTTATCAAAAACAGTTGTTAGGCATTCCCATCGGCTTACCCATGAAAGACGGTGACGCCAACATTTACAGTTCTTGCTCTTCCCTCAACACAAGTACCATCGGCGAAAAGACCGGAGCCGTATTGATGAGTGCGGCGGAAGTCTGGCTGCTCAGGGCCGAAGCAGCCCTCCGCGGCTATACCAAAGAGAATCCCCGCACATGCTATGAATACGGGGTAAGTACTTCATTTACACAGTGGGACTGTGCTGGTGCCTCCGAATATCTGGAAAGCGACAAAACCCCTGCCGATTATAAAGATGTAGTCTCGGGCGGTAAGGTAGGCAAGGACATGAAAGCCTTGATTACCATATCCCCCAAATGGGAAGAAGATGCAGACATAGAGACGAAACTCGAAAAGATTATTACCCAGAAGTGGCTGGCATGCTGGCCCGAAAGTTATGAGGCATGGGCTGAGCAACGCCGTACCGGATACCCCAAACTTTTCAAGGTCCAAAACAACACCGGAAAAGTGATTGATACGGATATCATGATCCGCCGCCTTCCGTTCTCGACGGACGCCGCCACTGCCGACCCGGCACAATACGCCACCCTCACGGAAAAACTGGGTGGCGCAGATAACGGCGCCACCCGCCTTTGGTGGGATACGGGGAAAAACTCTTTCTAGAACAGACTCCACGCAACCGTAAGCCCTGCCATCACAATGGCTACCATGCTCATCAGCTTGATTAGGATATTCAAGCTCGGACCGGATGTGTCCTTGAACGGGTCTCCTACGGTGTCACCCACGACTGTAGCCTTGTGGACTTCACTGCCTTTGCCGCCAAAGTTGCCTTCTTCCACATACTTTTTGGCATTATCCCATGCACCACCGGCATTTGCCATGAAGATGGCAAGCACGAAACCACTGCTCAATCCGCCAATCAGCAGGCCGAGCACACCGGGAACACCGAAAATAAGTCCCGTCGCAATCGGAGCAATGATAGCTATCAGTGACGGAATCACCATCTCGCGTTGCGCCCCTTTCGTCGAGATTGCCACACAACGCTCATAATCAGGCTCCGTTTCTCCCGTAAGGATTCCCTTGATTTCGCGGAACTGGCGGCGCACTTCGTCTACCATATGGGCCGCTGCACGCCCTACCGCATTCATCGTCAATCCACAGAAAAGAAATGCCATCATCGAGCCCAGAAACATACCGGAAAGAACTTTCGGATTCATCAGCGTCACATCGTAGTGATGCATAAAGTCGAAGAAAGTGGCATCTTGAAGAGCCACGGCATCGCCATGAGGAAGCGACAGTTCGGTAGTCCCGAGGCGGGTCAGCCCGATACGGATTTCCTCGACATAAGAGGCCAGCAAAGCCAATCCCGTCAAAGCGGCGGAACCGATGGCAAAGCCTTTGCCCGTAGCGGCTGTAGTATTGCCCAAGGAGTCAAGCGCATCGGTACGCTTACGCACCTCTTCACCCAGACCGGACATTTCCGCATTGCCACCCGCGTTGTCAGCTATCGGTCCGTAAGCATCTGTAGCAAGCGTGATGCCCAATGTAGAAAGCATACCTACTGCGGCAATGCCAATACCATAGAGCCCCAGACCCACATTAGAGAAGTCGAAGCCCGAAGCAAAGAGATAAGAAGCAATGATACCTATCACCACGGCAATCACCGGAATAGCCGTAGAAAGCATTCCCAAGCCTATACCGGAAATTATGACTGTCGCCGGACCGGTCTTTCCGCTTTCACTCAGCTTTTGGGTAGGACGGTAGGATTGGGAAGTATAGTACTCCGTAGACCGCCCGATGATGATACCTACTATCAAACCCACTATCACGGAGCAGGAAATCCACAGCCAGTTGTCCAACTTCAGCAACCACAGGATAAAGAAAGTGGCGACAACTATCAAAATAGAGCTGAGATTAGTACCGAAAGCCAGTGAGTTCAGCAAGTCCTTCATCTTCGCATTCTCTTTGGTACGCACGGAGAAGATACCGATAATGGAAAGCAATATTCCGACGGCTGCAATCAGCATCGGAGCGATTACGGCCTTGAACTGCATCAGCGTATCACCCGAGTGGATAAAAGCCGCAGCACCGAGGGCAGCCGTAGCAAGGATAGAACCGCAATAACTTTCGTACAAATCAGCCCCCATACCTGCCACGTCGCCTACATTGTCGCCTACATTATCCGCAATCGTGGCAGGATTACGCGGGTCGTCTTCAGGAATACCGGCTTCCACCTTTCCCACAAGGTCGGCACCTACATCGGCAGCTTTTGTATAGATACCGCCACCTACGCGTGCAAACAATGCCTGCGTGGAAGCGCCCATACCGAAAGTCAGCATGGTAGTGGTAATGATGCAGAGTTTATGGGTGGGAGTCATTACATCTTCCGGAATTACAGCATTCAGCAACAGATACCAGAAAGATATATCAAGCAAGCCAAGGCCAACCACTACCAGTCCCATCACCGCACCGCTACGGAAAGCCACGCGTAGTCCGGCATTCAGCGATGTGCGTGCCGCATTGGCAGTGCGAGCCGATGCGTAGGTGGCCGTCTTCATACCCAAAAAGCCGGAAAGTCCGGAAAAGAATCCTCCGGTAAGGAAAGCAATCGGCACCCAGGAGTTCTGCACTCCGAAACCGTATGCCATAATGGAGAAAAGGATAACCAGCCCCAGAAATACCCAGCCCACAATCTTGTATTGTTGACGAAGGTAAGACATAGCACCTTTGCGCACAGCAGCGGCAATCTTAATCATCTGAGGCGTACCCTCACTCTCTTTCATCATCTGACGATGGAAATACCAGGCAAAACAAAGTGCCATAATAGAAGCGGCTGGAACCAGCCAGAATAGGATTTGGTCCATAGCATTTATTCGTATTAAAAGGTTGAACGAAAGCCTAAAAATATTGATTTGAAACGAAATAAGCAAATGAAAAAGAAAAGAAATCCAAGCAAGCATGTATTTATACTGGCGAATAAAACAACAAGCAGTACCCTTTTTTACCTATTTTTTGTATTTAATGAGAAGAATAGAGCACATATAGATATATATTACAACTTTTATAGTACCTTTGCAACAAGTAAACAAGCTAAAAACAAAGGCATTATGAAACCAATCTATTCTAACCTGACATGCAAGATGCTGGCTTTGACATTATGCAGCATTATGCTGGCATTCCTATCCATAGGATGCGAACATGACGTCTACAATCCCGATAATGGAAAAGACGATGAGAAGACTCCCAACTCTTTTGATTTTTCTACGACATCTTCCATCCAAGTAAACGTAAAGTATGATGTCCCCGAAGGCTATAAAGTACTTTTTGAAATCTATCTTGAAGACCCGTTCACGATTGACAAAGATGGCCAGATTATAAAACGCACAGACCTGGAACCGGTCATCAGACGCATGACAGACGGTAACGGTGCATATAGCGGCAAGGAAATCATCAATTCGGACCATGGGGACGAAGCATATATCTATACTTCTTATATAGGGGTCCCCACCCTCTTCAAAACAGTTATTGCAGGAGATGCCATTACTGCCGACATCAAATGGGATTCCACCGATGATAATCCGCAAACACGGGCGGAGGGATGGCAGGCACCCAAAGGATACCATGTATTAGGAACATGGAGCTCCAAAGGATATCCTCATTATTTAGACACAGACAACAAAATCACAATTCCCGGTGATGTATTGACAATCATCAATACGACCTTGAAGGAAGGAGGCACATGCCCTAAGCAATACCGACAAGCCATAGATTTTGAAATCAATGATCCGGAAGGGCGCAATGCGGAAGTATCCATCCGGATAATTGGAGGAACCAGCGGTGCAGCGAGCGCCTTTGGCTATTATTGCTATAGGGCAGACGCATCTTTAAGTGAAATTAAAAAAGCCCCCAAATGCATTGTTTTTCCAAACACTCTGATGGATAATTATTATAATAAAAAGGCTTCCGGACTACAAGGCGGTGAAAGTGTAAAGCTTCATTACATAGACCCCGACGGAGTGGACCAAGGCACCGTATTTCCCAATGGAGTAAAAATCGGATGGTTCCTATTGAATGACAGCTTCTATGGCGGAAACAATAAGCCTTTCTACTCTACTACAAAGCTGAATGGGGACGGCCGTACACATACAGCTGCATTCCGCATCGATGATTTTGTCGTATTGTCCTTTGAAGATTGGACAGACCAAGACTATAATGATATACAATTCAACGTATGGTCCAACCCCATCGAAGCCATCATCAATCCGGATATTCCTGATATCAAACCTGACGGTGGCAACGAGGATAAGAAATACAGTCTGGAATACAAAGGAATCATCGCTTTCGAAGATAATTGGCCCAGAAAGGGTGACTATGACTTGAATGATGTTATTGTAAAATACCAGTCCGTATTGAACTTCAATGATGCCAATCAGGTCCTTTCTACAGAAGACACCTATGAGTTGCTTTGGTCCGGTGCCACTTTCAAAAATGGTTTCGCTTACCAACTGAATACAGAACGCAGCAATATGTCAACTGAAATATTGGAAGCCCCCACAACTTTCAACGGACAAGGACTGGATACAGACCTTTCCAAAGCTACCGTCAATGTATTTCTAAGTGCGCTCGATGTAACAGAGAGAAATACAAAAACCGCTACATATAAGATAAAGAACACCTTCAAGACTCCACTATCACACGAAACGCTTGGAATTCCCCCTTATAATCCATTCATCATGGTACATGACGAATTGAAAGAATCACGCATCGAAGTGCATTTGGTCAACTATCCTCCTACTGAAAAGGCAGACATGGCTCTATTCCATACCGAAGAGGATTTGTCCTCTGTACCGACAAGCTATTATGTAGCCAATGGCAACTATCCTTTTGCCATTCATCTAAGTGGAGCCACAAACTTCAATACTCCTGAAACCCACCCGATAGACAAGAGCTTTGAACATTTTATGGATTGGGTCAATTCCAATGGAACAGATTATAAGGATTGGTACAAATAACCGATAAAAGATACTCCTTATAAAGAAAATGGCAACCATTCACAGGGTTGCCATTTCTTATATCTTCCTATGTTGTAATATAGTAGAGCGAACTTATTCCACCGTTACAGCCGTACCGCATGCCGTAACCATCAACATGCTGCCACTGCCTCCTACCGTTTCATAGTCCAAGTCTACACCAATCACGGCATTGGCACCCATAGCACGGGCATGTTCTTGCATCTCGCGCAAGGCTATATCTTTAGCTTCGCGCAGCACTTCTTCATAAGAGCCACTTCGCCCACCCACCACGTCGCGGATGCTGGCAAAGAAATCGCGGAATACATTGGCACCGATAATCGTTTCACCGGAAACGATGCCATAATAGCGGGTGATACGTCCACCCTCAATAGTCGGGGTTGTTGTTACTAACATAATTCATTTTTTTAGTTGTTGACATATTAGACGCAAGGAATGAAAGAAAGGTTGCAAAGCTTTGCTTTGGTCAGAACATCCGGCTGACACGAACTATACCTGCCACCAGCACATCTATCTCCTCCCGGGTATTGTAAAGCCCGAAAGATGCACGCACTGTTCCTTCGATGCCAAGACGCTGCATCAATGGTTGGGCACAGTGATGTCCCGTGCGTACGGCAATGCCAAGACGGTCGAGCAATGTACCCATATCAAAATGATGGATATCACCTACCAGAAACGATATGACACTACCCTTGTCTTCTGCCTCGCCGAAGATACGCATACCGGGAATCTCTTTCAGCCGTTGCATGGCATACTGGGTCAATTCGTGTTCATAGGCGGCAATCTTGTCCATCCCAACCAGCGAAACGTAGTCCAAAGCTTTGGCAAGTCCGGTAGTACCGATATAATCCGGCGTACCGGCTTCAAACTTGAAGGGCAATTCATTGAAGGTAGTCTTTTCAAAAGATACATGCTGAATCATCTCTCCACCGCCCTGATAGGGAGGTATCCTATCCAGCCACTCCTCTTTACCATAAAGCACCCCTACCCCCGTAGGACCATACACCTTGTGAGCCGAGAAAACGAAGAAATCGGCATCTAGATCCTGCACATCTACCGGCATGTGGGGAATGGACTGGGCACCGTCCACAAGCACCGGAACACCCTGCTCATGGGCAAAAGCAATCATCTCCTTGACGGGATTGACCGTACCCAGCACATTGGAAACATGCGCCACACTGACAATCCTGGTACGTTCGGAGAACAACTGCCTATATTCGTCCAATAAGAGTTCGCCCTTGTCATTCATCGGAATCACCTTGATGGTAATTCCACGCTTGGCGGCAAGCAGCTGCCAGGGAACAATGTTGCTATGGTGTTCCATCACAGAAAGAATCACCTCATCCCCCTCCTGCATAAATTCCTCACCGAAGCTGGAGACAAGCAGGTTGATACTCTCCGTCGTACCACGGGTGAAGACAATCTCATTCGTGCTGCGAGCATTGATGAAACGTCTCACCGTCTCACGCGAGGCCTCGTGCAGCTCTGTAGCCTGCTGCGACAGGAAGTGCACTCCGCGATGCACATTGGCATTCACCGAATAATATTCGTCCGTAATGGCATTTACTACCTGGCGAGGTTTCTGCGTAGTCGCGCCGTTGTCCAGATAGACCAACGGCTTGCCATATACCTCACGGGAAAGGATAGGGAAATCAGCTCGAAGCCTCTCCCCCAGCCCCTCTCCCATAGGGAGGGGAGCCAAGATACTACTCTTATTTATATCGTTGTTCATAATGAATCGAAATTATAAGCTATCACTTGCAGATGGCGCACCCCTGGCATTTGTTCAGTTCCCCCCGGAAACGCTTCTCTACCAGCAGATGCAGACGGTCTTTCAAAGCATCCAAACGGATGGTGTCGATAACTTCGTTGACAAAAGCGAACATCAGCAGCAGGCGCGCCTCGCGCACCGGGATACCACGCTGCCGCATATAGAAGAGAGCGCTTTCATCGAGCTGCCCCACCGTAGCGCCGTGACTGCACTTCACGTCATCTGCATAAATCTCCAGCTGAGGCTGGGTGTACATATGTGCATCTCGGGTGGCACAAAGATTGCGGTTGGTCTGTTGCGAACTGGTGTGCTGTGCGTCAGGGCGCACTAAAACCAGACCGGCAAAGGCACCTACAGCCTGCTCGTCAAGGACATACTTATAAAGCTCATTGCTGGTACAGTTGGGCACGGCATGGTCGATTGTCGTATGATTGTCCACATGCTGATTCTTGTCTGCAATGGCCATACCGCACAGATTCAGCTCCGCATGTTCACCGGCAAGCGTCACACGGGTTGTATTCCGTGTAGTTCCGTTGTGCAAGGTCATACCATTCAGCAATACATTACTATTGGCTTCCTGCCTTACATACATATTGCTGATACGTACCGTACTGGTGTGTGTCTCTTCGAGCTCATAAAAATCGAAAATGGCATTCTCACCGGCAAAGATTTCTATCACCTGCGTTGCCAGGAAGTTCACGCCGTCCATCGCATGGTCACACACCAACAAGCGGGCTTGTGCACCCTCCTCCAGAATAATCAGCACACGGCGGTTCACCATAAAATTGACGTCACCACGCAGGATATTCACCAGCTGAATAGGTTTCTCTACCACCACGTTCTTAGGAACATAAAACAGAACACCGTCTTGTGCAAAAGCGGTGTTGAACGCCGTCACCCCATCCTTTGCCGTATCAGCCAACTTGCCATAATATTTCTTCACCAAATCGGGATGTTTCTCGGCCACCTCCTTCAGGCTGCCGAAGATAACCCCTTCAGGCAGATGGGACTTGGGCAAAGCCCTGCCATAAAAAGCATCGTTCACCACAAAATAAAGAGCAGTGCTCATATTGGGAACATCGCACTTGAACACTTCATAAGGATTCACCGGAATTTCCAACCGGTTCAAGTTCAAGCCATAATCCGGCTCAAAGAACTTGCTGATATCCGTATATTTGTATTTCTCCTCCTTACGGGTGGGAAAGCCCAAGCGCTCAAAGTCAGCAAAAGCTGCCGCACGCGGCGCATTCAGCACCTCGGCACTATGCCGACATATCATCGCCTCCGTTTGGGAGAAAAGGTCTATGTATTGTTGCTCTACACTCATGTTTTCAGATTATGAGTTTATAATTCACCTGCTTCTTTCCTTATCCAATCGAAGCCACGTGTTTCAATCTCCTTCGCCAATTCCGGTCCACCGGTCTTTACGATACGTCCGCCCAGCAATACATGTACCGTATCGGGTTTGATATAGTCCAACAATCGCTGGTAGTGGGTAATGACCATAGCACTGGTTTCCGCAGTCTTGAGTTTGTTGAAACCGTCGGCCACAATACGCAGGGCATCCACATCCAATCCGGAATCCGTTTCGTCCAGAATAGCAAAAGTCGGTTCCAACATCGCCATCTGGAATATCTCGTTACGCTTCTTTTCACCGCCACTGAAACCTTCGTTCACGCTACGGTTGGCCAGTTTGTTGTCCAACTCCACAATGGCACGCTTCTCGCGCATCAGCTTCAAGAACTCACTGGCCGACAAAGCAGGCAGATGGCGATACTTGCGTTGCTCATTCACAGCCGCACGCATGAAGTTCACCATCGACACGCCCGGAATCTCTACCGGAGCCTGGAAAGAAAGAAAGATTCCTTCATGTGCACGGTCCTCAGGACTCATGGCAAGCAAGTCCTTGCCATTAAAGGTAATTGAGCCGCGCGTCACTTCGTAAGCAGGATGGCCTACCAACACATTACTCAGCGTACTTTTACCGGCACCGTTCTGTCCCATCAGTGCATGTACTTCTCCATCACGTATGGTCAAGTTGATGCCTTTCAATATTTCTTTGCCATTGATGCTGGCATGCAGGTCTTTTATCTCTAACATCTTTATATTTACAATTTGACTATTTACAATTTACTATTTAATAAATCACCCCACGCTTCCTTCCAGCGAAATGGCAAGCAATTTCTGCGCTTCTACGGCAAACTCCATCGGCAGCTTATTCAATACTTCCTTGGCATAGCCATTCACAATCAGCCCCACCGCATCTTCCGTAGAGATACCGCGCTGGTTACAATAGAATATCTGGTCCTCACTAATCTTGCTGGTGGTGGCCTCATGCTCCACGATGGCCGTTTCGTTTCGGATGTCCATGTAAGGGAAAGTATGCGCACCGCATTTGTCGCCAAGCAACAAGGAGTCGCACTGGCTGTAATTACGGGCATTGTCCGCTTTCTGTGCCACGCGCACCAGGCCACGGTAAGAGTTCTCACTCTTTCCGGCAGAGATACCTTTGCTCACAATGGTACTCCGGGTATTCTTGCCCAGATGAATCATTTTTGTTCCCGTGTCTGCCTGCTGATGGTTATTGGTTACTGCCACACTATAGAATTCTGCCGTCGAATTGTCGCCGGAAAGGATGCAAGACGGATACTTCCAGGTAATGGCCGAACCTGTTTCCACTTGTGTCCAAGACAGTTTACTGTCCACCCCTTTACAATGGCCACGCTTCGTCACAAAGTTATAGACACCACCCCGGCCCTCGGCATCACCGGGATACCAGTTCTGCACGGTGCTGTATTTCACTTCTGCACGGTCGTGCACTACAATTTCCACAATGGCCGCGTGCAACTGGTTCTCGTCACGCATCGGAGCCGTACACCCTTCCAGATAAGAAACGTACGAATCATCATCCGCCACAATCAAGGTTCTTTCGAACTGCCCCGTATTGCGGGCATTGATGCGGAAATAGGTGGACAACTCCATCGGACAGCGTACCCCCTTCGGGATATAGACAAAAGAACCGTCGGAGAACACCGCCGAGTTCAGTGCCGCAAAGAAGTTGTCACGATAAGGCACCACCGAACCGAGATATTTCTGTACCAAGTCGGGATGCTCGCGTACAGCCTCGCTGAATGAGCAGAAGATGATTCCTTTCTCCATCAGCGTCTCCTTGAAGGTAGTCTTTACAGACACCGAGTCCATAACGGCATCCACAGCCATACCGCTTAACGCCATCTGCTCTTCCAGCGGAATGCCCAGCTTATTGAAAGTCTTTATCAACTCAGGGTCCACCTCATCCATACTCTTCGGACCCTCCTTCTTCTTCGTAGGGTCAGCATAGTAGGATATGGCCTGATAATCTATTTCGGGAATGCGGAGATGTGCCCATGTAGGCATCTCCAATGTCAGCCAGTGGCGATATGCCTTCAGGCGGAACTCCAGCAACCATTCCGGTTCTCCCTTCTTCTCAGAGATAAGCCGCACTACATCTTCATTCAGCCCACGCTCAATGATGTCCGTATGCACGTCGGTCGTGAAACCGTACTTATACTTCTCCTGAGTGAGTTCCTTTACATATTTATTGGGTTCTTCTTGTTGCATCACTTCTATAATTACAAATTATGAATTACAAAATCACGGTTCACAGTATCAGTCAAAGTCTCCGTTTACAATCTGCTCCGTAACCGCCTTTGCCGCGGGAAAGAATATCCCGGCAAACTCTTCCATAGGATAATATAACACTGATTCTTTCTTTTTTGTTTTGCTAATCAGCGTATTGTCTCCGTCTATAAATTCGATGACACCAATCAGCAGGCTCGTCAGCAGGAGGTACTTCAAAGCCCCTAGACCAGCCCCCAACCAATGATTGAGCCAGCCCAGCGAGACGGCCTCCATTGCCCGGGTCAGCAGAGAAGCCACCAGGGAGAAGAGCAAAGGAACAGCCAGCCAGATGAAGACAAATGCCAGTACTTGCGCCACTGTCATAGAGTCTGTCAACGTGGGGCACAGCTTCACTGCCAACGAGGCATACAAAGCCTTTGCCGCCAGCAGACCGACAATCAGCCCCAGCAGAGAGGCCAATTGCTTCACAAAACCTTTCATGAAGCCGATGATTGCGCCCAAGCCGAAAGCAGCCAATATGATGATATCTATAATTGCCATAAAATTAATGTACCAATGTGACAATATGCTAATATGCTAATGTGCCAATATGCTAATGGGTCAATGAGCAAATAACTAATATGCAAAATGTGCCAATTGCCCTGCGGCATTTTCTGTACGCGCAGCCAATTGGCACATTAGCATATTTGCACATTATTCAATTATAATGTTTGCTTCACTTCTATTTCTTCGTAAGATTCGATAATATCGCCCACCTTGATGTCGTTGCAGTTTGTCAGGCTGATACCGCACTCGAAGTTGGTACCTACCTCCTTCACGTCGTCCTTGAAGCGCTTCAGGGCATTGATGGCACCCGTAAAGATTACGATACCGTCGCGTATCAAACGGGCCTTGTCGCTGCGTTTCACCTTTCCGGTCTTGACCATGGCACCTGCCACCAGTCCCACCTTCGTGATGTTGAACACTTCGCGCACCTCGATGGTTGCCGTTATCTGCTCCTTCAATGTCGGTGCCAGCATACCTTCCATGGCAGCCTTCACCTCTTCGATGGCATCGTAGATGACGGAGTACTTGCGGATATCCACACCCTCCTGCTCTGCCATCTTGGCGGCAGCACCCGAAGGACGTACCTGGAAACCGACGATAATCGCATCCGAAGCGGCAGCCAGCGAGACATCCGATTCGGAAATCTGACCGACACCCTTGTGGATTACGTTTACCTGCACCTGCTCCGTAGACAGCTTGATTAAAGAGTCGCTCAACGCTTCCACAGAACCGTCCACGTCACCCTTCACAATCACGTTCAGCTCATGGAAGTCACCCAGCGCCAGACGGCGGCCCACTTCGTCGAGCGTCAGCATCTTCTGCGTACGCAGACCTTGTTCACGCTGCAACTGTTCGCGTTTGTTGGCAATCTCGCGTGCTTCCTGCTCCGTTTCGATTACGTGGAACGTGTCGCCAGCAGCAGGTGCACCGTTCAAGCCCAATATCAGGGCAGGTGTAGAAGGACCAGCCTCCTGCATGCGTTGGTTACGCTCATTGAACATAGCCTTCACCTTACCGTAGCTGGTACCCGCCAGCACGATGTCGCCCATTTTCAAGGTACCGTTGGAAACGAGTACCGTAGCCACATAGCCACGACCCTTATCCAATGAGGACTCGATAATGGAACCGGTAGCACGGCGGTTCGGGTTTGCTTTCAGCTCCAGCATTTCTGCTTCGAGCAGCACTTTCTCCATCAACTCGGGTACACCGATACCCTTTTTGGCAGAGATATCTTGCGACTGATACTTACCGCCCCACTCTTCCACCAAGAAGTTCATGGCAGCCAGCTCTTCCTTAATCTTGTCGGGATTGGCAGTCGGTTTATCAATCTTATTGATTGCAAATACAATAGGAACACCCGCAGCCATGGCATGGTTGATGGCTTCCTTTGTCTGCGGCATCACGTTGTCGTCAGCAGCCACAATGATGATGGCAATATCCGTAGCTTTGGCACCACGGGCACGCATGGCGGTAAACGCCTCGTGGCCCGGAGTATCGAGGAATGTAATCTTACGTCCGTCGTCCAGCGACACGTGGTAGGCACCAATGTGCTGTGTGATACCACCCGCTTCACCGGCAATCACATTCGCCTTACGGATATAGTCGAGCAATGAAGTCTTACCGTGGTCTACGTGACCCATCACCGTTACAATCGGAGCGCGAGGTTCCAAATCTTCCTCATCATCCTCTTCCTCTACGATGGCCTGCGCCACTTCTGCACTTACATATTCTGTCTTGAAGCCGAATTCCTCAGCCACCAGGTTGATGGTCTCGGCATCCAGACGCTGGTTGATGGATACCATCATGCCAATGCTCATACAAGTGGCGATGACCTGAGTAACAGAAACATCCATCATGCTTGCCAACTCGTTGGCCGTCACGAATTCCGTAATCTTCAGTACCTTGCTTTCTGCCATTTCCATGTCTTCCAATTCCTGCATACGGCTGGAAGCCATGTCACGTTTTTCCTTACGATACTTGGCACCTTTGTTCTTTCCTTTGGAAGTGAGGCGTGCCAAAGTTTCCTTTACCTGCTTTGCTACATCTTCCTCGCTAACCTCCTGCTTGATGACCGGCTTCTTGAAGCGGTCCTTATTGCGGTTGCGGTTATTATTGGCATTGTTTCCACCAGGCTGGTTTCCACCTTGCGGGCGGGCACCCTGACCTTGCTGGGCACCTGCGTGTCCACGGTCGTTGCCACCACGCTGGAAGTTGGAAGCATTGTTGATGTCCACTTTCTCCTTATTGATACGGACACGTTTCTTCTTGCCGTTGGCATCGCCGGCAGCGGTATCCTTCAACTTGCTGTCATCACGGCGGATTTCCTTGATGATAGCTTCCTTCATCTGCTTCTTCTGATCCTGGCGAATCTTTTCCTTCTCTTCACGCTCCTTGCGTTTCTCCTCTTTCGATTTCTTCTTCGGGCGTGTGGATTGGTTCAGGGCCGCCAAGTCTATCTGTCCGATAACATTAATCTTCGAAACAAACTCAGGCTGATGTATCTTGAAGATTTCTTCTCCTTCTTCTTTCCCCTCTTTTTCAACCGGTGCTTCTTCAGCCACCGGTGCGGGAGCAGGCGCTTCTATCATTTCTTCCTTTTTAGGTTCTTGTTGAGCCTCTACAACCGGAGCAGGCTCTTCCTTGACAACGGGTTGTGGCTGCGGTTCCGAAACGGGCTGCGGCTCGGGTTCAGATGCCGGCTGTACCTCCGGTTGCGGCTGTGGTTCCGGTTGGGGAGCAGGAGCAGGTTCCGGTTTCGGCGTTTCTACAACTGCCGGTTCCTCCACCTTCTTCTCCTCTACCGCTTTTTCCGCTTCTTTCTCTTTTTCCTGAGCAGGAGCAGGTCTACGGTTCAGTTTGTCCAAATCAATCTTGCCTACCGGCTTGAACTTCGGACGTGCGTCTTCCGGAACAACCGTCTTAATCTCCTCGGGCTTCGCTTTCTCCTGCGTTTCCCTATAGCCGTCAATAGACACGGACGCCTTGTTGCGGTCCTTGCTCTGACGTTCCTGGCTGAAACGCTCCGACTTTATCTTAAGGTCCTTATCTGTACTAAACTCCTTTTTGAGCAGTTCGAACTGTTCATTCGTAATTTTTGTGTTCGGATTTGCCTCAACGGTAAATCCCTTCTTTTGCAGGAACTCGACAGCCGTCGTAATCCCTACATTTAAATCTCTTGTTACTTTGTTTAACCTTATCGTCATCAATTTTTTCTATTTACGATTTAACCATTTACGATTTACGATTGATAATACTCGGAGCGGAACGACTTACATTTACAATCAAACTCTAATCGTAAATCGTAAATCGTAAAATCGTAAATCATTCATTCTCCTCTTCAAACTCCTGTTTCAAAATGCGCAATACCTCGTCCACCGTCTCTTCTTCGAGGTCCGTCTTCTCAATCAACATCTCACGGGGAGCGTTCAACACAGCCTTAGCCGTATCGATACCGATAGCCTTGATGGCATCGATAACCCAACCGTCTATTTCATCACGGAATTCGTCCAAGTAGATGTCTTCATCCTCTATGGCCTCATCCAACTCACGGAACACGTCGATGGTGTACTCAGTCAACATACTGGCAAGCTTGATATTCAAACCGCCTTTACCGATAGCCAGCGACACCTCTTCGGGTTTCAAGAACACTTCAGCCTTGCGTTCTTCCTCGTTCAAGCGGATGGAAGAAATTTTGGCAGGGCTCAAGGCACGCTGTATAAACAACTGGATATTGGACGTATAGTTGATAACGTCGATATTCTCGTTGCGAAGCTCGCGGACAATACCATGAATACGGCTACCCTTCACACCCACGCAGGCACCTACCGGGTCGATACGGTCATCGTAGCTCTCAACGGCAATCTTGGCACGCTCGCCGGGGATGCGGGCAATCTTCTTGATGGTAATCAGTCCGTCATTGATTTCGGGTACTTCCATTTCGAACAGACGTTGCAGGAAGACGGGCGACGTACGGCTCAGGATAATCTTCGGATTATTATTCTTGTTGTCCACACGTGCCACTACGGCGCGGGCGGTCTCGCCCTTGCGGTAGAAGTCACTCGGTATCTGTTCGGTCTTGGGCAGCAACAATTCGTTGCCTTCATCATCGAGCAGCAGCATCTCTTTCTTCCAAATCTGGTAGACTTCCGCATTGATGATGGTACCCACTTTATCAATGTATTTGTTGTAAATACTATCTTTCTCCAGTTCCAATATCTTGGAGGCCAGTGTCTGGCGCAAGTTCAAGATGGCACGGCGACCGAAGTTCGCGAAGATAACTTCATCCGTCACTTCCTCGCCCACTTCATAAGAAGCATCAATCTTTTGTGCTTCGGACAATGCAATCTGCAGGTTCGGGTTTTCCAAATCCTCGTCTGCCACTACCTCACGGTTACGCCATATTTCGAAGTCACCCTTGTCCGGGTTTACAATTACGTCGTAATTCTCATCGGTACCGAACATTTTCGCAATCACACTACGGAACGACTCCTCGAGTACGCTTACCATCGTGGTTCTGTCGATATTCTTCAGTTCCTTAAATTCCGAAAATGTATCTATCAAGCTGACAGTTTCTACTTTTTTGGCCATAGTCTTATTTAAAACTGATTAAGTATTTAGTGTATTTTATCTCTTCATACGTAAAGGTCAAGTCCTCGTCCACCAGCTTGGGACGCTTGGCACCTTCCTCTTTCACTTTCTTCTGAATGGTCACGACGAAATGCTGTTCGTCGGCTTCCTTCAACACGCCGCTGAGCTTGCGGCCGTCCTTTGTCAGCACTTCCACTTCCTTGCCGATGTGGTTAATGTACTGCTGCAGTACCTTGAAGGGCTGTCCGATGCCGGCCGAACCGACTTCCAACTCATAATCCTCATCCTCACGGTTCAACTTGGACTCGATGTAGCGGCTCAGCTCTACGCAGTCCTCAATCCAAACACCTTCTTTGTGGTCTATTTCCACCAAAATCTTGTCATCCGGGCTGATTGTCACCTCCACGAGGAAGTAGTCCTTTCCTGCCAGCCACTCGTCAACAATCTGACAAACAGTTTTCTTTTCTATCATAGATTAACCATTAGGAACAAAAAAGAGGAGCTTAATCGCCCCTCCACCTTTCATCCGTTTTCGGTTGCAAAGATATAAATAATCTGTTCGACTACAAAATATTAGAGAAAAAAAGATTGATTTAACGGTTCAAACGGGAATTATATTACAGACAAGCCCTTTCAACACTTCAAGATAAGGGGTAAAACATATAATCTTATGAGACAGAAGCTTATACTTTATGAGATGAATTATCACGTTCCATACTACATGAGATGCACATGTCAAGCACAACGAGATATGCATCTCGAACAACATGAGATGTACATCTCATGCATACAATCTCTATCGTTTCAGGAAAAGAAGTAAGGAGGTACAAGCGGAAAGAAGATACTGTTGAAAGACAACGCGGAAAAATAAAAGGCCGATAGCTTGTTTCATGCTATCGGCCCCTTTACTATGGTTCTAAAGGTCTAAAAGACCTTGTCGTATCACTTATTCGGAGTCTCCCACTTCTTGGTATCCGTACAAACCACGTTCACTGTCTGGTCACCCGTCTGGATGCGGAAGTCACCTTTCTCCAGAATCCACTTGCCGTCATAGCCTACAAAAGCAAGGTCGGAGCCTTTCAGTTTCAGTGTCACGGTCTTTGTCTCGCCCGGTTTCAGTTCCACCTTTTCGAAAGCGCGAAGACGGCGGGTATCGGGAGTAAGGGAGGCAACGAGGTCGCTGCTGAAGAGCAGCACGCTTTCCTTACCAATGCGGTTGCCGGTATTCTTCACATCAACGGTGAAAGTAAGCACATCATCAGCGGTAAAGTCCGACTTATCCACCTTGAGGTTGCTGTATGCAAAAGTGGTATAGCTCAATCCATAACCGAACGCCCACTGTACGGACACTTGCGCATCGTAGTTATAAGCACCTTCCATCTGCTTGCCGATGTGTTCGCACGGTTTGTAGTCGTACGTAATCAGTGAGTTGATTTCTTTCGGATAAGTGAAAGGCATCTTTCCGCTGAAGTTGGCGTCGCCGGCAATGAGGTTTGCCAACGCATCGCCACCATAGTTACCCGGAAGCATAGTATTGACAACCGCTTTAGCCAGTGGCTCGATGTCGGCAATCAGACGGGGACGGCCTTCGTTCAGTATCAGGACGATGGGTTTGCCGGTCTTGGCAAGAGCTTTCACCAAGTCAAGCTGATTCTGGGAGAGGGTAAGGTTTGTCAAATTACCCGGAGTCTCGCAGTAAGAGTTCTCACCGATGCAAGCCACGATGTAGTCGGCAGCCGCAGCGGCAGCTACAGCTTTCTCTATCTCCGGAGTGTTTTCTTCCCACCAGTTGCCACCTTGCTTATAAGTGACGCCAGCTTCGTAGATGATATTCTCCGCACCGAATTTATTGGTGAAGGCCTCGAGGATGGTATTATATTGGCCTGCATGCTCATCGGCCTTGTCACCCTGCCAAGAGTAGGACCAGCCGCCGTTGAGGCAACGCATGGAGTTGGCATTCGGACCGGTAACCAGCAACTTCTTGCCTTTTGCCAGCGGCAATATACCGTCTGTATTCTTCAGGAGTACCAAAGATTCTTCGGCAGCCTGGAGGGCGGCGGCGGCATGTTCTGCACCACCGAACAAGGGGAAGTCTTTCAAATCATAATAGGGTTTCTCAAACAGATTGAGGCGGTACTTCAGGCGCAATACGCGGCGCACCGCATCGTCAATGCGGCTCATGGGGACTTCGCCTTCTTCCACCAGCTCCTTCAGGAGTGTACAGAACTTCCAGTCGTACGGGTCCATAGACATGTCGATACCGGCATTGATGGCGAGCTTGATGGCTTCCTTCTTGTCCTTGGCAATGTGGTCGCGGCTATAAAGGTTGTTGATGTCCGCCCAGTCAGTCACAATCATACCGTCCCAGTTGAGGTCTTCTTTCAGCCACTTGGTCAGCAGCTCATAGTTGGCATGGAAAGGCAGACCGTTGTTCATGGCGGAGTTCACCATCACGGAGAGGGCACCTGCTTTCACCATTTCCAGATAAGGAGCGAAATGCTTCTCACGCATATCCTGCTCGGTGATGGAAGACGGCGTACGGTCCTTACCGGAAACGGGAACACCATAACCCATATAGTGCTTCATACAAGCGGCAACGTTGTTCTCGCCAATCAGGTTGGGGTTCTCGCCCTGGAAACCGATAACTGCTTCACGTCCCATTTCGGCATTGACGTAGGCGTCTTCACCATAATTTTCCCACATACGAGGCCAGCGCGGGTCACGTCCGAGGTCGGTCACCGGGGCATACGTCCAGGGAATGCTTCCCGCCTTTGTTTCATAAGCGGAGATGCGTGCACCTTCACGTGTCAGTTCACGGTTGAAGGTAGCTCCCATATTGACGCCTTGCGGGAAGAAAGTACCACCCAGCGTATAGGTAGTTCCGTGTATCTGGTCTACACCGTACACACAAGGAATACCCATCACCTCCATGGATTTCTCCTGAATGCGTTTAATGATTTCCTGCCACTTCTCCACGCTTTGTGCCACACCGTTAGGCACGTTCAAGATGGAGCCTACTTTGTATTTTCCGATGACAGAGTCGAGCATCGCCTCGTCCAACTGGAAGCCCTTGGCATTCTCAATGCCTTGGATACGCATATAGAGCTGCATCATCACTTCTTGCGAAGGCATCTCCTTGCCCAGCTTGAATTCCTTTTCAAGCTTGTATCTCTTGATGATTTTTTGCAGGTCCTTCACCGTGATGTTCTTCGGGTCGAGGCCGGCAAAGGGATTGGCGCGTTTCTGCAGGAGGTCGATAGTGAGTTCGCACATCTGACCGACTTTCTCGTCAAGCGTCATCTTCTTCAGCAAAGTCTCAATCTGCTGTTCTATTTTCTCGTCTCTTGGAATGGCAGGCGCAACAGTGGTCTGCGCCGTAGAAGTAAGTACTAACCCTGATAGGGCTAAAGATAAGATTAACTTTTTACTCATGGTTGTGATATTGGTTTATAATAGTTGCACTATCTGTTTATACGAGGTACAAAGATAAGAACATCCTGCCATACCAAAGGGTACAACAGGATGTTTTTTAGGGTATGATTTGTTATCTTTTCAGACAATCCTACTCTCATCTCTTCAAGAGGCTCATCGGTTCCTGAAGTTTCAAGATGTTGTTCGTCTTCTGCGTTGCGGCAGCTACTTCAGCCTCCAGCGTAGCCTTGATGTCGCGTGAGGAAGCCCCGACGAGGAACTTGTAGTTTCCGGGAGTTACCACCCATGCCGATGCAGCCTCATCGTAGGAAGCCAGGTCATCAGCATTCACTTTTAGCGTCACCACAACCGCTTCGCCCGGTTTCAGCTCCTTGGTCTTGGCAAAAGCCTTCAGTTCCTTTTCGGGCTTGTTGGCAGTAGCGGCATCGGGAGCAGATACATAAAGCTGAACCACTTCCTTACCTGCCACCTTGCCGGTGTTCTTCACTTCTACAGATACGGTATAGACACCGTTGTCTGCCTTGACAGCAGCCTTGTCGTAAGCGAAAGTAGCATAACTCAAACCATAGCCGAAAGGATAGGAAACCTGCTTGCCGAAGGTGTCGAAGTAGCGGTAACCTACGTAGATGTCCTCTTCGTAATCGGTATAGTCCACGTTCTTCACATCGTTCTTCTTCTCGCCCTTATTCACGAGGTCGGTGCTTACGCGCATGTCTATCGGGAAGTTGGCGGAAGAAGCGGCATCTTCAAACTTCACCGGGAAGGTCATTGTCAGCTTGCCCGAAGGAGAAGCCTTGCCACTCAGCACGTCGGCCACACTGTTTCCTCCCTCCTGGCCTGCCTGCCATGCACAAAGGATGGCATCGGGAACAGATTTCCAAGAAGCGGTTTCAATCACCCCGCCGATGTTGAGTACCACCACTACCTTCTTTCCGGCAGCATGGAAAGCATCGGACACGGCTTTCAGCATGTCCTGCTCTTCTTTGGTAAGGTTGAAGTCAGCTACCATACGGTCGAGGAACTCACCAGAGGTACGTCCCAGCGTCACCAGTGCCACATCGGCCTTGGCAGCCTGCTCGCGGATGACCTGTGCGGACACGGCCATCTCAGCCGGACGGGTATCGGGCATGAACCACTCTTTCTTATCTTTGGACAGACGTTCTTTCTCGGCTTTCAGGTAAGCTTCATAGCTATTCTTCAGCGCTTCATCCACCACATAGCCGGCATTCTTCAAGCCGTCCAATAGCGAAACGGTATAAGCGCGGTTCACGTTGCCCGAACCTGTACCGCCTGCAATGAAATCGTAGGAAGTGCAACCGAAGAGTGCCACGTTCTTCACGTCGGCAGCCAGCGGCAGAGCACCGTTATCGTTCTTCAGCAATACCATGCCTTCCGTTGCCGACTGGCGGGTTACGGCAGCATGCGCTTTCAAGTCGGGCTTGTTGGAGTATTCATATCCCTTGAAACGGGGAGTCTGGAGAATCATCTCCAGAATACGCTTCACATTCTGATTGAGGATGGCTTCGTCCAACGCTCCGTCCTGCACACCCTTCACGATGGCTTCGTACTGCTTGGGCAGACCGGGCTGCAACATGTCGTTGCCTGCCACCATCTGTGCCACGGCATCCTTGCCGCCAAACCAGTCGGTCATCACCATGCCCTTGAAGCCCCATTCGTCGCGCAACATGGTTGTCTGCAACTCCTTGTTTTCCGAAGTGTAGACACCGTTCAGGTAGTTGTACGAAGACATCACGGTCCAGGGAGCGGATTCCTTCACGGTAATCTCGAATCCTTTCAGGTAGATTTCGCGCAAGGCGCGTGGAGATACATGCGCATCCGTAGCCATACGGTTGGTTTCCTGGTTGTTCACGGCAAAGTGCTTGATGCTGGTACCCACGCCGTTGCTCTGCACACCACGTACGTAGGCGGCGGCAATCTTACCCGAAACCACCGGGTCTTCGGAATAATATTCGAAGTTACGTCCGCAAAGCGGGTTACGGTGAATGTTCAGTGCCGGAGCCAACAGCACGTCCGCACCGTATTCCAGCACTTCGTTACCGATGGACCGGCCTACACTTTCCACCAATTCCTGGTCCCAGGTAGAGGCGAGCAAAGTCCCGATAGGGAAATGAGTACAATAGTATGTAGCCGAATCCCCCTCACGCTTGGGGTCGATACGCAGTCCGGCGGGACCATCGGCCAGCACCACGGCGGGAATGCCGAGACGCTCGATCGGGTAGGTGGTTCCTGCCGCGCCCGGCACCAGCTTTTTCGTCGCACCGATTACGGCACTGTCACCCGAGAAACCTGCCATACCAGTACCTACTACCAGATGAGCCTTTTCTTCCAGCGTCATGGCACCAATCACTTCATCCAAAGAGGACTTTCCAAGCTGCGGCACACCCGGTCCGCAAGCCGACAAGACAGCCATTGCTGCTGCCATGGATATGATATTCTTCTTCATAATCTTATTTAAATATCTTCGGTGCGAATTCTGTCAGATAGATACGCCAGTTCTTCCAGATGTGACCTTCTCCTGTTTCATAATATTCATACTTGTAACCCTTCTCGTCCAGCATCTTGCGATACTCGTTGTTGGCTTGGAACAAGAAGTCTTTGTCACCGATGGCGATATAATAGAGTGCCGGCTTCTTGGCAAACTGGGTTTTCAGTTTAGCTTCGAGGTTGTCGTAAATCGGAGACTTCACATCCTTGTTGGGCATGATGGCAGCGGAGAACAGCCCTACATAGTCGAACATATCCGGATATTGCTTGGAGATGTGCATGGAGTGGTAACCACCCATAGAGAGACCGGCAATGGCACGCCCCTTCTTATTGGCCTGTGTGCGGTAAGTCTTGTCGATGAATTTCACCACGTCGGGGAAAGCGGTCTCGAAAGAGCCTTCCATCGTCTTGGGCAGATTCATGTTGGGAGCGGCAAAGCCCAGTGAAGATTCACCCGGAGCTGCTTCCAATGCGGCGTTGCCGTTGGTCATTACTACAATCATCGGCTTGGCCTTGCCTTGGGCGATGAGGTTATCCAGAATCTGTGCCGTACGTCCCAGTTCGCTCCATGCGTTCTCGTCGCCACCCATGCCGTGCAGCAGGTAGAAGACGGGGTAGCGCTTGCCGCTTGTCTCATATCCGGCAGGCGTATAGACAGTCAGGCGGCGGTCCATACCCAGCGTGGGGCTGTTGTACCATACCTTAGATACCGTTCCGTGGGGAACCTTATTCACCTTGTAGAGGTCGATGCGCTCGTCACCGCCGATGATGAACACGTTCGTCACGCTTGCCACGTCGCGAATCATATAAACGTTGGAGGGGTCGTTGATTTTCAGGCCATCTACCAGGAAAGTGTAGCTATAGAGTTCCGGTTTCAGCGGTTCGGGAGTAGTGAATTCCCACACACCGTCCTTGTTCTCTTTCAAGTCGGCCACACCCGGTCCGTCGAACTCGCCGAAGGGAGTCTTGATTTTCTGCGTGGGCAGGAAGTCGCCGGTCACTTGCACCTTTACGGCTTTCGGCGCTTTTAGGCGGAAAGTTACCGTATTGTTGTCGTGTATCTCAGGTGATACCACGGGGGCACCGCCCCAGAGAGCTTGTTGCGCGAAAGTCATCGCACACATCAGCAACAGAGCTGATAAAATAGAAATTCTTTTCATAATGAGTTTGTTATTTTGTTATTAAACAGATAGTCTATAATCCTGCACTTCGGATTGGCGAAGTGCAGGGTGAATCAATCGGCACGAAGTCACTTGAACAACTTCGGCGCGAACTCCGTCAGATAGATGCGCCAGTTCCTCCAGATATGTCCCTCGCCCGTTTCCAGATACTCGTACTTGCAACCGTTGTCATCGAGCAGTTTGCGGAAGTCCGTCACGCTCTTGAAGACAAAGTCACGGTTGCCGCAAGCGATGAAATAGAGTGCCGGTTTCTTGGCAAACTGCGTCTTCAGTTTACCCTCGAAGTCGGTATAGACCGGACAAGTGGACTTATCGTTTCTGGAAGCAGTACCCGAGAACAAGCCCACATAGTCGAACATATCCGGATAGTACTTCGAGATGCTGCAAGAGTGGAAGCCACCCATCGAGAGGCCTGCAATGGCACGGTGCTTCTTGTCCGGCAATGTGCGGAAGTTCTTCTCCACGAATTTCACGATTTCCGGGAAAGAAAGTTCGAAGCCTCCTTCCGGAGCGGAAGCACGTTCCTTCGGACTCATGGAAGGGACAGTGAAACCTTTGGGCGATTCACCGGGAGCGGCATCCTGCCAGGCATTGCCGTTGGTCATCACTACAATCATCGGTTCTGCCTTGCCCTGCGCTATCAGGTTATCCAGGATTTGTGAAGTACGGCCCAAGGCAATCCATGCCTCTTCGTCACCTCCGGCGCCATGCAGCAGGTAGAAGACGGGATAACGCTTCTTGCCGTTCTCGTAGCCGGCGGGTGTATAAACCGTCAGGCGGCGGTCCATACCCAGCGTGGGACTATTGTACCACATACGTCTCACTGTTCCGTGAGGCACTTTGTTCACCTTGTAGAGGTCGGCACGGTCACCGCCGATGATGAACACATTCGTCACAGTTGCCACATCACGAATCATATAGACGTTGCCGGGATCCATTATTTTCAGCCCGTCCACAAAGAAAGCATAGCCATAAAGTTCGGGTTTCAGCGGTTCGGCAGTGGTATATTCCCACACGCCGTCCTTGCCCTCCTTCATATCGACGATGCCCGGAGCGTCATACTCGCCCCTCGGTGTCTGGATGGTGTGCGGCGGCAGGAAGTCACCCGTCAACTGCACCTTCACGGCTTTCGGCGCCTTCAGGCGGAAAGTGACCGTATTGTCATCGTGAATCTCCGGCGAAACTACCGGAGCACCGCCCCACAAGGCTTGTTGCGCAAAGCTCATTGCACACATCAGCAACAAAGTAAATAAAAGTGTAAATTTCTTCATAATCATTTTAATTGTTTAAGGAGTTGGAGAAAGTTGAAGGGAATCAAATCTCATTTCTCAAAGCACCGGCTCACAAAAGGCAAACACATATACAATGCCGAATGCCAGTATTCACTGGTGTGCCCTCCGTCGCGCACGCGGAACTGGCAAGGAATGCCGGCATTGCGCATCGCCTGGAAGAACTCGATGTTACGGTCGAGCAGGAAATCATCGTCACCGCAATCCACAAACCACTGCACGGTGCGCAGAGCAGCTTTACGGGCCTCATCAGCCTCCAGCACATACTTGATGCAACTATGCTCCTGCACCGAACGGGTCAGCACAGCCATCTTGTTTGTGGGATCGGGGTCTTTTCCCGCCGCCTCACCACTGACGGGGATGTTCATCAAGGCACTCATGGCGTATGCCGCACAATAGAGGTCGGGATAGCGCTGCGCGTAGCTCGTGGTTCCGCCTCCACCCATCGAAAGGCCCGCAACGGCACGATGCTGACGGTCGCCCACCACACGGTAGGTCTTCTCGATATAGGGCATGAACTCCTTGTAGAAGAAATCCTCGTAAGCCCATCCCGGCATGTTGAAGTAACCGTTCCAGCACGTGGCCGGATTGCCTCCGGCGTTGGGGCTGACGATAATCATCTCGCACGCCTCGCCCGATGCCGTCAACTGGTCCATCACGTCTTTCACACGCTGGTCCGTAAACCAGCTGGTATTCACCCCCGACATGCCGTGCAGCAGGTAGAGAATGGGATACTTCCTGTCTGCCTCCTTGTCATAGCTCTGAGGCAGATAGATGGTATAGGCGCGGTGCGTCTTCAGCACCGTGCTGTAGATGCTGTCGGTCACGACCTTGCTTTGTGGTCCCCATGCAGGATTCTGTGCATTTGCCATCCACAACGAGCAGACGGCAAAAAGAGAAAGTATCAATCTTTTCATGGCATAGATTTTAAAAATGTACTACAAAATAAGTGCTTTCCATTCTAAAACGGATTGATATATATCAGTTTTTTCAGGTGATGTATATGCACACCTCATCTCTTCACCATGGGATGCACAGCCACCGGCACTTGTGCCCGCATGGCATCGTGCACTTTCTGCTTGCGTGCCTTTGCCACCTTCTGCACCGTGGTGCAACGCACGTCGGCCGAAGAGGCGGCAGCCATCCATTGATATTCACCCTTGGCCAACTCCCAAGAGCTGCTTTTCTCGTTGAAGGAGGCCATGTCCATCACGTTCCACTCCAATGTCAGGGTCTGGCTCTCGCCGGGTTTCAGCAGGCGGGTCTTGCCGAAGGCTTTCAGTTCCTTGGCGGGCTTGTCCATGCCGCCCTCGGGAGCCTTGACATAGAGCTGCACGGCTTCACGGCCTGCCACCTTGCCGGTGTTCTTCACGCTCACTTTCATGCGGCAGCGGTCACCGTCGATGGCAGCCTCTTCCACCGCATATTCAAAGGTGGTATAGCTCAGTCCGTGGCCGAAGGGGTAAGACACCTCTTTACCGAAGGTATCGAAGTAACGGTAACCCACGTAGATGCCCTCCTCGTAGAGGGTGAAATCGACGTTGCGTTCCGGCTCTTTCGGCTTCTCCTCTTTCTTGTCGGACTTGAAGTTCATGCCGGTACCCATGGCGAACGACGGCATCTTGAACTCATAGTCGAAGGGAAAATTGGCATCCGACGGCGCGTCGCCATACTTCACGGCAAACGTCATGGGCAGCTTGCCGCTGGGGTTCACCTTACCCGTCAACACGTCGGCAATGCAGTTGCCCACTTCCTGCCCGGGCTGGAAAGCGCATACCAAGGCATCTGCCAGTTCTTTCCATGAAGCGGTCTCCACGGGGCTGCAGATGTTGAGAACCACCACCAGCTTCTTGCCTGCGGCACGATAGGCGGCAGACACTTGCTTTATCAGAGCCAGTTCGTTCTCCTTCAAGAGGAAATCTTCCACACGGCGGTCGCAGCCTTCACCACTGACACGTCCCAGCGTAAGCACGGCGATGTCGTTGGCTTTCACTTGCGCGGCCAGTTCCTCGGCAGTGGGCAGGAACTCTTCGGCACGGGGCAGCGGAGTGAACGCGAAAGGAGGACGACCGTGGGGGAAGAGGCGTTTCTGCTCGTCGGCCATGTGCTTCTTGTAGCGGTTCAGCAAATCCTTATCTACCGTATAGCCCGCATTGCGCAAGCCTTCTACCATAGAGACCGTATAATATCCGAAGCCCGTACTGCCGAATCCCATACCGGCAGGAACCATGTCGTAAGAAGTAGTGCCGTAAAGGGCTACCTTCCTGATGCCGGCAGCCATAGGCAGCGCATTCTTGTTATCCAGCAGCACGATGCCCTCGGCACCTACCCGGCGGTCCACTTGCGCGTGGGCTTTGAGGTCGGTCTCGTTGGGATAATTGTAACCGGCAAAGGTGTGGCTCTTCACCACAAACTCCAGCACACGCTTCACGCTGAGGTTGAGGAGCGCCTCATCCAGCGTGCCGTTCTTCACGGCTTCCAGAATGGCGTTGTACTGGCGTTCCTGCCCCGGCTGCAACATGTCATTACCTGCCGCGATGGAAGTCACGGCATCTTTTCCGGCATTCCAGTCGGACATCACCAGTCCCTTGAATCCCCATTCATTGCGGAGGATATCTTCGGTCAGTTCGCGGTCTTCGCAGGTGTATTTGCCGTTCACCTTGTTGTAGGCGGTCATCACGCTCCAGGGCTGAGCCTCCTTGACGGCTATCTCGAAGCATTTCAGATAAAGCTCGCGCAAGGGGCGCTGCGTCAGTCGGGAGTCGTTGTTGTTGCGGTTGGTTTCCTGGTTGTTCACGGCGAAGTGCTTCAGGCAGGTGCCGGTACCTTCGCTCTGGATGCCGTTGATGTAGGCAGCGGCTATCTTGCCCACCAGCACGGGGTCTTCGGCATAATACTCGTGGTTTCGTCCGCAGAGGGCGTTACGCATCAGGTTGACACCGGGGGCGAGGAGCACGTCCATACCGTAGTCTTTCACTTCGGTACCCAGAGCCCGGCCTACATGGTAAGCAGCATCAGGATCGAACGTAGCTGCCACCGTGGTGCTCGAGGGGAATTCGGTGGCGTGATAGGTGCGGCTGTCGAACTCTCGTTTGGAAGCCATCGCCAGGCGGTGCGGTCCGTCGGCAAGGAAAGCCGATGGGATGCCCAGGCGTGGAATGTCGTAGGTACGTCCGGCGGTACCGGGGAACTTGGAGTCACTGCCCATCGACATGCCGCAACCGATGACGAGGTGCACTTTCTCTTCAAGGGTCAGGGCGCTGACCACTTCGTCGATGTTGTCGGCACGCAGCACGGGCGAACCGATGGTGGGCACCGGCTGTGCATTCACAGCTAGCGCCACGCAAAAGGTGAAAAGGGGAGTTAAGAATCTTTTCATGTCTCAATGCTGTTATTCTTCAAATGTATCGCTTACTTTCTTCAAGAGTTTGGGCAGACAGCCTTTCCAGAAAGCCCAGTCGTGGATGCCGTCACGGGTGATGTACTCGTTGGCGATGCCGCTGCCGTCCAGTGCCTGCTTGAAGCTGTTGGCAGAGCCGAACAAGAAGTCGCCTTTGCCTATTTCAATGGTGATGCCCGGCAGATCTTTCGTGCCCAACATCTCATATAAGTTGGGAGCACCCTCTATGGCGGTGGCAGGACTGCACGCATAGACATAGCAGAACATTTCGGGATGCAGAAAGCTGTAATACAGCGAGCCGAAACCACCCATAGACAGACCTGCAATGGCACGTGTGCCACGTCCGGCTTTCACCTTGAAATTGCTTTCGACGTAGGGAATGAATTCATCAAAGAAGTAGGTCATATACTTCATGTTGTTTCCCTGATAGTTGTCGCAATAGAAAATATTCTGACCGTCGGGGCTTCCGTTGGGACAGACAATAATCATCTCCTTGCCACCCGCAGCCTCGGCTGCACTGGCGTAGGGATTCAGCATACCCTGAGCCATCCAGTCGTTGTGGTTGCCGTCGGCACCATGCAGCAGGTAGAGCACGGGATATTCCTTCTGTCCGTCATAGCTTTTGGGCAGATAGACGGAGAATGGCATCTTGCGCCCCATTACGGCGCTTTCCATCTGCTGGTCGCGCATTTCGTAACCGGTGCCTTGCAGCACGGTGACAAAGCGGTAGTCTGCATCGGCAGCCGTACCGGGGATTTGCGAACCGGTGGCGTCCATGCCCAGCGTAGTGTTCAAACCCTTGCCGGAGAATGTAAAGAGGGTTTCGCCCTCCATGCCCGTAGCAACGGCAATGTTCAGCGTACCTCCAAAAATATACTGCTTGGCATCGTTGGCGATGAAGTAGCTGCCCCAAGACCAGCCGCCCCACTCTGCAGGAAGTGCATTACCCTGAGCCATGGAACCGGCTTCCGACTTGCCGGTCACACTGTAGCTGCCTGCCAAAGCTTCCAGCGGCATGTTTTCCTTGTTGATAAGGTCGAACTGTGCCACCCCGTTGCCGTCAGGGTCACTGACTGCAAACGAATACTGAGATACACCGGGAACGATGCCGACAGGCTGGTTGTTGGCATCCAGCAGATAAACGGGCGATGTGGTAAGAACCGTGGTGTAGCCGCTGGCTTCGGGGTCGTCTTCACCAATCTCAAAAGTGATGGGGCCTTTGTAATCGCAAGAATATTGCGTGCCGGTCTTGCTCATGAAGAGACCGTCAATATAATAAGTATCGCCCAACAAGGTGACTTCCAAGTCACCAGAGGCAATAGTGTCCTGCCCTACAATGCTGTACAGCAATCCGGCGGTAAGCGGTTCCTTCGGCTTGATTTTATCTTCTTCCGACTTAATATCACTTTCTTCTAACTTTTCAAGAAGCTTTGCTTTAAAAACTCCATTTTGCAACACCCAGTCCTTAGAACCTAAGCGCAAGTCCCATTCGTTACCGGCTTCGTCAGCAAACTTAAGGTTGAGCTGTTTCACGCCCTTGCGCAACTTGTCTGTAGATTGTGCTACAATATTCTTATAGACACGTCTTTCCATGTCATACTTTCCGGACAATCCGTCCAGCCCATCTTCGCTACATGCTCCTAAGAAACAAAGCATCAGCAAGGCAGTTAATTGAAATATCTTTTTCATACGAATGTTCTTTATAATATTATATGTATAAGAAATTACCAACCCTCGTTTTGCACCATATTAGGATTCAGTTGTATTTCCTTCAAAGGAATGGGCAGCAGGTTGTGCTTGGACTTGAAACCATAAGAAGAATTGGTATATGGGTATGTCACTCCATCTACTTTGAATGCAGGAACTTTTTTACCTTGATTTCCCAATACAGATTCTGCATCGCCCCAACGAACAAGGTCTTGGAAGCGTACACACTCCATACAAAGTTCCAGACGCTTTTCTTTCTTCACATCGTCAAGGGTAACACTGGAGAGCGGTGCCAACTGGGCACGTTCGCGTATCTGGTTGATATATGCAACAGCTTTATCTTTGCTTCCACCCATTACATGCGCCTCAGCAGCCAACAGTAGCACTTCAGCATAACGCATCACACGCAGGTTGATGTATTGCAGTGCCTGAAAATAAGAAGCGTCATAGATACAGTCTTCTTTCAATGCACGGTTCTTCCAGTTGAAATAACCTTCATGATTTGACAGCATGGCACCTGCATTCAGCGATACGCCAAATTGCTCTACCTGCTCGTAAGTGCGGATAGTTGCGTTCACACGATAGCCATTCTTCCCTTCCATGGCAACGAAAGCATCGTATAGTGACTTACGGGGATTCATAAAGCCATACGTACCAGAAGCAATCGTGGTTTGTGCCTCACCGGTAAGCATCAATTTGTCGGTACGCCATCCCTGCATAATGAATGTCATTGTCATCTGGGTCCATGCCTGCTCTGAGTCATTGCGTTTCTGTACTTCGAGCATCGATTCGCAACTGCCGTTGGCGGCTATATGGAGCAGCTTGTCATATTCACCTTTCCACAACTCATATTTATGGGAATCAATCACCTGATCCAAAATAGAGGCGGCTTCTGCATATTTCTTCTGGAAAAGGTATGCCTTACCCAGCATGGCCTGCGCAACTTCCTTGGTAACACGGATGCCTGTTTCGCTATCGGTCGCACTCTTCTTTGAGGGGAGCACATTGGCATCAAGAGCATCGTTCAAATCCTGTTCGACGAAGCTCCACAACTCTTCGGGCGTGCTGTTTGCCATACGGTATTCTCCCGGAGTAAGCAAATGGTCTACTTTGGGAGCGGTACCAAATAAAGTAACCAGTTCAAAGTTAGCCCATGCACGGAAGAACTTTGCTTCGGCCACCGCCTGTTTCTTTACTTGTGTATCGGGTTCCATCAGGTCAATTATCAGGTTGGCATTGTAGATAATGCCGTACATGCCCGAATATATTCCAGACACCATACTATGGTCAATATCGAAAGTATATTCGTTGAGCCGTTCCATCTCTGAGTTATCACCTCGTCCGCCACCGCCTGTCCATACATCGTCGGCCAACAGATTTTTCACAAAGAACCAGTTGTAATAATTGCCTCCCCAAGCATTGTAGAGAGAAGAGAGTGCCTGCATGGCATCTGCATCCGTTTTGTAGAAGTCTTCCTGACTTCCCATATTGCCGTGCTTCGGAATGTTCAAACGGTCTTCGCATCCGGTTGTTCCTAACAGAGTGGATAAGCCGAACAATGCGACATAAAAATATTTTGCTTTCATATTCTGTATCAATTTTAGGTTTGATTAAAATTCTATGTTAAATCCAAGTACCACTTTCTTTGAGCAAGGATAAGCGCCTTTGTCCACACCCATACCTGCCGTGGCATTGGCTGCGGCTTCGGGGTCGAAGCCCGGATAGCTGGTAAAGGTGAAGAAGTCGTCGAGCGAAGCGTAAAGACGCAGGTTGTTGACGCATACTTTTTTCAACAGTTGTTTCGGAATGGAGTAACCCAATTGAATCTGCTTGATCTTAAAATAAGAGCCATCGTATACCAAGGCATCGGATACGGCATATTTGTCCATATTCTTAGCGTTTGCACCAGGAACAGTTCCTCCGGTATTATTGGGCGTCCAACGGTTGTCATAGAATACTTCCTTCATCTTATTGTAAGTGGGAATATCGGAACGGTTGATGCAATTAAATATGTCATTTCCATGTGAACCGGTAGCAAATACCGTCAAGTCGAAGCCTTTCCAAGCGGCAGTCAATGTCAGACCGTAGGTGAAATCGGGAATAGCATCACCGATATAGTCCAAGTCGCCATCGTTCAAATTACCGCTGTTATCCAAATCGTGGAAAATAGGGTCACCGGTTTCCGGATCTACACCTTTGAATTTATAGCCGCGGAAGTAGTAAACCGGATAGCCTTCTTCAAAGAAGGTGATGGTATTGGTATGGAAGTTCACACCACTCAAACGGGTCAGTGAGGGGTCAAGGTAGGTTACCTCATTTTTCAGTGTGGCAAGGTTACCGCGTACGCTGTACTGGAAGTCACCGATGTGATCGCGCCAGCCCAGTTCGATTTCCCAACCCTTGTTGCTTACGTTACCGGCGTTCATTGGTGAAGTCTTACCTCCCACAATGAGGGACGGGGTAGTACCATTTACCAACAGGTCTTTGGTCTTTTTGTCGAAGTAGTCCAAACTGAAAGTCAGTCGGTCGTTCAAGAAGCGTGCGTCAATACCCACGTTTATCTGTTCAGAAGTTTCCCATTTCAAGTCTTCGTTACCCATAGAGGTAGGAGCTGCACCGGTAATGTAGCTGTTGCCCGGCACAAAGGGATAGATGCCGCCCAATGCCATGTCGGTGCTGTAGGTATAGCCACCCAATGCGGCAAGGCTACCGTTCTGTCCCCAGCTGGCACGCAGTTTCAAACTGCTGATGTGCTTTTTCAAGGGTTCAAAGAACTTCTCTTCGGAAACAGACCAACCGGCAGAAACGGCAGGGAAATAACCCCAACGATTGGAAGCAGGAAGCATAGCGAGGTCAGCTGCATCGGCACGCAACGAAGCCTGCAACATATAGCGTCCGGCAAAGTCATAACCCACACGACCGAAGTAAGACATCTTGGCCGAACGAGTCTTTTCACCGCCTACGCCCTTGGTGGCAGAAGCCGAACCGTAGTTAAGGAAGTAGAACAGCGGGTCGTTCTTCTTCACGGCATCCTCACCGTTGGCAGAAAGACTGCCGTTCACATAATCGTAGGTAGATTCCTGATAGGACATACCCACCATACCGGTCACGGTGTGCATGCCAAAGCGTCTCATGTAGTTGGCGAAGTTCTCCCACTGGTAGTAGATGGAAGTGGAAGAGGTGGCATTGTGACTCACAAAATCACGGCTTTGTGTGGCGTTACCATAGAAAGGAAGGTCTGTGTTGCTCTGGCGTGTACCAGAAAGACGGTAACCGAAACGGGAAGTAATGGTGATGTCCTTGATGGGCTTGAAGTCGGCATAGATAGAACCGTTGACATTGAAACCGCTGTTCTTGTTAGCGTTGTTGTCGCGCATAATTATCGGGTGATAGGATTCACCGCCCAAGAACTTGGAAACAGAATAGTAGTTGCCGTTGCCATCATCAAGCAGGTGCTTGCCTTCGTTCATAGCTTTCAGCATATGGGAGGGTAGTTCCTCGTAGGTATAAGAGAAGGGAGTCAACGGGTCGGCTTGCAGGATGGAAGCCAGCATACTGCCGTATTCGTTGTTGGTAGAAACGGTGCGACTGTTGTATTTCTCAATCTGGTTGGTGGTACCCACCTTCAGCCACGGCTTAATTTCGTATTCGCCGTTGATGGTGGCGGTCAGACGTTTGTAAACGTCAGCGTCGCCTTTCACGATACCGTTGTTGTCAAGGTAAGTCAGCGAGAGGTAGTAGTTCCCTTTTTCGTTGCCGTTGGAGAAGGCGATGTTGTGCTTCTGCATCTGGCTGTTCTCGAATATCTCATCAGACCAAGAGGTATTGGTAACACCGTCCCAATTTCTCAACAGGTAGTCCTGTGTATAAGTTTCCGATTCCACCATGTAGTCGATATACTGCTCGGAATTCATCATTTTCGGGATGCGTGCCAATGATTGTGTGGTCCATTGAAAATCATACGTAATCTTACCTTGTCCGCTCTTACCTTTCTTGGTAGTGATAAGCACTACACCATTACCGGCCTCAGCACCATAGATAGCAGCCGAAGCGGCATCTTTCAAGACCTCCATGGAAGCGATGTCGTTCGGGTCGATGCCGCTGATGTCGCTCAGGCGGATACCGTCCACTACGTAAAGAGGATTGGAAGACACATTGGAGGAGTAACCACGCACACGCACCGTAGGACTGCTGCCCGGAGCTGCCGAGGTCTGGATTACCTGCACACCGGCAGTCTTACCCTGCAAGGCGGCAGGGGCGTTGCTGATGGTACGGTTCTGCATGTCCTCTGCTTTCACCTGCGAAATGGCACCCGTTACGGAACTTTTCTTCTGCACACCGTAACCTACCACCACCACTTCGTCCAGCGTTTCGCTGTCTTCTTTCAATACAATGTTCATCACACCGGCAACGGCTTGTTTCTCTTGGGTTACGTAGCCGATGTAAGAGAAAATGATGGTCGCTCCCTGATTCACATTCAATGTATAATTACCGTCAATATCGGTAATACAACCGTTGGTAGTACCTTTCTCTACGATACTTACACCAATCATCGGTTCATTCAGGTTGTCAGTCACCTTGCCGGTCACTTTCACGGTCTGGGCTTGTGCCAGAGAGAAAGGAAGGCAGATTAAGAGAAAGAGTGACATAGCGGCAAGTCTCTTTCGGGCTGCTTGATTCATGATTCGTTTCATTTTAGTTAGTTTAAAATTAGATTTATAGTTACATTTATTGATTACAAGTCAATATTAAGATTACTCCGAACGATTGCCGGACGGGGTACCTGGATTATAAACCCATCCCAACCACCAGGTATCATCTTATCCCAAAAAGGATTGGAAAACAACAGAATATCATCACCCTTTTCCACACAATGTAGCAACCGAAGTTTTTTGTTCTCGGTCACAAAAGCAAACCATTGCGGTCCTCTACATACCTTACTTGGTTCATCATGCCAATAAAACACTTTCAATTGAGAGGCAGGTGTATTGTAGAAGCACATATAGCTTGTTCTTTCAAGCAAGTCACTTTCCTTGAAAGTGTGGAAAAGCATGGACCATGCCGCCTCCTTCTGAATCCCTTTACGGAATGTTTCAGGCAAAATGGAAGAACAGCCATTATTACTCCATGGAGCAGTAACGCATCCGCGTACCTCACCATTCTCTTTGAGACTGAAATTTATTCTATCCACATTTTCCCAGTTTCCGAACAAGTCCGGATTCAAGCGGCAAGTTTCTGCTTTATCAACCAAGGGATAGATATAAAAAGTATGTTGAAGTACATTTTCAGGTATGGATTTCTTGGTAAAACCTTTTCCTTTGATATACAGCATCTCCAACGGGCAGTTAAACAACTCCGAAGGAATTCCCCCTTCGGCACGACCGTCTCCCCACACAATGAGTGAACGCAGTTCACTCAGCTTTCCCAGTTCGGCAGGAAGACAATAACCGGCAGGAAGATAGGTTTCGGCCATCGGGACTTCTATCCCCGTGATGCGGTATTCATTCTTCACCGTATCGAGCATAGCCGTCACACCGCCCCATGTTTCATAATCCGTCAAGTCCCAGTGAAAATCACCTTTCCACTCCGCACACTTCATAGAATGATAGTAAGCCACGATTGCCAGACTATCCTGCACGTTCATCGTGGGGCGTGCCGGACCAGCCGGCAACGCCTCGCCCTTATCACTGCAAGCCACACAAAGCCAAAGCAGTGAAAACAGATAGAATACATTCTTCATAAGCAATAAGATAAGATTAACCTAGTATCACTTTCATTTTAAAGCCTCAGAATCCCCGTATAGGGAACGCCCGTACCACCTCCAGCAACTCCTTGTCGTGGTGGTGCTTCACCTCGCAACGGTTGTTGAAGAACATCGTGGCTCCTCCCTCTTCGGTATAGGCATCCCACTGGGGCAGGCCCTCTGCATTGGGATTGCCCGTGCGGGCGAAGTTCAGCCAGGCGCCGCTCATCTTCTCGGCCAGGGCCTGCGCTTCGGCGCCGCCGCCCGTCATGGAGACGTGGACCACGGCATTGTTGAAGGCGAAAGGTATCTCCATGCAGTGCGTGCTGCGGAACATGCCATCGAGCACCGGAGATTCCCAGGCGAACATGTACATATAGACCGGAGCACCCTGCTGTGCAGCTTTCAGTCTGGCTTGCTCCACCGCACCGGGACGGAATACGAAATCCACATCCACCAAATCCTTGGGCTGGTAGCCGGGGTAAGCCTTCTCGAAGGCGGCGAGGAAGTCGTCCGTGCGGTCACCGTAGCGTTGTTTCAAGAATTCCACGGCCTTTTCTTTGGTGATGGTGCGGAAAGCAGGCACGTAGGTGCTCATGGTGAACTCGTGCAAGGTGGTTCCTATCATCACGGGCACGTCCTTGCTCTGTGCAGGCGCCTGCGGGTCGAAAGGTTGTGCGGGCAGCACGTCGCCGTCCACGGTGGGCGCCCATCCGAAGATGAAGGTGGATACGCCGTCCTCTTTCTCGGCCTCGGCCTTCACCTTGGCAACGGCTTTCTCACCGGCGGCCAGCAGACGTTCGTAAGGCATCTTCTGCAGCTCGTCTATCTGCGAGGCTTTCAGTCCCAGCTCGTCCATCACGGCAGCACCGATGCGGCGCGAGTACTTGGCATCCATCGTGCGAAGCATGGAGCCGCTCTGAACGATGGCCTTGTGGTAGAGCCCTTTTGCAGACGGAGTGGCAAGCAATGTAGATACCTTTCCGCCGCCGCCCGACTGTCCGAAAATCGTTACGTTCTGTGCGTCGCCGCCAAACGCGGCTATATTCTTGTTTACCCATTGAAGTGCTGCCACGAGGTCGAGCAGGCCGGCATTGCCGGATTTGGCGTATTTGTCGCCGTAGGCGGAAAGGTCGAGGAAACCGAGGACGTTGAGACGGTGGTTGAGCGTGACTACCACCGCATCACCTTTCTTGGCAAGGTTGAAACCGTCGTAGGAGGGAAGTTCCTGTCCGCTGCCTGCCGCATAGCCGCCGCCGTGAAGCCACACCATGACGGGACGCTTCTTGCCGTCGTTCAGGCCCGGAGTCCAGATGTTGACCCGCAGGCAGTCTTCGCCGGGATAGCCGTCGTCCCAGTGGAAGGCGAAAGCGTGCTCGTCGGCACCCCAGCCCATACGCACCGCCTGGGGGCAGGTGGGACCGAACATGCGGCTGCTGCGCACGCCTTCCCATTTGTCGGCAGGCTGGGGCGGCATGAAGCGCTCTGCCTTGGCGTAGGGAATACCTTTATATATATAGATACCGTCTTGCAGGAATCCTCCCACTTTGCCCGATTCGGTCTGGGCGACGGCGGTCTCGGAAGAGGCGATGATTTCGCCCGTGGCTTGTTGCGCGCCGGCGGTCTTCACGCCCGCTGTCTGTCCGCAAGAGGAGAGAATCAGCAGGGAGGCCAACGCAAGCATGGATAAAGGTTGTTTTTTCATGGTTGTATATCAGTTTTTAAAGTTGATGTTTTGTCTTTGACTTGCTTTCAGCGAACGAGTTGACAAGTTGTTCACTCGTTCACTTTTTCCGATTGCAATATTACGCCGATTGCGCCGGAAGGGCTGGCCGGCATGTAAAAAGGATTTGCCCGGAGGTTTAAAAGCGCTTGCCCATAGGTTCAAATGTTTGCCTTTTTGTTCAAAACATGCTGTAAAGCAACTTATATTCAATTTTTTATCCTTATTTTCGCACATCATTCAAAACCTTTTAATATGACCTTGTCTAACCGGAAAATCCTCCGCACCCTGTTCCGCCTGCTGGCCGGAATTCTGTATGCCGTCTGCCTGTCGGCATGCGATGCCAAAGAGCCTTTACCCGAAAACCGGGATGCCGAAATCGAAAGCCCCGTCATAGCCAACGACCTCTCCAACCAGAAAGTCACCGCCATAGCCGAAGACACGCAAGGCCATATATGGATAGGCACGTTCCGCGGACTGAACAAGAACAACGTGCACGACTACCACCAGTACTTCTGCACCGACGACTCGCTGGGACTGCCTGACAACCAGATTACCCACCTGCTGCGCGACTCGAAGAACCGCTTCTGGGTGGGCACCGTGAACGGCGTGTGCCTATACACCGACAAGGACAATTTCCGCATCATCCCCATCGAGGCCGACAACAAGAACGTGAGGCAGATTCTGGAAGACCGCAACGGGCGCATCTTCTTCAACACCGGCTTCCAGCTCTACGCCTACCACCCCCGGGAAGAAAAGATTACCTGCGTGCTGCCCGGAATCAGCCTCGGAAATACCTCCTACGCACAATGTCACATCGCCCTCGACAACAACCTCTGGGTAATGACCTCCACCGGGCTCTGCTGCTACGACCTATCTACCCTACAGCTGAAAGAGTCTGTCGCCCTCAACGGCTATCCCTACTACTCGTACCTGCACAACAACGAGCTGTGGATAACCGGCAACCACACCCTCAGCATCTTCGACACCCGCACGCGCAGCTTCAAGCCGTTGCCGCAGCCCATCGCCCGAAACACCACGCTGTGCAACGCCGACATCGACTACATACACCCCTACGGCAACAACGGCCTGCTGCTGAACACCGCCAGACACGGCATGTTCTACTACAACCCGGGCACCGGCAGCGTGACCCGCCAGGGCGAGAACGGATTCCCCTTCGAGATGCCCCGCTTCCGAATCAGCCGGATGTTCACCGACTCGCAGCAGAACCTTTGGATAGGCTCCGTGGACCAGGGGTACACCGTGTGCTACCACTACAAGGAGCGGTTCAACAACGACAACTACCTGCGCTCCGAGCTGAACAACAAGTCCGTGGTGTCGCTAAGCGCCGGCAAGGACCACAAGCTGTGGATTTCCACCCTGATGGACGGCATCTACGTGTATGACACGAAGAGCAGCGAAATCAGGCACATCGACCCCGAAACGTTCTGGGGGCAAGAGAAACAGAAAGCCATCTACGCGAACCAGCTGATGGTGGACAGCGACAACAACCTCTGGATGACAAGCACCGACAGCGAAGTGCTGAAAGCCCGCTACACGCCCGACGGGCAGCTGAAGATAGAGGAACGGCACCGGATTTTCCTGCCCATGTCCATCGCCCAGTCGCCCGACGGAACCATCTGGATAGGCACCGCCACGGTCAACGTCTATGCCCTGCGCCCCGGCAAGAAGGAATTCGAGGCGATGAAGCTCTTCGAGGGGTTCACCTTCGTGCCCGGCCTGGCGATGATGGATAACCGCCGGCTGATGGTGACGGGCTTCTACCAACCCATCAAGCATATCGACATCGAAAACCTGGAGACGGGCACGGCGGACATCGCGGAAGAGGACCTGAAAGCCTGCATACGCCGCTCCGTATTCGTCCCCACGGCCTTGTACAAAGACACGTACGGCATTCTCTGGATAGGTACCGTAGGCAACGGGCTGATGTGCTACCATCCCGAAACGGGACGGATGACACCCATGCCCGGCACCTCCTGCCTCGACATATCGGGCATCGAGGAAGACCTGCAAGGCAACCTCTGGATAAGCACCCAATACGGACTGAGCAAATATGACCGGACAGCCGGACGCTTCACCAACTATTATGCCGCCGACGGCATAGGCGGAAACCAGTTCTACGACCGCGCCTCGTGCCGTCTGCCCGACGGGACGCTGGCATTCGGCGGCACGCACGGGCTCACGCTCTTCAACCCCATCGACGTGCCCATCAAGCGCAACATCCCGCTGCTGTTCAGCGACCTGAAGATACACAACAAGCTGATACGTCCGCAATTGCACGGAGGAACCATCGACAAGCATCTCTCCTACTGCCCCGACATACACCTGGAGCACGACCAGAACAGTTTCAGCATCTCCTTCTCTGCCCTGAACTACAGCGAGTACGGACGAGTGCACTACCAATACCACCTGGAGGGTTTCGACAACTACTGGGTAGACGCCCGCAACAACCACGAGGCCTACTACGCCAACCTGCCTGCCGGAGAGTATGTGTTCCACGTGAAAATCACCAACAACGACCGGAGCATCGTGGAGGCCGAGAACTCCATCCGCATCCGCGTATATCCGGCCCCCTGGCGCACGTGGTGGGCCTACTGCATCTACTTCTTGTTGGCAACCGCCCTCGCCCTTCTCTTCCTGCGTGCCCTGCTCCGCGTCCGCGCCGAAAAGGAGGCCGCCCGCCGCGCCCGCCTGGAGAAAGAGCAGGAGCAACGGGTGAACCGGATGAACATGAGCTTCTTCGCCAACGTCTCGCACGAGTTCCGCACACCGCTCACCATGATTTCCGGTCCCGTGAACCAGCTCTGCGCCAATCCGCGGATAGAGGGTGCGGACAAGAACCTGCTGCACATCGTGCAACGCAGCGTGAACCGCATGCTGAGGCTCGTCAACCAGATGATGGACTTCAACAAGCTGGAGAACGACACCCTGCGCCTGCAAGTGAAGCGCGCCGACCTCATCGCCTGCCTGCAACGCCAGGTGGGCATCTTCCGGGTGAACGCCGACGACAAGGGCATCGACCTGAACACCTACGGACTGGAAGACACCTTCCTGATGTGGCTGGACGAGGACAAGGTGGAAAAGATATTCAACAACCTAATGTCCAATGCCCTGAAGTTCACGCCCCAAGGCGGTAAAATCAGTGTCGGCTTCGACGTAATAGACCGTGAGAAAGCCGCGCGGCTCTTCGGCCTGTCCGCCGACGGGCGCATCACGCAGTACGTCAAAGTGTCCGTGGCCAACACGGGACAGAGCATCCCCGAAGACAAGATAGAGAAGATATTCGAACGCTATTACCAGATAGGCAACCAAGCCGAAGGTACCTACAACTGGGGAACGGGCATCGGCCTGTACTACGCCCGCAGCCTGGCCGTACTGCACCACGGGCAACTGAAAGCCAGCCAGTCCGAAGAGGGAAGCGGCGCCGTGTTCACCTTCGTCCTGCCCGTGAACGACGCCGCGTATGCCGAAGACGAACGGGCAACGGAACAGAGCAACCAGTCGGAAGCCTTCCCGCTGGCCGCCGCCTCGCAGCCTGCCGAGAACAAGACCGGCACCGGCGAGAAGCAACCCACCCTGCTGGTGGTGGACGACGACACCGAAGTGGCACACTACCTGCGCACCCTCCTCTCCGCCCACTACAAGGTAATCTGCCGCTTCAATGCCGACGATGCGCTGAAGGCGCTGCATGAGGAGTCACCCGACCTGGTTCTGAGTGACGTGGTGATGCCCGGCAAGGACGGTTACCAGTTCTGCCGGGAGATAAAGGAAGACTTGCAGCTCTGCCACCTGCCCGTGATTCTGGTTACGGCCAAAGCCACCGTGGAAAACCAGGTGGAAGGACTGGACACGGGAGCCGACGCCTACGTGACCAAGCCTTTCGACCCTGCCTACCTGCTGGCGCTCATCAAGTCGCTGCTCAAGAACCGCGAGAAAGCGCGCAACATGCTGGGAAAAGCCACGCAGACGGACAAGATGGAAGAGAACATCCTCTCCCCGCAAGACAATGTCTTCATGACCGAACTCTACCACCTGATGGAGAGCGAGCTCTCCAACCCCGAACTGGACATTGCCCGCATGACCGAACTGCTGAGAATATCACGCACCAAGTTCTACTATAAAGTAAAAGGACTGACCGGCGAAAGCCCCAGCACCTTCTTCAAGACCTACAAGCTGAACCGTGCCGCCGAACTGATAACGGAAGGGAAACATACCGTCTCGGAAATTGCGGACATGACGGGATTCAGCACGCTGTCCCACTTCTCGAAGAGCTTCAAGAAGCAGTTCGGAGTAAGTCCGAGCGAATACGGCAAATAGAAGGACGGGCTACTTGGCTTGTTGTATGAGGGTTATGCCTTTCAGGAGTGAAGGTATAACCCTCATGCTTTTAACAGCCGGCCCTTGTATGCACGAGATGCACATCTCATACAACACGAGATGCACATCTCGAGATACATGAGATGCACATCTCGTGCATACAAGGACTACGCCTTAAAGTGAGAGAGGAATAGCCATGTGTGTTACCGGGCTTCCGGAATATTAGTCGAATCATATACAATCATCGCCCGGCCTTCGGCCAACTTCCTCGCAGTGGGAGGCATCTTGATGAAATAGTTGGAATAAGGTTCCGAACCTTCCTGGTCTCCATTCATCAGCCTGTGGGAAATACGTATCATCGTCTGAATATAGGCCAGCGGCAAAGAAGATTTCAGATAAGGATAATGTCCGCACCAGATATCCTTGATGTGCCCTTCCTTCATGAGCTTTTCCATACGGCAACACGACTCATGGAAAGTGGCGATGGGAGACATCGGCACACACTGCAGCCATACTTCACCCGAGCCGAACGCATCACCCGAATAACAGTCTCCGTTTGCCTTGTCCAGGAGTACCACCGAGCCGGGCGTATGCCCGGGCATCCATGCCACTTCCAGCTTGCGTCCACCCAAGTCGAACACTTGTCCTTCTTCCATATAGAGGAATTCTCCTTGATAATCCGCCGCATGCTGGGGCACCAGCACCGTATCGGCCCGATGCATCCATACTTTATCGAAATACTTGATGCAGCCGGCATGGTCGGGGTGCATGTGGGTGACGATTACTTCCAGCGGTTTCCCGGTTATCTGTCCCACAATCTTATCCAAATCCGCACAACGCGTGCCGGTATCAATCAGCACGGCCTTGTCTTCGCCCTCTATCAGATACATGGTAGTATAGTCCCAAGTGGAAAATACCCAAGTCTTCTCTTTCAACAAGGAAACCTCTACCTCTTCATTCTTGAATACCGTTTGCGCCCCTATAGCCATACAAACAAACAGCAGGGCAAATATCACTAAGTTTCTTTTCATGTTTTTCTTCTTTATATAGTTAAACCGAATTGTGAATTTCTCAGGATAAATCAATAACCGGGATTCTGTTTCAGGTTGCTGTTCACCTCCAATTCATTTTCAGGAAACGGCAGCCACTCGTCGCGATTGGGAGTCCAACCCGCCAACGACTTTTCATTATCGACATAGGTGGTTTTGGTCGTATAACGGGCGTTGTAGATGCCTGCCGCCGTAGTGAGGTCATTATTCGGGTCAGGTACAATCTGGAAAGTCGGTAACTTTTTCCCTTTATCCGCCAATACCGCCGGAGCATCCCCCCAACGCTTCAGGTCCTGGAAGCGCATGCCTTCCATAGCAAGTTCCAAGCGGCGCTCCAGCTTTATATCGGAAAGCGTCACATGACTCTTTCTGGGAAGACGGGCCCTGTCGCGCACTCTGCCCAGATATTCGTCGGCACCGGCTTGGTCTCCCGCCTGGAGGCAAGCCTCGGCAGCCATCAGCAACACATCCGCATATCTGATGACCGGAGTATTGCTCTGGTTTCCACACCAATACCCTACAAATTCGTCATCGGTGCTTGCCAGCCATTTCAGACGGAAATAGCCTTCGCTGGCATATTTGTTGGTAGTCGTGTTCACCGCAATGTTCATGGCAATCACCTGCTCCCAGGTCCTGATCCAGGCATTCAAGCGATACCCGTCGGCACCCTCCTCAGCCACAAAGGCATCGTACAAAGACTTCGACGGATTGAAGTAGCTGTAACCGCTGGTAGTGTTGAACTTATAGTGCATGGACGCTTCCGGACCGGCTATAAAGCCATAGCCGAATCCCCAATTGGCCAAGATGCCGAACCAGCCCTCCTGAGAATACATGTTGGAAGGGTCGTAATGGCGCACACACTCCAGCACATACTCCTTGCAGCCGGCAGAGGCCGGATGATAGAATGTGCTGACATCGGCTATCAAATCATATTTGCCGGAAGAAATGACCTTCTCCAACTCACTTTTGGCATCGGCATATTTCTCCTGATACAGATAAATCTTTCCCAACAAGCAGCGGGCAGCCTCCAACGTGGCGCGGGTTCCCCCGTCCCTGTCTTCCAAACTCGTTTTCGAAGTGAGTTTCCCGGAAGTTATAGCTTCCGTAAGGTCTGTCTCCATGAATTTCCACAACTGTTCGGCAGTGGAGTTGGGCACCTTATACTCTTCCGAATTCTTCAATACCCTATCTACCAAAGGAGGAGTCCCCCACAAAGTGGTCAGTTCGAAATAGCAGATGGCTCTGAAGAATTTGGCCTCGGCAATGTTTCTTGCCTTCACTTCACTTTCAGCGGCATCGAACCGCTCAATCACCAGATTGGCCAGATAAATCGTGGCATACAACCTCTTATAATAGTTTTCCACCCAACCGTTCGTGGCCACTATCGCACTTTCGTATATCTCCTGCGCATACACCTGGTCGGAGCGGGCACCACCCGAATTGAAATCGTCTGCCAAGAAATTTTTCAGGAAGAAACCGTTGGCATACTGCGAGGCTTTCTCACCACGCCCGGAATAAGCATTCCGCCAGGACGCATAGATAGCAGCGATGGCAGACTCACACTGTTCATCCGTCTGATAATAATTCTCTTCATTCTCTACACCTTTCTGGGGAATATCCAGCAAATCGACATCGCATGCGGAAAATGTAAGTGCACACGCCAACAGTCCGGACAAGATATATTTTCTTTTCATATTTCTTCTATTTATTATTTAAAATGTAACTGATAAACCGAACACCACCTTCTTCGTTGTGGGATAATTTCCGTAATCCACGCCCATACCGCTGGTAGCCGTGGAGGAAACCTCCGGGTCGAGTCCCGGATACTTGGTGAACAAGAAGAAATTATCCAACGAGGCATATACTCTCAGCTTGTCGACCAGGAACTTCTTCGTAACCGTCCGGGGCAACGTATATCCCAGCTGTATCTGCTTGATGCGGAAATAAGAGCCGTCAAAAATATAAGCATCGGACAAGCCATACTTGTCTGCATTCGTATTCTGCGGCCGTGCAAACTTACGGCTGGTAGTCCCGTCCGCCGTCCAGCGCTGGTCGTACATCTCCTTCAGCGTATAGGATATGGAGTTATAACTGTAGGACATGAATACGTCATTGCCCACGGAGCCGTTGCCGAAAATCAGAAAATCAAAATTCTTGTAGTTGGCGGTCAACGTGATTCCATATGTGAAGTCCGGCATCGGTTTACCAATCATCGCCTTGTCACTGGCATCAATGGTACCGTCACCCGTATTATCCCTGAATACGGGATTGCCCTTGTCATCCAGATGATCGACCTGATAGCCTCTGAAATACCACACCGGATAGCCTACCTCGAATGCGGAGAACGAACCGTTCGAAGCCATTGTAGTGGCGCCTTCTATGCGTCCGCCGCTGACATGCGGATCCAGATAAGTGACCTCGTTCTTCAAAGTGGCCAGATTGGCGGTCACAGAATAGTTGAAATCACCGGCTTTGTCTTTCCATCCGGCCTCAAACTCAAAACCCTTATTCGTCACATTACCGGCATTCATCGGAGCCGATGAGTTTCCCGCCTCATAAGGAATGACAATGTTGGAAACAATCAAGTCTTTTGTCTTTTTCTGATACCAGTCCATACCAAACGAGAAGCGGTCGTTGAAAGCGCGCAAATCCATACCCAAATCCAGCTGTTCGGAGGTTTCCCACTTCAAGTCAGGATTATAGAGCTGCGAAGGTTTGGCAGAAGTGACATATTTCATCGCCGTATTGCTGAAAGAGTACCCGGCAGCCGAAGTCACCAGGGAATTGGAATACTTGTAACCGCTCAGATTGCTTGTGCTGCCATTCTGCCCCCAGCTTGCACGCAACTTCAGGAATGTGAGAGGGGTATTGTTCTTTTCCGTGAAAAAGCGCTCGTTGGAAATGACCCAACCGGCTGATACCGACGGGAAATAGCCCCAGCGATTGGTACCCGGAAGCACGGAAGTATCGGCTGCATCGGCACGCATGGCCGCTTGCAGCATATAGCGGTTCTGGTAATCGTAAGCCAAACGGCCGAAATAGGACAGCTTACGATTAATCAGATTATAACCGGCGGTACTCTTCACGGCATCTCCGGCAGGATACGAAACGTCGGCATACAAAGGATCGTGCTTGGCAGTCTTGTCTACACCGGCAGAAACATAAGTGAAGTTATTCTCGCTGTAGGACATACCCAGCATGGCAGACACATGATGCTTGTCCCACAAATCCGTACTATAATTCACAAAGTTCTCCCACTGATAATAGGTAGTAGAGGAGTTGGAGCGGCTGGCCCCGTTCTTATCCTTATTATTGGCGGAAGCCGAACCGTAATAGAGATTGTTATACAGATAAGTGTTTGCGTTCAGTTCCCTGTAACCCAGCCGGGTAGTAAACACAAATCCTTTGAAAGGAGTCAGGTTGGCATAGAGCGTTCCCATCAGACTGTTGCCGAAGTTTTTCTTGTCGCTCATGCGGATGGCTACCATAGGATGTATCTGTTCCATAGAACCCAGACAGCTGTAATAATCGCCCTTGTCATTGCGCAGCAAAGTAAAGCCGTTGGCAATCAATGCCTCCATTTGTTTAGGAAGCGCATCGGCTGCATACGTGTCCGCATAATAAGGAGCCATGGTCATCACGGTAGCAATCATACTGGAATATGAATTGCCCGCACTACCGTCATTGATGGATTTCTGCGTATATTTTGCATAATTGGCAGTAACACCTACCTTCAACCAAGGTTTAATGTCATAGTCGGCATTCAGCATGACGGAAAGCCGCTTGTAGGTATCCTTGTTTTCACGAAGAATACCATTGTCATACAGATTGTTTAATGACAGGAAGAAAGAGCCCTTGTCATTCGCTCCCTGAAAGTTGACCGTATGATGGGAGGATGGCGAAGCATTAAAAGCCACATCATACCAATCGGTAGTCGATACACCGTCCCATGTGCCGCTGGTAATAAGCTCCTGGATATTATCATCTGTAAAAGTAGGGTCTTGCTCCTTCTTTTGCAATAAAGCTTCTTGTGAATTAATCAGCTTGGGACGTTGCGCCAGGCTACTGATGGAATATTGAAAGTCGTAGGAAATGCTGCTGGTTCCTTTGCTTCCGCTCTTTGTGGTAATAAGCACTACGCCATTACCGGCCTGCGCACCATAAATGGCAGCGGATGCGGCATCTTTCAGGACTTCCATGCTTTTTATATTATTAGGATCCACAGCACTCAAGTCGGATACTATCAATCCGTCTACCACATAGAGGGGATCGGAAGTACCATTCGATGAAAAACCACGGACACGAATGGTAGGCGAAGCACCCGGTTGCGAAGTTGTGGATATCAGTTGTACACCGGCTGTCTTGCCCTGCAGGGCTTCTTCCACCCGGGTAATAGAGCGGTTCTGGATGTCTTCTGCCTTCACGGAAGAAATGGCGCCTGTCAGGTCGCTCTTCTTCTGTACACCATAGCCCACCACTACCACTTCATCCAGCGTCCGGGTGTCTTCTTTCATCGTTATATTCATTCTCTCTGATACGGCTTTCAGTTCTTGTGTCACATATCCGATGTACGAATAGACAATGACGGCACCTTGCTTTACCTTTAAGGAATAATTTCCCTCCATATTCGTAATCACTCCATTAGAGGTGCCCTTTTCAAGTACACTCACACCAATCATCGGTTCTCCCAAATCATCTGTAATCCGTCCCGATATCATCATCGGACTTTGCGCCAGCATAAAAGGTATTCCCACCCAAAGGAACAGCCAGAATGCCATCAGCTTTCTTTTAAAGTTGTTTTCCATAATGCTTAAATAATTAGATTTGTTAATAAAAAAGCTACATTCACTTATTGTAGGATTTCCGATACAATTTTATCAAAAGAGGAGATAAGAGGATATTGAGAAAATACAAAAACATTTCCTATATGTTCAGATATTGTTTCTTGTACGTTCAAAAGATTATCAATATGTTCAAAACATGCCATACAGCATATTCCAAGCGAAAAAATCACTGTTACAGTAAATATCACCTACTTATTTTCTTTCTACTTTTGTCTGCTCCATTGTAAAAAAACACTCTCCGCGGAACATACCTTAATACACTTCATATATGAAAAAAATCATTCTTTCCCTCATAGCTTTATCTGCAATAGCGGTGTCTTCGTGCCAACCGACAACCGCCAAAGCAGAAGCGGAAAAACAGGATGTTTATAGAATTTCGGCAACCATTTCCAACCAAAACATTACGGATTTCCAAGAAGACGCGCAAGGCTATATCTGGATAGGAACCACACGAGGACTGAACAGATTCAACGCACACGAATACCGGCAATATTACAGTTCCAACGACTCACTGCAACTGCCCGGAGATAGAATCCAGGATATTTTCATGGACTCACGCAAACGCTTATGGATAGCGACAACCAACGGAACATGCCGATATACCGACCAAGACAACTTCTGCCAGATACCCATAAACGTGCCCTATAATAATAGGAACGGACATCAGTTCATAGAAAGCAAGGATGGAAAAATCTTCCTAAACATGGTGGTACATCTCTGCGTCTATAACCCTGAAACAGACACTTTCAACCGTATTTTCATCAACTTTGACCCGGACAAGACCTATAAACAGACCTGCTACATAGATAACAACAACTGTCTGTGGGCCGTCAACCCCGTATCCATCCGATGCTACGACTCCCGAAACATGCAACTGACAGACTCCATACCCATGCCGCAAAAGATTACCTACTCTTACATGCACAACCATACCTCCCTATGGCTGGCAAGCAAGAACCGACTCTTCATATTCGATACCGAAAGCAAAAGATTCAAAACGACTCCCGAAGCAATAAGTAATCATCCCATCTTATCGAAAGCCGCCATCACCTATATACACCCGTACGACAAGAACAGGCTACTGATTTGCACGCAAAAGCATACGTTCCTTTACAACCACATAGAAAACACCGTCATACATGAAAAGGAAAACGGATTTCCATTTGAAGTCCCGCAACATGGCATCAAATGCATGTACACCGACTCGCACAAGAATCTGTGGATAGGCTCGCCGGACCAAGGCTATACCGTACGCTATCATTATAAGGAGCGTTTCAACAGCAACAATTATCTGCGTTCGTTCTTCCATCAAAAATCCATCATAGCCCTCGATGCCGACTCCTGCAACTTGTATATATCCACCCTGAAAGACGGAATGTATATCTACAACCTGAATACCAAGCATATAGAAGCTGTGAATATCAGTAGAATCCTACCTGCACAAAACACAGAAAATATAATTGTCAGACACATCTATCACGACAAAGACCGGCACATCTGGCTTGCCACCAATACCAATCAAGTCATAAAATGCGTGCTCGAGTCTAATCAATTAAAAGCAACGGGTATTTTTTCCGTCCCTTCCGTACTGTGCATAACGCAAGACCGTAACGGAACAATATGGGCAGGCAGCTTCAGCCAGGCAATATATGCCCTGAAAAAAGGTGAAAAGGTATTCACACCCGTATCACTTTATCCCCAGTCATTTTTCACCTTTACTCCTACCCTACGTCCCCTCTCCAATGGAGAAGTATGGATTGCCTCCTTTGCCAACAAGATTCGTTCAATAAATCCGGATACATGGAAAATCCGGATACCGGACATCTCGAGGGCAGACAGCCTGGCCTGCATACGCCGTTCTAAATTTATCCCTTCCGTATTATACGAAGACAGCCAAGGAGATATCTGGATTGGAACCTCCCATAACGGTCTTTTACGATATACTTCGCAGAATCATAAATTATCTCCCATATCCGGCATTGGCTGCACAGAGATTTGCAGCATCGAAGAAGATATGCAAGGGAACCTATGGATATCCACATTATACGGATTAAGTAAATATGAGCGCCGGACCAATCAAATCAGCAACTACTATGCAAGCGACGGTATCGGCGGCAATCAATTCTACGACCGTGCATCCTGCCGACTTTCAAACGGAACCTTAGTATTCGGCGGCACTCACGGAATGACATTCTTCAATCCGGTGGAAACTCCTTTCAAATACGATGTTCCCCTGACGTTCGAGAATCTGAAGATTCATAACAAGCTTGTATATCCCGGAAAGAATGCAATCATCGACAAGGACCTCTCCTACCAACCGGACGTATATCTGAAACATAGCCAGACCAGCTTCAGCATATCATTTGCCGCATTGGATTATAGTGAATACGAACGAATACACTATCACTACCAATTGGAAGGCATTGACCGCTACTGGATAAATGCACACACCAACCGGGAAGCTTATTATGCCAACCTTCCCACAGGAACCTATATGTTCAAAGTAAAAATCACCAATGAAGACCAAAGCATAATCGGAGAAGAAAAACAGTTGCGCATCATCGTCAAACCTGCTCCTTGGAATACCTGGTGGGCAAGATGTGCATATGCTCTGGTAATCATCGGAATAGCCGGTACACTTATACACAGTTGGCGGCGCGTAAGAATTGAAAAAGAAACCGCCTGCCGCGCCGAACAAGAAAAAGCACAAGAGCAGAAAATGAATAAGACATACATGAGCTATTTTACCAACATATCCCATGAGTTCCGGACACCACTGACCACGATGTTGGGTTCCATCAGACAACTGTGTGCCGCCCCCGGCCAATACAGTGCCAACCGGGAACTACTGAATGTTCTGCAAGACGGTATTCTGCGGATGCTCCAGCTAGTCAACCAATTGCTCGATTTCAACAAATTAGACAACGACAATCCGGGACTGGAGGTCCAACAGACCAACCTTGCCTCCACCATCAAACGAATCATCAGTTTCTTCAACATCAATGCCCAAAGCAAGAATATAACCCTTAGCATTCAGGGATTACACCATGACATCCTCTATTGGGCCGATGAAGACAAAGTAGAGAAAATACTGAGCAATCTGCTTTCCAATGCCATGAAGTTTACTCCTACAGGAGGTGAAATAGAAATCTCGTTCGCCATCGTCACACGCCAAGAAGCCGAGGAGTTCTTCTGCCTGACAGAACAAGACAAAAGCGTCCGGTATATCCGGATTTCCGTAACCAACACCGGAGAAAACATTCCGGAAGAACAGCTGGAAAAAATCTTTGAACGGTTCTATCAGATAAAAGGCAACAAAGGGACTTACAATTGGGGAACCGGCATCGGGCTTTATTATGCCCGATGCCTTGCCCGGTTGCACCACGGACACTTGAAAGCGGCAAACCGAAAAGAAGGGAACGGAGCCATGTTTATCCTGATTCTGCCCGCAGACGATTTCTCGTACACAAAAGAGGAACGGTTCTATGGCAAAAAAACACTCCTGAACAATACTTCCATAGAACCTGCGAAAATAGAACCGGATGCTGCCCGTGAAGGTAAAACAAGTCCGAAAACAATACTCATAGTAGACGATGACCCGGCCATCATGCACTATCTGCAGATTCTGCTGACCCCGCATTATCACATCATCAGCCGACTCAATTCCACCAACATCTTCCAGACCATTGTAGACGAAGCTCCGGATTTAATACTGAGCGATGTACTGATGCCGGACAAAGACGGTTACCAGCTTTGCAAAGAGATTAAAGCAAACCTGCAATTCTGTCACATACCCGTCATTCTGGTAACCGCCAAATCCACCGTGGAAAACCAGATAGAAGGATTGCATACCGGAGCAGACGCATACGTGCCCAAACCTTTTGAACCGGCTTACTTACTGGCCCTGATTGAATCACTATTGACGAACCGTGATAAAATGCGTAGTTTCCTGACGAACAATACCCGGACAAGCCAGATGAAAGAACTTGCCCTTACCCCAAAAGACGAGGCCTTCATGACAGAACTGTATAAACTAATGGAAAATGAACTGGATAATCCGGAACTGGACATCACGCGGATGGCCGAATTACTCAAAATCTCCCGTACCAAATTTTACTACAAGGTGAAAGGGTTAACCGGCAAGAATCCAAGCGTTTTCTTCAGAACTTATAAACTGAACCGCGCAGCCGAACTAATCAAGGAAGGGACCTATACCATCTCCGAAATAGCGGACATGACCGGTTTCAATACCCTTCCCCACTTCTCTACCTGCTTTAAAAAACAATTCGGCATAAACCCGAGTGAGTATCAATAAACCTTGTACATCCCTTATCAGCACCCACGGCTCCCTCTAATTCCCTTAAAAGAAAGAGCCGTGGCCTGCATAGAGATTACTTCCGATAAAAGTTGCCGATTATCGCTTGTTATAAACCAGTTTCTTCGTCTGCGGGTCGCGGGAGAATTGTTTCATGAAATCCCACATCAACCGTGCATCAGGCTTGAAGTTCCAATGACCGTAGTCATTCACAGCCACGACTTTAATCAGCGGAATGTTTCCCTTGTAAAGCACTCCCGCTTCCATCGTGACGCGCTTGTTGGTGGAAATCACTTCCCTATCCTTTAGTGCTATGCCGAAGGTGGCATCTTTGGAAAAGTCAGGCCGGCTGCTCACCTCCATGCCGTTCATGGTCTGATAGGCAGTCCAGGCACAGAAGAAGGCATTGGTGCGCCAATTGTTTTCGTTTACAAAAGGCACGACTTCGTCGTCCGTACCCGTCACAGAGAAATAAGCGGTCTCCACACTGCCCCGTTTCTGCACCGCCTCGTTCATCAGGGCTTCGCCACTGTAACCGAACATATACCGGTCGGGGGTCAGCCCAGCCGATTGGGCACCCACAGCGGCAAACACGTGCGACTTGCGTATACCGAGCCCCGTAGCCGTAGCGGCTCCTGCCGAAAGCCCTTCGGCATATACCCGCGAAGGGTCTATCTGCGGATAGGTCTTCAACAGATGATACACCACCTGCTCGATGCCGTCCAACCCCATAGGAGCATAACCGTTGCCCTGCCACTCCAATTCGGCAACAATGAAGTTCTCCTCAACCGCCAACTCAATGAAGCCGGATGTCTCAGCCTGCGTACGCGGATCATTGTTGTTGCCATGCAGCAAAAGCAACAACGGCACAGAAGCCTTTTCTGCCTTCAAGGTAGCTTCCGGATGGAATTCATACCATAGGAAATCGCCTGTACCGATAAGGTCTTTCTTCATCACACGACGAGTGATTCCCCAATCTTCGGGCATGATATACGGCTCCAGCTCATACGTACCATATTGGTCGAATTGAGCTCCCGTGTACCAAGTATGTTCGTAATTGTTGAAACGGTAGTTCTTGCAAAGCAAAGTCTTCCAGGCTTCTGCAAAAGCCTCTTTCAGGGAAGTGTATTTGTTTGCACTCACCACAACCTGCTGTAACGGCTCCTTCCGGTTGGCATAACAAGCCAACCCGTCTTCTTTCCGCACCGGTTCCGCCTGATTCTGCAAGATATAGGCTGCCGCTACCTGCCGACTGTGTGTTCCGGCAATAAAAGCAGGAACGGGGGCGGCACCCTCAGCCGTCTTGGCCGGTCGGCCATTCAGCGATACGATACCGGCAACAGCACCCGCATGTCCGGCAATGGTTCTATTAACGAACGTCGCCCCCTTACCTATACCGATTATCTTCAGATTAGTAAAAACACGCATCTTGTTCAGGAAATTCTTATAAGCTTCCAAATCCTTCACCGCATCATACTCCTTTCCCAAGGGGTTCATCACACAGACCGTCCCCGAATAGGTGTGCGCATAGGACGCAATACCCAATTCATCCGTCAACGCCGCCGCTTCGGAAGCATCGCACGGCTTGTCCGGATAAATCACGAAAAAAGGGGAGAAGCCGGGAAAACGTCCCTCCACACTCTTGCACGTATCACGCGTAATGTAAACTTCCTGCTCCAACCCAGGAAAACGAACAAACGGAGGAAGCCCCTCAGGGGTTCCGCCGGCCCCTTTCATCTGCAATGCAACTACAGAAAACAAGAGCCCAAAAATGAAATTCAGTTTCATAGTATCTTTAACAATTTGTTTTACGACCGCAATATTAGCGAATTGCCCTCAAAGCATTCTTTCCTATTTGTTCAAATGTTTATCCTCCGGTTCAATTTTATTCATTACATTTGCAGTGTTTCTTAAAACCAACCGTATATGGCACATCGTCTTAATACCAACAAACAGTTTATGGTAGGCAACGGCATCCTTGCCTTTGCCGTGATTTTCGTAGTCGTCATCTTTGTCTACATGAGCATGAGGCTGCAACAACAGAAAGCGGAAAACCGCAACTTCATCGAAACCTATACCATCACACTGACGAAAGGCTTTGCCGGAGACTCCACCTCCATCTTCATCAACGACAGCCTGCTGGTGAACCGCACCATGACGGAAGAACCTTTCATCCTCGAGGTGAAACGCTTTGCCGAACAAAGCGCACTGATGATTGTGAACAATGCAACCGAGAAGCTTTCCCTGTTTGAGCTTAGCGAAAAAGGAGGAGAATACCGGTTCGAGAAGGAAGGGGAAGAGGTGAAGCAGCTGGCGCAGGAATAAAAGAAAGGTGCATTGGAGGAATAAGCATGTTCTCTTATTTATTGTATCTGTCATTCATTATACCTGAGTAGCTACGGTACTATAAGACAATTCAGTTACAGAAATTTACAGTTTCCATTCCTTCAAGATGATTTCCGAAAACATCGGCAGAGTGTGCTGCAAGGCAGGAGAAAACGTTTTAGTAAAACAAAAAGAAGATGCTTTTACAGCCTCATTGCAAATCAAGAAAAGAAGTTACAATAGGCTCGAAAAAGAAGCGGTTCCCCTATATCTCCGTTCTGTATTTCCGAAGTTCCATTCTCAATGCCTGCGCCTTGCCGTCCGTCAGCTTGTCGAGCAACGCCCAAAAACGCTCCCCATGATTCATCTCGCGAGTATGCGCCAGTTCGTGTAGTAGCACATAGTCTATCAGATGCTTGGGAAGAAGCACCAGATAATAGGAAAGATTGATATTGCCCTGTGTCGAACAACTCCCCCAACGTCCGCTGCTGGAATTAATCTTCACACTCTTGTAAGAAAGGTCATGCTGCATGGAAAGCATATACAAGCGAGGTGGAAGAATAATCTTTGCATTCCGCCGCAAAGCCTCTTCAATCACCTTGCGTAGCCAAGCCTGCAGATTCTCATCCGAGAAATCCGCATCCGGCGGACAGATTATCTGCATTTCTCCCAACTCGGAACGGGACAAGAAGCGTTCCCGCTGTCCGCTGACCAATGTCAGTTTAAAGAACTCCGTATCAATGCGGTAATCCAAATCAATCAGCTTTCCGACCTGCTTCTGTCTGGCAGCCCTCAAACGCGGACGAAGCTGCTCGATGGCATTCTCTACCTCGGCAAGAGAAGTCCGGGGAGGCACGGTCACGTGAATTCCATCCTCCTTTGTACGGAAAGTGAGACGCCGTGCCCGGGCATTGACCCGGACAAACAAAGGACCTAGCTCTTTATCTTCTATAATGCGGTTTACTGTCATAAATCAAAGCCTCTCCCGTAGGAAGGGGCGGGGAAGAGGCTTTGCAAATGAACAAAGAATCGTCCAAAAAAGCAAGCAAACACCTGACAAAAGCGGACGGAGTGTCCGATAATGAACACTATGTAAAAGTTATTACACTTTAGTTATCAGCGACTTACACTTGTGGCACAATAATTGATTAAAGTATGATGACCGAGCGTCCTTTGAAAAAAGCATTTCTACATGCAACTTTTTCAAGGCAAATCACGTCTAACTAATAAATACTGAATCACAAAAAACAAAAAAATATGAAAGCTCTAACAACATTTATCGCAATCGCCTTATTGGCATTCAGTACAACCGCTTGTTCACAACAACACACATACCGTTCCGGAGGCTTCGGCAGCAAGACGGTCAAGGCAAGCAAGAACTATGTAACCAAAGACATAAAAGTGAACAACTTCACCAAGCTGAGTGTAGCCGGCAGCCCCGACGTGACCTACACGCAGAAGTCCGGCAAACCGACAGTGGAAGTATACACCTCGGACAACATTGTAGACTTACTGGATATCCGTGTCAAGGACAATACTCTCTACATCGGCTTCAAGAAGAATGTCAGCGTATCCTACAATAAACTGGAAGTACGTGTGTCCGCAGAAAAGTTGAACGGCATTGCCGTGGCAGGTTCGGGAGACGTGGAACTGAAAAACGGACTGAAGACGGACAACCTCAAAATTTCCGTAGCCGGTTCGGGTGACATCAGTGGAAACAACATCTCCTGCATAGACCTCGATATTTCCATCGCAGGCTCGGGAGACATCAACAGCAGCGACATCACTTGCAATGACCTCCAAGTATCCGTTGCAGGTTCAGGTGACATGAAGCTGAACAACGTAACGGCCAACTTCACCAAAGCATCCGTTGCCGGTTCGGGCACCGCTATCCTGAGTGGCAGCACCCAAGAAGCTGAATACAGTGTGGCAGGTTCGGGTGATTTGTTTGCTTCCGATTTCGTTGCCAAGAAAGCATCCGCCAGTGTTGCCGGTTCAGGCGACATCAAGTGCCATGCCACAGATTTCCTGAAAGTACGCACCAGCGGAAGTGGCAGTGTAGGCTACAAGGGCAATCCGGAACTGGATTATCCGAAGAAAGGACTGTATAAGCTCTAACATTGGAAAATATAGACTTTAAGATTAATAATTATAAGCCTAAACTAAATTCTCTCTCAAATAATTACCTATAAAGATGACGAAGGACTCCCGCGAGGAAGTCCTTCGTTTTTTGTACGCCCCACATCTCCGAAGCACGGGAACAACTATCATTTATCTACATTCAGAATACCCGACTCATTGTCGCTGTTATTGATGCGTCTGTCGGATGATTTGTAACGCTTGCCGAACTCGAAGTTATAACTCAGCTTGATAACCGCCATCTGTCCTATCTCTTTCGCATGGCTCCACGAGGTATAGGGTGCCACTTTGCTTACCCGTTCCTTACCCGTCTTGTAGTTGTTGGTGAACGGGAACATCATCCCTACCCCCAGCTGCAGGCGCTTGTGGGTATAAGTGGCCAGAATGGCAGTCTGATTCTCGCCCTTATAAATCGTTTCGCCCATCAGTTCGTTCGCCCTTTTACTGAATTGTCCCAACAGAGAGAACTGCTTATAATTGAACACGGCAACCAGATTGTAATAGAAGTCATTATACGTATGGGTATAGGTATTGCCGTTAGACCAGTAACGTGTAAATCCACCATCTATACTCAGCGTCAGGAAATTCTTCAGACTACCAATGTTCAGTCCGCGGAATGTGAAAGAAGGGCCAAAGCGCAGAAACTGTGCAGAACGCTGGTTCTCGCTCATCGAAACCAACTTGTCTCCCTCGGCAAACACACTCTCCATGATGATATTCTTGTGATAGCCATGTGTCACATTCAGCATGAAGACGAACTTCTGCTTCATATAGGAGTAGTTCAACGTATTGTTAAAGACACTGTAAGTCTCCAATGCCGGATTGCCGCGTACTATCTGGATGGTATCTATCGCCTGCTCCACATTGGTCAACGCACTGAGCGAAGGAATCTTGGGTTCGACATTGAACCGATAGTTGATGTTGCCGTTCTTGTGCGGCGAGAAGTTCAGACGGACAGTGGGGGTAAAGGTGTAATAGGTATGTTCCTCCCCTCCTTCCTTGAAATAAGAGCGGGTCAATCCGGCACTCACACCATAACTCACTTTCTTGATATTTCCCTGCACCTCGGCAAACGCCGCTGTCTTTGCCTGGTTCATTTCCGAAACGACGGGTGAGGAGCCTGCATACTCGTTCCTGGCATACATCCGGTAGTGCCGCAATCCGGAACTGAATACGAGGGATTTGAAACGCTTGTCGTAGATGGCTTCACCGATGATGGAACGCTTGTTTCCCGTCACATCGGTTTCAAGCATCGCCAGGTCTTCGGCTTGAGGAGTATATTCGTGGTAGAGCCTGTTATTGTCGGTGTGCATCAGCGTACCGGTCACGCTCATCGTAAGCATCTGATTCTTCGGTAATGTACGCTGGTAATAAAGGTCGAGCGAAGGAGTGTAGCCGGACTGCTTGTTCTTCAGTCCGGAGAAGATATAGTTATCGGCATCCGCAGCATCATACAGCTTGTTCGACTGGTTCAGAGAGGGAGCATCATAGATACTGTTGCGGAACACGACGTTGAATACGTACTTATCCTGCTCCGTCAGATTGTAAGAGAGGTCGATATTGTGGGTAAAGTGCTTGTTTTGGTCGTGAAGCCCCTCCTGCACACGATGTATCGTCTTATTTTCCAACACATATGTCTCATCTATATCCGTATACGTTTTCTTGAAGTTACGGGCAGACAAGTTATAGAACAATCCCCATTGTGACTTTTTATGATTGAACTTGGCCACCACATTGTCCTCGCTAAACAATATGTGGGGAGCATTAGTGGCTTGTATATTGACCAGTCCGCCCGTTTCGCGGCGGCGGACAATGATGTCTACCACAGCCCCCAGGTTGCTGTCGCCATAGCGCTCTCCCGGATTTTCAATGAATTCTATTCTTACAATCTCCTTGGGCAGGAGGGCTGCCACTTCGGTGGAGGTAGCCACAATACCGTTGATACGTGTCTGTACACTACCGCCATTGGCTTCCAGGCCTTTGCCAAGAGCATCCACCTTCAAGTGCGGAATGGCAAGGTTCAGCATCAGGTCGTAGGGATTATAGGAATTCTTCATGGCAGTAGCGGTGGGTACTACAACCATGCGGTCTACCTTCTGCGTGATATTGCTGCCCGATATTACCACCTCGTCCAGTGCTACCGACTGTTCTTTCAAGATAATGTCTCCCATCTGCACAGTGCCTTGGGGAGTCCTGATGACAATCTGTTCGCCGACGTAACCGATATAAGAGAGTCTTAACAGGAAATCCGAACCGGCAGTGGCTCTCAAAGCAAATTTACCTTTGCCATCAGTGGTGCTTCCCGTAACGAATGAAGAGTCGGGCAAGGAAATCAGGGCTACATTGACAAATTCCACCGGACGGTTCTGTTCATCTACAATTGTACCGTTTACTTTCACTGTTTGTGCCGCTGCGGCAAAGCTACCCAACAGGCATACGATAGCTATAACAAGAATCTTTTTCATAAATGCCGGTGTTTAGAGTTTGTCTTTTAAAGCTGACTCGATGATTGCCTTTATCTCTTCTGACGAAAGAGTTTCTTTATTGGTCCACTCCTTGTCTCTCTCCTCCGAGATATCCAATACGGAATCGCAATGTTCCGACATCAGCAGAAAGAGCATTTTCTCTGAAGTTTCGCCCGACGCGCTTATTACCTCATAGTGCACTTCGGCATACTTGCAAAATTTGCCGTCTACGTTACGACCACATTTACGCTCCAGGTATCCGTAACGGAATTTCTCACCTTCGCCTAACTGCGACTTAACATATTCCTTAGTTGCCGACTTTATTTTATACTGGTCGCTTCCGGGGAAGTAACATGAAGTAAGAGATACAAGTGCGAAACACGCTGCGATTGCCATTGTTCTGAATGTACTTTTCATAAGACTTTCTGTTTTTTGATTTGATGCAAAGTTAAGGCAAGAAGTCTCTTAACTCCTACTAAATCGCACTATTAAAAGTCTTAATACTTAGCACATAAAGCACTGATTATCAACAATGACATATTATAAAAGTCTTAATCCGGCCTCTTCCGGTCTAAATGCCTCTTATGCACTCCACAATATCCTGTTTTTCGCCTGCATTTATCTTCTTTCGGATGGAAGTCTTACGCACGTAGATGGTTGCACTTGTCTGTTGGGTGACCACACCGATTTCTTTCGTGGAGAAACCGGCACAGAGCAGACAGCATATCTGCACTTCCTTATCAGACAATACCTGTCCGAACTTTTCCATCATGCGGGAATAAAAGCCATCGTATAGTTTATCAATTACCGGATAAAGGTCTGCCCAGGCAAGAAGTCCTTCCACCGGAATCTCCTTATTGCCGATGCCCGAAATAAGTTTCAGCAACGCCTGGTTCTGTGAGGTAGGCGTATTGGCAACAAGCCGTATGATACCCAGCTGCTGAAGAAGCAGCTTCTTGAAGAAAGCACCGCTATTCTCTTCCTGATTGTCCGATACCTTCTGGGCATCTTCCAGCAGGCGGGTCAGTGCATCAATACGTTCCTCGGCTTCGGCAAGGCGCTTCCGTCTGTTACGGATATAAAAGGTAAGGGAAACAAGTACCCCGACAAACACAACAACAACCAGCATCGAATACATCCGTGTCTTCTGCCGTTTGATTATCAACTCATAGTTCAACTGTTGAAGCTTGTTCCTGGTCACCAGCTGTTGCTCTATCACGCTATTCTGGTCCCTCATCTCATTCCTGACAGAATCAGCAAACCTACCGAAAGTGACAATGTCCAAAGGTGCCCCGGAAGTATAGTCCAGAATTGTTTTCAACTGTGCCAGCGCACTGCGTACAGAAAAGCCCTCGGCTCTCTTTTCTTCCTGCTTCAATTCATTGTTCCACGCTTGCTCCCAATAGTAACGGGCAGAATCCAACTGATGAAGGTTCAGGAAGTTTTCAGCAAAGATTACCTGCAGAATGGGATAGTTGTCGGTCATAGGCATCAGCCGTCTAACCCGGTGAAGCAGTTCATTGGACTTGGTATATTCATGGCTGTTGGCAAGAAAAGCGGCATAATTCCTCAGATAGTGACAGGCCGAAGCTGTATCGGCTGCCGCCAATGCCATGTCAATACTCTGTTCCAGGTAATCCGAAGAAGAAGGGTGGTTGGCAAGCGCCATATTGAGTCCCAGGTCATAGAGTATGGAGCAATGTTCCCGGACAGATAGCTTATCAGCATATTGCAATATCTTTTCCATCAACTCTATCGCCTGGGAGTGGTCATTTCTCAGATAAGCTATCTCTGCCTTTCCCCGATAAAAAAGAAGAAGCCAGAAGGTGTCTTTTCGGGCTATGGCATAGTCCAAGCCATTCTCAATCGCTTCATCCATGCGTTCCTCCTGCTTCATCCATTTATAATAGGAGGCTTCAAGCAGGTAGCCATCAAGCATACGGGAAGAGTCTTTCCGCTCACGATAGTAGTGTATCGCTTCAGGAAGCAGCGAATCTTCCGCCAATGACATACCCATACGGTAGCGGGCCTGCGCACAGTTCCAAACGAACTGCATCCACTCCGCTTCTGAAAACCCGACATCCTTTTCTATGGAATTAAGCAACTTCAGCGCACTGTCCGGACGGCTCTGCAACAAAGAGTCGGTCTGCGCCAAAAGTTTTTTGTTGCCATGACAGTCATTACAGCCTACAAAGCACATAATGCCTAAAAGCATAATACAGATGTATAGTATGTTTCTCATCTTCTCCATTGTATATATTTGCAGTGAGTAAAGTTGAGAAAAAAAACGGCAGACTCCAAACTATATATACTGTAAATAATAACTCCCTTAAATAAAAAGCCTTGTAACCCACAGGCAAGAACAACAAAGGGACGCTGCATCACGCGGCGTCCCTTCTATTTTAGTTAGTTTTTATAAGATTTTGAGAGAATTGAAACTTCACAGCCTCAAGTTGTTTTAATAAAGCACACTAACTATTATGTTTAAAGCAAATGAAAATGTTATTTTAAAAGCAAATGAAAATATCTATTCCTTGATTTCCAGTTCCTTGTCCACCCGGCGCAGGCTGTCCATTACCTGCTTCTCATGAGACACGACCACATCTCCCGAGAGAGCTACCGACGGTGCGGAAATCTGTTTACCGATAGTATCGGCTGCGGCCACCTCCTCTACATCCGAGAAAAATGAATGTTGCATCACATTCCCCATCGAAAGGACCACTGCTACTACTGCGGCGGCTTTGAACAGCGGCATGAAGCGTGCAGTCAATGTCAGGCGCTTTGCCTTGACCACCGGAACTTCCACTTCGGCAAGCACCCGGGCATCAAAATCCTCACCCAGATGCACTTCCTGCTGAAGCTGCTGATATACGAACAAATCCTTGTAGCGAAGCAAGTGCTTGGGCACATCGCTTCCGCTAAAGAAAGCACGCAATTCAGCCTCCTCTTCCAAAGAAGTTTCGCACTGCCAGTAGCGTTCCAAGAGTTGTTCTATATATTTAGAGTCCATAACCTTCTATATCAATAAACGTTTGTTTCACTTTTTGCCGCGCCCTGAAGAGGTTCACTTTTACCTGCTCCTCGGTCAAGTTCAGGACTGCTGCTATTTCTTTATAGCTCTTACCTTCCACATCCCTAAGCAGCATAATCAACCGTTGTTTTTCGGGAAGCTTGTTCATCAGCCGGTGTATCAACGTCATTCGTTCCTTGTTCACCAGCTTTTCGTAAGGGCTCGATGCATCGGAGGCCTGCTCCATTTCAAGGGTCAACTCCACGGTGCGGGAGTCTTTTCGCTCGCTACGGTCTATTGCCAAATTCCTTGCCACTGTCAAGCAATAGGCCTCGATAGAACCAAACTGCGACCACTCGTCACGCTTGTTCCAAACCCTTATCAGCGTTTCCTGCACAACATCCTCTGCCTCTGCCCTATCGAACGTAATTCTTAGGGCTAACCGAAAGAGCTTATCCTTCAGCGGGAGAATGTCATTGCGAAAGCTGAGTTCTTGCATCTCTAATAAATTGACGGTTAAGTATTCAGAAAGTTACAGCCTATTGCCGTTTTTTTTGAATTATTTTCTAATACGGGTTCCACCGTTCCCGTTGATGGCTGATGCTAAAGTGATTACGACTTCGGATACACCGGCATCCAACGCCTCGAAAGAGTTCTCCAATTTTGGAATCATGCCACCTTGAATCACACCATCTGCCACATATTGCTTGAATTCCTCCGGCGTTATCTGTGGAATCACGCTATCATCGTCGTTCTCGTCACGCAGCACCCCTTTCTTCTCAAAGCAGAACACCAAAGTTACATCGAACAAACCCGCCAAAGCCTTGGCGGTCTCTCCGGCAATAGTGTCGGCATTCGTATTCAGCATGTGCCCGTCTCCATCGTGTGTCAACGGAGCCATCACGGGAACCACACCCTTATGAATGAGGTCTGCCAAGAAAGCATCATTCACCTGCTTCACATCGCCCACAAACCCATAATCCACCTCCTTCACGGGACGCTTTACCGAACGGATTACATCCATATCGGCTCCCGTCAAGCCCAGTGCATTGACACCACGCGCCTGCAAGCCGGCAACGATATTCTTATTCACCAGTCCGCCATACACCATGGTCACCACCTTCAGCGTTTCGGCATCAGTGATGCGGCGGCCATTCACCATTTTACTTTCAATACCCAGTTGGGCAGCGAGCTTCGTGGCCGAGCGTCCGCCTCCGTGTACCAAGACCTTGTAGCCTTCGATGGCTGCAAAGTCATCCAATAACTTATAGAGGGTGGCTTCCTCTTCTACAATCTTGCCACCCACCTTTATTACAGTCAGTTTCTCCATTTTATTCCAAATAAGTATATCCGTACAGTCCGGAACGGTAATTAGACAAGAATTCCTTCCCTTCTTCCACAGAGATACGCCCTTCCTTGACGGACTGCGTCACCCAAGTTTCCAGCGTACGTACCAGTTTTTTAGGATTATATTGCACGTAATCCAACACCTCAGCCACCGTCTCGCCGTCAATCAGTTGGTCGATGGTGTAGCCTTTGGAATTGACAGACACATGCACGGCATTCGTATCACCAAACAGATTGTGCATATCTCCCAGAATCTCTTGATAAGCTCCGACCAGAAAAACCGCCAGATAGTAGTGTTCCTTGTCGCGCAACGAGTGCAGCGGCAGGGTGGTCGTATCGGCACGCGAGCTGACGAAATTGGCAATTTTGCCGTCCGAGTCGCAAGTCATATCCTGCAAGGTAGCCTCGCGGTCGGGTCTTTCATCCAGCCGTTGTATGGGCATGATGGGGAACATCTGGTCGATAGCCCAGGAATCGGGCAATGACTGGAACAGCGAGAAGTTACAGAAATACTTGTCGGCAAGCAGCTTGCTCAACTTGCGGAATTCCTCGGGGCAGTGCTTCATGCCGCTGGCAATGGAGTTGATTTCGCGGCAGATACTCCAGTAGAGTTTCTCTATTTGTGCACGCGTATTCAGGTCGACGATGCCATGGCTGAAAAGGTCGAGTGCCTCTTCGCGTATCTGCTGCGCATCGTGCCAAGGTTCCAGCATACTGCGCTGGCTCAGATTATCCCAGATGTCATACAGTTCCTTCACCAGTTCGTGAGCATCCTCTCCCGGTTCCCAGTCGTCGTCCATTTCGGGCAGGGAAGCCGTTTCCAGCACTTCGAAGATAAGCACGGAGTGATGGGCAGTCAGGCTGCGTCCCGTTTCGGTAATGATATTGGGATGAGGGAACCCGTGTTTGTCGGCAACATCGACGAAAGTCGACACCACATCGTTGACATATTCCTGGATGGAATAGTTGACGGAGCTTTCGCTACTTGAAGAGCGTGTACCGTCATAATCAACTCCCATACCGCCACCGGTATCCACGAATTCGATGTTGAAGCCCATCTTGTTCAGCTGCACAAAGAATTGCGAAGCTTCACGCAAAGCATTCTTGATGCGGCGTATCTTGGTTATCTGACTGCCGATATGGAAATGTATCAGCTTCAGACAGTCCTTCATATCTTTTTTCTCCAAGAAGTCCAGCGCTTCGAGCAGTTCACTGGATGTCAGTCCGAACTTGCTGGCATCTCCTCCGCTTTCTTCCCATTTGCCACTTCCACTGGAAGCCAATTTAATGCGAATGCCGATATTAGGTTTCACCTTCAATTGCTTCGCCATCTTGGCAATAAGATTCAACTCATTAAGTTTCTCTACAACAAGAAAAATGCGTTTGCCCATTTTCTGTGCCAACAGTGCCAGTTCAATGAAGCTCTCGTCCTTATATCCGTTACAAACCACGAGGGAACCCGGGTCTGTATTGACCCCTATCACAGCATGCAACTCCGGCTTTGAACCCGCTTCCAGCCCCAGATTGAACTTCTTCCCATGGTTAATCATCTCTTCTACCACGGGACGCATCTGATTCACTTTAATGGGATAGATAATAAAGTTCTCTCCTTTATACCCGTACTCGTCGGCTGCCTGTCTGAAGCAGCAGGACACCTTCTCGATGCGGTTGTCCAGAATATCGGGAAAACGCACCAATACCGGAGCCGCTACATCGCGCAACTGCAACTCGTCCACCAACTCTTTTAAATCGACGGCAACCCCATCCTTACGCGGTGTCACCACAACATGACCTTTGTCATTGATACCAAAGTACGAAGTGCCCCAACCAGTTACGTTGTACAGCTCTTCTGAATCTTCAATACGCCATTTTCTCATCAGTACATTTACTATTAGACTATTTACAATTTACTATTTTCCCACTATAGTGTGTCTTATAAAGGGGGCGACAAAAATACACATAAATCTAATATATCCAGCTCCTCGGACTGAAAAATACACATTTACAAGGGATTAAAGTCCTAAAAGTTGGCGTAACCGTTGCACGGATTCGCTAATCTGGCTGCGGCTTTCCAGATAACCGGCATCAAAGCGATAACGGGCCTGCGAGTAGAAAGGCTCACGCTTATCCAGCGCCTCCACAATGAAGGTGCGCAAATCTTCGTCCGTCTTGCCTTGCAGGATGGGGCGTTGCTGCTTCGCCACCCGGAGCCGGCGGAACAGAATATCGGGGTGTACATCCAGAAACACCGTCTGCCCGCAACCGTTCATATACTCCATATTGTCAAAAAAACAAGGAGTACCGCCACCGGTAGAGACCACGACATCCTCAAATTCCCCTACTTCATGCAGCATGTTTCGCTCCAATTCACGAAAAGAGGCTTCTCCCCGCTCGGTGAACAATTCACGGATTGATTTGTGAAAACGTTCTTCGATGTACCAGTCCAAATCAATGAACGGCACATTCATTTCGCGGGCAAAAGCCTTTCCTAAAGTAGTTTTACCGGCTCCCATGTAGCCGGTCAAGAAAATACGTATCATATCTGCTACGAGTTACAGGTTTCCTGCAAAGGTAGCAATTCCAAGCTGAAAACGCCTCTGTATCAGAGAAAAATTTTGATACGCTTGCTTAAATCTTCGAATTCCTTTTCTCCCGGTTCACCAGTGGGTGTACCGAAGGGCATCTGTGCAATCATCATCCAGTTGTCGGGCAGGTTCCAGGTGCGACGTACCTCGTCGTCAATCAAGGGGTTATAGTGTTGCAGGGAGGCGCCCAACCCCATATCTTCCAGCATAGTCCAGATGGCAAACTGGTGCATAGCGGAGGTGTGCTGTGACCAAGTGGGGAAATTATCCTTATAGGAAGGGAATGTTTCCTGCAGCTTCTTGACTACAGAAGTATCTTCAAAATAGAGCACAGTACCGTGTCCGCTGGCAAAACAGCCGTCAATCTTGGCTTCCGTCTTGGCAAAAGCCTCGGCAGAGATGCGTGCTTTCAGGGTTTCCTTCACGATGTTCCACAATTTTTTATGTTCGTCGCCCAGCAACAATACAATTCTTGTAGACTGTGAATTGAAAGCTGACGGCACATTCTTTACGGCTTCACGAATAATGTGTACTATTTCTTCATCCAGTACTGGCGAATCGCTGCCGATAGAGTAATAACTACGGCGATGCGCCATGGCTTCTGCAAATGTTCTCTTCATTTTTTGTCCTTTCTTTTTTTATTGAGACTTCTCTTCTTTATTTTATATCCGCCATACAAAGAAACAAATGAAAGAGTTAAGTTGTTCGGATTTTCTTTTTTACCTTTGTCCGCAGTTATGAAGAAAGAAAAATATTACGTCGTATGGGCGGGAGTCAGCCCGGGTATCTACACTTCCTGGACAGACTGCCAACTGCAGACCAAAGGCTACGAAGGAGCAAAATACAAGTCATTCGAATCACGCGAGGAAGCGGAAAAAGCCTTTGCCTCTTCGCCGTACACGTACATCAAGCGGTCGGCTCCCTCTCCTGCCAAGACTATTCCCGGCGCCGACGCTCCCCTTCCCACCGCCGTCGCGGAAAACAGCCTTGCCGTAGACGCCGCCTGCAGCGGAAATCCCGGTGCCATGGAGTACCGGGGAGTACACGTCGCCAGCCGTCAGGAAATCTTTCACTTCGGGCCGATGTATGGAACCAACAATATCGGCGAATTCCTCGCCATTGTCCACGGACTTGCCTTGTTGAAACAGAAAGGTTTCGACATGCCCATCTACAGTGACAGCGTGAACGCCATCAACTGGATAAAACAGAAAAAATGCAAGACCAAACTGCCGCGCGACGCCAAGACCGAAGAGCTTTTCCACCTAATAGAACGTGCGGAGAAGTGGTTGCGCGAAAACACCTACACCACCCGCATCCTAAAATGGGAGACAAAGCAATGGGGGGAAATTCCGGCCGACTTCGGAAGGAAGTAAAAAAACGCGGGCACCCCGGATTCTTCATCCGGTTGTGCCCGCGTCAAAAAAATGATGCGGCCGAGCTTATGAATGAATAGCCGCCATCATGTTTTATTTGCTATACGATGCCTTCACGAAAGGAGCATCAAGCAAGTAGTCAAGACTCTGCTTCACACTCTCTTCTACGGGGCAGCTGTATTTCTCAATCTCAGCTACGATGTGGCGCACGCCAGCAGTATCCGTATTCTTGAAGATAGCATCATAACCTACCATACCACTCTGCCCAATCTCGCGGTGATCCTTGATATGGAGCATGGTGAAGCGTCCGGGATACTTGTTGAAGTAATCCACCGGGCTGTTCTGGCCGCGCACTACCCAGTAAACGTCCATCTGGAAGAATACATATTCGGGATTGGTGTGTTGCAGCATGTAGTCCAGCATCAGCTCCTTGTCTTCCACTTTCTGGAATTCATGGGCATGATTGTGGTAACCGTATTTCAAACCGGCAGCCTGGCAGCGCTTGCCCACTTCATTGTAATAGTCGCAGTAGGTCTGCAAGTCTTTCAATGTCTTGGGAACGGAGAGATACGGAGTCACGATATACTCCATACCGGCCTCCTTATGGGCAGCAATGCACTGATCCCACCATTTCAAGGCTTCCGTAAAGTCGCCCGAAGCCAGTTCCTCGTCCGACAACCCGTGGGTAGTGTGCGAAGAAAGCACGGTCATACCGCTCTTTTCCACCATCTGTTTGAACTCCTGGGGAGTCTTGCCGTAGAACTTACCGTCATTGTAGTTGGCGGCCTCCACACTGGTATAGCCCATATCAGCCAAATCCTTCAGAATCTGGTCGAGGTTACTGCCGTCCTTCACCAAGTCTCTTACAGAGTAGAGCTGGATGGCTACTTCCTTTTTCGTCGTTTCCGGCGCCGTTTCCGTGCTGTGGCTGCTGCAGCTTGTGGCCATCATGGATAAGCACAGTGCTGACAAAATCATCATATGTTTGATTCTCATAGTACTATCTTTTTAGAAGGAATTAGTCGAGAACCTTTACACGGATGTTGCGGTACCAAACATCGTCGCCATGATCCTGCACACCGATAAAGCCTTCGTGGTTTTCGCCGCCACAGTTGTTCAACAGTTCGAAAGCCAAGGGCCACTTCTCTTCGCTGAACTTGCTTGCCTGCAACATTTCAGTCCATTGCTTAGTCCACAAGTGATATTCCAGTACGTTTTCATCGTTCTGTCCGTGAACTACAGTACCTTTGTATACCATAATCTTTGCCTTGTTCCATTCGCCGAAAGGTTTGGCGTTCTGCGGAACAGCCGGTATCATGTCGTACAAGGAAGCAGCCTGACGGTTGTTGTCCTTACCCAGTTTGGCATCCGGATGATTGGCGTTATCCAGCACCTGGAACTCAGGAGCAGAGATATAGATGGGTTCCAACACTTCGTTGCCGTCCTTGTCCTTTGAAGTAACTTCCTGAGCCAGATAGAAGATACCGGAGTTACCACCTTTGGAAATCTTCCATTCCAGTTCCAGCTCAAAGTTCTTGAACTTATGGGCGAAAATCAAGTCACCGCCCTCACCGGTCTGTCCTTCGCCGGTACCGGTTCCACAGAATTTGAGGCAACCATCCTCAATAATCCATCTGGAAGGCACTTTGTCCTTACCGTATCCACGCCATCCGTCCAAGCTCTTTCCATCAAAGATAGTGATATAACCGTCCGCATCAATCGGCAGGTTCAAGCTGTCCGTTTCAGGCGCTTTCAGAGACTTGGAATAAGACACCGCAGTAGTAGTAGGAGCCGCTGCTTCCTCCGTAGCGTTCGATTTTTTTGCACCGCCGCCACAAGAAGCGAGTATACCGCCAATAAGGCAGCAAGCCAAAGGATAATATATTTTCTTCATAATCTGAAAAATTAAATAATTAGTATTCGTTTATGAGCACCGGAAACCAGGTTCCGGTGCTCTTTTTAATGTTTATCTGGGCATATCGGGCAACTTCCAGCCTTCACGGTAGTTATGCTTGATGAGCTCTTCTGCAAAAGCCTTGGCATTTACCGGATCTGTCCATGTCTTGTCGAAGCTCGGATGGCCGTTGTGTATCTTGAAGCCGTCCTTGATGACTGTACGCAATGTCTCGTCGTCGCCGATATTGGTGAAGCGCATGTTGGCTCCGTCCCATTCCAGTGTCTTGTTCAAGCCCTGCAGACGGATGGCCAATACACCCATTGCCACCATTTCGTTCATCGGTCCCGCTTCGGAGAAATCAGACTTAGGCATCACGCGGCTGGAAGGACTTTCCTTACAAGCACGTACCCAGTCCATCTCATGACCGCCATTCATAGCCTTCGGCACACGGCGGCAAACCTTCGGTGCATTGGGCACGCGGCCAGAAAGTAACCACGGGTTCTGTCCGTAGCAACCGCAAATCAGCGTATCCTTCGTTCCGTGGAAGATAGTCAGACCGCCACCGCTCTGCATCAGTTGCTTTCCTTCGGGGAAGCCTTTCGGACGGTCGGGCATCATGCCACCATCATACCAGTGAACTTCCACTTCGGGCATAGCCACCTTCGGCATATTCTCACGTGCGGGGAAAGTCAGCTTCACATGCTGTGCTTGCGGAGCGCAGGCATTGAGCAACAATGTAGATGAACCTTCTACCTTGGTAGGATACAGCAACTTCAAAGCTCTGAACGGCTGGTGCAGGATGTGGCAAGCCATATCGCCCAAAGCACCCGTACCATAATCCCACCATCCGCGCCAGTTCCAGGGATGATAGATTTCGTTATATGGATTCATCTTGGCAGGACCGGTAAACAAATCCCAGTTCAGGGTTTTGGGAATGCGGTCTTCCTTTTCGGGAACATTCAATCCTTGCGGCCAGATGGGACGGTCGGTAGCACATTCCACCTTCGTCACGTCACCGATTTCGCCGTTCCATATCCACTCGCATACCAAGTCGGTACCCTCGTCCGAAGAACCCTGGTTACCCATCTGGGTAACTACTCCCGTAGAAGCGGCCAGGCGGGTAAGCAGACGGGACTCATATACAGAGTGCGTCAACGGTTTCTGGCAATATACATGTTTGCCCATCGTCATGGCATCAGCAGTAATGATGGCATGTGTATGGTCGGCAGTAGCGATGATAACGGCATCGATGTCCTTACCCATCTCATCGTACATCTTACGATAATCCCAATACTTCTTCGCATTGGGAAGCTCATCGAACACACCTTTCGCGTAGCGCCAGTCTACGTCACACAGCGCCACGATATTTTCCGTAGCCTTCACATGGTTGATGTTGGTGTGTCCCATACCACCGATACCTACGGCAGCAATGTTCAAACGGTCACTGGGAGGCACGTGTCCGTGGCTCTTACCCAAAATGCTGCTTGGAGCAATGGTAAGACCCGCCAAAGCTAAACCTCCGGTCTTAAGAAATTCTCTTCTTGTAAATTTCGACATGGTTCTTTAGATTTTAAAATCGGTTAATATAATGAGTTTTAAAACAATCCTTAATTACAGTAGGCATCAGACTACCGTCTTCTTCGGACGGAGCAGTCCGTAACCTTCTTTCATATGCCTCCGGCGCTCCCTGATTTCCTCCAGCGTCTGCAAGTCGCCTATGCCGGGCAGGTCGTGGCGGCGCGCATCCTCCAGGAAGGTCCATCCGTATTGGGAAGCAATGGCCGAGTCTCGCATCTGCGGCAATCTCGGATCGCGTTTCCCGCTCTCGATGGAGTCTGCCATAATGTTGCAGAGCTTGTCCAGGTTCTTTCCGCCAAACGGTTTCTCCAGGCGAAGCGTACGGTTCACGCCGTGAAGTTCCACTACGGCAGTCCGGAAATCATGCGTCATGCGCACGATACCTTTTGTACCGATAATGTCCGTATATGCATTATGAGTCTGGTTTCTGGAGAGTTGTCCGTAGACGAAGCCTTGTGTGACATCGAAGGCGATGCCGTTCTCGAACGTACCGTGGCACTGTACCCACCAAGGGTCCTTGTAGTCCCACATCCGCATGCCTTGGGCATGCCAGGTCTTGTATTCACTGTCGGCATACCAGCGGGCAATGTCTATGTAGTGCATGCCGCAGTCGTGGTAGGCGGGACCCTCATATTCGTGTCCCTCGCCCGGCGCCAATCCCGGAGTCATGTGGCAGATGCGCAAGATAGCCAGTTCGCCAATCTCGCCTTCATCGATAAACTGCTTCATAGCCTGGTGATACCAGGAGTTCCGCAGATAAAGGTTGACAGCGGCAATGCGATCATACTTTTCAATCAGGTCCACAATTTCCCATTCCTTATCAATGGTATCGGCAATGGGTTTCTCCGTCAGGATATGCTTATGGCTCCGGACAGCTTTCTCTATTTGTTCTTTTCTGGAATTTGCCAATGCAAAAAGACCAACAGCTTCTACACTCTGGTCATCAAAGATTTCTTGTTCATCGGATATGATTCTGGATGAAGGGGAAAGGTTTCTTGCCAATTCTCGGGAGGCCGGATCGGTATCGCAGATATATGCGATGTCCCATCGACCGCTTTTCTGCATTTCCTCCCAATACATTTGCCCCATTCTGCCGAACCCTATCAAACCAACTTTTATTTTCATGGTAGGCGAATATTAAATATTTACAGTTATAGTATTATCGGGGTCGATTGAATTACATGATTAAGAGTACTTGGACTGATAGTCATAGTAGCTGTCGTCGTAGACGTTGGATATAATTTTTTCATGATATTTGCAATGTTTATGTATGTGTTCTTTGCAAAAATAGGATAATTAGCGATAGAATGGAAGCAAGCAGATATTAAAAAAGCGTAAAAGGTAAAAGAACACTCTTTATTCATCATCGCCTAACAGCCGTGAAACACTCTGCCGGCAGCCGTCAACACCCACCTGCATCATAGATTCTGCGTAAGAAATATAGAAGAGAAAGAAGAATTAATAGGCTGTTTGCAGGAAATTAACTTCCTATTTAGTCATAACAGCCTAGCACAAGCGGGTGGAAGCAAAGTACGCAGAATTTTATTTCTATGAGAGAGACTGCATATCATTCAGCCTCTTATAATAGCCGTTCTTCTCAAGGAGTTCCTCGTGCTTACCACGTTCCACGATTTCACCTTCATAAAGAACACAAATCTCATCCGCATTCTTGATGGTGGAAAGGCGGTGGGCGATGGCAATCGTGGTACGGGTCTTCATTAGCCGTTCCAGAGCCTCCTGCACCAGTCGTTCGCTTTCGGTATCGAGTGCGGAAGTAGCCTCATCGAGTATCAGGATGGGCGGATTCTTCAGGATGGCACGGGCAATACTGATGCGCTGGCGCTGTCCGCCGGAAAGCTTGCCGCCACGGTCGCCAATGTTGGTTTGATAACCGAGTTCGGTCTCCATGATGAAGTCGTGGGCATTGGCAATCTTTGCTGCTTCGATCACCTGCTCCATAGTTGCATTTTCCACACCGAAGGCAATGTTGTTGAAGAAGGTGTCATTGAACAGAATGGCCTCTTGGTTCACGTTTCCTATCAACGCACGCAGGTCGTGGATGCGAAAATTCTTAATATTCACACCGTCAATTGTAATCTCACCTAACTGCACATCGTGATAGCGCGGCAGCAAATCCACCAATGTCGACTTGCCGGAACCGGACTGGCCGACAAGTGCAATGGTCTGTCCTTTGGGCACCATCAGATTGACGTGCTTCAACACTTCGCGCTTGCCGTCGTAACTGAAGGAGAGGTCCTTAAATTCAATCCGGTCATTCATCCCGTGCAGCGGCAACGGGTTTACCGGTTCCTTAATGGGATTCTCGGCTTTCAGTATTTTGTCCACACGTTCCATGGATGCCAGACCCTTTGGAATGTTGTATCCTGCCTTTGCAAAGTCTTTCAACGGATTGATGATACTGTACAGAATCACCATATAGAAGATGAACGTTGATGCTTCCATGGAAGTGCCGTCGCCCAGAATAAGCAGACCACCGAACCACAGTACCAATACAATGAGCAGTGTACCGAGGAATTCACTCATCGGATGTGCCAACGACTGACGGATGGCTACCTTGTTGGTGGCATCACGCAGCTCGTCGCTGCATTGCTTAAAACGGTCTACCATCTTGTCTTCGGCTATGAAAGCCTTGATTATACGCAGTCCACCAAGCGTCTCTTCCAGTTGCGACATGGTATCACTCCATTTCCCTTGGGCTTCCAACGACTTACGTTTCAGTTTCTTGCCGACTTTTCCCATCAGCCAGCCCATACCCGGCAATACCAGGACAGTAAACAGAGTCAGCTGCCAGCTGGTTACAATCAGAGTGGAAAAATAAAGCAGAATCAAGATCGGATTCTTGAGCAGCATATCCAGTGAGCTGGTAATGGAGTTTTCAATTTCGCCTACGTCACCGCTCATACGTGCAATGATGTCCCCTTTCCTTTCTTCAGAGAAAAAGCCGAGCGGCAAGTGCATCACTTTGGAATAGACCATCACGCGGATATCGCGTACCACTCCCGTACGAAGGGGAATCATAATGGCGGAAGAACCGAAATAGCAGGAAGTCTTCAGCATGGTCATGAAAGCAAGGAAAAGCCCCATGAACAGCAATGTCATCTGTGGTCCGTGTGTCTCAATCATCTGGGTGACGTAGTAATAGAAATTATTCACCGCCACTTCCTTGATGCCTTCGCTCCCCCACTCCATGTACTCGTACACTTTGGTATTCTCCCCCGTTTTGAAGAGGATATTGAGAATAGGAATCAACAATGTGAATGAAAATACGTTGAATATGGCAGACAGTACATTGAGCACGATTGCCCAACCGATATATCTCTTGTAAGGCGACACAAAGCGTCGCATCAGCTGCAGAAATTCCTTCATTGCTTGTAGTTAAGTGAATTATGAGGTCGCAAAGATACAAGAAAACGAGGGAATGGAAAAGGGTTTCAGGTTATTTCTGCCTAAATGCCCACATTCTCTACTTTCTTTTGTGTCCTTGCATACTTCTCCAGCACCATGTACACTCATACATTGTCATCTTAATAATAGCCGGCTCATTTATTTTCCATCTTTACTCCTAACTTCCACACAATTTTCTTCAAACTTCAATATGCCCAAGCAATTATATGAGTAAATAATGAAAAAGATGTACCTTTGCACCCGACTTAACTGAGAACTTTGTTCACCACATGAGAAAAGCTATTATCACAACCCTATCTGTCCTAATCGTACTTCTGTCCATTGCTTGCAATACCCGAGTGAACTATAATAAGTACCTGATTGCAATTGACTCGCTCATCGTTCAGCAACCGGACACTGCCCTATCTATGCTCGAAGCATTCCCGACAAACAGCCTGCAGACCCAAGCTGACAGTGCTTATTATGACCTATTAATGACAGAAGCAAGAGATAAGAACTACATTATCCAAACCAATGATTCCCTGATACAATCGGCCCTGACCTACTACAACGGCACAAACGACATAGAAAAGCGGGCAAGGGCCCATTACTATTCCGGCTGCGTCTACCGGGATTCACAGAGAAGAACAGAATCTATGACTCAATACCTCATAGCAAAGCCCTTGGCTGAAAAAGCAGGAGAAAGACGTCTATTAAGTCTTATCTACCTGAATATAGGTTATCTATACTATTCACAAAACCTAAATACACAAGCCGATTCCAGCTATCAATTGGCACAACAAATAGGTATTCAGCTAAAGGACTCTGTTCTTCAAGCAGAAGTTCTGTCACGACGAGGACTCATCCGAATGGAAAAAGGAGAGGAATTCTATCCCGAAGCCGAAAAAATGATGTTGAAGGCACTCGCTATCGTCCAAAAACAGTCCAACATACAATTAAAAGAAAATGTGTTCTCCTCACTATGCCAACTATACAACTGGATGGAAAACGGAGAGAAAGCTATAGAATTCGCCAAACAGAATCTTGGCGTACAGAAAGACCGCACAACATGCTACAAAGCTTTCGAACTACTTGGAAGCGCATATTACCTAATATTGCAATATGATTCTGCCCGCTACTACCTACAAAAATCCCTTTTCACAACAGACTATGCCACCAAAGCCGGGGCTTACATGTATCTGGCAGACATAGCCAAAGAGCAAGGAGACTTAGCTACTTCCTTAGAGATGGAACGCAACTACTCTGCCTATTTGGACAGCATGCAGAAGTCCAGACAGCCCGATGCCATTGTCTGCGCAGAACAAGGGATGCCAAGCAACAAGCAAAACATAATCAGCAAACACACCCATTATCGTATCATAAGTATATCAATAATCACATTAACCCTCATTGTAGCTGTAATCATCCTATCCTATAAGAAAAGAAAGCAAAAGCCCAATAACCGAACCGAAAAAGAAATGCTGTATAAGGCAGGACTTGTTCTGTTCGAACAATCTGAGGTATACAACAAGATGACTCTAATCATCCGCTCTCATAAAGAAAAGGCAGAATCAGAAATAATGCATCAAGGTGACTGGCTACAACTAATTGCAGAAACCAACAAATGTTGGAATAATATTGCCCGGGAACTACAATCAAAATATCACCTGACAGAAGACGAAATCTACTTATGTTGTCTGTACCTGACAAACCTCCCGATAAGCCACTTTTGCCATATATTGAGTTGCGAACGGGATACTATTTACAAAAAGGCAGACCGCATATTAGAAAACAAAATGGGCTTTGCACACAAAGAGATATCTCTTAAGGAAGCTTTAAAAAAGAATCTCCAATCATCTTGCCAATCATAACAATCATTAGCAAGTACAACAATTATACAATATTATACGCCATTATACACCGAAATTATACAATATTATACACTTATCCTGCCGTATTAAACCGACCTTTGCGGCATCAATAATCAAAAAAGTGTATAATGATGAAAAAACTATTGTCTATCTTAATTGCGACATTCTTTTTAAGCAATATTGTGACATACGCACAAAAAGAAAACAATCCTTTTACAGAAATTGCCCTAACCCAAGCAAAAAGAAAAGATCCGATTAGTAAAGAAAACACCCCTATATCTCGTAGTATCATCCAAACTGCCAATGCCTACTTATATAATAATACAGTATGCATCGACTTCAACGAGACATTGCCCACTGTCACCATCACCCTCATCAACGAATCGACCGGTGAAACCGTCTATTCAGAAACATGCGATGCTCCAACAAATATCAGCATCAACCTGGATGAAGAATCATGCGGCAACTACTCCATTCAAATAGAGTCCGATGAAGCATTCCTATATGGCAGCTTCACGCTATAGAAGCACTCAGCAAACAATTAATTTATCAATCAAAAGTATACGAAATTCATGAAAAAGTTAGTTCTATTTATGAGCTGGATAATACTTGCATTATCCGGTTGTTCCGATGAAAGTGTCATCGAACCCGATTCAACGTCACTTCCTCAAAGCGTAAATACCCGAACCGCAGGTGATGGCATATATGATGTATTAGGTTATGGCTATGACATAACCGAAGAATATATGGGCGAGAATTCAACCAAATTAAGAATAATAGATGTGGATGCATTCGTCAAAGACCATAAAGACAGATTCGACAACCCCTTTATAGGCATAATCGACCAAAGAGTGTTTGCCGGAGAAGATGCATACTCCTTTCTGCACCAAGTCATCACTGATACCAACTTCGAAGGGTCTGTAGGCAAAATAGGCATTAAAGATGATGCCGAAGGATTCTTCTCTGGTACAATCAAAACCGGTTTCAAGTCAAACACCATGTCATCTTACTCTACCAAATACTCCTTTGCAAGAGCTGAAGTCCTGAAAAAGCAAAGAAGATATTTATTGAATACAGACATAAGTACATTGTCCCAATACCTATCCGCGACTTTCATCGAAGACCTCAATAAATATTCTGCTGCAAAAATCGTAGAAATGTATGGAACTCATGTACTGACCCAAATTATTGTCGGAGGAAAATATGTTGCAGATTATAAATCAGCGATAACAGAAGAAACAAATCGTACTGAAAAGACCAAAACTGTAAGTGCCGGAGCCAAGTTCAATCTCAGTTCTATAGGTTTAAATGCCAACGGAGCATGGAATAAAACTGAAATAACAGAAACAAACAAAAAAAACACCAATTGGGAATGCCATATCAAATCAATCGGCGGATCCACATCCGGGACATCAATAACCGTGACTCCCGACCAAAGCACTTCATACACCATCAACTTAGGAGCTTGGTCGGAATCCGTAGACGACAAGCATTCAAAACTGATTGACGCGGACTGGAATGCGACATATCCTATCTATGACTTAATATCCGACCCGATTAAAAAGCAAAAAGTAAAAGAAGCTGTACTTGCCTATATTGATAGCAAAAAAATCGTTGTGAAAGAAGTGAATCCATTTTATAGGGTATACAAAGGCAAAGACAGAAACACCTTTTACTCATCTTCATATGAAGAAATAATAGACAAAATGAATATTGGCTATCTTCCTGACCCTATATTAACTAATTATGTTCAGGGATATGTATTCAAAAATGCAGACCCCGGGACTGTGCCTATTTACAGACTATATAAATCTTCTACAAAGAATTCATACTATACAACCTCGTGGGATGAGGTCCAAGACATGCAAAAGAAAGGATATAACTACGATAATTTTAAAACATCATACATTCAAGGCTATATTTACAAAAACGAAATGCCTGGAACCGTCCCTCTTTATAGACTTTACAAAGGTTCAGTCAGAAATACCTTCTACACAACATCTTCCGCAGAAGTGAAGTATATGCAGAATATGGGTTATGCGCTCGACCCCGAAAAAATCGGTTATATAATAGGCTACATGCTTCCTTATAAAGATTGAAAATATTCAAAAGGATTAAACACATTTCTCTAATAAGCATTACCTTTGCACCAACATTAATTAATAAACAACATGAAAAAGATTTTAGTTTTATTCGCATTACTGATGACCGGCGTTATGGGCATCCACGCGCAAGAAGACCTCAAATGGGGAGCGATGGCAGGTATGAATTCCAGTAATTTCTCCACCGATGGTTTTGACAGCAAGGTAGGTTTCCATATCGGCATCAAGGCCGAGAAAGACTTGTCCCAGATAGCCCAAGGTGTTTATCTCGACATGGCTGCACTGCTGTCCCTAAAAGGAGCACAAGTCAGCGCCAGTGGCGCATCCTTAAAAATCAATCCTTACTATTTGGAAATCCCCATACACATGGGCTACAAACATGCCGTAACGGAGAACATCAGCCTATTTGCCAACTTCGGCCCTTACTTTGCCGTCGGTCTCTTCGGCAAGATGAAAGAAACGGACTACTCAATTGACGCAGTAGGAGGATTTACGAATATCTATGATTCTGCCAGCGCTTTCGGAGACAATGCCTTGAAACGTTTCGACTTCGGTCTGGGATTAAAAGCCGGTATTGAATTCTGTCAGAAATATCAACTCTCCATCGGATATGACTGGGGACTGACTGACAATATTGAGAACGGTAGCAACAAAAACCGCAACCTGATGCTCTCATTGGGTTATTGCTTCTAAAGATTTGACAGTGTGGGAAAGGGTACTAAAATCCCTCTTCCACGCTATCATCCCCCTTTATTTCCTTTCCTATTCAATTTTACCGCAATTTTGAAACCAGCTTCATCAATGGATAGAATATGTATTCCTCCATATCATTGCACAATTTCCTAATAGACTTACGGGGAGTGCTCCAGCTTTCCAGCGAAATAGTATCGTATTTCCTGGATAATTTCCGGAGCTTTCTTTTAGAGATACTACGACTATAAACGTTTCCTGCTTCTCTGAATGTGCGGAGTTCCTTCAGGATGAAACAATCCGGATAATTGTAATGGCAATAAGTTCCATAAGTTTCGAATTCAGAAAATCCATTCTTCTCATCCGCAGGAGCTGCATTGATAACCTTCTCAAACCATGAATCGCCCGGAATGCCGGAAGTTTCCATCTTCCGAATCAGCTCCTTCATAATAGAAACAGAAACGAGCATGTGTTCGGCAATAAAAGAATAGTCCGTAGCCTTGTCATAGCCGACGAGTGCCTGCATCGTCCTGAAGTAGGGCTCATGATATTCTGTTTTCGGAGTAAATATCATTTTATTTGAGGTAAAAAAGGACAACCGGTTAAGAGGGATGGTATCACTATCCCATATCAGATAATAATCTTTGGCGTATCGGCTACGCGCAAATTCCATCTTGAGGAACTGCTGGTAATACCATCCGAATCTATACTCACATGTGAAGTGCCGCCCGGCTATTGCCTCCAGCTGCCGACGGTCCGCAACAATCTCTTCCTCATCAACCAGACTGACATTATATCTGCTCCGGAACCTTTTTGAAAAGAAGCCGAAACTATGCTTGTCTGTTATAATATAAATATTATCACTTCCTATATTCCGGTGAATATAAAAAACAGTCTTTTTGACAATCAGACAGTCCTTGGAAGAAACACATATCACGACATCCATATCACTACTTCTTTTTTTTCTGATTCTTATTCCACCTTGATGAGGACGAGAAGATGGAATTTATTCTATACAAGAACAGAACGAGTTTCCGGGCACGTTTGGAGAACCTCCTTGTATGGCTCACTATGGGGATTATTTTACCTAACTCGGAATTCTTATATTCATTAAGTTCCATCCGGGTTCTATCGAGTTCCAACAAGCTATCATAAAATGCTGCCGGTATGTTATCCTTTATCCAACGCATCCGCTCGTCTACCCCTAAAGACCCGCTGGACGCACTGATTCCATTTCCGTCGTATTCGGCAATGCATACCGGCACACGTTTATAGCTGCATCCTTTCAGGATAATATTCTCTACAATATGAATCCAATCGGAAGCCAGGATATAGTTCGTTCTGTATCGTTGATTATTGAAAAGGGAGTGATGAATGAAACACACTTGATGACAAATGGTATCTTTCAGTAAAATGAAGACAAGGTCGAGAGGAAAAGGAGATTGTATATCTATCTTCTTATCTGCCGAAACAGCAACCCTTACATCGCCATAAATGTATTTCGTCCCATCAAAATCCACCTGACCTAAAACATCTCCCACCAGAAAATCACCGGAATTAAGGAATTGCAAGTATTCTCCACCAGCATGTTCCATTCCCTTATTCATTCCGTCGTATATCCCTTTGTCCGGTTCTGACACCCAGAATGTCACATGCGGGTTTCCTTCCGCATACTGCTTGATTGTTTCCAGACTACCATCCTTGGAACCGGCATCAATAATGATATGCTCGTAAGAGGAAAAAGACTGGTGTCTGACGCTTTCCAACGTTTTGCTTAGACCACTGTTGTTATTAAAGTTTACAGTTATAATGCTTAGTTTAGGTCTCATATCGATAAATGTAGATTTCTATAATTTGTAAATATACGCCATATTATTCATTCATTGAGAACAATAACGAAGTGGCTCTATAAAAACACCGGATTCAGAAACAGTTCCTTCCACGGATATTCCACTTCATCATCACAAAGGACTACTGTCTTTTCCGGATTATCCTCTAAGAGAGCACCGTATTTGCCCAAAGTCCCTTTACTGGTAATCTGATGCCGACAACAGGCTATCAAAAACAAGTCCATATATCCTTTATCCGAACCGTTTATATCGACAACCTTACAATTACCTTCCGTAAGATAAAGTTGCGGAATAAGTTCATCCCTCACCCAGTCCGGCTCATCCGAAAAGAAATAGAAGAAAGAAGACATATCCCTATCCTGCATATAAGCCACTGCCGACTTGAAATACTCCAATGAAGCAGGTTTGCCGTAAGCCGGAATTTCCACTTTCAAGTCCCCACGCCTTACGTGAACAGCTACGGAACAAGGACGTGAACCAATCTCTGAATACAGCAATTTATTCTGTGCATCCAGCACCTCGGGCATTACTCTAAAAAGCGACCGGAATGCAGGAAGCCAAATATCAGCCGGAACATGATAATAACCACCTAAATAGACCGGAGGCTTCTTTTGTAGAAATGAAAAGTCATTTTCCCGACTCAACGTATTGTTCCCCAAATTATAATATTTCCTCTTATACACGTCAACAGCTACTTTCGAAGCCTTCTTTACAGATAAATAGGGAAATGCTTTCTGCAAATCAAAGTTTCTGACAAAATGATAATCCATATCGCTCCCCCACTCTTTAAAGAAGGTCAAGTCATATTCCACCCTATATCCTTTTTGTCCAAAAAGATGTCCCAGCAAATACTGATGCATCTGTGAGCAGACCCCACCATCCATCAAAAGTACCACCTTAGGAGCCAACATTCCATTTTTCAGAAGAAAACGATATATTTTACATTTTATCTTGTGCAATATATTCATTCTATAGTTTGTTTTTTAAGATATAATATTTTACCCTCAAATTCCCCCAAAAGGTTGAAAGCTTGTAAGCCTTCAACAGCTTACGTTCCCGCCTGGACAGATTTTCAACCAAATCCGGGTATCGCTTCACATCAGCAACCAACCGTCTCATGTCATCTACAACATCCCCGTATTGTTTCCAGTAAAGACTCGTATATGCAGTCTGAAGATGCATATAGGCAATCTCCTTTCCCAATTGTTCCGACAAACCTTTGGCAGACACATATTTCTCAATCCATCGTTGATAAGCCCTGAAATCCTTATACTTTTCCTCATTCGGCAGACAAGACATCGAGGACGAATTTCTATAATAATTAACAGTAGGAATATTCAAAGAAACAATCCTATCAGCCGCCAGAATCAATTGTGTCATCATGATGGCATCCTCACCTATCGATATATCGGCGACAGTTTCAATCTTGTTGTTAAGAAACAATGAACGTTTTTGAAAATGAGACCACACACTCCAATAAGCCTGCAAATTCAATTTCTGCCTAAAATAACTGATTCCTGAAATCTCACCGAATGTATAAGGCTCTGAAAGAACAGGCCCCTTGTCCGGATAACAAAAAAGGAAAGAAGATGCAACAATATCAGCATCAGTTTCTTCTGCCCTACATACTAACTTTTCAATAGCTCCATCAATCAACGTGTCATCACTGTCAAGATGCTGGATATATTTTCCGTTTGCCTTCAATATCCCGGTTTTCCTGGCGAGAGGCAGCCCTTCATTTTTCTTGTCTATACAAACAATACGCCTGTCAACTTCCATATATTTCTGGATTATTGAACGGCTGCCATCAGTACTCCCATCATTCACTATTATAATTTCCAATCGGCTATAGTTCTGATTTATCACACTAAAAATGCAATCCTCAATATATTTCTCTGTATTAAAAACAGGTATGATAACAGAAACCAACGGCAAAGCATCACTATTCATACATCAAAGCTTTTAGTCTATCACAAAGATTCAAACAACTCTTTCCATTTCTTTCCCACAATCTGCGGAGAGTACTCTTGCGCTTTCACGACAACATTCTGCCGCATTTGTTTCAACATATCGGGGTTCTTCAATAGCTTCAACAGTGTTCGCGCATATTTAGATTGATTAAAAGGCGATACAAGAAATCCATTCACTCCTGACGGTGAAATTATCTCCCGCACTCCGGCGCCACAATCATAAGCCACGGGCACTACTCCATTCGCCTGCGCTTCTGTCAAGCAAAGCCCCCACCCCTCAAAAGTAGATGTCAGACACACCACCGATGCCTCCCTATAAAAACCGGACACATCTTCCTGATAGCCCAAGAAACGAATCCTTTGCAAATTGTAGGCAGTAGCTTTCTGCTGAAGATTCTGCCTTTCAACACCATCACCAATCAGAAGCAGCTCCCAATCCGGCACTTGTTTATAAATCCGCTTCCAAACATCAATCAACCTATCCACACGTTTATCAACATAAGTAAAGCGCCCTACAAATAATATTTGTTTCTTCTTATGATGGTTGACCGAAAGAATTTGCCTTTCAGAGTTGGGTATCACGTGAAATTTATTGTTCTCAAAAGGTACACCAAGTTTCTTTATCAGCTTATATTTATAATCTTCGCATAATACAACATATGCATCAGCCCGTCCATACAAATTTTTATGTTGTTCAATAAACGGCTTATCATATTTCGGAAACCATTTTTCCCTTGGACAAGTTATAAAACGCCATTTCAACATTTTCAACCACGAACCTTCGGCGCGTTTTCCTTTATCTGCCACTTTTGCCACAGCCTCCCATAAAGGAATACTATGCGGCGCAAATACCAGCTTGCAATGAACACCGTCCATGATGTAATCCAGATGTTTCAAAAGATGTATAGGCAATACAAAAACATCAATAAAGAGTGAATTTATAATTTCAATAAAAGCATTTGCATTCTCCAACGAATTAATGTCCTTATTAGGAAGTTCTATGACTTCTATACCAGCTACATCATACGTTTTATGGCATAAAGCCACAAAGCTTTCATAACCATAGCCAGATAGATAATTAGCTATATCAATTGTAACCCTTTCTGCTCCTCCACAAGGAAACACTTCATGAAAAAATAAAATTCGCTTCATAATTAGTTTCAACTCAGACTCTAATACAAATCACTTTCCCTACATCATAAAAAGCTATCATTTAGTCCAAAAGTTATTTTCTTTTTCGTTTCTCTTTACTACGATAATATGCAATAAATAAAGAAGGGGCATACTTATATAAAAAGATATGCATAATTCCCTTTCCTTTAGGTAACGGTGATAGTCCCTTTGCTTTCATTTGCACAATCATCTCATGCTGGAATCTTGCCGGTATCCCTTTTCTTATTCCTATACGAAAAGTAGTCAATAGCCTTCTTGCAATCAAATTTTTAAAAAAACTATTCATTTTTTCCGTTTTCACATTCTTTTGTCTAAATGCTTCCAAGCTCTCCATAGCCTGAAGCATATAAAGAGAAGCGTGTTCATCATAATTCATCATAAACGAATCTGAATTCTTATAATAATGATAGAAAATTATAGATGAATATTTTACACGCCTTGCATAAAAGAAGATTCTGGGAATAATTTCTTCATCTTCATGACGAATAGGCAAGAACTTCAATTTATGTTCTTGCCAGAAAGAGGCTCTATAAGCATTGCACCAGACCACTTGTGGCAAAAACTGTTGCATAAAATCCGTTCCAGACCAAACTTGAGCCGACAAGACCTTTTCATCAGACACTCGATTAAACTCTTTGGGAAGTTTTCCTTTTTCATCCCAATACTGAAAATCCATTACCAAAATGTCTAATTCATCCTTTTCAAGAGAGTCATAAACATATTGTAAGACATTACTTTGAATCCAGTCATCCGCATCAACAAATAAAAAATATTTTCCTTTAGCTTTCCGACAACCATAATTTCGTGCCTCACTGACACCGCTATTTTCTACTGTTATGCAATGAAAATAAGAATAACGATTGGAATATTCATGTAAAATAGCTCCGGTTCTATCTGTTGAACCATCATTAATTACGATAACCTCATATTCCTTGGTCGACAAATCTTGATTTACCAATGAATCAAGGCAACGCTCCAGATATTTCTCTGCATTATATGCCGGAACTATAATAGACATCTTTATTTCAGCCATACTCAATCAGTTTTAATACTTATGACGTTTCGATTTGAAGATTGACCTTATCAACCGATAAGCTTTCCGATAGAAGTCCTTATGATTATAAATAAGATAACGTTTCAAAGAAAGAGAAAAGCCCAATTGCCCATAACCGACATAGTCAAATTCATGCATTTTGGTAATCACATCACGAATGACTTCATCAGTGGAAATAGAGGCTTCTACCATCATTGTATGATCCAGTAAGCGTATTCCACGACGCATGACATAAACTCCAGCTTTATCCCATATACCTTTTTCAAGTATGAACTTCACTTGCTCGTAGACGCTCTGAAAAAGGTTATATTCTTTCTGGGGATTATACCTGCTCTGCATCGTGCTCCCCTCCCGTATCATATAATGGTATTTAGGAGTATCCTGCATCACAGCCTTCTCTGCTCCATAAAATACCCGATAGCAAATGGCCAAATCCTCAAAAACACGATTAACCGGAAAGACAATACCTGCAAACAGGCTGCGTTTGAACAATTTATCCACCATATAGTTTCTGACATGTTTGTCTACTGCCAGAGCACGAACAGCCTCATCACGAGTAAACACAAACTGCTCTCCCAAAGCATACTTTGCCACACTCTTCCCACCTTTGTCCCGATAATGCGAACAAATGGATATATCCGCCCCATTCTCTTTCAGCAAGTGATACAAGAATTCGTACATATCCGGTTCAATCCAGTCGTCACTATCCACGAAACCAAGGAGTTCACCTTGAGCTACCGCCAAACCTCTGTTTCTGGCTGCACTCTGACCTGCATTCGTCTGGTGGATAACCTTTATCCGCCCATCCCTTTGGGCAAATAAATCACAAAGCTCTCCCGAACCATCGGAAGAGCCGTCGTCAATCAATATTATTTCCAGATTCTTATAAGTCTGCCCGCAAATGGATTGCAGGCATTTCTCCAAGTAATTCTTTACATTATAGACCGGTACAATAATACTTATCAGAGGTAGTGTCTCAGTGTTCTCCATAAGCTATGACAATTACCACAACCGCAAAGTGGCCATCAACGGATAGCCCACCCGCCATCGCAATTTAAACTTACGCACCAGATTCCAGGGCTTGGTTCTGGTCTTACCCTGAAAATACCAGATGTAGTTGTTTACGGCATCCAGTACCCGTGAAGAGGACTCACCGTCCAGATGGGCTTCATGCTTGTGCACATAAGCACGCATCCGCTCCATCAGTTCTGCCGGACGGGAAATGGCCTTTTCAATAGCTCCTTCTACAGCATCCGTCTCAGTGACATTCAGCAAATGATCCCCTGGCATGGTGTTACAATAGGTCACAACCGGCTTGTCCAACATCATCGCCTCAACAATCACAGACGAAGCATCGGACAACAACACATCTGCACTGTTTAGCAGCTTGGCATCAACAAGTCCACCCTCGTGGAAAGTAATGTTGGGACAGGAAGTGGCCAGTTCCTTGTATTTCTTGAGGACTTCCATATCCGAAAATTTCGGATGGAACGAAATAATCCAATCCCAGTTCTTCTCGCGCACCAGTCTCTTGATGGTATCAAACAGATGAGGAGCAGAAGTTATATTTTTTGTAAACGTAGAAGAGTACAAAACTACCGGACGTGCATTATGAGGAGTATGTGCACGTTCCTTCACGAAAGTATCCGCCTTGCACCAGCCAGTTTCGTATACCTTGAAGAAGCCGTATTTCCTCTCAAGTTCCTTGAAAGGAAGAGTGCTCGTTTCTCCTTGCGTGCAATAGACATCGAACCATCCGCGGACAGAAAAATGGTCGTCCTTTTCATCGCCACGCTTATTGATGGGGTAGCCATGAAAAAGGGAAACTTTCACTCCCGGAAAGAAATCATAAATATAGTTGCCCGGCGCAAACACGGCAATAGGCTGATAATCCATCACTTCCTGAACAGATTGAAGCCACCTCTCATCTTGATCCAACAGAACCGGGCAGTCTGGCTCGATAAACCATGCAACATCGTCTCCTCTACGCTTGATTTCGTCCTGAAGCGGGCGAAGTATAGGATAGGAATAGGCTACCGAAACGAAAAATAAATAATGCTTCTTCATACACTCAAAATATCACGGCAACGACACAATCGTCACCTCAAATTACCAATAGAACAATAAAATCCAGCCCTTAGTTTGTAACAGTTTTGCTTTCTTTGCTTTAAACGTCTGCAAAGTAAATACAAGAATTCTGCATATACTGCATCAATCCAGAAAAAAAAATGACTTTTATCAACTTTTTTCCAAAAGTTGCTGTTTATGAAGCTTTTTCTTCTCTAAAATATCTATCTTTGCACCCCAATATTTTAAAAATACTATTTTATGAGAAGAAATCTTTTTCATTGCTCCAACAGCCAACAAGGGGCAACAGATAAAGTGACTCTTTTGTTCGGAATCACCATTTTTTTCAAATTCCTGCTATTCGATTTCATCTGGAGCATACCCACCACATTCGCTTCATTCTCTACCATCGAATTTTATGCGACCAAAATAATAGCCACCCTCGTACTTCTCGTCCCCTATAAGTTCTTCCGGCTCTGGAAAACAGAGATAGTCATCATGCTTTTACTGGATATACTACTGATTGTCAACCTGATGTATTTCCGCACCTACTATACTGCCATTCCACTTAACAGCTATGGACTTTCTGGAAACCTCGCCGATTTCACCGGAAGCGTTTACGACTCCTTCCGCTGGTACGACATCTTCTTCCCTCTATCTACCATTGCCAGTATCCCCCTTTATTGGCATTACAAAAGAAATACCGCCGGAAGAACATCATACAAGTATTACGGAGGAGCTTTGGGAATCGGTATCCTGCTGTTTGCCATCACCACCCTGGCAAAAGGAGGATTCAAGGAAGCATACAACACCGTCCGCCAGAAAGCCTATCTGTGTGCAAGCACCACTTCCATGTATACCGTCTTCGGAAGCCTATGCTATGACCTCATCAACCAGAAGCAGGAGGCCACCCCACAGATACAGCAAGAGATAAAGGAGTGGCTGAGCCAGAAACCCGGACATCACCCTTTGGCCGGACGTATCGGAATCCGCAACAACTGCATCGTCATCCTGGCAGAATCTTTGGAAAGCTGGGTACTCGAAAGGGAAGTGGAAGGGCAAGAGATTACCCCATATCTCAACAAACTGCTGCAAGACTCCACCACCCTATACGCCCCCCACGTACTGACGCAAGTGAAAGGAGGGCGCTCCATTGATGCACAGCTGTTGCTTTGCGCCGGTATGCTGCCTATCAACAGCGGCACATACAGCAGCCAATATCCAGACCACACCTACGGAACCCTGCAAAAAGCCATGCATCAGCAGAAGAACTCGCGCAACTACCTCCTGACCATCGATAAAGTATCGACCTGGAACCAAGGCGTCATAGCCTACAGTTTCGGGACCGACACCATCATTGCTTATCATGACTTTGAACTGACAGAAGCCTTTGGCACGCACAAACGTACCGGAGACGGCTCCTTCCTGGCGCAATGCCGCCAAAAAATAGAGAAGGGGGAAATCTGGAAGAAGGGGGAGAATGTTTACATGCAGCTGGTGACCTACTCCGGCCATGCTCCCTTCAAATTGCCAGAAGAATTGAAAGAGATTCATTTCTCTCCGGCCATTCCACAGAAAATGAATGACTACATGACCACTGCACGCTATACGGACAAGGCGATAGGAAAATTCGTGGAGTACCTGAAAACACTCCCACAATACGACGAGACCCTTATCGTCATCACCGGTGACCACGAAGGACTGGCTACCTACCGTGAAGAATTGTGTAACGCCCCCGGTGGCAAGGGTATCGTATCCGACAAGACATTCACCCCTTTCATCATAGTGAACTCTCCAGTAGGCATGCGTTATGATAAAGTGATGGGACAAATCGACATGTACCCCACCTTACTGAACCTGCTCCAACTGGATGATTACTACTGGAGCGGATTGGGCCAAAGCATCCTCGACCCATGCAAGAAAGGATTCGCCATCAGCCCCCAAATGGAGGTGGTAGGTGAAGAGCCCACCCCGGCAGAAGCCGAGTTCGCTAAAAAAGCATACGATATTTCCGACCAGATGATACATTTTGATTATCTTTGCTCAAAAGCGAAGATAGGCGGCACCTCAAAATAAAAAATGAACAAGTTCATTTTGTTCTGCTTTCGGTTTGCACTATCTTTGCACCGTTCAAAAGAAGTAAAATGTAAATAAAAGCAATGAAGGTACATATTCATCCGCACTATGCCGCCTACGAGAGTTATATCCGAGCCATCCCATCGGAAGAATATGAACGGGAAGAGGTTTATTGTAACCGAAGGAACACAGTCGAAAGAGTGCGGTTCGGAGATAAGGACTTCGTAATCAAGAAATACAAAAGACCTGCCCTCATAAACTGCCTCATTTACACTTGGTTCCGCAAAAGCAAAGCGCAGCGCGCCTTTGAATATGCAGAACTTTTTCTGCAACGGGGAATAGAGACCGCCCCTCCGGTAGCTTATATAGAAATCAAAAAGAATGGTTTCTTCCACACCGGATACTTTATTTCCGAATACCTCCCCTACCCGCTTGTTACGGATATGTTCGGTACGGAAATGGAGGAAGAAGAGAAAAAACGGCTAAGACATGACCTCGTAGACTTCACTCTCCAATTACATCTGAACAAGGTCTTGCCACTGGACTATAATCCCAAGAATATATTTTACCGGAAGACAAACGGCAAATATCACTTCGCCCTCATTGACATCAACCGCCTGAAGCTCGGTAAAGTGCCCGGTATCAGAATGTCCATGAATGCCTTCAGCCAACTGGGTATTCCCGCCGATGACTTCATGAAAATAATACCTCTATATGCCGAGCAAAGAGGATTCGATATTGAAGAATGCATATTCTTCACTCTCTTCAGCAGACTGAAATGGAGAAAGCAAAGACAATTTAAAAATTTCGTCAAAAGCAAGCTTCATTTCTGAAATGTCGTATCTTTGTACCAACGAGATTAGAAAATTATGCAAGATTATATCACCCAGTCCATCCAAGAAGGTATCAGGCTCAAAGAAAATATCCTGAACAACCGGCAAATGCTTACCGACATCGAAACCGTCGGCAATCTGATAGTACAAGCCCTTCGACAAGGGCACAAAGTCTTGCTTTGCGGTAACGGCGGCAGTGCAGCCGATGCCCAGCATATCGCTGCCGAACTCGTCGGACGTTTCGTGACCGAACGGGAAGGCCTGCCCGCCATCGCCATGACAACCGACACTTCCATCCTGACCGCAGTCAGCAATGATTATGGCTTCGAACGCGTTTTCGAACGGCAGACGGCAGCCTTGGGAACGAAAGGTGATATTCTGATAGGCCTTTCTACCAGCGGCAACTCTCCCAACGTAGAGCATGCCTTGCAGAAGGCACAATCTATGGGCATCACCACCATAGGGCTCCTGGGAAGGGATGGAGGAAGGTGCAAGGAACTTTGCAATTACCCGCTGATTATACAGCACGCCGAATCTGCCAGGATTCAAGAAGTGCACATTACCATCGGGCATATCTTGTGCGGCATCGTTGACAATAAACTGTTCTCCCATGAATAAAGCGATTTTCCTTGATCGGGACGGTACCATCAATGTTGATTTCGGCTACGTTTACAAGACCCAAGAGCTTGAATTATTGCCCGGTGTAGCCGAAGCACTCCGCATTTTTCAGGAATTGGGTTATCTGCTGATTGTCATCACGAACCAATCCGGTATTGGACGTGGCTACTTTACACTGGAGGACGCCGAACAGTTCAACCGGGCACTCGCCCAAGAGCTGGAAAAACATGGAGTTATACTGAACGATTTCTATACTTGCCCTCACGCTCCGGAAGAACATTGCGAATGCCGTAAGCCTTCTCCTTTCATGGTGACGGAAGCGATGAAGAAATATGAAATCGACCCATCCCAATCCTATATGTTCGGAGATAGGAAATCGGATACGGAATGCGGCGAAAGAAGTGGTGTCAAGTCCTTCCGGGTCACCTCTGAGCATTCACTTCTATATTGGGCCAACCAATTAAAAAACAACCTATTATGAATACAGAATTAAACAGTATAAAGGGAAAGAAGGTACTCGTTATCGGAGACGTGATGCTGGATACTTACCATATAGGGGACGTGAAAAGGATTTCTCCCGAAGCCCCCGTACCAGTGGTCCGTGTCACCCGTACCTACAATGTATTGGGAGGAGCGGCCAATGTTGCAAGAAATTTGCTGGGACTGGGGTGCTCGCCGTATGTCGTCAGCCTGCTTGGCAACGACCACAACGGAAACACAATGCAGGAGATGTTCGCTGATTTGGGTATCAGAAACGAACTGTTTCATACAGAACACCCAACCATCACCAAAACCCGCGTAATAGGCAACAGCCAGCAAGTAGTACGGCTGGACTTTGAAACAGAAAATGAATGCCTGAACGAAGAGACTGAGCAGAAACTGCTGGATGCCGTGAAGCGTGCACTCCCCGAAGTGGACATTGTCGTGATTTCGGATTATGGCAAGGGAGTATGCAATGATACAGTATGCCAGCAGGTTATATCCGCCTCTGCCGGGCAAGGGAAGAAGGTCATTATAGACCCCAAAGGGACAAATTGGGAGAAATACCGTTCCGCAACCATCATCACCCCCAACCTGAAAGAGCTTTCGGCTGTTTCGGGAGTGGATGTGAGAAATGAGGATAAAGAAATCCATAGCGCAGCAGACCGGATACTGAAGGAGTATAACCTTACTTCTCTATTAGTGACACGTTCCGAAAAAGGCATGTCATACATAGCTCCCGATGCCTCGCAGGACATTCCTACCGAAGCAAGGGAAGTATATGACGTTTCAGGTGCAGGCGATACTGTCGTGGCAACTTTAGCAGCTGCGCTGGCAGCCGGTATCCCTATTGCAGATGCCATTTATCTTGCCAATAAAGCGGCCGGCATTGTAGTCGGGAAAATAGGCACCAGCCCCATTCTGTTCAAAGAGTTGCAGGACGAGCTACAAATCGGGAAACCGGCCAGCAAACTTATTCCTATTCCCCAACTTGCAGATACTATAAAACAACTGCGTGCACAGGAGCGCAAAATCGTATTCACAAACGGCTGCTTCGACATTCTGCACAAAGGACACGTGTGCTATCTGGAAAAGGCCAAAAGACTGGGGGACGTACTTATCGTAGGATTGAATTCGGACAGCTCAGTAAAACGTCTGAAAGGGGAATCGCGCCCCATCAATGATGAAAACGCCCGCTCCACAGTCCTGGCAGCCTTGGAAGCAGTGGACTACGTAGTGATTTTTACGGAAGACACCCCTCTGAATCTCATCAAGACAGTTGCACCGGACGTGTTGGTAAAAGGTGGCGACTATGCCATAGAAAACATTGTAGGCAGGGAGTATGCCCAAGAAACAGTAACTATCCCTTTCGTAGACGGTTATTCCACTACAAAGACGATAGGCGCCATCAACCAAGAGAAGCAATAATCTTTTCAGCGACTTGTTGGGGGGTAATATCCACCATACACTTCTGATAAACAGCCAGCTTGCATTTACCCCGTCCGTCTTTGGTGCACGGACGGCAAGGCAGGGCTGTTTCGAGTATTTCCACCGTAGGTCCCGTAGGGAAACCGAAGGCCGTAGGTCCCATCAAGGCAAAAGCAGGAACACGGAACAAATCAGCGGCATGCATAAAACCCGTATCAGCGCTGATTACCAGATTGGAACGCAACACTATGTAAGAAGATTCCATCAATGAGGTTTGTCCCGCAAGGTTAACTACCCGTTCCGGTGCAGCACTTCTGATTTCCTCACAGAAAGTATCCTTCGGACCAGCCAGAATAACAAATTTATACTCAGGAAGAAGGGCAACCAATTCTTTCCAATAGGAAACGGGCCAGCGTTTCATTTCCCAGTTGGCAGACGGCACCAGCGTAATCATATCTTTGGTTACAAAGTTCTCATACTTGCTACGTATTTCATCCGGGAAATGCCAGTCGTGATAGTTGTCCGGAAAATGCGTAATTCCCCATTTCTTCAATGGTTTCTGAAAAGACACCATCCCCCTGAAAGGCTTGTCGAAATGGTTGATTCCCAGTTTGAACAACAAAAAGCGTTTGCCTCTCTCTTTGCTCCGCAAAGCAACGTAAGGTTTCACAAAAGGCAATGGAGACACTATCAGCTTCAATATGTTGGAACGGATATTACTATGAGCGTCATAAATGTAGTCGAAATGCTCTTTTCTCAAATCAGCCGCCATTTTCAACAACCCGGCAAGTCCGGTCTCCTTGTCAAACGCCCAGATTTTATCAATCCTGCCATCCATCGACAAGGTCCCCACCATATCTTTCCGGGTAATCCAATGAATTTCCACATCTGCAAACCGTTCACGTATTCCACCGATAATTCCCATACACTGGATAATATCCCCTATCGAACTGAAACGGATAATTAAGAATTTGGTCATAACAAATTTATTAGAATTGCTGATTCGGCACAAAAGTAAGCGTTAACAACGAAAAAACAAACCAGACTGTAAAAAAGATGCCATATAACATTGCCTACTAATGTATATTATCAGTTATATCCCATTTTCTTGCCACTCCTAAATAATATCTTTATCTTTGTAAAATTTTAAAGAGAGGTATTAAAAGCCTAAGAAATAATACAAAAAATAGTATGAAAAACGAATCAAACTTTTTAGATCGTAATGAGTTCAACTTTCAGCCATCTGAGGAAGTGGTAGAAGCTTTAAAAAACTTCGATGTGAAAAAACTTTGCTTTTATACCCGTATCTATGACGAAGGGAAAAAAAGTATACTATCCGTTTTCTTATCAGAACTTTATAATATAGAAGAATCCCAAATCCTACTCGGCTATGGAGGCGAAGACATTCTGAAACAAGCCGTACACTACTTCCTGACCGAAGACAAAACGAACAAAACCATATTAATCCCCAAGTTTTCCTGGTGGTACTATAAATCAATTGCCGATGAAGTAAGTGGGCGCGCTCTGCAATATCCACTTTATGAGGATGGAGATACTTTTAAGTATGATTTTCATGCAATAAAAGAGATGGTAGAACACGAAAAGCCTAAAGTCATCTTAATCGCCTCTCCCAATAATCCTACCGGCAATGGACTGACACCCGAAGAACTCGATACATTATTGGCAGACATTCCAGCATATACCACAGTAGTGGTAGACGAAGCATATGCTTCTTTTGTTTCAGCCGATGCCTCTTATATCCGCAAATTAATTAACAAATATCCAAATCTCATTATCTCACGCACCCTTTCCAAATTCTATGGATTGCCGGGATTACGTATGGGCTTCGGCTTCATCAGCAAAGAGTTGGAACAATTCATTAAATACAGCAATAAATATCTCGGCTACAATCGTATATCCGAGGATTTGGCCATTGCCGCTTTAAAATCAGATACACACTATCGTAACATCGCACACATGATGAACGAAGACCGTACACATTACAAAGCCGAAATCGGTTCTCTTCCCGGTTTCAAGGTCTATCGTTCCGTAGCCAATTTTATCCTTATCAAATACCCCATTGAATTGAAAGAGGCTCTACAGAAGGCCTTTGCAGAACAAAGCTACAAAATTAAATTCATGAACGAACCGGACATCAATACACATTTACGCATCACACTGGGACGCCCGGAACAGAACCGTATTGTCATTGATACTATCAAAAAGATTGCCACACGATGAAAGCCATTATCTTAGCCGCAGGAATTGCCTCACGTCTTCGTCCATTGACTGACACCCAACCCAAGTGTCTCCTCAAAATAGGAAAACGTTGTCTCTTAGAACGCACTATGGATGCTCTTATCAGCAACAATATCAAGGAGTTTATCATTGTTACCGGCTATCGCCAGCAGCAGATTATCGACTTCCTTCAGAAGCGCTATCCACTACAAAACATAACGTTCATATACAACGAACGTTATGCATCAACCAACAACATCTACTCTTTATGGCTTACTGCCCCGCAGACAACAAAAGAAGACATCCTGCTCTTGGACAGTGATATTCTTTTTGACCCCAAAGTTATCACGGAATTACTCCAATCCGAAAAAGCAGACACACTTGCAGTCAACAAGCATAAACTAGGAGAAGAAGAAATCAAAGTCATAGCGGACGCCGAAGGGAAGATAATTGAAATCAGCAAAACCTGCTCCATTAGTCAAGCAATGGGAGAATCCATAGGCATTGAAAAAATGTCAGCAGCATATACTGATGCCCTTTTTCAAGAACTGGATGTTATGATTCGACAAGAAAAGTTAGATAACATATTCTATGAAGGGGCATTTGAGCGTTTAATCCCACAAGGATACAGCTTTTATACGACGGACACCTCGCAGTTTTTCTCAATTGAGCTGGACACCGTAGAAGACTTTCACCAAGCACAGCAGTTAATACCGTCCCACCTCTACTAATAAAACCCTATGGCAACATACGACATCCGCCCTCTACAACTCCATATCCTGCAAATTTTGCTTGCTATTGATCGAGTATGTAAAGAGCAACAATTAAGATACTACATCATGGCAGGCACTTTATTAGGCGCCATACGTCACAAAGGATTTATTCCCTGGGACGATGATTTGGATATAGGTATGCCAAGAGCCGATTACGACAAACTGATAGCTCATGCCTCCGAATGGTTGCCAGTTCCCTACGAATTGGTCTGTGCCGAGAACAATAGCAAATACCCTTTTCCTTTTGCTAAAATCCAAGACGCCAGCACTACACTTATCGAGCGCAAGCACTCTAGGCTAGGAGGTGTTTATCTAGATGTCTTCCCGTTGGATGGCGTACCCACCGGAAAACTATCGCAACATTGCCATTTCGCCTACTATAAGCTATATAAACAATTACTCTATCTGATACACCGTGACCCCTACAAACATGGTAAAGGAATCAATTCGTGGGTTCCACTAATATGCCGTAAACTATTCACTTCATCCCAAATCCAGATGAAGATACGAAAGTTAATGACAAAACACGACTTTGACAACAGCCGTTTCGTATGCGACTATGATGATGGGCTAAAGGGAATCATGCCTAAAGAAGTGGTAGGTCGGCCAACTCAGTTTATGTTTGAAGGAAAAGAAGTATGGGGTATAGAAAAATACGACAAGTACCTTACACAAAAATATGGAGATTATATGACCATACCCCGATTAGGCGAACAGCGCCAACATGAGTTTCATTATTTAGACTTAAAACATCCATATAGCGAGTTTATTTAAAAACAAATATCTATATTTACTCCCAAAATACGAACAACTGCTTTCAGCAAGTATTCTTCACTGTTTAAATACAACTTAAGCTATAACAAGAAAAGCAATGAAAAAACATTACCTTTTTTTTGCCTCGTTAACTTATGCTTACAGCATCTTGCGCCCTTTGCAAGAAGAAATACACCGGCGTGGTGACATAGTAGCTTGGTATTTGGAAGATTCTTGCTCGGATTTATTAGAAAAGCATGAAATTCGGCTAAAGACGTTCGATGAAGTGTTCCGCTTTAATCCCATTGCTGTATTTGTTCCTGGTAACTGGGTCTATGATTTCTTTCCCGGAGTAAAAGTGGAAGTTTTTCATGGCTACCCTATGAAGAAACGTATTGAAAAAATTGACGACCATTTTACCTTACGTGGTTGGTTCGATATATATTGTACACAAGGTAAGAGTAGTACACCCTATTTCACCTATTTGGAAAAAAAACACCGCTATTTCAAGATATACGAAACCGGCTGGTGCAAAGTAGACAGTTTTTTCAATCCAAAACTGCCAGCAGAACCCCACCGAGAAAAACCAACTATACTTTATGCCCCTACTTTTACTAAAGGAATATCTTCCGCTTGGGAAATGACTTCCGTCATCGAAAAACTTGCTAAAGAAAAAGAATGGAATTGGATTATCACTTTCCATCCTAAACTGGACGATGCAATTCTTCGACAGCAATACATAAAACTGGCAGAAAAGTATACAAATATAGATTTCCGTTCAGTGAACAAAGGACTGGAAACCTTTAGAGAAAGCGACATCTTATTATGCGATAGTTCTTCACTGATTGTAGAATATATGATGCTGGACAAACCCGTAGTAACTTTCCGCAACACCCATCCCGGACCTTTTCTACTTGATGTGCAAACAAAAGATGAAGTAGGTCCCGCAATAGAAAGAGCATTAACTCATCCGAATGAGCTAATGCAAGAAATTCAAAAATACACTTCCTACCATGAAAGTCACCGCGATGGGAAAAACTCTGCTCGCGTATTAGAGGCAGTGGATGATTTCATTACATATCATCAAGGACACATCAAATCAAAGCCCCTTAATATTTTCCGCAAGTTAAGGTTGAGGTGGCAACTCAAATATTTCAAATGGTAAACAAATCTTCAAGAAATACTGACCAGCCTGAAATTCTCTCCGACTAGTCAGTAGGTTCTATGTACACATTCCCAAATAAGAACAATAAAAGGCTTAAAACAAAAACAACTGACAATAAAAACACAACAGCCTTTTATTACAAAAAAGAATTATTCACAGTACACGATGTACACAAAGTGATATCAATAATAACTTATGCTAAAAGAGCTTGTTAAATCATTAAATCCAAAGCCACTAAAATAATCTCTTTCTGAATATGTTTTCTTCACAGTAACATCATCAAAAGTCAAAGTTTTTCCGGTAAAATTTCCATCATAGAATGTCACTCTAACGCTCTTATATTGACCAGACAGACATCCCATGACATTGGTCATATGAACTTCTCCCCACATTTGACAAGAAGAAATATTATTATTAAACCCTATTCTAGTCATATAGGCTTCATCATATCTTACAGGAGCTGGAGATTGATTTCCTTGTATGCCATTCGAATAAAAATGCGTATATGGACCACCTTTCTTACGCCCTTTAGCACGATCCCAAAGCCGCAATTCAAAATTCCTTATATATGAGCCATCGGGCTCAAACTCCGCTCTCGTAAGAGGATACTGTCTTCTCAATTCATAGGCATAATCTAGTTCTTCTTTAGAATCATAAAATTCAATAGACAAGTTCGGCTTTATTTCTATAGCTACATTAGGAATATTATTTAATTCATCAAAGATACGTTTAATAGTTTCATCCTTTATTTGAAACCCATCACCAAACACGCAATCAGAAACATAAGTTTCTCCCTTATAAGTAAACTTAAGTACACCAATAACATTTTCATCTCCTAAATCATCTGATTCAGAAGTTACTTTTCCAGCAATCACATCATAATTAGCCAGCTCAGCAAAGTTGTTTTCTAACAAGTCATTATCTTGATTACAAGAGAACAACCATAGAGGAAGCATTACAAGCACAATAAATTCTTTCCTTTTCATAACATTTGATTTTAAGTTGTTAATAATATTTTGTAAATATAACCAATTTTATAAAACAAATAAAAGATATCATCCACATTTTTTAATAATGCATCAACAACTATTCCTGAATTTCAATAATCTAAAAATTCATTCACATAATTCCATCTTCAAGGAATTAGTAACCTCTTTCGTAAACTTGTTAACTAAAACCTTGTTAACTGGCAAATTCAACAATGTACGAAACTTGAAATGAGCAATCACTTGCTGTCTGTTACAAAAACCAAGTACGGAGTCGGGCACATCCCCATTGCCCAATCCGTACTGGCCCATTGCTTTATCCTTCAAACACCTTATCTCCTTCCCGAAAACTACTTTATTCATCATCGGCCCACTGTTATGAACCAATTCAACCACACTAGTGAGCTGTTTAGTTCACTTAAGTGAACATCACGGCTCACTAACGTGGGCTGCTGAAGAATCCAAAAGTAAAACGAAAGAATGAAAAGGATGCAACAGAAGAAAGAAGGATGCGGAACGGAAGAAAACACGGGTGAGAGCAAAATTTACCCTCACCCTTTTCAATTGCTCTCACCCACCCCTGCAATGCCGATGAATAGGGAAGTTGAAGAAAAGAGTGAGAGCGGTGAGGGCAGAAATGCAAACTTAAAAACGGAAAGAGCCAAATTATTTTCCGGGCATTACTTAGCCACTTTGACGGATTAGTCGTATCTTCGCACGATGGAAAATCGTCGAAAAGAACAGCAGCATTATGAGAGTCATTGTTGACAACAAAATACCTTTCATTAAAGAAGCCATCGAAAAAATAGCCGACAGCGTGATTTATACTCCCGGCAGAGACTTCACTCCGGAGTTGGTAAAAGATGCCGATGCACTGATTATACGTACCCGCACCCGCTGCAACAAGGAATTGCTGGAAGGCAGTAAAGTCCGCTTCATTGCTACCGCCACCATAGGCTTCGACCATATAGATACGGAATATTGCCGTGAAGCAGGCATCGCTTGGACCAATGCCCCCGGATGCAATTCAGCATCCGTAGCTCAATACGTGCAATCAGCCTTACTATTATTGCAACAACTCAAAGGAGTACAACTGTCCGAATTGACATTAGGCATCATCGGCGTAGGCAATGTGGGTAGCAAAATAGCCCAAGTAGGGCAAGAACTGGGCATGCGTGTCCTGAAGAATGACCTGCCCCGGCAAGACAAGGAAGGAGAGAGCGATTTCAGTTCCTTGCAAGCACTCGCAGCAGAATGTGATATCCTCACCTTCCACGTACCTTTATATAAGGAAGGGCCATACAAAACATTCCATTTGGCAGACCATACTTTCTTCCGGTCATTAAAACGCTGTCCCGTCATTATCAATACCTCACGTGGAGAGGTGATTGAAACCAATGCGCTCCTGAATGCCTTAGAAGACGGACTGATTTCCGATGCCATCATTGATGTATGGGAGAACGAGCCTGATATCAATCTTACCTTATTAAATAGAGTGTTCCTTGGAACTCCCCATATAGCCGGTTATTCAGCCGACGGAAAAGCCAATGCCACCCGTATGTCCCTGGATGCCCTTTGCCGTTTCTTTCACATCAAAGCCGACTACCGCATCGCTCCCCCCCAACCCCGGAACCCGATTATTACCGCCGACAACCTGGCAGAAGCATATCTGCAAATGTATGACCCGAGAAGGGACAGCGAAGCACTGAAAACACATCCCGAACAATTTGAAAAATTGCGGGGAGACTACCCGCTACGAAGAGAAAAAGATGCTTACACTTATATCCCAAAGTAGCACATACATTTAGAGATACAGCCCGATAATACAAAAGACGTCACTATATAAGTTCCTCACGCCTTTACTATCAATGCCGAATCAGAGGAAACTATAGGCAAAACATTACAATATCAATGCAAAAAATACAGTTAGAGAAATCACTCAGTGAAGGATTTATTTTTTATGCAATTTCAACTCTGACGATTGCCATACAATTTCTGTTTTATCTGATTCACAGTCCCCGGCTCGCCATGATGGACGTGGGAGGCTGGATGTTTTATATAACGGCCGCTTGCTCACATGCCGCCTTGTGGGCACTTATTCCTTACATCATATCCTTAATCGTAGCCATTACCGTCCGGCGCCATCAAGCCGCCGCCATCACACACATTATTCTTGTATCATTACTCAATATACTTGCTTACATAGACGGCAGTGTGTACAGTCTTTACAAGTTCCATATCAATGGTTTTGTACTGAATCTCCTGGTTGGAGAGGGCAACAGTGAGATTTTCACATTCAGCTTCTGGCTTTATCTGAAGATTGCAGGAGTATTAGTGGGTATATTTGCCGCCAATACTTTGCTAAGAATACTTGCAGGCCATTGTTATACCCGCTTTCACCGCTGTGGCTTCCGTCCTGTACTTGCCACTCTGATTTTGTTTGCACTATTCTCTAACTTTTATCATGCCTATGCCGCTGTAGCGCAAAAGACTTCAGTGATTCGCAGCGCCCCCTGCCTGCCCTATTACTTCCCGCTTACGGCAACCCGCCTGATGATGAAGTTAGGAGTGGTCTCATCCAAGGATGTCATTAAAATGAACTTCAACAACAAAAAGCAGTCTGCTGACCTCAACTATCCGATAGATTCTTTGAAATACGAAGTCCATTCCAACCCCAAGAATGTAGTGCTGATAGCCATAGACTCATGGAACTACCGCGCCTTTAACCAGGACATTACACCTCATATCAGCCACTTTGCCGACAGTTGCAGCAGATTCACCTCCCATCTAAGCAGCAGCAATGGCACACGTGGAAGTATCTTCGGGCTTTTCTTCAGTCTCTCATCCATCTACTGGACTGATTTTGAGGTATCGGGCATACAGCCCCTGCTCATAGAAGAACTATTGAAGCAGAATTATCAGATAGGTATTTATCCCAGTGCTACAATCGTCAACCCGCCATTTGCCAAAATACTTTTCTCAAAGGTACCCGACTTGCGTACCCATACCGAAGGAAAAACCGTTTATGACCGCGACTGCCGTATTACAGCAGATTATCTGCAAGCACTCGATACGCTGGGCAGCGGTACAAAACCTTTCTTTTCCTTTCTCTTCTATGATTTGGCACACGGATATGAAGTGCCGAAGGACAAGCTTTATCGTTTCCAACCGTCCTGGGAGTTCGCCGACTATATGAAACTGAACAACGACATAGACCCTACTCCTTTCCTGAACCTCTACTACAACTGCGTGGCGGAAGCCGACTCACTGGTGGGATGCGTCCTCCACAAACTTGAGGAAAAGAAACTGCTAGACAATACCCTGGTCATCATTACCGGAGACCATGGACAAGAATTCAATGAGAATCATAAAAATTATTGGGGACACGGCAGTAATTATTCACCGGTACAAACACATATCCCCTTCCTATTATATGAACCGGGAGAACAGCCACATACCTACCATCACCGTACCACGCACTATGATTTTGCACCAACCCTAATGAATAAAGTGCTGGGTGTAACCAATCCGCCTTCCGATTACAGTATGGGGCATTTAATAACCGATACTTGTCCACGGAACTGGCATATCGTGGGCGACAATCTCAATTATGCCTTTATCGTAGAAAATCATACTATTCTGGAAAAACACCCTTCCGGATATATAGAAATCAGCGACAGTGCATTGAATCCCCTGGAAAACTACAAGATAGACAACCGTAAGCTGAACGAGGCCATCCTCTCCCTTAACTGATTCTATAAATAACTGGGAGAGAGGCCTTCCACCAACCCCTCAATCACCTTCGGATAGTATTCGTACTCCAGCCGGTGGATGCGCTGCGCCAGCTCCTCCGGCGTATCTTCCGGCAGCACGAGGCACTTCTGCTGGCAGATGATGCCGCCCTCGTCGTAATGCTCGTTCGTGTAATGGATGGTGATGCCGCTCTCCTTTTCGCCGGCGGCAATCACCGCCTCGTGCACACGGTCGCCGTACATCCCCTTTCCGCCGAACTTGGGCAGCAACGAAGGATGTATATTTATCATTTTATCGGGATAAGCATGCAGAATATTGTCCGGCACACGTGCCAGGAATCCTGCCAATACCACAAAATCAATGTCATACTCTCGAAGCATGGACAAGACAGGCTCTCCACTCTCCCAATCGCTCTTGGCAAACCATGCACAAGGCACTCCCAGCCCCTTTGCACGCTCTAAAACGAACGCATTCTGCCGGTTAGTCAAAACCAGAGCCACACGTGCCGAACCTTTTTCCCGGAAATAACGGATGATATTCTCGGCATTCGTACCACTTCCCGACGCTAAAACTGCGATATTTTTTCCCATAATCCCTCCAATCACTGCACAAAACCGTGAAAAATGTGCAAAAAGGTGCATTTAATTCATCAAATATTTGCGAGGAATGATAAATATTCATTCCTTTGCACCGCAAATTTAAAGAAATAAAACTAATTATTAATTAAAAACTTAAAGTTATGTCTGAAATTGCATCAAGAGTGAAAGCGATTATCGTCGATAAATTAGGCGTAGAAGAATCAGAAGTTACTAACGAAGCAAGCTTCACTAACGACCTGGGAGCTGATTCTCTTGACACTGTAGAACTTATCATGGAATTCGAAAAGGAATTCGGTATCTCTATTCCCGATGACCAGGCTGAAAAGATTGGTACTGTAGGTGATGCTGTATCTTACATCGAAGAACACGCTAAGTAATCTTATCCATTCGTTTATAACATGGAATTAAAAAGAGTTGTAGTAACAGGTCTCGGCGCCATTACTCCCATTGGCAACAGTGTTCCCGAATTCTGGGAAAATCTTGTGAATGGGGTTAGTGGAGCAGGACCTATTACTCATTTCGATGCATCGCTTTTCAAGACTCAGTTTGCATGCGAAGTAAAAGGCTTCGATGCTACCAAATATATAGACCGCAAAGAGGCCCGCAAGATGGACTTGTACACACAATATGCCATTGCAGTAGCCAAAGAAGCGGTAGGTGACTCTGGGCTTGACGTCGAAAATGAGGATTTAAACAGAATCGGTGTCATCTTCGGCGCCGGTATCGGTGGCATCCGTACATTCGAAGAAGAGGCGGGCAACTATGCCCTGACCGGTAAGGAAAACGGCCCCAAATTCAATCCGTTCTTCATCCCCAAGATGATTTCGGACATTGCTGCCGGACAAATTTCCATCATGTATGGTTTCCATGGTCCCAACTACGCAACTTGTTCTGCATGTGCCACTTCCACAAATGCCATTGCCGATGCGTTTAACCTCATCCGTTTGGGTAAGGCAAATGTTATCGTGTCCGGTGGTTCGGAAGCTGCCATCGCCGCTTGCGGTGTAGGTGGTTTCAATGCCATGCATGCATTGTCAACCCGCAATGATTCTCCCGAAACTGCATCCCGTCCGTTCAGCGCAAGCCGTGACGGATTCATCATGGGTGAAGGTGGCGGTTGTCTCGTTCTCGAGGAACTGGAACACGCCAAGGCACGCGGTGCCAAAATCTATGCGGAAGTTGCCGGCGTAGGAATGTCTGCCGACGCTCATCACTTGACAGCCTCTCACCCCGAAGGTTTGGGAGCCAAGTTAGTGATGCTGAATGCGTTGGAAGATGCAGAAATGAAACCCGAAGAAGTAGATTATATCAATGTTCACGGTACATCTACTCCCGTAGGTGATATTTCGGAAGCAAAAGCAATCAAAGAGGTATTCGGACAGCATGCGTATGAGTTGAACATCAGTTCGACAAAATCCATGACCGGCCACTTGCTGGGCGCTGCCGGTGCGGTAGAATCCATTGCAAGCATCCTCGCCATCAAGAATGGCATTGTTCCTCCGACCATCAACCACGAAGAGGGTGATAACGACGAAAACATCGACTATGACCTGAACTTCACGTTCAACAAAGCACAAAAGCGCGAAGTGAACGTAGCTTTGTCCAATACTTTTGGATTCGGTGGTCATAATGCGTGTGTCATTTTCAAGAAATACGCAGAATAATAAGGTCGTGTTACGTAACCAAATAGATAAAATAAGGCTCTTGTTCCGCAAGGATAGAGAGTCTTATTTTTGTTTTTACAGAATTCTCGGCTTCTTTCCACGTGACATCAAGGTTTATCAGCAGGCTTTGCTGCATAAATCCATCTCCATGCGCTCCGAAAAAGGACGTCCCATCAACAACGAACGGCTGGAATTCTTGGGCGATGCTATCCTCGACGCCATTGTAGGAGATATTGTCTACCGCCATTTCGAAGGACGCCGCGAAGGTTTCCTTACCAATACCCGTTCCAAAATTGTACAGCGGGAAACACTCAACAAACTGGCCGTGGAAATCGGACTGGACAAACTGGTGAAATACTCCACCCGCTCCTCATCCCACAACAGCTACATGTACGGCAATGCATTCGAAGCCTTCATCGGCGCCATTTATCTGGACCAGGGCTACGACCGCTGCAAGCAGTTCATGGAAGAGAAGATTTTCAAAAACTATATCGACCTCGACAAGATGTCTCGCAAAGAGGTCAACTTCAAGTCAAAACTCATCGAATGGAGCCAGAAGAACAAAATGGAGGTGTCATTCGAGCTTATCGAGCAGTTTCTCGACGAAGAATACAATCCGATGTTCCACACCGAAGTCCGCATCGAAGGGATATCGGCAGGTACCGGCACCGGTTATTCCAAGAAGGAGTCGCAACAAAATGCGGCACAGATGGCATTGAAAAAAATTAAGGATGCCGCTTTCAAGGAGGAAGTCCAGGCAGCCAAGGAGCGAAACCATGCAACAGAAACCTCCACAGAAGAAAATCCCATGGCAGAAGCTGTTGAAGAATCCCCACAAGAAAAATTAGCCGAAACAGATTCCCATCCGACGTCCCTGGACAACTAAGTCATTGTCTTCCGTCACCAGCTTCAACTTGCCCGCAATCTCCTCCAGCGGTGCAGAAGCTATTTCATTCCCCTTCAAGGTAATCATCCGCCCGAACTGCCCGTTGGCAATCAGTTCCGTGGCATGTCCGCCCATACGTGTGGAAAGGTTACGGTCAAAAGGTGTGGGTGAGCCGCCCCGCTGAATATAACCCAACACAGTCTCACGGGTCTCGATACCCGTCTCATACTCTATCTCCTGAGCGATATACTCGGCGGCACGCTTCCGCCCGTCCGTCTGTATACCTTCGGCTACCACCACGATGGAGTAAGGCTTTCCTTTCTTCAGCCGATTCAGAATCGTTTCTCCGATACGGTGGATATTATAGGGAATCTCCGGAATCAGAATCACGTCACCACCGCCTGCCATACCGGAGTATAAGGCTATCCAACCTGCCTTGTGCCCCATCACCTCAATCACCATCACCCGTTTGTGCGAGCTGGCCGTGCTGTGCAACCGGTCGATGGCATCCGTAGCAATGCTGACGGCAGAATCGAATCCGAAGGAGAAATCAGTTCCCCAAATATCGTTGTCTATGGTTTTAGGTACAGACACAATGTTCAGCCCCATAGCAGAGAGTTTGGCGGCTGTCTTCTGCGTACCGTTCCCGCCGATACAGACTACACAATCAAGCCCCATCTCTTCGATATTCCGCGCTATCAGTGCCGGTTTGTCCACGCCGGACATCACGCCGTTCTTCTTAAAGGGCTTCTCGCGCGAAGTACCGAGCATCGTACCTCCCAAGTTCAGCAAACCGGATAAGGATTTTTCGGTAAACGACTCCACATCCTTGGTCAGCAGCCCCTGAAAACCGCTGTGAATGCCAATTACTTCCATTCCATAATGGTTGATAGCTGTTTTACATACACCGCGAATGGTAGCGTTGATGCCGGGACAGTCGCCTCCTGAAGTCAAAATACCTATTCTCATGATATTTTTGTTTGAATTATTGTTCTATAGGTCCGTAAAGATAGAAAAAAAAGAGAAAAAAGATAGAGATGCCGATAAATAAGATTATTTTTGCGGTTTAAAATAAGATTTCACAAAGAACGATGAATATTACAAAGTTTCTGAATAAGGTATATTTTGCTCCCCGTCTGAAAGAAATCGAACAATACACCAGCCATGCCGGTGAATTGCAACAGCTTGTGCTGCAGCGCCTCGTCCGGACAGCGGCAAACACGGAATGGGGAAAGAAGCATGACTATGCCTCTATCCGTACTTATGAAGATTTCAAGAAGCGCCTTCCCATACAAACTTACGAAGAAGTAAAACCTTATGTAACCCGCCTGCGTGCCGGTGAGCAGAATCTGCTTTGGCCTTCGGAAATACGTTGGTTTGCCAAATCATCGGGTACCACCAACGACAAGAGTAAGTTCCTGCCCGTCAGCCGGGAGTCCTTGCACGACACGCATTACAAGGGAGGCCGGGATGCCGTTGCCATCTATCTGGGACAGAATCCCGAAAGTCGTTTCTTTTCCGGTAAAGGGCTTATCCTTGGAGGCAGCCACGCTCCCAACCTGAACACCAACCACAGTCTTGTAGGCGACCTCTCCGCCATCCTCATAGAAAATATCAACCCACTGGTAAACTTTGTCCGCGTACCCAGCAAGCAGACAGCCTTGATGGAGCACTTCGAGCCCAAAATGGAGGCCATTGCCCGCGAAACCATCCATGCAAATGTAAGCAACCTTTCCGGTGTACCGTCCTGGATGCTTGTACTCATCAAACATATACTGGAAAAGACGGGAAAGCAGAGCCTCGAAGAGATATGGCCCAACCTGGAGGTATTCTTCCACGGCGGCGTTGCCTTCACTCCCTACCGCGAGCAATACAAAGACGTGATCCGTAGCAGCAAGATGCATTATGTAGAGACTTATAACGCCTCCGAAGGCTACTTCGGCACGCAGAACGCCCCTGCCGACCCTGCCATGTTGCTGATGATTGACTACGGTATCTTCTACGAGTTCATCCCGCTTGAAGATGTAGGCAAGGAGAATCCGCGTACCTTCTGCCTCGAGGAGGTGGAGCTGAACAAAAACTACGCCATGGTAATCTCCACTTCTGCCGGTTTGTGGCGATATATGATTGGAGATACGGTGAAGTTCACATCGAAGAACCCCTATAAGTTCGTCATCACCGGACGTACCAAGCACTTTATCAACGCGTTCGGCGAAGAACTGATTGTGGATAACGCGGAAAGAGGACTTGCCAGGGCATGTGCCGAGACCGGTGCACAAGTAGTAGATTACTCTGCTGCTCCCGTGTTTATGGACAAGCATGCCAAATGCCGCCACCAGTGGCTGATAGAGTTTGCACAAATGCCGGACAGCCTGGAGAAGTTCGCCAAAGTATTGGACGACACCCTGAAAGAGGTGAACTCCGACTATGAAGCTAAAAGGCAGAATAACCTGGCGCTGCAACCGCTGGAAATCATCGTCGCCCGTCCCAACCTCTTCCATGACTGGCTGGATAGCAAGGGGAAACTCGGCGGACAGCATAAGGTGCCCCGGCTCAGCAACACGAGGGAGTATATAGAGGAAATGCTGGAACTGAACCGGTAAATTACTATATCATAAAAATCAAGCGCGGATTACGCAAATTACGCGGATAAATTAATAAATCCATGTAATCTGCGTAATCCGCGTTTTACAAATCAGTCAGTACGTTTTGACTTTACTTTTTCATTTCAACAATCAGCCTCAAGGATTAGAAATTATATGCCAGCCCAATTCCCAGCACTTCCTTAAACTGCACCTTGGCACCCTTCTTCACTCCATTGTCATCAAACGTTTTCACATCATTGTCATACTTCAGAGTTGTATTGATGGTAGCCGACAATACTTTATTGATTTTCATGCTGATAAGTACATCCCAATTCACATCTATGTTTCCAAAATCTTTGCTGTAAGGAGTAAAGAAATCAGCCGTAGTAATCAGATTCACATTCTCCATCACGGGCAATTCAGCACGGGCTTTCACAAAAGCGCCACCCTCTATCTTGAAGTGGTCACCCGGGTCTACACCAAAAGCGCCCAAATCGGAAAGATAGTCATCAGTCACGAAAGTCATCTTGGTGGAAACGGGTGAAAGCAGTAGAGAATAGTTACTCTTAGGCCTCCATTCCATACCCAGGGCGATATTCGAATAGGCAGGAGCAAAGAAATTGGAAATCTGGTGCTCTTTGTCGGGATAGTCATATCCTTTGGCAAACTGGGTATTCAAATCACCCATCAGCGTATAGAACCAGACGTTGTCGGTAGAATATCCCAACTGAGTGGAAAGCCCTATTTTATCACTACTTTTCCTCATCCCCTGAGATTTGGTTTTCGACAAGCCATAGTCCAGCACCATGTTGGTGACCCAGAGCCAGTTTCCTTTCTTGTGTGTCAGTGATGCATTCAAGTAGGCATTTCCAGCAATGGAATTCTCACCTCCTGCCGACCAGTTGGCCATGGCAGTCTGTGACATATTCAGACCAGTCACTCCTTTCAATACCCAAGCTCCCTCCTGATAACCCTTATCATCCGTCTGAGCATAAGTTATGGTTGCTAAAGCAGCAAACAACATTACAATATATATCCTTTTCATATTACAGTTCGTTTTAAAAGTTTCTCATAAAAAGACGTCTCATAAAATTAACAACATTTACTATCTTTTGTTCGAGAAGCTATAAAACGAATGTAAGGTTCAGAGAATAATTCCACCGCCCAACAAGTATCCGTCCTTATCATAGAAAGCCGCTGCCTGCCCGGGTGCAATGGATTCCAGCGGCTCTATCAGACGGACACGTAACAGACCTTCCACCGTAAGAGTCACCCTGCACCGGTTTGCCTGCTTACGGTAGCGTATCTTCACAATAACCTCGTTTGCACCCAGCACACGACTATTCTCCACCAGGTTCCACTCTCCCAGCCACATTTCCTGCCTGTAGAGGGAAGAGAGCGGAGCTAAAACGACTTCATTGCTTTCCACTCTTGTCTCTTTCACAAAAACAGCCTTGTTCAGATGGATACCCAAGCCCCTACGTTGCCCTACGGTATAAAACGGATAGCCCTCATGCCATCCTAAGAAATTCCCCTTTTCATCGACGAATCTACCTTTACCGGGTAATAGTGTTTCGGGGACTTCACACTTTAAAAAGGAACGGTAATCCAAAGGACAAAAGCACACCCCTATACTGTCTTTCTTCGCAGCCACCTGCCCGAAACCACGCTCCGCCGCATACGAGCGCGCCTCATTTTTCGTAATATCTCCCATCGGAAGCAACATACGCTGCAGAATGTCCTGCTTCAATCCCCACAGAAAGAAAGTCTGGTCTTTGTCCTTATCTGCGGCAGGAGCTATGTAATACTTTCCTCCGGACAAGACTTTACGCACATAATGTCCGGTAGAAATCCAATAAATCCCCTTTTCATCGGCTATTTTAGCCAACAGTGCCCACTTCAGCTCATTATTGCAGACCGTGCAAGGAACGGGAGTGCGTCCCCTTAGATACTCTTCCACAAAATAGCGGATAATACGCGAACGGAAAAGCTCGCGTGCATCATAGGTAATGTGTTTCATCCCCAGCTTCAGGGCCAGAGCCCGTGCATCTTCCAAATACCCGGTCTCATCTCCTGCCTCATAGAAACGGAAAGTCACGCCAGTCACCTCATAACCGGCTTCCTGCAACCTCATGGCGGCCACGGAACTATCCGTGCCGCCACTCATGCCAAGCAATACACGTTTATCTGACTTCATGGATACAAAAGTAATAAACGAAGGTGAAATCCGTTGCATTTACTCTTATAAAACAGAATATCATTATAGATTTTCACAGATTTATTATACCTTTGTACTCCTAAAAGAACTAATAATCAACTGTTATGGAACATCAACTGACCATTTACAACACTTTAAATAGAAAAAAAGAGCTGTTCGTACCGCTGCATGCACCGCATGTAGGCATGTATGTCTGCGGACCGACCGTGTACGGTGACCCGCACTTGGGACATGCACGCCCTGCCATCACTTTCGACCTGCTGTTCCGCTACCTGACGCACATCGGCTACAAGGTGCGCTATGTCCGCAACATTACCGACGTGGGCCATCTGGAGCACGATGCCGACGAAGGTGAAGACAAGATTGCGAAAAAAGCCCGTCTGGAACAACTGGAACCAATGGAAGTGGCACAGTACTACATCAACCGCTATCATAAGGCGATGGATGCATTGAATGTGCTGTCTCCCAGTATCGAGCCACATGCCAGCGGCCACATCATCGAACAGATAGAACTTGTAAAGGAGATATTGAAGAACGGATATGCCTATGAAAGTGAAGGTTCCGTTTATTTCGATGTAGAAAAATACAATAAGGACCATCACTACGGCAAGCTCTCCGGACGCAACCTGGATGATGTTCTCAACACCACCCGCGAACTGGACGGACAGAGCGAGAAGCACAACCCCGCAGACTTTGCCCTCTGGAAATGTGCGCAACCGGAACACATCATGCGTTGGCCTTCCCCGTGGAGCGACGGCTTCCCCGGCTGGCACGCCGAATGTACAGCCATGGGAAAGAAATACTTGGGCGAGCACTTCGACATTCATGGTGGCGGCATGGACCTTATCTTCCCGCATCACGAATGCGAGATTGCACAATCCGTAGCTTCCCAAGGAGAAGATATGGTACATTATTGGATGCACAACAACATGCTGACCGTGAACGGACAGAAAATGGGTAAGTCTTACGGTAACTTCATCACATTGGAAGAGCTCTTCAAAGGCACACACCCCATGCTGGAGCAAGCCTACAGCCCAATGACCATCCGCTTCTTCACCCTGCAAGCCCACTACCGCAGTACGGTAGACTTCAGCAACGAAGCTCTGCAAGCCGCCGAAAAGGGATTGGCAAGACTGATGGATGCTGTACATGGACTGGACAAGATTACCCCTGCTGCAACCTCCACCATAGACGTGAAATCCCTGCGTGCCAAGTGTTACGAAGCCATGAATGATGACTTGAACTCACCGATTGTCATCGCCCACCTCTTCGACGGCGCCAAGATGGTAAACAATATCCTAGCTGGAAACGATTCCATCACAGCCGAAGACCTGAAAGAATTGAAGGAAACCTTCCACCTCTTCTGCTTCGACATCTTAGGATTACAAGAAGACAACGCCTCCAACGAAGAGCGTGAAGCTGCCTTCGGCAAGGTAGTGGACATGCTATTGGAAGAGCGTTCAAAGGCAAAAGCCAACAAAGATTGGGCTACATCCGACAAAATCCGCAATGAACTCACCGCGCTCGGTTTCGAGATTAAGGACGGTAAGGACGGAAGCGAATGGAAGCTGAATAAATAACGAAGGTATCATAACTCACCACAGAATCATTACAGATTGGGGTAAGTTTTAGACAGAAGAACAAAAGAACATATTTCTCTCTCTTGTTCTTCTGTTCTTTTAACTGAAAAATAAAATCTGTATAATCCTATGGTGATTGTGTATTTTGATACATCCCTGTTAGAATACGAATCCGAACCCGGCATACCACCCTACTTTCTTCGTCTGGTTGGACCAATTCAATTGTATCTCCACTGGTCCCAGAAAACTCTTGTACATATAGCCGATGCCTACCCCTGCCATATCAACCGATTCGGAAGAGTCAAGAATCTGATGAAACTTCCCGGAGTTTCGCCCATAACTGCCCATCACTGATATATACTGGTTTTTCAAGATACGCTGTCTGAGGTTCAGCCCTGCAACCAGCAATGCGGCTTGTGACAGTTCCGCACGGTTGATGCCTGTAAACGGTATCTGCTGTGGCATATAGCGCCCCGGTATGGTCCCCCCCACCATATTGATGATGGCAAAAGGATAATTATCGCTTCCGGACAATACGCGTCCATAAAACGAAGGAGTGACAGTGAGCCTACTCGACGGAGAGAAACATCCCTGCCAACGGGCATCGAAAACAGAAATAGGATTGTTGTCCTTATACTGGAAGAGGTTATCCGTATAGAGATGGTAGGATACCGCCCACGACATCCCTTTTGTAGGGGCGCTCCTCTCATTCAAGTTGTTGAACACAAGTCCGGCAAAGTAACTGAATAAGGACGAATTCTCAAACAGTGCCGAAGCCAACGGGTCGAGCGACAGCAAATCATGATAGTGGTAGTAATCAAAGTCAATGCCCAAACTGACCTGGATATTGTTCCAGTCCTTCGCCGCCCCCATACGGACCAGCTGATGTGTAAAAGTCAAATCCAGCGCCCGTTTGCCTTCATTATAAATATTCATATCTTTATAGTCGAACTGATAGGCAAGTCCTGCCTGCCATCCACCGTCCCACTGATAACTATATCCGAGTCGTGCCAGTGTACGCTTGCCCAGACGGGCGGTGAGGCTGGCCAGCGACTCCCGCTGCCGGCCGAAATAGAAGTCCGTATTTGCCTGCAACGCCGCCAGTTCTTCCGTATCAAAACGAAAACCGACATTCAGCTTGTTCTCCCGTACAGCAGGGGCGGCTATTTGGGAATCAACGGGAATCTCCCTATCAACAGCCGCGCCGGGCAAGCGGAAAGGTCCCGGGCGGCGAGGCTGATAATCTTCTGCAAGTCCCAGCTTCCGTTTCAGGGCAAGCAGTCCGTCCCAACTGTCCATGGCAGCACGCTCTCCCCGCACCATCAAAGTGTCGATGGCCTCTTTGGTGAAACTTGCAGCCGAATAGCCGGTGACATCCACCTTTATCAACACGTCGGTATTACGCAGATTCTCACGGTATTTCTTCTCTCCTTGCAGATTAATGATTTGCCCGAAGATGTCTTTCACCGATTTCAGCTCGGAAGCCTTAAGCAGCGGACTCTGCACATCCACCCCGATAATGTAGTCGGCCCCCATGGCAAGCGCCACATCTACCGGATAGTTATTCACCATTCCACCGTCCACCAACACCATTCCATCCAGGTCTACCGGAGCAAACACACCGGGAATGGACATGCTGGAACGCATGGAAGTGGCCAGTATTCCCTCATGGAACACTACTTCGCTGCCATTCACCAGATTTTCCGACACGCAGGCAAACGGAATAGGAAGACGGCTAAAATCCACAGAATCCTGGTAACCTTCTGTCAACGTGGAGAACAAACGTGCCAGGTTCTTCCCTTTTATGATACCCGCATCCGAAACAGCGGCAGATTTCAAAGAAAACGGAATGGAGAGTACATAGCGCTCCGACTTCAACCGGTCATCCAGCAACACATCCTTAGGATTGGGGGCATCCGAGAGCAAGAATTTCCAGTTCTGGGCATTCACCATACTGTCCAATTGCTGCGGGGTATATCCGATAGAATACAAACCGCCCACAATGGCCCCCATACTAGTGCCCACCACATAATCTATAGGGATACCCGCTTCTTCAATTACTTTCAGAGCACCGATATGCGCCGTCCCTTTGGCGCCACCCCCACTGAGTACGACAGCCACTTTCGGACGCCCGGACGCCCAAAGGACCATCGGCAAAAACAACAAACAAGCCCATAGTCTGTACTTCATCTCCATCATTTACTTAATACGTATTGGTAATTTATTCCATTCTGAATCAAACAACCCGCTCCGACAAATAGTTCACTATCAGTCGAAGCGGGTCGCAAAAAACGTTCAAGCAATTTATGGAGGATTATCTATAACCCATTTCCAATCAATAAGGTATCATATCCTTCAAGATACCTTCCTTATACCAAGGATCATCAATCTCTTTCAACACTTTGCCCATCTCTGCGCAAAGGTCTTTTACGACTTCTTGGTTTTCTTCCAAAGAAAGGTTATTCATCTGATACGGATCCTTTTCATCGTCAAACAACAAACTTTTGACCAGCTTATGGTTTTCGCGGTCAATGTAGAGCGCCAGCGTGTAGCGCGCCGATTTAAAGCCGCGCGACGAAGGGAAGTAGGAACGGACCATGCCTTCCGCATCCTTCTCACCGTCCAGGTTCTGGATGTAGAGAGCGCCGGTGGGACGTACAATATCCGCCTTTTCATCGAAGAAAAGCGGTGCATAGTTGCGCCCCTGCACCTCGGCCGGAATGGAGTCGGCAAGACCGGCAAGCCCCAACAAGGTAGGCATGATGTCCGGCGAGGAAAGCATCAAGTCGTCCACGCGAGGCTTAATCTTATCGGGAAAACGCACCAGGAAAGGAACGTTCATGGACTCGGAGTACGGGGAATTCTTCGGGTCTTCCGTATGCTGGCTGCACATGGTCTCTCCATGGTCGGAGGCAAACACGACAATGGTATTTTTGTCCAGTCCGAGTTCCTTCAAGGCATCGAGTATCTGACCGAAAGCACGGTCGACACCCGTCACAGAAGCAAAGTAGTAGCGTGCACTCTCTGCCTTGAGCATCTTGGAGTCGGCATTCGGACGGACGAGCAGGCTGTCCAGAGGCTGGTCTTTATAGAGATTGAAATCTTCCTCCATACAGTCGTCCAAAGAACGGTACGGACTATGGGGAGGATTCATGCCTACCATAATGAAGAAAGGTTTCTTCGGGTCGCGTACATTCCCCTCGTTCTTCAGATAAGACACCACCTTGCCCGATTCGTGTAACGGTGACCACTCGCGCGGGTCGTGGCGACGGCCTTCCGTATCCCAGTAATGCGGATTCTTGTGTTCGTCAAAGGTACCGTAAGAATACCAGTAATTGAACCCATGACGACGTTCTTTCGGCGTATAGGCATCCCATGCAGGTACACGGTCTTCCACATACTGTCCGGGACGTTCGGGGTCGTTGGGGGTAGGAAAGTCGGCATGCAGTTTGCCAAAGTAGGCACAGTCATATCCGGCATTGCAGAAAACATCACTCACACACACAGCATCCTCACGCAGGGAGCTGATGGGACGGCTCGAATTGCAATTCAATGGAATACCACTCTTATTAGGATACATTCCCGTCAACAGAGAACCACGGTGGGGACTGCTCAACGGGCAGTTGCTCATGGCAGATGTCAATACCACCGACTCCCGGGCAAAATCATTCAAGCGTGGGGTATGCACCGGGTCATTCCGAAAGTTCACTTTCTCGCGAAAACCTTCCTGGCCCCAGAACTCCATCGCCTGATTACGGTATTGGTCGGGAAAAACGTAAATGACATTCGGCTGGACGGATTGTTCCGCCTGCGGGGCTTTACAGCCCTGCAAGGCGAACAAACCTAAACCACCTAACAAAATATTTAATTGAGTTTTCATTTTTCCAAGTCTCTTTTACGCATCAATCCTTCCAGGAAGTAATAGTCGGCATAGTTCAACGGTACATCAATCTCCGCACCGTGAGGAATACTGCCCACAGAGTGCATCAGGATGAAGTTGCCGTTGGTACCCACCTTGGCACGGTAGGAAGGAGAAGCGAGGCTTTCCATAATCCGGTCGGCGGTTTCCTTGTATCCCTTATCCGGCAGATAAGTACTCAGCTCGTAAAGGGCGGACGCCGTGCAGGCAGCTGCCGAAGCATCGCGAGGTTCATTCGGGATATTGGGAGCATCGAAATCCCAGTAGGGAACCAAGTCTTCCGGAAGATTCTTGTTGTTGAAGATAAAGTTGTAGACCTTTTCAGCCTGTTCCAGATATTTGGCATCGTGTGTATAGCGATAGCACATGGTATAGCCGTACAAGGCCCACGCTTGTCCACGTGCCCAAGCAGACTCGTCGGCATAGCCTTGTGCAGTCTGTCTCTTACGGACTTCACCGGTTTCGGGGTCATAATCCACCACATGATAGCAGCTGTTGTCCTCACGGAAATGGTTAGCCATAGTCGTATCGGCGTGCTTCCGGGCTATGTTGTAGAAAGTGGAGTCACCGGACAGCTTGGAAGCTTCGAACAGCAGTTCGAGGTTCATCATATTATCAATGATAACGGGACATTTCCAGCCACGTTCAGCCTGCCACCCCTTGTCTGCATCCCATGACTGAAGTACGCCTGCTGCAGGGCGGAAACGGGTAGACAATGATTTGGCTGTCTGTATGATGACCGGCTTGTACTCCTCCTTACCCGCAAAACGGTATCCGTTCAAGTAGCTGCTGCCAATCATAAAGCCCACATCATGGTGCCAGGTAAGGTATTGTACCGAATCCAAATCCTCGGTATACTTCTCTGCCAGCGGCAGCCACTTCTGGTCACCGGTCAACTCGTACATATGCCAGATATTACCGGGGAAGAAGCCGGAACACCAATCGTCGATAGGTACATAGACAATGTTCCCATCCTTATCAATGGTACGGGGATTAAGGATTTTACCGGATTTTTCGATAATGTCTGTCTGAATTGTCTCCTGAGCCACAGCATTATCAATGTTTTCTTGGATAAAGTTGCTTTCAGCCTGCTTTTGCCCTGCGCAACCTGCCAATACAAGGAGGGAGATTCCCAATGTAGTGAGGACTGTTTTCATAATAAGGGATTTATTTATTAAGAGTTTATGATTTTTCCTGCTGCAAAAGTAGAGCAAGTGTACAGATTTGACCCGCCTAAATAATTCAATTAATGGCTAAAATCGTTACTTTTGCGTCCGGAAGCACATATTTTCCACCCATTAATCACTAAACATTAATCATTACTCCCCATGACCGCACAAGAGTTTTTTAAGAACGACCGCTTCGCCACGAATGCAGGTGTAGAACTGATAGAAATAAAGGAAGGATACAGCAAGGCACGCCTGGTTATCACGGCAGAGCATCTCAATGCAGGAGGCCGTACGCAAGGAGGGGCCATCTTCACCCTTGCCGACCTGGCACTGGCAGCAGCAGCCAACTCCCACGGAACATTGGCCTTCTCTCTTTCGTCCAATATCACCTTCCTGCGCAGCAGCGGACCGGGCGATGTACTGTATGCCGAAGCACGCGAACGCTACATCGGCCGCACCACCGGATATTACCAGATCGACGTCACCAACCAGGAGGGAAAACTGATTGCCACTTTCGAATCCAGTGTATTTAGAAAAGGGGATAACATCACTTTTTCCTTACCACAGACGTCATCGGATAGCGGTTGCCCCGGACACTCTTGAAGAATGCCTTGGCCGAACCGAAATTCAAATACATGTCCAAGCGAATGGGAAGGTGGTTCTTATCATCGGATACGAAGAAGGTGATGACCTCCTTCTCCTTACCTTTCTTGTACTCTACGAAAGAGAATACCAAGCAGCGGTAAACGGTGTCGTTATTCGCCTTGACCTCCTCCTTGCCGCGGTAAATCAACGTCTGCTCTTCCACCCTGCGTCCCGTGGCCATGGGAAAGAGTATCTTCTGCCCTACCTTGTAGTCTTTAGGGTCATAAGAGCGCGCCTGCGCCAAAATGCTCAACATATCGAAGATACAGCGACTATCACTGTATTCCATCTCCTGAGCCTCACGCACGGGATTGTGCCAGGTGCGTCTCTGCTTTACATTCGCCAGTCCGTCCGAGTAGGAGAACCAAGCCTCGTCCACCGTATGGCGGCTTCCCTCCTCTGCCGCTTTACGGAAGTAGAGCGGCTCCAACCTATCGCTGACATAACAAGTCAACGTATCACGCATCTTGAAGAAAAAATCGGTCTTTTTACTGCCTACACAAAGCAAGTTAAAGCGAAATGCAGGCTCGGAATGGTAAGTCGTGGCATTGGTAGTGAGGCTTGCCAGACCCACCTTCTTCCAAATGAACTTCCAATTGAAATATAAATCGTACATGACATGCTCGCCCGACTGGAAAGCTTCATTCTTTGCAGTACATTGAGCCTGAACAGATTGGGAGGTTCCCAAACAGACCGCTCCCACCATTAATAGAATGAACAATTGCTTCCGCCTAATAGCTATGGCCCCTACCACTGTTGCGGCTGCTATTGCCACTGCGGTTATTTTTGTTCCTGTTTTGCTTTTTCTTGTCTTCATCTGGTTTTTGTTTTTTTAGTTCGTCCGGCTTCTGCCTATCCAGGGACTTGGCCTTAATATCCCATTCCTGGGTCAAATCAAAGTTCGCTTTAAGCTCCAGAACCATCGGATAATAGTAAACCATTTCAGGCTGGCGCTTCTCGGCATAGTTTCCCGTATCCCAGACGCCATTCCCATTCGTATCATTTATCAGCCGCGCTCCATATTTGCCCGGATTGAGGAAATAGAAATCGGCTTTCCCATCCACCACCGGCACCGTGCGCAGCACTTTGTCCTGACCGTCCAGTAGTTCCACAAAAGCCAGAGAGTCCGCTCCATGCACATTAAAGAATATCTGCCCGTACTCTTCCAGCTTCTTGGCCTTGAAGTCCTTCTTTATCTTGTCGGAGAACAACCCGTACAACCCGCGTATGGCAGCAGAATCCACTTCAAATGTATAGCTTTCGCCGGGTGCCCATTCGGCAAACAGATTATAACGCTTCAAGTCCAAAGAGTCGCGCATAAAGTCGAACGGGATATCCTGCCACAACGAGTCCACTTTCAGTTTCAGATGGAAAGCGGTGGTATCTATGCTTGCCACCGGCTCCGTAAACGACAGAGTAAGATAATCATATACATCGATTGCAGAAGGGGCATACACATCTACAGCCAGGAATTCCGTCGGCTCGGGCTCTTCCACCTCACCTTCCTTCAACTTCTTCTTTTTCTTCTCACGCTCTTTCTGTTCCTTTTCCTTCGCTTCCTGCTTCTGTTTCTGCTGCTTGTCGTATGTCAACTTCGCCAGCACATTCAAAGTATCGGTACGGGGTACCAATTGTTTCAAGCTATCCGTATACAAATAGGTGATACTCATTTTCAGGGAATCCTGCTTATAGAGCAGAGAATCCTTTATCCAATAATGAATCGTATCGTTCCGGCCGGTAGGCTGTTCTATAACAAACGCATCTTCCTCATTAAAGTTCAATCCTTTCAATAAAGGCAACCTGTCTGCCGGAGCAGTGAAATAGAGCGAAAACTTCTCCGGAGTCAACCGTTCGGCCTTCAAAAAACGTTGCGAGAAGGAAAGCTCCTTGAAAGCACGCAGCAGAACATCATCCGGAAGGTAGTGGGTATATTGACGTTCTACAATCGTATCTACTGTCAGCGAGTCTATCCAGGTCGTATCCTGGCGCATGCGCTCTTCCATGGAAGGAATGATGATAGAGTCATTAAAAGCTATCACTTCCGTCGGCTGGGAATAGGCAAAATTCTGGTCGGCATCCTGCAAGGCATAAATGCGATACTTGCCGGGAGCCACTCCACGGATAGAGAAGCGTCCGCGACTGTCCGTACGCCCCACCCGCTCAAAAGGAAGTTTGGTAAAAGCGGAGTCGGCCAGATTGGCATGCAGACCGACCAGCATTCCTTTCACCGGTTCAAGATTGGCCGCATTCAGTACTGTACCGGCCACAGCCATAGAGTCGAGACGGTCGCCCGTAGAGAAAGAATAGAAGAAATTCTCCAAGGGATTCCCCTCATTATTATCCTGGATGGCATCACCAAAATCGAATGTATAAGTAGTATTGGGTTTCAATGTATCCTGCAGAGTGATGACCACCTTCTTCCCATTAGACTTAATTTCGGGCTGCTGCACCTGCGGAGGGGATATTACAATCTTCTCATTCGGCTTGTCAAGCTTGATAAATTCATCGAACTCAATGGAAAGTTTATTTTTATTGTGATGGAGTGCGCCGGGCGTGGGAGTACCGGAAATAAAACGCGGAGGAGTCTCATCATAAGGTCCTCCTTCAATACGGCCCACACTGGCACAAGAATACAGTGCGGCAGCTATGGCAACACCCCCCAACAACCTGCGGAAAAGCGGCTTCATTTTAGTATGGCGTTTACGTTCTAACATGCTGCAAAAATAAAGGTTATCTGCCAATTAGCGGTATGCTTTACAGTATTTTAATCAAAAAATGTCCTTTCGTTCTCATCTATGTATGAAACATAGTTAAAAAAGGAAGTGTTTCACACCTTATATACTAAGAAAAGAATATTTTTGCAGACGAAAACTGAATAGGAGTATTCAGTTTTCTTTTTCCTGCCTTATTTCTAAATCATGAATTACACACAAAAACGCCTTTCAAGAATCGAAAAAAAGAAGAATATAAAATTATACAGAGAACAAAAAAGAGTATGAAGAGTAGATTAGTATTATTGGCATGTTGCCTGGCACTGCTCAGCAGTTGCGGACAAGGCGACAAAGGAACGGGTAAAGCTCCCGAATTTGCAGTGATTGAGGCAAAGACCACCACTGCCAACTTGACAAACAGCTACCCTGCTACTATCAAGGGTAAACAAGATGTAGAAATCCGCCCGATGGTGAGTGGGTTCATCACAAAATTGCACGTGGATGAAGGCGCAACAGTGCGCAAAGGACAAGTGTTGTTCAGCATCGACCCCGTACAGTATCAGGCAGCCGTAAATTCGGCCAAAGCTGCTGTTGAAACAGCCAAAGCTGCCGTAAACACACAAGAACTGACTGTAAACAACAAACGTGAACTGAACAAGAAAAACATCATCAGTGACTACGATTTGCAAATGGCCGAAAACCAGCTGGCACAGACAAAGGCACAACTAGCACAAGCCAATGCCCAATTGGTCAATGCCAAGAACAACTTGTCATACACCAGTGTAACCAGCCCCAGTGACGGTGTAGTAGGTAGCATTCCCTACCGCGTAGGTAGCTTGGTTAGTCCTTCCGTAGCCAGCCCGCTGACTACCGTTGCCGACATCTCCGAAATGTACGCCTACTTCTCCATGACCGAACGCCAACTCTTGTCACAGATTCGTGAAGGCGGTAGCACCAAGGAAATTCTGGAAAAGATGCCGAATGTACAGTTGCAGCTCATCGACGGAACCATGTATGCCGACAGTGGCCGCGTGGAGACAATCAGCGGAGTCATTGACCAGACTACCGGTTCGGTAACCATGCGTGCCCTCTTCCCCAACAAGCACAACGTGCTGCGTAGTGGAAGCACCGGCAATGTGGTATTCCCCAACCCGCTGCATGATGTCATCATGATTCCACAGTCTGCCACTACCGAAATCCAGGACAAGCAGTTCGTATTCGTACTGCAACCGGACAACACGCTGAAAAATACCGAAGTCAAAGTGTTCAGCTTAGACGACGGCAAGTATTATTACGTGACGGAAGGTTTGAAAGCAGGCGAAAAAATCGTTATCGAAGGGGTACAGAACCTGAAGGACGGACAGTCCATCACGCCCATCACGCCTGCTGAAAAGGAAGCCGAATACCAGAAGGCCCTAAAAGACCAGAAAGAAGGCAATATTCAGACTGCGTTTCAATGAAAGAATGAAAAATAAAAAAATTCTTCAATTTTTAATTCCTTAATTGTTCATGAAATGAAATTAGATAGATTTATTAACCGTCCGGTACTATCAACGGTAATTTCCATCCTGATAGTAATCTTAGGAGTTATTGGTCTGGCTACCTTGCCTATCACCCAATACCCGGACATTGCACCTCCCACCGTATCGGTAAGTGCGACTTACCAAGGTGCCAATGCCCAAACGGTGCTTAACTCCGTTATCGCTCCGCTGGAGGACCAGATTAACGGTGTGGAAAATATGATGTATATGAGTTCGAGCGCCACCAACAGCGGTTCGGGCGACATCTCCATCTACTTCAAGCAAGGTATCGACCCCGATATGGCAGCGGTGAACGTACAGAACCGCGTTTCCATGGCGCAAGGCTTGCTGCCTGCCGAAGTTACCAAAATCGGTGTAACCACCCGTAAACGCCAGACTTCCATGTTGATGGTATTCTCCATCTATGATGAAAAAGACCAGTACAACATCGAGTTCCTGGAAAACTACGCCAACATCAACCTTATCCCTGAGGTGAAACGTGTCAACGGTGTGGGCGATGCCATGGTATTGGGACAAGACTACTCCATGCGTATCTGGCTGAAACCTGATGTAATGGCCCAATACAAACTTATCCCCAACGATGTGGTTGCCGCCTTGAGCGAACAGAACATCGAAGCGGCTCCCGGCCAGTTGGGTGAGCGCGGTAACCAAACCTACCAGTATACTCTGCGTTACAAAGGACGTCTGCAACAGACTACGGAGTTCGAGAACATTGTCATCAAGGCCTTGGAGAACGGTGAAATACTCCGTCTGAAGGATGTAGCAAATGTGGAACTGGGCCGTCTGTCATACGGATTCAACAATATGGTAAACGGACATAAAGCCGTGAGTTGTATCATTTTCCAGATGGCAGGCAGTAATGCCACGCAGACCATCTCGGATATCGAGGCCCTACTGGACGACTATTCCAGCAAACTGCCCGCCGGCTTGAAGATAAACATTGCACAGAGTGCCAACGACTTCCTCTTCGCTTCCATACATGAGGTAATCAAGACATTGATCGAGGCCTTTATCCTGGTGTTCATCGTAGTGTATATCTTCCTGCAGGATATGCGCTCCACGTTGATTCCCGCCATCGCCATTCCCGTGGCGTTGATTGCCACCTTCTTTGTATTGAAACTGATTGGCTTCAGTATCAACTTGCTGACCCTTTCGGCCATGGTGCTTGCCATTGCGATTGTGGTCGATGATGCCATCGTCGTCGTCGAGGGCGTCCATGCCAAGCTGGACCAGGGCTACAAATCGGCCCGTACAGCTTCCATCGACGCCATGAGTGAACTGGGTGGTGCCATCGTCTCCATTACGTTGGTGATGATGTCCGTATTCGTTCCCGTGAGCTTCATGGGAGGTACGGCAGGTACTTTCTACCGTCAGTTCGGTTTGACCATGGCGATTGCCATCGGTTTCTCGGCTCTGAACGCCCTGACCCTGAGTCCTGCGCTGTGTGCCATCTTCCTGAAACCTCACAACGGCGGACACGAAAGTCTGAAAGAGCGTGTAGGCGTTGCCGCCAAGGAAGCCCGCAAGATTATGATTGCACGTTATGCCGACTCTATAGGCCGGTTGATGCGTCCCGGCATTACACTGCTCTTCGTGACGGTAGCTATCCTGGGCATGATTTTCGGTCTGTTCAGCTTCAGCGAACACCCCATTCTGTGTAGCTTGATGATTATCATCAGTGTGCTGGCGTTGGCAGGTATGACTACCGACAAGTTCAAACAATCCTTCAATGACTCATACAACGGTATCCTGGGCAAGTATAAGAAACAAGTGCTGTTCTTCATCCAGAAACGCTGGATATCGGCAGGACTGGTTATCGGCTCTATTGTACTGTTGGGCGTATTCATGCAGATAACCCCGACCGGTATGGTGCCCAACGAAGACACCGGTACCATCATGGGCGCTGTGACACTGCCTCCGGGCACTTCACAAGAACGCGCACAAGAGATTTTGAACCGTGTGGACAGCTTGGTTGCTGCAGACCCTGCCGTACAGTCACGTACCGTTATCTCAGGTTATAGCTTCTTGGGCGGTCAAGGCCCCTCCTACGGTTCACTCATCATCAAGCTGAAGAACTGGGAAGAACGTTCCACGATGCAGAACTCCACGATTGTGTACGCCACTTTGTACATGCGCGCCCAAAAGATTATCAAGGAAGCGCAGGTATTGTTCTTCGCGCCGCCTATGATTCCGGGTTACTCGGCTTCAAGCGACATCGAGTTGAACATGCAGGACAAGACGGGTGGTGATTTGAACCACTTCTTCGACGTAGTGAACAACTATAACGCAGCCCTGGAAGCACGCCCTGAAATCAACTCTGCCAAGACATCCTTCAACCCTCACTTCCCGCAATACCAGCTGGACATTGACGCTGCCGCTTGTAAGAAAGCAGGCATCAGCCCCAATGACATCTTGACTACCTTGCAGGGATATTACGGTGGTTTGTATGCTTCCAACTTCAACAGCTTCGGTAAGATGTACCGCGTAATGGTACAAGCCGAACCTGATGCTACCAAGAATATGGAAACACTGCAAAGCATCAAGGTGCGCAACGGCAACGAGATGGCACCTATCACGCAGTTCATCTCCATCAAGAAAGTATATGGTCCTGACGTCATCAGCCGTTTTAACCTCTACACCTCCATGAAGGTGATGGTGGCTCCCGCATCAGGCTACACTTCCGGTCAGGCTCTGCAAGCCATTGCCGAAGTGGCGCAGGAAAACCTGCCTGCCGGTTTCGGTTATGAGTTGGGAGGTATGGCGCGTGAAGAGGCCGAAACGAGTGGCAGCACTACGGGACTCATCTTCATATTGTGCTTCGTATTCGTTTATCTGTTGCTGAGTGCCCAGTACGAAAGCTACATCCTGCCTTTATCCGTATTGCTGTCCGTGCCGTTCGGTCTGCTGGGTAGCTTCCTCTTTGTAGGCGGTATAGGCGCATTGGGCAGCATCCCGGCACTGAAAATGATTCTGGGTACGATGTCCAATGACATCTATATGCAGATTGCCCTCATCATGTTGATGGGTCTGTTGGCCAAGAATGCCATCTTGATTGTAGAGTTTGCCCTCGAACGCCGCAGAATGGGTATGAGTATCACCTGGGCAGCCGTATTGGGTGCCGCAGCCCGTCTGCGTCCTATCTTGATGACGTCGTTGGCAATGATTGTCGGTCTGCTCCCGCTGATGTTTGCTTCCGGTGCGGGTGCCAACGGTAACCGTACGCTGGGTACGTCTGCCATCGGCGGTATGTTAATCGGTATGATTCTGCAAATCTTCATAGTGCCCGCACTGTTCGTGGCATTCCAGTACCTGCAGGAGAAATTCAAGCCGATGGAATGGGAAGATGTGGACAACTCGGATGCAGAACCGGAGATTGAACAATATACAAAATAGTGATTAACGATTAGCGATTATGAAGAAAATAATATGCCTGATGTGCGCAACTGCTTTATTGAGCAGTTGCCACATCTACAAATCATACGACAGACCCGAAGACATAACAACTGCCGGACTGTATCGCGACACGGCGTCCGTGAACGATACATTAGCCGCAGATACGGCCAACTTCGGTAATCTGCCTTGGAGAGAAGTGTTCACAGACCCGCAGCTGCAGACACTTATCGAGCAAGCACTCACCAACAACGGTGACCTGCGCAGTGCCGCCTTGAACGTGAAACAAGCACAAGCCGCACTGATGTCTGCCCGCCTTGCCTATGCTCCGATGCTTGCCTTGTCTCCGCAAGGAACCGTCAGCAGCTGGGACAAGGGAAAGGCTACACAAATCTACTCCCTGCCCGTCACCGCAAGCTGGCAAGTCGACCTCTTCGGTCAACTGCTGAACCCGAAGCGACAAGCAAAGGTTAGCTTGAAGCAGACGCAATTCTACGAACAAGCCGTCCAGACGCAAGTCATCGCCGGCGTAGCCAACATGTACTACACCCTGCTGATGCTGGACCGCCAACTGCAAATCACCGAAGGCACCGTCGAGATTCTGAAAAAGAACCTGGAGACCGTGCAAGCCATGAAAGATGCAGGCATCTACGGAACCACTTCTGCTGCCGTAGAGCAGAGCCGCACTGCCTACGCTCAAGTCATGGCATCACTGCCCGACATACGCCAGAGCATACGCGAAACCGAAAACGCCCTCTGCCTGATGTTGCACCAACCGGCACAGAGCATCGCACGCGGTGTGCTGGAAGAGCAACAGCTGCCTACGGAATTTTCAGTAGGTATCCCCTTGCAGTTGCTATCCAACCGTCCGGACGTGAAAGCTGCCGAGATGTCACTGGCTGCCAGCTACTATAATACCAACAGCGCCCGTGCCGCTTTCTACCCGCAGATTACATTGAGCGGTTCGGGAGGCTGGACCAATAACTCCGGTGCAGGTATCGTCAACCCGGGTAAACTGCTGGCTTCCGCCATCGGTTCGCTGACGCAACCCTTGTTCTATCGCGGTGCCAACATTGCCCGTCTGAAACAAGCCAAGGCACAAGAGGAGCAGGCTAAGATTCAGTTCCAAACCGCCCTGCTGAATGCCGGAAATGAAGTGAGCAACGCCCTGCATCTGTATCAAATGGAGAAGGACAAAGCCGTTTCACGCACTATTCAAGTAAATTCTGCCCGCCAAGCTGCCTCAGATACAAAAGAATTGTTTAACTTAGGCACGTCGACCTATCTGGAAGTCTTGTCTGCCGAGCAGTCTTACCTCAGCGCACAGCTTGCAGAAGTATCCGACACCTTCAGCAGCATGCAGGCGGTTATCAGCCTGTATCAAGCGCTTGGAGGAGGAAGAGAATAAAATGAGCGATAAGTGATTAGTGATTAGCGATTAATGAAATAGTAAATCCTAATCACTAACCATTTATCACTAATCATTAATCATTAATCGCTAATTACTATGATAAGTCCGTTAGCTTATGTAGATTCTGCCGCAAAAATCGGCAAGAATGTAACCATCCAGCCCTTTGCATTTATCGAAGGGAACGTGGAAATCGGTGATGACTGTATTATTATGTCGGGGGCAAAAATTCTGCACGGTACCCGCATGGGAAAAGGGAACAAGGTGCATCACAATGCCGTTCTGGGTGCCGAACCGCAAGACTTCCATTATACGGGAGAGAACAGCATGCTGATTATCGGTGATAATAACGACATCCGCGAGAACGTGGTTGTCAGCCGTGCTACCCATGCAGGAAGCGCCACCCGCATCGGCAATGAAAACTACCTGATGGATGGTGTACACCTCTGCCACGACGTGCAGATAGGCAACCATTGTGTACTGGGTATCAAGACTACCGTAGCCGGAGAATGTCAGATAGACGACTGCACCATTCTGAGCAGCAACGTCATTCTGCACCAATACTGCCACATTGGAAGTTGGGTACTGATCCAAGCAGGCTGCCGCATATCAAAGGATGTACCGCCTTATATCATCATGAACGGTAATCCGGCGGAATACCACGGTATCAACGCTGCTGTGCTTCAACACAAACACCAGGTGACCGAACGTGTATTGCGCCATATCGTAAATGCCTACCGTCTGGTATACCAGGGAAACTTCAGCGTGCAGGATGCCTTGCAGAAGATTGAAGACCAAGTACCGATGAGTGACGAGATACACAATATCATCAACTTCATCAAGAATTCCAAAGGAATCGTGAAGTAAAAACCCTTCTTCGGGCACGAATCACGCAGACAATACGGATGAATAAATTCTTTTCTGTAAGTCTGCGTAGTTCGTGCCTTTTTCTATATTCCTCTACAATAGTTCCTGCATTATCTTTTACTATTTTTTGATGCATATTCATTCCAGGCAGTATGCTAAGTAAAACAAACTGTTTCCTTTAACTAAACATTTTGTTTCCTTATAGAAAACACTTTGTTTCCCTTAACAAAACAGTTCGTTCCATTATATGAAAACAAAGTGTTTTTCTATACTGAAACAAAGTGTTCTCTAATGCTGGAACAAACTGTTCAGTGTTGTGAACTAACGGATTAAGTATATAAAGGGTATTTATTATACTGTTTCTGTAGACAATGGTCTGTCTTGTCCTATAAAAAACGGGGAAAGAAGCAGGAAGCAACCGGGTACGCTCGGAAGGGTGAGGGTAAAATTTGCCCTCACCCTTTTTATTTGCTCTCACTCACCCTTGAAAGGGCGATGAATAGGGAGTTTCAGAAAAGCGGTGATAGTGGTGAGGGCAGGTTGAGTAATTTTTTGTTCTACTACTACTCGAAATGCAGGGTACCGAAGAACTCCGGGCAATGGAAGTTCGGCTTCTCCAGACCTATCGGATTCCAGGAAAGGAAATGGGGAGTCTGGAGCTTGTCACCGCATTTATAAAAATTGGCACGGAGCGTCTTTCCATCCAACGAAGTGATGTCATGCAGGAAGAAAGCGGAATAAGGGATGACCAGGGCCACTTCCCAGGCACACTCACCTACTCTTTCGTCGAAAGCCTCACGTCCCAAAGAAGCCCAGCGTTGCACCTTGTCGAGCACTTCCTGCGGGGCATGCTGGCGGTTTCCACGTCCGGCACCCACACCGATAAGCAGCGTTCCGGCACAATTACACTCCATATTGTAGTACACTCCGTCACCGGCAGGCACAGAGAAGAACTCTACACACGCATCTTCCCAAACCGGACCGTTATCGTGGCCTGCAACTGCGCGTACACTCGCTTCCCTTACCTTGAAATGCAGCAGAATGGCATCTTCCGTATGCGCTATGCGGAATTCCACATCGGGAGTATAAGGAAAAGCAGCCCAATTCACAGTGTTTACAGGCTGAAACGCCACCTTCTCTTCATCCATAAGAGCCGGAACCGACTCTACCGGTATATTGGCCACACTTACTTTCTTTACATTCAATTCTTTCATTTTACTATTTTGGGGATTAATTGCAGACAGCGGCAGCATGCAAAGAGCGGCAGCTATCGTCATTAAAAACTTTTTCAGATACATGAGTCAATGAATTTTTTCATCTCCGGTGTATGCTCCTCCACGCTCTGCAACAGTTTGAACTGAGCCTTGGTACGCACAAGATTGTGCTCCGGATACTGGATTTTATAATAAGTATCACCGTTGATATAATCTGCCAGGAAGCGTACGCACTGCATGTATGGGAACAAGGCAGCCGCATAAGGCAGATTCTCAATCTCTATCGGCAACAAGAAGGATTTGCCCGATTCCAGATAACCCTTGGTAAATGCCTGGAATATTTCCATATTGAAGTTCACATTATCCAGATTCTTGTCATCTTCCAACCCCGTGTTGGCACCTGAGCGAAGGAAATCGCCATAATCGGAGAAGATGAAGCTGGGCATCACCGTATCCAGGTCAATGACACAAAGCACCGTACCGTCTTCGTCGAACATCATGTTGTTTACTTTCGTATCACAGTGGCATACCCGTTTGGGCAGTTTGCCTTCACGGAACAAGCGTTCTGCCTTGCACATTTCATCGGCACGTTTTTCTATTTCATCCAGGAAGTACCGCACCTCCTGCACACGTCCCGCAGCATTGGCAGCCACAGCGTCACGGAGTTGCTTCAGGCGGAACTCCATGTTGTGGAAATCGGGAATTGTCTCGCCCAATGTATCTGGAATGTCGGCAAGCATAGCCTGGAAGTTACCGAAGGCAGCTCCCGCATAATAGGAATATTCGGGGTTCACCGTTTCGTAAGTCTTGGCACGGGGAATAAAAGTCATGATACGCCAGTAGTTCTCACCGTCATACCAATAGGTTTTCCCTTCGGCCGTGGGGATGAAATGAAGCACTTTACGCTCGACATCGGCCTCTCCTTTCTCTTCCAGCTTCTTACGGATATGCCCGGTCACAGCCTCGATATTAGACTGTAACATCTCTACATTCTGGAAAATGGCATGATTGATACGTTGCAGAACATAGTCCGGCGCATCGGCCTCAGCGGTGGTCACTTTGTACGTATCGTTAATCAGGCCTGAGCCTAAAGGCTTGATTTCACGAACCGTACCCTGCATTTGAAAATGAGATACAATAGATAAAAGGTCTTTCATGATAATAAATGAATTAATTTGTTTACAAAGATACGCCGATTGCCATCTATCAAAAGACAAGTATCGTTCGGCGCGCTTCCAAAATTATACATTTATCCAAACATAACCGCAAAAACTGCCTAATAAATAAGAAGTCTTGTACAAAATATACCTATATTTGTAACTGAAACCTTAAAAACTACCCGAAAAGTGCGAACGTTTATCATCCGGCTGCTTCTTGTTTCAGTAAGCATGATTGCTGCAACCCTGCAGGCGCAGAACATCACCTTCAACCATCTGACAACCGACGACGGTCTGTCACAATTCTCCGTGAACAGCCTTTACATCGATGAAAACGGTGTCTTATGGATTGGAACCCGAGAAGGCTTGAACCGTTATGACGGAGAAGACATACAAACTTACAAGCTGCAGAAGAACGACCCTTACAGCCTTTTCTGCAACACCGTGCTGCGCATGGCCGGCAACCGTAACGGAAAAATCTACCTGCTCTGTACGGAAGGAGTAGCCGAGTTCAATCTCGCCACCCAAAGATTCACCACCCTGCTGCAAGGAAATGTACACAGCATATATTACAAAGAGGCCCTTTTCATCGGAAAACAGAATGAAATCTACCGCTATAACGAGCAGACCGGGAACTTTGACCTCTATTACCAGCTTCCCGGAAAAAGTCTGGAAATCTGCTGTATGCATCTGGACAAAGGACAAATGTGGATTGGAACGACCACCGACGGAGCATACCGCCTGCAACTGGACAAGAACGAGCTGACCCACCCCATCCTGAAAGGCAACATCACCAGCATATACCAAGACAGCGAAGGCGAGTTATGGATTGGCAGCTGGGAAGAAGGGCTGCACCATGTAAAGACCGACGGAACCATCGAAATCTTTGAATACGACGCAAAGAACCCTTACAGCATCTCTTCCAACTTCGTGCGAGCCTGCTGTGAAGACAATCTGGGAAACATCTGGATTGGGACATTCAACGGATTGAACCGGTATGACAAAAGTACGGGACTCTTCCAGAACCACACTGCCAGTGATGCCCAGAGCGACGGACTGACACACTCTTCCATCTGGTGCATCGTAAAGGACAACCAAGGAACGCTGTGGCTGGGGACCTACTTTGGCGGCGTCAACTACTTCAACCCCGAGTACGAGATATACAGCCGCTATATGTATTCGCCCATCGAAAAGAAGGGGCTGAGCAATCCGGTTGTAGGCCGCACCATCGAAGACAAGGACGGCAATCTGTGGATTGGCACCGAAGGGGGCGGACTGAACTATTACAACCGCCGTACCCGTGAGTTCAAATGGTTCCGCCCGGAAATCGGTCCCAACAGTATTTCCCATAACAACATCAAGGCTCTCTATTATGATGCCTCCAAAGACATCATCTGGATAGGAACCCATCTGGGCGGACTGAACAGACTGGACATACGCTCGGGGCGATTCACACACTACCGCATGGAAGCAGGTAATCCGGAGACCTTGCCTTCCGACATCATCCGCGATATCGCGCCTTACCAAGACCACCTGGTGATAGCCACCCAAAACGGAATCTGCCTCTTCGACCCTGCCAACGGGAAATGCCAACAACTGTTCCAGGACAGCAAAGAAGGCAAAAAAATCAAGATGGTGGCAGATGTCACTTTCGACAGCAACGGTACGCTCTGGATTGCAGCCACGGGCGAAGGTGTGTTCAGCTACCGTTTCGATACCGGCAAACTGACCAACTACCGCCATGATACTGCCGACCCACACAGCATCAGCAACAACAATGTAAACAACATTACCCAAGACAGCAAAGGCAATCTGTGGTTCGCCACTTCGGGCAGCGGACTGGACTTATACCGCCCTGCCAGCAACGACTTCGAGAACTTTGACCAAGCGAAGAACGGCCTTTCCAGCGACTGTATCTATGAGACGGAGGAATCCCCCACCAGCGGCAAACTGCTGCTCATCACCAACGAGGGCTTCTCCATCTTCGACTACCGGCAAAAGGCATTCCTGAACTACAGTGCCGAAAACGGTTTCCCAATGACTGCCGTCAACGAGAATGCCCTTTGCGTGACCCGTGACGGAGAGATATTCCTGGGAGGCACGCAGGGAATGATTTCTTTCCATGAAATGGAGTTGAACTTCACGCCGAAACCCTACAAAATCATCCTCTCCCGCCTCATTGTGAACGGAACGGAAATACAAGTGGGAGATGAGACCGGTATCCTGCAGCAAGCCTTGTACTGCACCCCCGAGATTACGCTCAACGCTGACCAGTCCATGTTCAGCATAGAGTTTGCCACTTCCAACTATGTAGCCGCCAACAAAGACGACATCATCTATAAGCTGGAAGGCTTCTCCAACGACTGGAACAGTGCCCGTGGACTGCACAACATCACCTATACCAACCTGAACGCCGGAACCTATAACTTGATTATAAAGCCCAACGGAAAAGACGAGAGCCTTTGTCCGCAAGTCCACCTGACCATACACGTGTTGCCTCCCTACTACAAGACTCCCCTTGCCTATCTTATCTACCTGATAGTGACGGGAATCCTGCTCTGGTATCTGGTGCGTACCTACAAGTCCAGAATCAAGTTGCGTGAATCACTGAAGTACGAACAGAAGCACATCCGTGACGTAGAGGCCCTGAACCAGTCAAAGCTACGTTTCTTCACCAACATTTCCCATGAATTCCGCACCCCGCTGACACTCATCGTGGCCCAAGTGGAAACGCTGATGCAACTCCAGAACTTCACGCCTGCCATATATAACAAGGTACTGGGCATCTACAAGAACAGCATACAGCTACGGGAACTCATCACCGAGCTGCTCGACTTCCGCAAGCAGGAACAAGGGCACATGAAGATAAAGGTAAGTCCACACAACATCGTGAACTTCCTATACGAAAACTATCTGCTTTTCCTGGAATATGCCAGCGCCAAACAAATCAGCCTCTACTTCGAGAAGGAAACAGACAGCCTCGAAGTATGGTATGACCAAAAACAGATGCAGAAAGTGATAAACAACCTGCTGTCCAACGCCGTCAAGCATACCAAGGCGGAAGACAGCATCACCCTCAGCATCAAGACCGAAGGCAGCAATGCCGTCATCCGCGTGACCGATACCGGCAGCGGCATAGATGCCCGGGAAGTGGACAAGATATTCGACCGCTTCTACCAGATAGACCAAATGGACTCTACAGATGCAAGCAAGACGGGTACGGGTATCGGCCTGGCATTGACGAAGGGTATCGTGGAGCTCCATCACGGCACCATCCGTGTGGAAAGCGAACTGGGCAAAGGTAGCAGCTTCATCGTAAACCTGCAATTGGGGAACGCACAGTTTGACGAAGAGCAAATAAATAAGAATGCAGACAGTGTGCAACAAATAGAAATTCCCAAACCGGAAAACGATGCCCTGCTCAAGGCGGAGCTGGAAGAGAGTGCTCCCATCAAACGACTCCCGGATGCAAAAATCCTGATAGTGGAAGACAACGACTCCATCCGCGACATGCTGGCAGGTATCTTCAAGCCCTTCTACGAAGTGCTGACTGCGGCCGACGGAGCGGAAGGACTTGCACTGGTGCGCAGCGAAATGCCCAATATCGTAGTCAGCGACGTGGTGATGCCCAACATGTCGGGAACGGAACTGTGCAAACAGATAAAGAGCGACTTCAACACCTGCCATATTCCCGTGGTACTGCTCACGGCACGTACTGCCATCGAACAGAATATCGAGGGACTGCGCATCGGTGCGGATGACTATATCACCAAGCCGTTCAACACCAATCTATTGATTTCGCGCTGCAACAACCTCGTGAACTCGCGCATCCTCCTGCAGGAGAAGTTCAGCAAGCAGCCGCAAGCCTTTGTACAGATGCTTGCCACCAACCCCATAGACAAGGAGATTCTGGACCGTGCCATGGCAGTCATCGAGCAACATCTGGACGATACGGAGTTCAACGTCAACGTCTTTGCCCGTGAAATGGCAATGGCACGCACCAATCTGTTCACCAAGCTGAAGGCTATCACCGGACAAACTCCGAACGACTTTATCCTGACCATCCGCCTGAAGAAAGGCGCTCTAATGCTGCGCAACAATCCGGAGCTGAATATCACTGAAATTGCGGACCGGATCGGTTTCAGTTCTTCACGCTATTTCTCCAAATGCTTCAAGGACATTTACCATGTCAGCCCACTGGCCTACCGCAAAGGAGAGAATGGAGGAGAGGAAAGTACGGAAGACAGTGAAGAGACATCTTAATATTGTACATCAAGCCATCGCATGATACGGTTTGTACTTTTTCTCCCTTCCCTTGTACTTCCTTATACACCCGATTCCATAAAACCTCTTACCTTTGACCTCAGAATTACAATCTAAAGTCAAAGAACTATGAAGCATTTTTCCCCCTTGTGGTCTCTGATTCCCGGTGCAGCCCTGATAGCGGGATGCGGAAGCCAATCAAAAGGCAAGGCTCCGGAACACTCTCCGCAGAAGCCCAATGTAGTATATCTGATTGCTGATGACCTGGGTATCGGCGACCTGAGCTGTTACGGTGCCACCAAAGTAAGCACTCCCAACATCGACCGCCTTGCCGGACAAGGCATGCAGTTTACCAACGCTTATGCCACTTCTTCCACCAGCACCCCTTCCCGCTTCGGCCTGCTGACGGGCATGTATCCCTGGCGACAGAAGAATACCGGCATCGCTCCGGGCAATTCCGAACTCATCATCGATACCGCCTGCGTCACTATGGCCGATATGTTCAAGGAAGAAGGCTACGCCACTGCAGCAGTGGGCAAGTGGCACCTCGGCCTGGGCCCTAAAGGCGGTACAGACTTCAACCACTCCATCAAACCGAACACCCAAGACATCGGCTTTGACTATGAATACATCATCCCCGCTACCGTCGACCGCGTTCCCTGCGTCTTTGTAGAGAACGGACATGTAGTGGGCCTCGACCCCAACGACCCTATCACTGTGAGCTACGACCACAAGGTCGGTGACTGGCCCACCGGTCTCGAAAACCCCGAACTCGTCAAGATGAAACCCAGCCAAGGGCACAATAACACCATCATCAACGGCATCCCCCGCATCGGCTGGATGACCGGCGGCAAATCCGCCCTTTGGACAGACGAAGACATTGCCGACGTGATTACAGACAAGGCCAAGAACTTCATCACAGCCCATAAAGACGAACCTTTCTTCCTTTATATGGGTACGCAAGATGTACATGTTCCCCGCGTGCCACATCCGCGTTTCGCCGGCAAGAGTGGTTTGGGCGTACGTGGCGACGTCATCCTCCAGCTGGACTGGACCGTGGGTGAAATCATGCACACTTTGGACAGCCTCGGCATTGCCGACAACACCATTTTTGTATTCTGCAGTGACAACGGTCCCGTCATAGACGACGGCTATCAGGACCAGGCACGCGAACTGCTGAACGGCCATACTCCCATGAAGCACTACCGCGGTGGGAAGTACAGCGCTTTCGATGCCGGTACCCGCATTCCCTTCATTGTACGCTGGCCCAATGGCATCAAGCCCGGCAAACAACAAGCCCTCTTCTCCATGATTGATGTATACGCTTCACTCGCCGCCCTGCTGGATCATCCGCTGGAAGCAGGCATCGCTCCCGACAGCCGCGACCAACTCAACAACTTCCTGGGAACCGATACTGCCGGATGTGACTATATTGTACAACAGAATCTGGACAATACACTCTCCATTATCCAGGGAGACTGGAAATACATAGAGCCCAGCGACAAGCCGGCACTGGAGTATTGGACGAAAACAGAAATGGGAAACGCCCCGCAGCCCCAACTGTACAATCTTTCCATTGATCCGTCCGAAAAAGACAATGTGGCAGAAGGCCATCCGGACAAGGTAAAAACGCTCTCTGCCCTACTGGAAGAGGTGAAGGAAGCAAAGAACCAAAGTGAAAGGGAATAAAAGTACAAGAGTGGTATAGTTCGCAAGTTTTGTACGAATTCGTACTTTTTGCGAACTATTAACTAATGCATTTGTATATTCCATCCCCTACATTTGCGATGTAATTCAACTCTAAAGTGAGTAAAAACGAAGAAACAACCTTTATTATTAACTAATTAAATTAATATTTATGAGACAAAAAGTAACCTTTATGCTACTTGCAATGCTCTTCTGCTGTGTACTCGGTATACACGCACAGACCGGAGGCCAAGTAAGCGGTAAAGTTGTCGACGCCATGGGAGAACTGCCCGGTGTCAGCGTTGTTGTGAAAGGAACCACCAACGGAACTACCACAGACCTGGAAGGAAAGTTCACATTGGGCAACGTAAAACCTTCCGACATCCTTCAATTCTCTTTTATTGGATATAAGACCCAAGACATCAAAGTAGGTGACCAACGGACATTCAATATCACATTGGAAGAAGATGCCCAGGCATTGGATGAAGTGGTTGTAGTGGGATACCAGGAAGTCCGCAAGAAAGACTTGACCGGTTCTGTATCCAAAGTCAACATGAGTGACTTGCTCAAGACTCCTTCTGCATCTTTCGACCAGACATTGGGCGGTCGTATCGCCGGTGTAAACGTAAGCTCGGGCGAAGGCATGCCCGGTGGCACGATGACCATCACTATCCGTGGTAACAACTCGCTAACACAAGACAATACCCCACTTTATATCATCGACGGCTTCCCGGTGGAAGATGCACGCGTGGCGGCTGCTATCAACCCGAGCGACATCGAATCGACTGATGTTTTGAAAGATGCATCGGCCACAGCCATCTACGGTGCGCGTGGTGCCAACGGTGTCATTATCATTACCACCAAGCAGGGAAAAGTTGGCAAACCACAGCTCAGCTATGACGGCAGCTTCGGTATCTCCACCGTTACCAAAAAGCTGGATATGATGGATGCTTACGACTACGTGAAACTGCAACTCGAAGTAGACCCCACCCGTGCCATCGAAAAATACCTCCCTTTATACGAAGGTCACCAATGGACCCTGGACGACTACCGAGGTATTGCCCAAAACAACTATCAAGACGAAATTTTCCGCACAGCATGGCAGCAAAACCATAATGTTCGTCTGTCCGGCGGTTCGGAAGGTATACGCTACAATGCATCCCTTTCTTATTACGACCAAGATGGTATCCTGCTCAACTCCAATTACGAGCGCCTGCAAAGCCGTCTGAATACTTTGGTAAAACGCGGTAAGCTGACCATAAACTTCAACTCCAACTTCTCTCGTTCCATCCAGAGTGGTTCATCTCCTTCCTCAAGTTCTTACTCTGGTATGAACAATCTTTTCTATAGCGTATGGGGATACCGCCCGGTTAACTATCCCGGCAAGTCTCTCGATTCTTTATTGAACGACCTCGTGGATGACGATGTGGATGCATCAAATGACTATCGTTTCAATCCCATAGCCGACCTGAAGAACGCCTACCGTAAATACTACGTCAACAACCTCCAGTTAAATGGTTATGTAGAATACGAGTTCATCAAGGGATTAAAGCTAAAAGTATCCGGAGGATGGACCTACGACAACCGTCACACCGACACCTTCAATAATTCCAAGACCCGCTACGGTGGCCCTACTTCTACCGACAAAGTGAATGCAGAAGTAGTACGCCAACAACGTCTGACATGGTTGAACGAAAACATCCTGACTTATCAGACCAACTTCAAAAGCAAACACTTCTTGAACGCACTGCTCGGTGTAACATTGCAAAACTCTGACTATGAATATTATTCATTACGCATGAAGCAGATTCCCAACGAATCACTGGGCATGGCCGGTATGAGCCAAGGCACTTTCGACAAAAGTACCTCTACCTTGTCTTCTTGGTCCATGCTGTCTTATCTGGGACGTGTGAACTATAACTACAAGTCTAAATATTATGCCACAGCCTCGTTCCGTGCAGACGGTTCCTCCAAGTTCAGTAAAAAGAATCGTTATGGCTACTTCCCTTCAGGCTCACTGGCGTGGAGCTTCTCCGAAGAAGACTTCATGAAGGATTATAAGAAATGGTTTTCAAGTGGTAAAATCCGTCTGAGCTGGGGTCTTACAGGTAACAACCGTATCGGCGAATATGACTACCTTGCCTTACTGGATATGATTAAAAGCCATGCCACCACCAGCATGACCAACACCGTATATCCTTTCGACGGTAACAACGGAAATGTCGGTGTAGCTCCTATCTCTCTGCCTAATGAAGATTTGAAATGGGAAACTACCGAACAGTGGAACTTAGGTCTTGACCTGGGATTCTTCGATGAACGCATCAGCTTCACCGCCGACCTATACCGTAAGACTACCCGCGACCTGTTGCTGGATGCCACCCTGCCCTACTCTTCAGGTTATCTGACAGCCATGAAAAACATCGGTAAAGTACGCAATGACGGTATTGAATTGACGTTGAACACCGTGAACATAGACAGCAAAAACTTCAAGTGGAGCAGTAATTTCAATATTTCCTTCAATAAAAATAAAGTATTGGAACTTGCCGAAAATCAGACCAGCTTGTTGAGTACCGCCAGATTTGACCAGAACTTCAACAGTCAGCCCAATTATGTTGCCAAAATAGGACAACCGATGGGTATGATTTACGGATATATCTACGAAGGTACCTATAAATATGATGATTTTGACAAGAGCGGCAGCAGCTACACGCTGAAGGGTAACATTCCCCACTACGTAAGCGAAAGCAATACACAGCCCGGTATGCCCAAGTACAAAGACTTGAACGGTGACGGCATCATAGATACCAACGACCGTACCATGATAGGACGCGGTCTGCCCATCCATACCGGTGGTTTCACCAATAATTTCGAATACAAAGGCTTCGACCTAAGCGTATTCTTCCAATGGAGCTACGGTAACGATGTACTGAACGCCAACCGCCTGTTCTTCGACAGTGGTTTCCAGAAGAAACGTGAGTTGAATCAATATGCCAGCTATACCGACCGTTGGACACCGGAAAACCCGAACAGTAATATTCCGGCAGCTACCAACTCAAGTTCCAATCTCGTGATTTCTTCACGCGTAGTAGAAGACGCTTCATTCCTGCGACTGAAAACTGTGACGCTGGGCTATACTGTACCCAAGACTTTCTTGAAGAAATATAAGATTGACAACGCACGCCTTTACGTAGCTGCACAAAACCTTTGGACTATTACCGGTTATTCCGGCTACGACCCCGAAGTATCTATCCGTAGCGGAGGCTTGACTCCGGGCCTTGACTTCTCGTCTTACCCGCGTGCGCTCTCCGTAAGTTTCGGTATCAACTTAGGTTTCTAATCCCACTAAAACACTGGAATATATATGAAAACAATAAAAACAATTATATTATCTTTCGCTTGTCTGGCAATGGCATCTTGCGATTTCCTGGACAAAGAACCGACCAAGCTAACTCCCGACAATTACTTTAATAATGCGGAAGAAGCTCTCTCATTCCTGACCTCTGTATACGCTCCACTGACCTCACAGAACTTCTACGGAAACGAGTATATGTTCATGACGGGTGCCGACGATTTGTCCCACTACGGTGGCGGTCGTAATCCGCAAACCAGCGGTGCCATTGCATGTAATAATGCCAATTCAAGCTCACCACAGTTCAGCAACCTTTGGCAAACACTTTATACCGGTATCGACCGTGCCAATACATTCTTGGAGAACATAGATAAAACGGATGACATATCCGACAAGTTGCGTCTGCAATATGCATCGGAAGCACGTTTCATGCGCGCTTACTACTATTTTACGCTCGTACAAGGCTGGGGAGACGTTCCTTTCAAAACCACTTCGACAAGTAGCGTGACCGGGCTCGATATTCCCCGTACAGACAAGCAGACTATCTATGATTTCATCACCACTGAAATTTCCGAGTGTGCCGAAGGGCTTGCCACAGCTGCAGAACTGGGTTATAAGCCAGGACACGTTTCACGTTCCGCAGCATGGGGCATCTTGGCACGCGTTTATTTATTCCGTGCCGGCGAGCACTTCCGCGACAACACCAGTGGAGACGCTACAGCCATTCAAAATTATTTCAAACAAGCCAGCACATACGCACAAAAGGTAATGGGCGAAGGACATAGCCTGACAGCCAACTACTGGGACGTATTCATCGACCTCTGTTCTAACCGGTACAATACTACAGCCAATGAAAGTATATGGGAAGCCGAATTTGCCGGTGACTATACTTCCGAAGTAAGAGCGGAGGGACGTATCGGAAACCTGATAGGCATCAAATGTCCGGACCAGTCTACCGACCAATCCCTGCTGGATGCCAAAGACCCCGGATTTGGTTATGCCTACTTCTGGTCGACTCCTAAGCTGTATGAGCTCTACAAGGAGAACGGCGACATCAACCGCATGAACTGGAGCATTGCACCATTCGAATATGTAGAGGCCGTGAGCAAGAAAGGCATTACGGGACGCCAATTTGAGTTCGGCAAAATGGAAGAGGTGAAAAACCAGTACTGGGATGTATCCTATAGCTACGGTCAAGGTGACGCTGCCAAAAAGACGGGCGACTACGAAAAGAGTGAAGCCGACTCCGAAAAGAATTACTCACGCGCTTGCGGAAAATACCGCAGAGAATATGAGCTTTACGGGTCGAAGAAGAACAAGAACTACACCTCTATCAACTTCCCGTTGCTACGCTACTCGGATGTACTGCTGATGGTGGCCGAAGCTGAGAACGAAGTCAGTGCTTCTCCCACTACATTGGCTTATAAATGCTTGAACGACGTGCGCAACCGTGCCGGTATCGCTCCCTACGAAGAAGGCAGTCTCAGCAAGGAGGCCTTCCGCCAGGCAGTAAAAGACGAGCGCGCTATGGAACTTTGCTTTGAGTATACCCGTCGTTACGACCTCATCCGCTGGGGTGAATATGTAAAAAACATGAATGAGCTGGCTCCCCGCGCCTTGCAAGGTGCCAATGCCAATTGGTCTACAGGACCCAATTATAGTGTCTACACCTTCTTCCAGATAACAGACGCTTATAATTACTTCCCAATACCGGATAGTGAAATGTCTGTGAACAAAGCTATCACCCAAAATAATCCGGGTTGGTAATCGAGTGAGTGAAACAAGGATAATCATTCCAAATAAATTGAATCATATTATGAAACTAAATAAACTATTGATAGCTGTCAGTATCGCAACCTTCGCCCTTGCTTCCTGCGAGAGTGAATTTACTAAAGATGCCGAACTGAATGTAAACGTGGCAACCGGAGACGGTGTAAGTTTCGACGGCCAGACCATTACCGTAAAAAGTGGAACTCCGGTGGAGTTCCATTTCAACGGCGATCCGGACTTCCTCACATTTTACAGCGGTGAGGCCGGAAAAGAATATAAATATAGAGAACGTACCACAGTGGACGAAGGTGAAATAGAAACTTCAACTTTAAAATTCAAACTGACTCCACAATATGGAAAACCGGAAAACACACTGACCATGTATGTATCCGGCGACTTCCCCGGCATAGAGAAGGGTAATTTCGAGGCAGACTCCGTACTGGTGGAACAGCACGCTTGGGAAACCCTGATTCCGGCAGCCGACTTCCCCACTACTCCAAAAGCACAAGATTTTGAAGTGGACATGAAGCCCTATTTAGGCAAACGCATCGCTGTGGCCATCTGCTACCGGGGCCAAGACAAATCGGCCACACAGTCCAGATTCACCTTCGGCAATATGCAGATTGTGAACAAGATGACCAACGGACAGGAAACGGCTTTCACCGCCAGCTCGTTCGGCTTTACCCCCATCAACATGTTGCACCGCCACAACCTGAGCGACCAGAAGGGTATGACCTCTAACCGTGCCTATGGTACAGTTACCAATAACACCTCCGGTATCTGGAATTTCAAAGATATGAATGCTTTCTTCATTCACAGTTCCAGTGCCAACACCGAGTTAAAATACAGTTGGCTGGTGTCCAATCTGTTTGTGGTCAATGCATGTTCCCCCGATGCAGGCACCGGATTGAAGAATGTTACCCAAAGTCTTGACTCTTACCAATACACTTACAACGCTCCCGGCACCTATACCGCTACCTTCGTAGGTACCAATGGCAATTACAAGCAAGAGTCTTCCGTGGTGCGCGAATACACAGTAGTCGTAACCGAGTAGTGAAGAAAAACGTACTATCAACACAAGACTTCTAACCTTAAAATTTTTTTATAGACCTTAATCAATTAACTTTGTCAGGGAGGAACCGCGAGGCTCTTCCCTGATTTATAAACACCCTAACATAACAAGTACCAACATGAAAACCCATAATATAAAAACTATTGCAGTAGTTGCCTTGTGCATCATATTAGCAAATATTCATGCTCATGCTTCCGACTTTGAGACCATCTACAATCGTATGTATGAGAAGTACCTTGACCGGAACCCATCGAAAGAGACCGTCAACGGACTGATTAAATCTCTTTCTCCCGAAGGGGCATTCGTCACCCTCAATTACCATGCCACCGACGGTTCACCCCGTAAGCATGTGCAGAACCTCATCACCCTGGCTTGTGCCTACCAACATCCACAAAACGCACTCTATCATAACAAAGCACTGAAAGAATCTTATCTCAAAGCACTCTGCTTCTGGATAGACACCAACCACCAAGCAAAGAACTGGTGGTATCGCTACATTCCCTACCCCAAAGAGCTCTCTGTCAGTGTAGTGCTGATGAGCCGCGAAATCAATGAGAACCCGGAACTTTTTGACAAGGCCATCAAATACTTACGCTGGAGTTACGAGCATGCAGCTCCCTCGCACATGACGGGAGCCAACGGAGCCGACATCATCATGGGTTCGTTTGCAGCCAGCATCCTGACCAAAAACGAGGCGCAAATGGAAGACTTCAAAGAACGGATGACGCAACTGCTCACCATACAGTCTTCCGAAGGTATCCAGCCCGACTATCTCTTCGGACAGCATTGCGGCCACGGGCGACAACTCTACTTCACCAGTTACGGCAAAGAGTTCGTAAACTCAACCTTAGCTTATCTGGAACTCTGCAAGGATACTCGTTTCCAAAGCCCCGGACTGGAATTACTGCAACGGCTCTTCACCGACGGCGTACAATGGATATTCTACAGCAAACAGCACGACCCCAACAATGCAGGGCGGTTCATCAGCAGCAACCAATACTCTTCTGCCATAAAAACATTGGCTGAGAGAATCTACAAACTAAGCAGTTCCGATGCCCGCAACAGCATGAAGCAGGCACTGCAACACATCAGTGGAGACAACAGCCTGACGGGAAACCGCATGTTCTGGCGCTTCGACTACATGGTGCATCGCCGCAACAATTACATGACCAGCTCTCGCATGACCTCTACCCGCACCGTAGGCAACGAAGCCGGCAATGGTGACGGTGAATTCAACTATTATGCCTCCAATGGAGTAAACTATCTTTTCGTCACCGGACGAGAATACAACGGAAATTTCTTCAAGATATTCAATAACCGCCAGTATCCCGGTATCACCGCCGAGCAAGACAATGCCCCCCTGCCCATCCCCGATTGGGGTGAAGGCGGCAATAATGGAAACAGCTTTGCCGGAGGTGTCAGCGACAGCCTTTACGGAGCCTGCGGTATGATGCTGGACCGCCACGGATTGCAAGGCCACAAAGCCTGGTTCTACTTCGACGACGAATATGTATGTCTTGGGGCAGGTATCCGCAACAACGAAGGAAAAGCCGAAGTATTTACTACCCTCAACCAATGTAACCGCGACGGAAAGGTGCAGTACATGGTGAACGGGAAAACACATACTCTGAAGAATGGTTCCGTGCAGACTGCCGCAGACTGGGTACTTCATGGACAGACCGCCTACGTCAATCTATTGCCCCAAGCCGAATACCGGATAGCTTGCGACACAGCATTGTTCAGTCTGAATACCAATCACGGTATCCGCCCGCAGCGAGGAGAATATGCTTACGTGGTACGTCCGGGAATCTCGACCGTATCGACCGTCGCAAAATATGCCGCAGACCTGCCGATAAAGATACTTGCCAATACGGAAAAGATACAAGCCGCACGCCACGAGAAGCTGGGAATAACGGGAATCATCTTCTACCAGCCAGGAGAACTGAGACTTGAAAATGGTGACATCCTTGCAACAGATACCCCTTGCGCCCTCTTGTGGAAGGAAAAAGAAGAGAAAATTCATGCTGCAAACCCACGTTGCGAATCGAAAAACCCCGAAAAGATAACGATAACCCTAACCCAAAGCGGGCAAACCAAACAAATATCGCTCGAGATGCCGCAAAAAGAAGAAGCCGGAAAGAGCTGCACGCCTCCCCTTTACAGGAATTAGAGGAGTTATCCTTTGAATTGAAAAAGCTATGGTTACTTTAGACCGGAAATAAAAATGTGTATCTTTGCAACCATGAACGAGAATATACTACCCATCCATTTCGCTCCGTTGCAAGGCTATACCGATGCCGTCTACCGGCGGGCACATGCACGCATCTTCGGCGGCATAGAGACCTATTACTCTCCTTTCGTACGCATGGAGCACGGAGAAATCCGGCGGAAAGATGCCCGTGACATTGAACCGGACAATAACCCTGGTCTGCACCTCATCCCCCAGCTCATTGCTCCGGATGCGGACAAGATGGAGCACATAATGTCCCTTTTCATCGAAAAAGGATACCGGGAAGCGGACATCAATTTGGGTTGTCCTTTTCCGATGCTGGCCCGGCGCCACAATGGCTCCGGCATGCTGCCCTATCCCGAAGAAGTGAAGGCGCTGCTCTCCGAAGCCATCGACCGGCATCCCGACATCCGTTTCTCCGTGAAACTGCGTCTGGGCTGGGAGCAGGCGGAGGAGTGTCTTGCCCTGCTACCGCTGTTCAACGAACTCCCCCTCGCACACATCATCCTGCACCCGCGTCTGGGCAAGCAGCAATACAAAGGAGAGGTGGACCTGGAGGGATTCGAGGCTTTCTACAAAGAATGCACCCACCCTCTGTTGTACAACGGAGACCTGCATACCGTGGAAGATATTCGCTCCGTCACCACACGATTCCCCCGATTGGCAGGCATCGTCATCGGTCGCGGACTGCTCGCCAATCCTGCCCTACCGCTGGAATACAAGCAAGGAACCCCGATTTCTTCCGATGAAATGGCGAAAAAAGTGGGGCAACTGCACACCGAAGTGTTCGGCAGCTACCGGGAGCAACTGCAAGGAGGAGACACGCAACTGCTGACGAAAATGAAAAGCTTCTGGGAATATCTGCTGCCGGACGGAGACCGTAAGGCGCGAAAGACCATACACAAGACCACGAAGTTAGCCAATTATGAAGCGGCGGTGAGCAACCTGCTCGGAACATATTAGACATTTATTTCCAAATTCATTCATAATAGAAGAAAGGAAACAGCACACTGATACTTAACAGCCAAAAGATGGGGATGTTTTGGGTGAAAACATCCCCATCTTTTATAGGAAAACACCCGGATGTTATAGGGTAAAACATCCGGGTGTTTTAGGCATTGGAAGTTAATGTCCGGCAGACACTGTCCTTATCTCTTCAGCTCCACGTCGAAACTTGCAGCATCCCGGCAAGTAAAACGCAACACTGTCTGCTTCTTGTCTGCCGACAACACCTTGCAATAGGGAGTCTCGGCAACCTTCCACTGTCCCTTCAAAGTAACGGTTACGGGAATCTCCTGACTCTCATTGTCAGTCCACGGGCGTGAATAGATACTGCGTTCAATACGTTTTCCGTCTTTATCGAAAGCCTCGTCACTCGGACCACGATACAAGGCCAAGTCGGGCTGGGAAACAGTCAGCAGAAGCTTGTCCTTATATTCACGTATCATGACAAGGCACGATGTATCGGCTTTCTGCAACAATCCACCGTCGGGCAGAGCCTGCGGAGTCTCAAACAAGACGTAAGAAGTAAGACCGTCTGCCGGAGAACGCACAATGTGGGCGTTGCGGTCTTGCCGGAGAATCTTGTAAGTGGGTTTCTTGGCGAATGCCTTCAAAGCGGCGGCATCCGTGCGGGGCAGCACGGCATATTCGTAGGAAGCGCCTTTCGGGGCTTTGCCATGCTGTAATGTCAAGGACACCCAGTCGCCGGAAGTGGGCTTGGTGCTACGCTCGCCCACGGTCACTTGCGGGAAGTTCTTCTCGTAGCGGGCATCAGGACGGGAGGCTTTGGAAATGTAATAGCCCACGCCGTTGGGGTCGATATAGGTCCGTCCGTCACTCTGATAAGCCTCCCAGTACCGACGGGTTTCGGGAGTGGTGGCGGCAAGCTGGAACACGGTGGTTTCCGTCGGATATTCAGTATTCAGGTTTTCGATGTCCGTACCGAGGCATACAATGGTGCCGTCGAAGAAGTGGAACGACTTGCGGGCACGGTGAGAACCGTTATACTTGTCATGTTCGTGCAGCACCATGCCGAAGTTTCCGTTCAGATGCGCCTGGGACAAACCGCCGGCAAAAGCCTCGTCGGAATAGAGCATCTCCTCCATACCGGAGAAGGTATCGACATTCAAGACCCGGGCACGCAGCCGGTCGAAAGGCAAATGAATGCTCGTGACACCCGGAATACGATTCCAGTCGAAACCGGCTTCCTGCCAGCCACTGGTGGCAAAAGTAACCATTTCATCGGGTTTTCCGGTAAGAATCTGCATGCTGCCATGTGCCAGATAACGGCCATAGAAGTTGGCGGGGAGATAGTGCTCGGCAGCCCAGAGATAACGGGAATGTCCGCGTACTACGGCAGCCCAGTTGTCACGACGCTGTACGGACACGCAGCCGTAACCCAAAGCCAGATTGCCTTGCGGGTCGGGTTCCGGACGGAAGCCTTGGGCTTCGAGCAACTTCTTCATCTCCAATTCGTGGCGGGTGGAAGCCTTCGGCAGATAGTCGGGCGCATTCTTGTCCGGAACTTCCGTATGGGCAACCAGGCGCAGATAGGCAGCGGCCATTTCGGGATCATATTTCTGCTTGCCATCCGGCGTACCGGCAATGGCCATCGTGGCATATTGGATAGGTATCAGGCTTCCTTTTCCGTTGGGATGGCGGCCGGACATGGAGAGAGACCATTGCTTCAGATTGCAATAGAAACGCATGGTGAGAAGCACTTTCTTCACCGTCTCGTGTGCCTGCTCGGACAAACGGAACTCGGTACCACTCAGCAAGTAAATCATATTAGTGGCACCGTCCAGACCGCCCACTGCATAGGCAGGATAATTGTTGCAATGATGGAAGCAAGCACCGTCCGACTTGAAAGAACCGGCCAATCCCGGCGCAGGAAGGCAGCCTTTGTCCAGCCAACGGGAGAAGGAACGCAGGTATTGCAGTTTCTCCGGTGTATCCTCCATAATCAGAATGCTGGCTATGCGGCCTTGCAACTTGGTGTTGAACGTATCTATATCAATACCGTTGACGGCAGGTTCGGGATATACCTCGTTGGTGATGGCATACCAGTTGAGCGTACGTACCGCCTCTTCCAGCTTACCTGCCTCACGCAACACGTCCTTCATCAAGAAATAAGCCACAAACAGACCGCGCATACTATATCCGTAATGGTGGATATTCCCCCAGCAACTGCCGTAGGCAATACCCTGGTCGGTGGCGTTATCGTACATGGCGATGAATTTCTGCTTCAACTCGTGTTTCAGCGCCGCATCCTCCGCATTGTTGTAGGCGATGGCGACGCGTTTCATCAGGTTGAAATAGTCGCTTATCTCTATCCCCAGTCTGGAGAACATATCTTTGTCCCAATCGGGTACCATACGTTCGTATGCCTCGGAGTGACGTACAAAATAGATAGGACGTCCTGCTACCTTGCCGTTCTTGTAGGTAATCCGATAAAAATCATACTTCTCACGGATGGACTGCATCTCCTTGTCCGAAAGCGCGGAAGGTGTGTAGAGCATGCCGCGGAAACGCTTCTCCATAATCCGTATATCCTGCTTCTGCGCCTCGGTCACGTCTGTCAGAGGGATGTCCGGTTTCCACAAGGAGTGTTCGTAGATAACCAGCCAGTGGTTGGTGGTTCCCTTATTTACAAACGGTACCTGCAAGTCGGCAGTCTGCTGGCGGGCATCTACCTTGCTGGCAGTAATCAGATGGTCGAAAAAGAGTTTCCCTTTCACGTCGGGGGCTACAATGCGGATTTCGTCCATCCCTTCTTCCGGGGTGCCTTGCATATCGCGTTCATAACATACCCATGCTCCGCGCCAACCGGTGAAGTTGATGCCAAAAGGAAAAGAGGTGCATACCTTGCCATCCTTCAGGAACTCGAACCGAATCTGCTTGTCCTGGGCCTGCTCATTGTACACCCATACGATGAAAGCCGAAAGATAGGTGTCTTTCCCCGTCGGGTCTTTCTTCTCAAACTTCAAGTCTTTTTTGATAGACAGTGCGGCACCCGGCTCGAAAGTCCAGCTCAAACTGTGGTCGCCATCCCTATAATGTTCGTCGCTAATGCCCAACTGCGAACCAGCTGCCGTAGTGACAAACGCCGGAACCTGCTTCTCCTCAAAAGAAAGCAAGCGCTCATTCTTCACGATTTGTGCATGTACACTGCCCGGCAGCAACATGCAAACGAGCGCTACCGCTCCTATTTTCCATTTACTGAATTGCATCATGTCTGTTTATTTAAGGTTATCGATATTTGCTACTTGGAAATCTGCAAAACGTACGTGGTTCTGCCACAACCGTAAGGCGAAATAGCCGTCTCCTTTGCCATCGGCAACCGGTAAGCTGAAAAGCTCTTCACCATCCATGGCATAAGTGGTGGCTCCATTCTCCACACGGATTTTAACTTCATACCAATGGTTGGGCTTCAAAAGGTGGGCGGCATCGGTATACTCTTTCAAGATGGGTTTAATCTTTGCATCGTCCACTCCATAATACTCTCCATGGTATTCACGGAAACGCGTAGTTCCATTATCATTACCGCCGTAGCCCACATAGTAAAGGTCCAGCGTATTGTAATTCTTGAACTCGCCGTTGCGCCATGCACTGCGGGCAAAGAAGTCATCCGGATGCCGGGGGTCATCGGCCCCCCAAAAACAATTCAAGTCGCTGAGACGGTCGTAGCTACCATTCTCAACCACCACTTGTACCCGGTAGGTAATCTCATAGTTTCCCGTCAACCGTTCCTTATACCAAAGGGACAGCCCGTCCGGAGATACAATATCCATCGTATCGCCGATACATGTAATTTCCACTTTTCCGGAAGAATCCTCCACGACCCAGGCGGTAAGCCGGCAGGAAGCGCCCATCTCCATACCGGGGAGGACACATAAGAGAAGTTGCATCAAAAGAAGTTGTAACCGCATATTTCAATGTATTAGTACGGTACAAAGAAACCCCTCTTTTTGGAAAAAGGGGGGCATAAATCGTACAGAAGAAGGATAAAATAATGATTGAGGCGGATTTCTGCCCCCACTTCATCAGGGATGAAGTTCTTCGAAAGCCTTGTTTTCCTCTTGTACCGCCTGAATAGTTTCTTCCAGTTCATTGATAGGGAGATCGAAGTTGTACCAGTCGTTATAGCAGTCGGTGACGTACCACTTGCCGTCTGTCAGTTCAAAGACCACACGAAGGGAAGGTTCTGATTCATCATAGCCTGCTTCGAACTCTTTATGGGCAGGCTCATTGACAGTGAAGTGAGAAATATAGGTACCTCCCTCCTCTTCGGTAGTACGTCCTTCCTTCAGCGTTTCTTCGTCTAGCAATGCCCACTTCTCGCGGGTGAAGGGAAAAGTCTGTTCCGTCTCACCGTCATCCTTCAAGAGGGCGATGGGAGACTTCAAAGGAAATTTGATTCGGGAATACTGGAATGAAGCACTGGACGTGAATTTCTGGAGAAATGTCTTGAAATCCTCCTCTTCGGCAGCCAGACCATTGAGAGTCGTCAGCATGAGTGCCGCAAACAGACAAAAAACAAAGCGGATAGCCTTCATATACTCGGATTATTTTTCAATGCGCAAAGATAATATAAAAGTAATAAAATGCTAAGGCTATGGGGCGATAATTATTATCATCTATGTTTCAGATACTCGTAACCAAACCGGCAACGCAAGCAGTCTTTCTTGTCACAATATTCCTTTTGAAGTTGAAGCAGAGCCTGCGAATCGGCAGCGGTAGATACCGGCAAACCGGCACCATCCCAAAGTCGGGTTACGTGATTGTTTTCGGCCTTCAAGGATTCAAGGAAACGGGTGGCACGGTCACACAAAACGTCATCGGCCTTGTGCAGGCCATAAGCATAAAGAAACGGGATGACCGTATTGATGGCAATCAGATTCAAGGCACCGTCCCCTACCCGCTTTTCCCTCCGGGGTGAAACCTTTCTGAAATTGAAGTGCTCCTCCCAATACGCGGAAGTCTTGGCAGCCAGTATCTTCTTCACCGCCTCCAGCGTTTCAGCCTCCATAACACGCGAGAAGAGTGCCTGCTCCTTATGATATAGACTGGCAAGCTGCGCCAGACGTACATGCGGAAAGTTATCGGGACGAAGACGCAGAAATCGCCACTGCTCAACGGACATGGGAGCTGGCAGCTCGAACTTGTGTTGCAGGTAGCGGAACTCTTTCTGAAGTATCAAATAATAATCATCTGCCTCTGCCGAGACCTCCTCCAGCAGGCCTGCCTGCCCCAGGAAGAAAGCCTCCACTTGAAACAGACTGTCCCGATGCTTGTCTACGGCGCGGAATGGAAGGCGGTTTGCCCATGCCTCGAAAGCATCCCCATTCAGCCCGAAGCCGAAGTTACGAGCAAGAGTAATGAAGAAAACATCTTCCCAATGATGATTGCAGCGTTCGAGCCGCTGGGATATGACGCATGCTTTCTGCTCAAAACGCTCTACCTGCAAAGCGGACAGCCAGGAATGGACGGTCAGCTTTGGGAGGGAGGCAAGGATGGAATAGCAGGGAGGATAAATCTCTGTCTGCCGAAGCTCTTCATAGCGCAAGCGGACAGTGTCGGGGCAAGTGAGCACCATCTGGGGAACCAGCTCACCGTTCGTGCGGTACACATCACAATTCGATTCGCCCACCACGTGCAGGATGACGGTATCATACGCCTTGTCACGGTCGTGCCTATGGAGCAGCCAGTCTGATGCCTGCGTATGCACTTCGACGTTGCCCACCCAGAGCGTACCGTCTATTTTCAGTTTGGCATTAAAAAAATCGGGGCCTGCATTCATGTTCGGCAAACCGGGATCTATCACTTCTACCGGCCGGCCGGAGGTTGTCTGGAGCAATGACAAAGGAAATATTTTGTGCTTCCAAACATAATGCAGTAGTTGTTCCATGTTAACAAGACGTTAATGTTGAGCACAAATGTAAGAAAAAGATTATCTTTGCGACCTATAGTTTGTTGATAAACTAAATAAAAACAGATAGAAACAATGAAAATCGCATTAATCGGCTACGGAAAAATGGGCAAGGAAATCGAGAAAATAGCCCTTGGCCGCGGACACGAAATTGTAAGCATCATCGATGTCGACAATCAGGAAGACTTTGAATCGGCAGCCTTCAAGAGCGCCGACGTTGCCATAGAGTTCACCAACCCCATGGTTGCATACAATAACTATATGAAGGCATTCCGCGCCGGGGTCAAACTGGTATCCGGCAGTACGGGCTGGATGGCGGAACATGGAGACGAAGTGAAGAGACTTTGTACCGAAGGCGGCAAGACACTGTTCTGGTCGTCCAACTTCAGTCTGGGAGTAAGCATATTCTCTGCCGTCAACAAGTACCTCGCAAAGATAATGAACCAATTCCCTGCCTATGATGTGACAATGAGCGAAACGCACCACATCCACAAGATGGACGCTCCGAGCGGTACGGCCATCACGCTTGCCGAAGGTATTTTGGAGAATCTCGACCGTAAGGACAAATGGGTAGAAGGAACTTTCCAGGCTCCCGACGGGACTGTCTCGGGCTCTACGGAATGTGCAGCCAATGAGCTGCCCATAAGTTCTATCCGCGAAGGAGAAGTACCGGGCATCCACAGCATCCGCTACGACTCCGAAGCCGACAGCATCACCATCACCCACGATGCCAAGAATCGCAGGGGATTTGCCTTGGGAGCTGTCCTTGCTGCCGAATATACCGCCAAGCACGAAGGTGCTTTGGGAATGAGTGACTTGTTTCCATTTTTAAAAGACTAAAACATCATGAGAAAAGCAACACGCACCCAATGGATTAAATTCAGTATAGTCACCCTGCTCTACCTTGCCTTTCTGGTTTGGGTAAAAAGCTGGCTGGGACTGATTGTACTACCCTTCATTTTTGACATCTACATCAGTAAGAAGATACCCTGGGGGTTCTGGAAGAAATCGGAGAATCCTGCCGTACGCAGCATCATGAGTTGGGTGGATGCCATCGTATTTGCGCTGGTAGCCGTCTACTTCGTAAATATCTATGTGTTCCAGAATTACCAGATACCGTCTTCCTCACTGGAGAAATCCTTGTTGGTAGGCGATTTCCTTTATGTCAGCAAGATGAGCTATGGCCCGCGCGTACCGAATACGCCGCTTTCCATGCCGCTGGCACAACATACACTACCGGTATTCAACACCAAGTCGTACATCGAATGGCCTCAATGGGAATACAAACGTGTGCCGGGCTTCGGCAAAGTGAAACTGAACGATATTGTGGTGTTCAACTTCCCGGCAGGCGACACGGTAGCCACCAACTTCCAGCAGACAGACTTCTATACCCTTGCTTACGAAGAAGGAAAACGCGTGTATCCCAACAAAGTGAATATGGACAGTTTGACACGCAAACAACAACGTACCGTCTATGATTTGTACTACAATGCCGGACGTAACCTCATCCGTTCCAATCCGAGAATGTACGGTGACATTGTCATACGCCCCGTCGACCGTCGTGAAAATTATGTAAAACGTTGCGTAGGCCTGCCCGGCGATACGTTGCAAATCAAGAAAGGACAGGTATACATCGACGGCAAGGCCATCGAGAACCCTGCAGAAATGCAGTTCAACTACTTTGTACAGACTACAGGTCCTTATATCACCGATGATATGTTCCGTGAACTGGGCATCAGCAAAGAGGACCAGACACTGATGACCGACGGTCTGGGCTGGGAAGAGAATCTGATTGAAATGGGACTGGACCGCCGGGATGCCCAGGGCAGGCTGGCACCGGTCTATCATCTTCCGCTCACCAAAAAGATGTACGAGACCCTTACGGGCAACAAGAAACTCATCAGCAAGATTATCATCGAGCCGGGAGAGTTCTCGGGACAGATGTATCCGCTGAACCTTTACACCAAATGGGACCGCAACAACTACGGCCCGATATGGATTCCTGCCAAAGGCGCCACCATCAAGCTGACCGAGGACAACCTTCCCATCTACGAACGCTGCATCGTTGCTTACGAAGGCAACAAACTGGAAGTCAAGGAAGACGGCATCTACATCAACGGTGAAAAGACCGACTCCTATACCTTCAATATGGACTACTACTGGATGATGGGCGACAACCGCGACAAGTCCGCCGACTCCCGTTACTGGGGCTTTGTGCCGGAAGACCATGTCGTAGGAAAACCGATTGTAGTATGGCTGTCACTGGACAAAGACCGCAACTGGTTTGACGGCAAGATACGCTGGAACCGGATATTCAAGTGGGTGGACGGCATTAAATGAATTAAAGAGTTAAAGAATTAAGAATTAAGAGTTAAAGAATTAAAGAGGGAGGTGGGGAAACGACCTCAAGCCTTTCCTTCTTTCACTCTTTAATTCTTTAATTTCGAACGACAGGATGAAAGGATGGAAGATGGCAATTGCAATGGTTGGAGTAGTGCTCGTCGTAGTACTGCTCCGGGGTTGTGTGACAACTTCCTATCTTATCCCTTCTTCCGGTATGGAGAACTCACTGTACCGGGGTGAATGTATTCTTGTAAACAAGTGGAGCTACGGTCTACGGCTTCCTTTTATGAAGTTATGGGGATATCATCGCTGGGCGGACAGTCCGGTGCAGAAAGAGGATATTCTTGTATTCAACAATCCTGCCAATCTTTCAGAACCCGTGATTGACCGACGGGAAGTCTTTATCAGCCGTTGCATCGGTACTCCCGGAGATACCTTGCTGATAGATTCGCTTTTTTCAGTGATTCCTTCCGAAAAGAATGCACCCGACCAGAAGTTCCTTTATTCTTACCCCAGGCAACGGGAACGACAGTTGGATTCATTGCTTTCCATCCTTTCCATCGCTCCCAACAAACTATTGGGGCAGGACTCAATAAAGAATATACGCAGTTTCAGCCGTTATGAACACTACTTGTTGGAACAAGCCATGAACGGGAATTGCTGGATAGAACCGATTGTCAAGGAAGACTCCATGGAGATGCTGAAACCTCTGATAATCCCCAGCAAAGGCAAAGCCATACGCGTATATCCGTGGAACAAGACTTTGTTGCGAAATACCCTGGTACTTCACGAAAAGAAACAGGCCGAAATCAAGAACGACACCCTTTATGTGGAAGGCAAGCCCGTGCAACACTGCTATTTTACCAAAGACTACTACTGGGTAGGTGCCAACAATGCCATCAATCTTTCGGACTCCCGCCTTTTCGGTTTCGTCCCCGAAGACCACATCATAGGCAAGGCATCTATCATCTGGTTCTCCAAAGAAAAGGGAACAGGATTCTTCAACGGCTACCGTTGGGACAGAATGTGGAAAAAGGTGGAATGACAAACAAGCGAAAAAATAAACGTACAAACAACGAACAGTAATTTCAATCGTAAATCGTCTAATCATAAATACACCGATGAAAACCGTATTTCTTTCTTCTGCCTACCTAGCCCCCGTAGAGTATTACACCAAATTGCTGGCATACGACAAAGTGTTTATCGAACAGCACGACCACTATATGAAGCAGACCTACCGCAACCGCTGTACCATTGCCGCACCGGACGGTGAATTGGCTCTTTCCATCCCCACCGTCAAACCGAATACCCTGAAATGCCCCATGCGGGATATACGTATTTCCGACCACGGTAACTGGCGGCACCTGCATTGGAATGCCATAGAGTCGGCCTATAACCATACTCCTTTCTTTGAGTATTATAAAGACGATTTCCGTCCTTTCTACGAAAAGAAGTATGAATTCCTGGCCGACTTCAATGAAGAACTTTGCCGTCTCATCTGTTCCTTGATAGATATACAGCCCGATATGGAACGTACCTCTGAATACCGGACCGAATTCACTCTGGATGAAACAGACTTCCGCGAAAGCATCCATCCGAAAAAGGACTTCACGCTGGAAGACACAGCGTTCTCACCACAGCCCTATTATCAGGTATTTCAGGAGAGACTTGGTTTTCTGCCCAACCTAAGCATCATAGACCTGCTGTTCAATATGGGGCCGGAAAGTCTGTTGGTGTTACAAAAGTCTATTACTTGCTGAATTTCTGCAGAAATTCCGGCAAGTTCTCCCCCTCTCCAAGACCCAGCTTCTTCCGCAGACGATACCGGCTGATTTCAACCCCACGCAAAGAGATATTCATCAATGGAGCTATCTCTTTAGAAAGCAGATTCATCTTTATATATGCACACAACAGCTTATCTTTGTTATTCAATCCAGGATATGCCTCTTCCAGCTTCCGGAAGAAGTCGTGATGTACCGAGTCAAATGTACTTTGGAATGCCTGCAAATCATCATCATGCTCTATATTCGTTTCAATCTGTCCTAACAGGCGGAGTGTTTTACGACGAAGAGAAACCAAATTCGCTTCATTGATGGAATGGGAAATGCCCAAAACTTCCTTCTTAATTCCCAATAGCATCTCATTTTTACGTACTATGTTCAATGTCGTACGAATCAACTCTTCCGATTTATGATGCAATTCGGAACGCAGATTCTCCTCCTTCAATAAATCAATCTTTCTGTCCTTCAAATCACTCTCCTCCTTGAACTGCTGTTTCTGTCTGTAAAGTTCCAGTTCTTTCTGCATCAACAAGTGCTTACGACTAGCGGCAATGCGATAATACATATAATACAGTAATAGAACGATAGCCATACTATACGCCAGGTAGCTCCACCAAGTGCGATACCATGGAGGTAATACCTCAAAAGCAAAAGATGTCACTATAGGAACCGTGTCCTTATCCGTAAACAACTTTACACTGAATATATACTTGCCTTCATGCAAACCAGTAAACTCTTTCTTGTTATTCTCGCTATACTCACTCCACTCACCTTCCTCACTGCCATTACTTAACCTATAAGAATAAAGGGCTGTCTGCATTTTACTATAGTTATTGGCACTATACTCTATACGGAGAGAATTATGGGTATAGGGAATTATCACCGGACTATCATCATATGAATAACTCCGGCCATAAACAAGCGAATCACGCTGTCCCGTCATATATACTTTCCTGATTTGCAAAGTAAACGGAGAACGATACGGTGACTGACTATCCAGCCTAATGAGTGAAAAACCTTCTTCGGTACCGACCACAATCTGTCCCTGATTACAAAAATAGACATCTTCGAAATTCTCAATTAGTGATTCACGCAGGAACGTTTCATGTTCTACCCGATAATATTTCTTTTCAGCGGCATCATAACGTAAAACCTTCAACCGGCCATCCGCTACGTACCATATATTCTTCAAAGAGTCTGCCTTCAGATAAGTGTAAACTTTTCCATCCAGCAGATTCTCCAGACGTGTAAATCTCTCCAAACAATCACGTGTCTGGTCATAACTCCACAAACCGTGATGAGAAGTTACAACGACATCACCATCCACCTCCGACAAACAAGCATCATAACCAAGCGGGAAAGTTTTGTTGTTATAATCTTTAAACTTCCTTACCTGCCTCAAATCCTCGGATAAAGTGACCCTGGATACTCCGTTTTCCTTATTGGCTATCCACAAAGTATTCGCCGTTAACTTTTCCGGCAACATATCTTTGCATGAACGGGGAAATCCTTGAATCCTGCATTCTACCCTCCAATGTGTACCTTTTTTCACAAGAAGATACAGCCCACTATATGTACCTGCCAACAATACATCTTCATGCCCGGCCAGCTTTACAATATCCCATACTCCCTTAAGACCGTCAAGATGTTCTATCCGTTTATCATCTGCAATGAATATACCGTTGTCCGAACAGCAAAACATCTTGTCGTCATATTCACGAAGTGACCATATCTGCCCACCTGTACCGGGTACAAAGTCCACCGGATATTCCTTATTCAACCGCCTGGGAAAAGTTGTACAATACAGTCCCTGATTGGTTCCCAAATAAAAACGTCCCTGATAATGACACGACGCATAACCTGAACCTATAACAGACCTGCCCCCATACAATGAAGCAACACGTGCATTCAGATGAATACAGTCAATCCCATTGTCCAAACCCAGCCATAGATGTCCGGCCTCATCAAACATCATACTTAGTACAGTCTTGTTTTGCAATCCATTACCTGTAGATATGACTTCCGCTTCATCTGTCTTCAAATTCAGCAAACAAATTCCATTCTGAACACTCCCTAATGCCAACAAGGAGTCTTTCAAAGCAGCACAAAAAAGCTGGTTCCGACTACAAAAGTCATCAGCCGCCGTTGCATACTTCCGCAAAACGGAACCATCATAAACAAACAATCCTTTATCCCTACTTACAACAATCAATTTATCCTGATAGGACAGTAAACCACCTGTTTTCACCGTACTTCCTATGTCAGAAGTGTTATCTACCGGTATAAACTCCGTACCGTTCAATATCATCAATCCTTTGGAAGAAGTCATATAGAATTTATTCCTGACTACCAATGAAGAATAAATATCCGAAAAAACATCTATCTGGCTAATCTTGCCATTTTCCAAACAAAAGAAACGACGATCTGACTGAAAACAAATTCGATTTTTATCCGACAGAATATTCCAGATTATCCCTACAGATACCGTCGACGGCAAACTGTCTGACAAGCATGTGTAATCCAAACCACCTAAAGGACTTGGACAAAAATAGCCAAACTGCCCCATTCCACCGATATAAATCCGATTATCACTTCCAATTTCCAGAGCACGTGTTTTAGCGTTCCTAATGGGATACGTGTTCCAGGCTACACCATCAAACTCCAACAAGCCTTTATTATTGGCTATATATATCCAACCATTGTCATGTTGCCGAATATTCCAATTCTGATTACCAGCTTTATAAGTATGCCTCGTATAATTCATGATAGGCCGTTGCCAATCGGCCCTCAAGGAAATCGAAAACAACAGCAGAAAAATACAAGTCAGAATAAACACTCGATTCATAGCGGTTAATATTTGTTCTTTACAAACACAAAGATAATACCTTTTTGCAGTAAAGACATTTATATATATAAAAATAAGAGCATATAGCAAAATCGCAAGATGTACCATTTTTACATTTTATTCAACTGATTATAAAAATTTTATATCATGGAAGAGAAAGCTTTGATGTAGTCATAACACATGATTGAGAAAGTTTTGATGTAGCCCTTTTGCCTTAGTGAATATAAGAGAAGACTACTTTTGCCCCTGACAAAATACATAACTTACAATTAATTAAATCTACGTATTATGAGAAAAAAGATCTTTTTCCGAAAGCTGGTACAGCTACTTTTCTTCTGTTGTATGCTTCTTACCAGTTTGGGAACTTTTGCCCAAAGTAGTATTACTATTAAAGGACAAGTGGTAGATGAAACTACCAGTGAGCCCCTTATCGGGGTTTCAATCCTTGAAAAAGGGACAAATAATGGAATCATTACCGACATTGACGGTAATTTCAGTCTCCAGGCTTCCCTCAATTCAACTATTGTAATTTCTTACATCGGGTATGTTACTCAAGAAATTCCAGTCAACCATGTAAAAGGAACCATCAGACTGAAAGAGGACACACAAACACTGGATGAGGTGGTTGTTGTAGGATTCGGTACACAAAAGAAAGTAAACCTCACCGGTTCTGTGGCTACTGCTTCAGCCAAAGATCTCGAAGCCCGCCCCGTGAGCAGTGCCGTACAAGCACTGCAAGGTGTTATCCCTGGCTTGAATATCTCAAACAGTGGGCATGGTGGTGAACTGAATGCCAGCAAATCCATCAACATTCGTGGCAATGGTACCGTAGGCAAAGACGCTAATAATAATGACTATGCCAGCGGTTCACCGCTCATCTTGATTGATGGTATGGAAGGAGACCTCAATACCATTAATCCACAAGATATTGAGAGTATCTCCGTATTGAAAGACGCAGCAGCCTCGTCCATCTACGGTTCACGCGCGCCTTTCGGAGTCGTATTGGTAACCACCAAATCCGGTAAATCCGGTCGCCCGGTAATTAACTACAACAACAGTTTCCGTTTCAACACCCCCATCAAGATGCCCAAAATGATGAATGCATGGGAATACGTTAACTATTACGATGAAGCCATGTTCAACAAAAACAGCACACACTACTATACAGAAGAGTACAAGCAGAAAGTGAAAGACTATGTTGACGGTAAACTTGCCCCTAATGACGTCGCCGAAGCACAAGGCAACGGTAAATGGAATTATGACTATACCTGGGGCAATGTAGACTGGCTACAAGAATACTACCGTAACTGGTCTACTGCACAAGAACATAATGCCAGTATCAGTGGAGGTACAGAAAAGTTTACTTACTACATGTCAGCCAATTATTTGGGACAAAGCGGCTTCATGCGCTACGGCACAGACCACAACAAGCGCTATAACTTGACAGGAAAAATTTCTGCCCAAATTACAGATTATGTAAAGGTAGACTATTCCACCCGTTATTCACGCACCGATTATGACCGCCCAAGTATACTATGGAATGATTTCTATAACAATGTACTCCGTCGCTGCCGTCCGGTACGTCCCCTGAAAGACCCCAACGGCTACTACATGTCCGACATCAACTACATCGAGGCCTTGCAAAACGGCGGTCGTCAGAACGAAATCAACGATGGGCTTTCCCAACAAGTACGTATTACCATTACCCCACTGAAAAACTGGAATATCATCGGTGAACTCAACATCAAGACCGACAATAATTGGACACATTATGAACACAAGCGTGTATACTCACACATGGCCAACGATCCAGAGAAAACATATGTAGCTACCATGACCGGGCCAAGTGAAGACAAGGTGTACGAATACGCCTACAAATCGCTCTTCCTGAATCCCAATGTTTATACCAACTACGACATCACCCTGGGGCAGCACACCATTGCAGCCACAGCCGGTATGCAGATTGAACGGCAAAAATATCGTGATGTAAGCGCACAACGCGCTGACATGATTTCTACCGACCTTCCAGTTCTCAACTTGACTACCAGTTCACAATCTTACGGCATTTCAGGTGTTGTGCAAGAGTGGGCCAGTGCAGGTTTTTTTGGCCGCATCAACTATGATTATGCCGGGCGTTATTTGGTAGAAGGTAACCTCCGCTACGACGGTTCCTCCCGCTTCCGCCGTGGTAACCGCTGGATTCTAACTCCTTCCTTCTCACTCGGCTGGAATATTGCCCGCGAAGCATTCTTCGAATCTCTGGCAGAAAAAATTTCTACCTTAAAGTTAAGAGTATCTTACGGCACACTGGCCAATGCCAACATCTATAACTGGTATCCCACTTATCAGACAATGGATGTAAAAGCATCCAATGGTAACTGGCTCATCAACAATGCCAAGCCCAATACTGCCGAAGCTCCGAAACTGGTTTCTTCTTCACTGACTTGGGAAAAGATCAAAAGTACCAATATCGGTCTGGATGTAGCTGCTCTCAACAATCGTCTGACCGGTTCTTTCGACTATTTCATACGCAAAACAGAAGACATGATGGGACCCGGCATTGAATTACCCGCCGCACTTGGTACCAATGTTCCCCCTACCAATAATACCGATATGAAGACCTATGGCTGGGAACTTCAAATCGGGTGGCGTGACCAAATCGGTGACTTCAAATATGGAGCCAAACTAAGTCTTTCCGACTCGCAAAGCAAGATTCTACGCTATGGTAACCCTACCGGTTCCCTTTCCAAATATGTGGAAGGCGAACTCATCGGTAATATTTACGGTTACACAACCATCGGCATTGCCAAGACCGATGAAGAAATGCAGCAGCATCTCGCTTCACTACCCAACGGTGGACAAAGTGCGTTAGGCAGCCAATGGGCGGCCGGAGACATCATGTACGCCGACCTCAACGGGGATGGTAAAATCAATAACGGAAGTTATACCATCAATGATATGGGTGACATGAAAAAAATCGGTAACAGTACCCCCCGTTTCATGACGGGCATCAACCTGGATGCTGCCTACAAAGGATGGGACTTACAAATGTTCTGGCAAGGCGTACTGAAGCGCGACTGGTGGCCGGGCGATAAAAACATGACTTTCTGGGGTGTAACGGACGGTGAATGGTGGTCTACCTCGTTCAAAGAGCATCTTGACTACTTCCGTACATCCGAAAATCCACTGGGAGAGAATCTGAATTCCTATTACCCACGACCGATTTTTAATACAAAAAACAACAAAAGCCAGACCCGCTATCTGCAGAATGCAGCCTACATGCGTCTGAAAAACATACAGGTTGGCTATACTTTCCCCAAAGTATGGATAAACAAACTTATGCTACAGAATCTGCGCATCTTTGTTTCCGGCGAAAACCTATTGACCATTACCAGCCTCAGCGATACCATGGACCCGGAAACATGTGGTGCCGGATACCAAAGCACCGAACAAGCAAACGGTACGGTATATCCACTGGCAAAGACAATATCATTCGGATTAAGTGTTAACTTCTAAAACAAAAACAAGAATATGAAAACATTAAAGTATAAACATATCGTAAAAGGAATCGTTTTGGGATGCATGCTCATGACCGGAACCGGTTGTGATGATTTCTTGGATATCACCCCTCCCTCTGACGTTGCTCCCGAAAACTATCTGGTGGAAGAGAGTCAATTAGCTGCCTATACTATCCGTTATTACACGGATAACTTCCCTTCACTGAACAGCTTATATGGAGATGACGAAATGGCTACGGACAACGCCACCACCCGCAACTCCAGCAACCGTTACCTAATTGGCGAATGGAAAACTCCGGCAAGTGGCGGCGAATGGAACTTCAACAACATTTATACGTTGAATTATTTCATCCAATCTACCGAGAAGAATCTGGAAACCGGAAGTATCAAAGGAAACTCAACCAACATCAAGCACTACATTGGTGAAGGCTATTTCCTACGGGCCTACCAATATTTCTACCGTTTACGCAAATTGGGCGATTTCCCCATCATCAAAGAAGTATTGCCCGATAACAAAGAAGCACTTGTCGAAGCTTCCAAGCGACAGCCACGCAATGAAGTAGCTCGCTTCATTCTGCAAGACCTGGACAAGGCAATCGAATATTTGACCAACAATCCTGACGGAGGCAAAGCGCGCATTACAAAAAATGCCGCACTTGTGCTAAAAGCCCGTGTAGCCTTGTTCGAAGCAACCTGGGAAAAATACCATGCCGGGACTGCACTAGTTCCAAACGGTAAGGGATGGCCAGGAGCTGAAAAAGATTATAATAAAGGATATCAATTCCCCAGTGGAAGCCCCGAAGCGGAAGTGAACTTCTTCCTCGACCAGGCTATCAACGCCTCCCAGACCGTAGCAAATGCCGTGGCACTGACCGCCAACAACGGTAGTATACAGCAATCTGCTGCCGATGCCGCCAACGACTACTATGACATGTTCGCTACCCAGAACCCGAACGGATATCCCGAGGTCCTGATGTACCGTCCCTACAACCGTGACTTGAGCATAGGTACCGACTACAACCATCACATTTACTACGGGTATGCCCGTGGCTATACACACCAGATGGAACATTCCTTTCTCATGAAGAACGGTCTACCCGTCTATGCAGAAGGTAGCGGTTACAAAGGCGACGACTACATCGGTGATACCAAGATAGACCGCGATGACCGTTGGCGCCTCTTCATGAAGGCTCCGGGTGAAGTAAAAACATTCATCAACACTACTAGTCCCGAATACTTCTCCACTACCCCGATGGTCTATTCCGATGACGTGAAGTACTCTACTGCCACAGGATACCTGCTGGGTAAAGGTTACTCCCACGACTTGAAGGACCAGGATCTGAACAAAGACCAGACTGCCGCCATCATGTTCCGGGCAGCAGAAGCCTACATTACTTACATTGAAGCCTACTACGAAAAGAACCATAAACTGGATGACAAAGCCGACAAATACTGGCGTGCCTTGCGTACTCGTGCCGGTATTGAACCCGATTACAACAAGACCATTGCCGCTACCGACATGGGGCAAGAAAAACTATATGATTGGGGAGCCTATTCCACCGGACAATTAATAGACAAAACACTGTTCAATATCCGCCGCGAACGCCGCAATGAATTTATAGGAGAAGGCTACCGTTACAACGATTTGATCCGTTGGCGTGCCATGGACCAGCTGAATGGTTTCCAGATAGAAGGAATCAAGCTGTGGGGTCCCATGATTAAAGACTATGAAACAGCAGGACTGACCGACAAACTAATTTACGGTAAAAGCGATAAAGAAAACACCATCTCATCACCGGAATTAAGCGAATATGTACGCCCCTACCAAGTAGCGTCTACCGGACTGTACTACAATGGATTGAACTTCTGCCAGGCACACTACCTCAGCCCGATAGCCGAAAGTCATTTCCTGATTACAGCTTCAGACGGTGAAACCACCAGCACCTCCCCCATTTACCAGAATCCGGGATGGCCAATCAAAGCTAACGAATCCGCTGACAGATAATCACATGCATCCGGAATAAAAAGGTTGTTTTCTAAACCGGGAGGCGAAAATATCACATTTATCTTTATTTTCGCCTCCCCTTTCATTATCTTTGTCAGCATCACAGTTCTATAATACTTTATCTTTTATCATGAGAATCTTCAAGCATATACACAAACCGGTCTGTTGGACAATTGCTACAATAATTATTTTTTCTATCCTGGCCCCGTCCAGTCTTTATGCACAACGGGAAATCCAAACCATCAACGACAGTTGGAAGTTCCGAAAAGGCGAATGTACCGCTGCCTTAGACAGCACTTTCAAGGATGACGAATGGGAGGATATTCACCTGCCCCATACTTGGAATACCGACGCATATACCGAGAAGGATTATTATCGGGGTACGGGATGGTACCGTAGACAAATAATCCTGCCACAAGACTGGATAGGGAAACAAGTTTTTCTGAAACTGGATGCTGCCAGCAAAGCAACTTGTATCTATATCAATGGAAAGAAAGTCGGTGAACATACTGGAGGTTACACTGCAAGCACACTCAACATTACTCCATTTCTCTCCTTCAACTCACCCAACATGCTGGTTATCCGCGTGGATAATGCCAGAATGGACATTCCGCCTATTTCGGGTGACTTTACCTTCTTCGGTGGTATTTATAGAGATGCATGGCTCATCGCCGTACCCAGCCAACATTTCAATCTGACAAATCATGGTTCCGACGGTATCTTCATCACCACTCCCCGGGTATCCGAGCAACAAGCCACCTTGTCCATCCATGGCGAAATAAAGAATGATGCCCGGGAAAAAGCAGCACTCGAACTGGTACACTCCATCTACCACCCTGATGGAACCCTCCTCCAAACGCAAAAGCAGTTTATACAGCTCAAAGCCGGAGAGACACGAAACTTTGACAGCAATATATCTCCTATCCTCCAACCACTGCTATGGACTCCGGAAACGCCCTACCTCTACAGAGTAGAAACCACCTTGTTCAACTGCAAAACAAAGTCCATCGTAGACCAAAGCAACCACCATACCGGTTTCCGCTGGTTCCATTTCGAATCCAACAAAGGCTTCTACCTTAACGGAAAGCCCTATAAACTGCGCGGTATCTGCCGCCACCAGGACCAGAAACCTATCGGTGTAGCCCTGACGGACGAAATGCACCGCCGTGACATGAAACTAATGAAAGAGATGGGAGCCAACTTCATCCGAATTTCCCATTATCCACAAGACGACGCTATCATAGAGATGTGTGACAAGCTGGGAATGCTGGCATGGGAAGAAATTCCCGTCATAGACATTGTGCCCGACACACCGGGTTACGGAGACAACTGCGAACGCAGCTTACGGGAAATGATACGCCAACATTACAATCATCCGTCCATCATCATTTGGGGATACATGAATGAAATATTACTTGTCACCCAACGAAAATATAAAACCGAAAACGAGCTGAAACCCGTTATAGAACGTACCCTTGCACTGGCCAACAGACTGGAACAAGTTCTGAAAGAAGAAGACTCCACCCGTATCAGTGCCATGGCATTCCACGGCAGCAACAGCTACAATGAAACCGGCTTAAGCGAAATAACAGACATTATAGGCTGGAATCTATATCAAGGATGGTATGGAGGCGATGTCACCGGATTCGAGAAGTTTCTGGCAGAACAACACCGCAATTACCCCACCCATCCGATGATTGTCAGCGAATATGGTGCCGGTTCGGACAAACGGCTGCACTCCCTGAATCCCCGTGCCTTTGACTTCAGCATCGAATACCAACAAAAGTTCCTTGAGCACTATCTGCCCATACTAGAAAATACGCCCTATGTCTGTGGCGGTACCCACTGGAACTTCATAGACTTCTCTTCCGCACTCAGAGATGAATCCATGCCGCGCATCAACAACAAGGGACTAGCATACTCTGACCGGACTCCCAAAGATGTTTTCTACTACTATAAAGCAGCCTGGCGCAAAGATATTCCGGTGCTGCACATCGCCAGCCGTGACTGGATATACCGTACCGGAATACAACAAGGTGACTCCTCCGTGCTGCTGCCGGTCAAGATATATACCAATCTTCCCGAAGTGGAACTTTCCATCGACGGGAAATCACTGGGTAGACAACAGGTAGACAACTATACTGCCATTTTTAAAGCACCGTTCAGCAGCAAAGAACCACTGTTACTGGTTCAAGGGAACTACCAGGGAACCACTGTTCAAGATGGAATAAAGGTACATTTTACTCCCATCCCGACAAACCTGAACTCTACAGGACTGAAAGACCTGGAACTGGCCGTCAATGTAGGAAGCCAGTGTTTCTATACATCCGATGAAAGTCTATTAACCTGGCTTCCAGACCAGCCCTACACAAAAGGCAGCTGGGGATACATCGGAGGCAAAGAGTTGAGCACACAGACCGAAATCCGGAGAACGGCAGACGGCCCTCTTTTCCAGACCTTGAGAAACGGAATAGAAGGATACCGTTTCGATGTTCCCCGAGGAGTATACGAAGTGGAGCTCCTCTTTACGGATATTTTTCTCCAGAACGAAGGAATAGCCTACCAATTGGGAAGAGAGGGAGAACAAAAAAGCCGTGAGAACACCTTTGGCATTTCCGTAAACGGAAAGATGCTGGAAGAAAAACTTTCTCCCTGCAAAGAAAGCGGATACTGCCAGGCCATGAGAAAGAAATACATAATCACCAACGATACAGACCACATAGACATACGCTTCCATCCGGCAAGCGGAACATGCTTCTTGAACGGTATCAAACTACGAAATATTCACTAACTCTAAAATAAAAAGACATGAAACTGAAAGCAGCAGCCCAATGGATGCTTGCCATCTTGCTTATGGCACCCTGCATGCAAGCGCAATCCGTATGGAACACAACACACCTTGCCAATGTGAAACGCTCCATCCGGGAACCGTTCTACGCCACAGCCTACGAGACACTGAAGAAGGAAGCGGACAGACTATCGGATGCACAGCCTCTTTCCGTCATGATGAAGGAAAAGACACCCGCCAGCGGTGACAAGCACGACTATATGAGCCAGGCCCGCTACTTTTGGCCCGACCCTGCAAAACCTGACGGCCTACCCTACATCAACCGCGACGGCATATCGAATCCCGAACTGAACAAACTGGACCGCAACCGTCTGGGAACAACCGCCAACCGCATCACCACCCTGGCATTGGCCTGGTACTTCAGCGAAGAAGAAAAATATGCCCGGAAAGCTACTGAGCTTATCCGTGTATGGTTTCTGGACAAAGCCACCCGGATGAATCCTAATCTGGAATACGCGCAGATGATACCGGGGCACAATAACGACAAGGGGCGCTGCTACGGACTGATAGACACCTACTCCTTCATAGAGATGCTGGATGCCGTAGCACTACTGGAACAATCAAAAGCATTTACTGCCAAGGACAGCAAACAACTGAAGAAATGGTTTGCCGAACTGACCGACTGGATGCTCACCAGTCCGCAAGGCAAAGAAGAAGCAGCCGGAGCCAACAACCACAGTGTGGCCTACGACGCCCAAATCATAGCTTTCGCCCTCTATACCGGCAACAAGAAGCTGGCACAAGAAGTGGTCGATACTTTCGCCGAAAAACGTATCTTCCCACAGATAGCCCCCGACGGACGGCAACCGTACGAACTACAGCGTACCCTTGCCTTCCACTATTCACAGTACAACCTGACTCATTTCATCGACATCATGCTGATGGCAAGGACACTCGGAACCCATATAGACAATGCCACTTCCGCCGACGGACGAAACTTCTACAAAGCTATGGATTTCCTGGCATCCTACGTCGGGAAAAGCCTCAGCGAATGGCCCTACCAACAAATAAGCGGCTGGGAAGGCTCCGTGCAGAATTTCTGCAAAGACCTTTACCGAACGGCTGTCTACCTGAATCCTGCACGCAAGGATTATCTGCGACTCTATCGTGCCCACCGCATCCTGAATCCTCATGACAACTTCAACCTGCTGTATATGCAGGCCACCGAAACAGACCATGCCTATGCCTTTGCTGCCGGACAGCTGGAACTTGCCATGAAATGCGCCGACAAGGCGAAGAAGGAAGAGAAGAATGCCGCCCGGCGCCGCGTCATCCCCCGTAGCATCAACAAGGACGGTTCGCTGGCCATGGTACATCCCCACGACTGGTGTTCGGGCTTCTTTGCCGGCTCACTGTGGCAGGTATATGCCTATACGCATGATGATTACTGGCGTCAGACTGCCATCTCCTGGACGTGGCCCATTGAAGAGGCCAAGTGGCACCGGGGCACGCACGACCTCGGCTTTATGATGTACGACAGCTTCGGAAAAGCCTACGAGCTGACCGGTGAACGTTCTTACCTGGACGTAGTGCTGCAAAGTGCCAAGACTCTGATGACCCGCTACAGCCCGAAGGTGAAAAGCATCCGTTCCTGGGACCACAACCGTGAGGTATGGAGCTATCCCGTCATCATAGACAACATGATGAACCTGGAGATGCTGTTCCGTGCCACCCAACTTACCGGAGACTCCATTTATTGGAATATAGCCGTGAACCATGCCAATACCACCCTGAAAAATCATTTCCGCACGGACTACTCTTCCTACCATGTGGTAGACTATCATCCGGAAAACGGTGAAGTCCGCATGAAGTGTACCCACCAGGGTTACTCTGACGATTCTTTCTGGAGCCGCGGACAAGCTTGGGGACTGTACGGTTTCGCCATGTGCTACCGCTTCACCAAAGACCCGGCCTATCTGAAGCAAAGTGAAGGCATTGCCGATTTCTTCCTCAACCTGCCCAACATGCCCGAAGACTTCGTCCCCTACTGGGACATGAAAGCTCCCGGAGTAGACGGTCTGCAAAGTCACGTCGCAGTTGACAGTGTGCCCCGTGACGCATCGGCTGCCGCCCTTATCGCTTCCGGCCTTTATGAGCTCTGCACATATATCACTCCGGAGAAAGGGAAACGCTACAAATCCATTGCCGACAAGATTGTCGGCAACCTCGGCAGGCATTACCAAGCAGAACCGGGCACACACTACGGTTTCCTGCTGCTGCACTCCACCGGGCATCATCCCGGAGGGAGCGAAATCGACGTGCCGCTGAACTATGCCGATTATTTCTATCTGGAAGCATTGGCACGCAAGGAAGCATTGGATAACCAGTAGTAGACAAACAAGACGTGAATGGCTTCAAATTTAAAGGAATTGAAGGGAGTTAGATATACATCAACAGAAGTATTGGACGTTAACTCCTAAGCCGACTTGTCGGCTGATAACTCCCTTAAATGAAATAACCATGATAAATACATCTTTTTTGTACGATTGCAAGTGCAGCACAACGGATTATTCCGTATTTTTGCAACGCTAATCAAATAAAACACAACGTAATTTTTAAATGAACGAATCATGAAAAACTTATTTGACATTAAAGACAAAGTAGTGGTCATAACCGGCGGAACAGGAGTATTGGGGAAAGCCATCGCCTTTCATCTGGCAGAAGAAGGTGCAAAGGTCGTCATTTTGGGACGCAAGGCAGAAATAGGGGACGCCATTGCCGGAGAAATCAAGGCAAACGGTGGAGAAGCCATGTTCCTGACAACCGACGTGATGAACCGTGAACTGCTGGAACAGAACTTGGCTGACATCCTGAAAGCCTATGGCCGCATAGATGCCCTGCTGAATGCAGCCGGCGGAAATATGCCGGGTGCCACCATCGCGCCCACGGGCACTTTCTTCGATTTGAAGATAGAAGAGTTCCAACGGGTGCTTGAATTAAACCTGACGGGTACCGTACTGCCTACACAAGTCTTCCTCAAACCGATGGTGGAACAGAAGACAGGCGCTATTGTCAACTTCTCCAGCATGGCTGCTTTCCGCCCCATGACGCGTGTAGCCGGATATGCTGCCGCAAAAGCCGGTATCTCCAATTTCACAGCCTTCATGGCTACGGAAGTTGCCAAGAAGTTTGGTGAAGGTATTCGTGTAAATGCCATCGCACCCGGATTTTTCCTCACAGAGCAGAACCGTGCCCTGCTGACGAACCCGGATGGAAGCTACACGGAACGTGGGCAAGATGTGATTCGCCAAACTCCCTTCGGACGTATGGGCCGTGCAGAAGAGCTTTGCGGAACCATCCAATACCTCATCAGCGATGCTTCCAGCTTTGTCACCGGTACGGTGGCTGTAGTGGACGGAGGGTTCAACGCATTCGCCATGTAAATAGTAAATTGCAAATCATCAAACAATAAATAACATGATTCTTTGTGAACAAACCTGGCGCTGGTACGGTCCCAACGACCCGGTAAGCCTTTGGGACATCAAACAAGCCGGGGCTACCGGCATTGTAAACGCCTTGCATCATATTCCAAACGGGGAAATATGGACAGTAGAGGAAATCAAGAAACGGAAAGAAATGATTGAAGCCGTCGGTCTGCGCTGGTCTGTAGTAGAAAGTGTACCCGTACACGAACATATCAAGACCCAAACCGGAGACTTCCAGAAGTATATCGACAACTATAAAGAGAGCTTGCGTAACCTGGGCAAATGCGGCATTCACATTGTCACCTACAACTTTATGCCCGTACTGGACTGGACACGTACCGACCTCTCCTACGAACTACCCGACGGCAGTCGTGCCCTCCGCTTTGAACGTGCCGCTTTCATCGCCTTCGACCTCTTCCTGCTACGTCGTCCCGGTGCAGAAGGCGAATACACCGATGAAGAAAAGGCCAAAGCCCGTGCCCGCTTCGAACAGATGACAGAGGCAGACAAACAACTGCTTGTACGCAACATGATTGCCGGACTTCCCGGCTCAGAAGAAAGCTTCACCCTGGAACAGTTCCAACAGGAACTGGACCGCTACAAGGGCATCACTCCGGAACGCCTGCGTGCCAACCTGATCTATTTCCTACAAGAAATCACTCCGGTAGCCGACGAAGCAGGTGTCATGCTCGTTATCCATCCGGACGACCCACCTTGCTCCATCCTTGGCCTGCCACGTATCATGAGTTGCGCTGCCGACTTTCAGACACTGATTGACGCTGTCCCCAACAAGAGCAATGGCCTTTGCCTCTGCACCGGTTCGCTCGGTGTAAGCAGCGCCAACGATTGTGCAGCCATCATGCAGCAATTTGCCGACCGCATCAACTTTGTCCATCTGCGCAGTACACAACGCGACGCCGAAGGCAATTTCTACGAAGCCAACCACCTGGAAGGAGACGTGGACATGTATCACGTGATGAAAGCCTTCCTTGAACTGCAACAACGCCGTGGTGTCTCTATCCCGATGCGACCCGACCACGGACACCAGATGGTAGACGACTTGAAGAAGAAAACCAATCCCGGCTATTCCTGTATCGGCCGTCTGCGCGGACTGGCAGAGCTTCGTGGACTGGAAATGGGTATAGCCAAATCGCTGTACGAATAAGGCACAAGATATAGCAAGCATAAGGAAAGAACAGGAAGCCCTCCGTCCGAAACTTCAAAGTTTCGGACGGAGGGCTTCCCTTTATAAGTTTTCTGCCATCAGCCGCCTCTTCTTAAGGCACTGTCTGCCGACATTTATTTACCTTCTTTTGCAGCAAGCACTTTCCATACAACGGCACTCAGCGCAGCACCCACAAACGGAGCTACAATGAACAGCCACAACTGAGAGAGAGCCTCGCCACCCTGGAACAGTGCCGGACCGATGCTACGGGCAGGATTGACAGAAGTTCCCGTAACAGGAATACAAACAATGTGCACTAATACCAACGTAAGACCAATGGCCAATCCTGCAAGATTACCCGCCCCCTTCTCGGAATCAGTAGAACCTAACACAACCAGCACAAAGATAAACGTGAACACAGCCTCTGCAATGAATGCCTGCAACATCATTCCGTCAGCAAACCCATTGGAACCGGTAGCCGTAGGACCACCATGAGCGCCCGTAGACACCAATGCATAAAGAATGGCAGAACCGATAACCGCCCCGATAACCTGAAACACCATATACATGGCTGCATCTTTCCCGCTCATCCTGCCGGACAACAGAACGCCCAGGGTAATGGCAGGATTAATATGACAGCCCGAGATTCCTCCGATAGTGTATGCCATCGCCACAACGGACAAGCCGAAAGCAAAAGCCACTCCCAGCGTTCCGACACCTGCACTAACCGCCCCCGCCGCACTTCCGGCAAAGACAGCACTACCACATCCCATCAGGACAAGAACCATTGTCCCGATCATTTCTGCTAAATACTTCTTCATGATAGTTTTTATTAAACATTGATTTCTGCAAAAATAAATATAAAAGATGAAGATCTGCCCAAACACGGCGGTAAAAACTCACCCATTACTACAAAACATCACTGCCTTGACTCTAACATCCAGCATATCTGCATCTTCCTTAGCCAACCCGAAGAAACTCAGAAATATAAGAAAACATATTGGCTTGTAAAGAGTACAAAGAAAGGGTGCAACCTCACGGCCACACCCTCCATCTACACTATCTTTGATAATAACCTAAAAGGAAACTTTATTTTCCTACATCATTTCAATTCAAAAGGAACCGTTCCCTTCACATCGGCTGCCGAAGCTGCTATGACAGCCTCGAACTTGCCCGGCTCGGCCACCCAAGCGTGCTGGGTGTCATCGAAGAAGCTAAGAGCCTCCTTATCAATGGTAAATGTGACTTCCTTTGTTTCGCCCGGAGCCAGTTTCACCTTTTGGAAACCTTTCAGTTCCTTGACGGGACGAGGCAGAGAGGACTTCTTGTCACTGATGTACAGTTGGACAACTTCCTGCCCTTCGCGCGCTCCGGTATTCTTTACAGAAACCTTCACGGTCAGCGTACCGTCAGCCTGCATGGTCTTGCTGTCGGCCGTCGGCTTGCCATATTCGAAAGTGGTATAGCTCAAACCGTGGCCGAAGGGGAACAACGGTTTCACCTTCTTCTGCTTATCGGCCCAACGGTAGCCCACGAAGATGCTTTCATTATACTTGATGTCGATGATATCCTTGCTCCGCTTGCCGGTATATTCGCCCAGGCTGTGAGCCGGACAGTCCTCCAGCTTCACGGGGAAGGTGAAGGGAAGCTTGCCGCTGGGATTGACATCGCCCATGAGGATGGCGGCAAGGGAGCTGCCGGCTTCGGAACCCAGATACCAGTCCTGCACGATGGCAGGCACCTCGTTCACCCACGGCATGGCAATGGCGTTGCCGGAGATGTTGACGACAATCAGATTCTTGTTCGCCCCGGCCAGTGCGGAGATAACGGCATCCTGACCGTAGGACAAGCCCAGACCCTTACGGTCGGAGTCCTCGCAGTCCTGGCCGTTGCTCTTGTTCAGGCCGCCGATGAAGATGACATAATCGGCATCCCGGGCCTCTTTCACGGCTTCAGCTATCAGCTCTTCGGGAGTACGGTCATCCTTCAGATTCTGTCCGGTCACCACCCCGTTGTATTCACCGCTTGCATCGCCCACGTAGCCACGGGCATAGACCACCTCGGCCTTGCCGGCCACACGCTGCTTGATGCCGTCCAACGGAGAGAGTTCGCGCTGCACCTTCAGGGAAGAACTACCACCGCCTACGGTCATCATCTTGATGGCATTCTCGCCCACTACAAGAATCTTTTTAGCCCGGTTCAAGTCTATCGGGAGCACATTGCCCTTGTTCTGCAACAGTACGATGCCCTCCTCACCGATGCGGCGGGCAGCCTCGTAATGTTCCGGAGAGAGCATGCTTCCCCACGGACGGTCGGGGTTCATCACCGTACGGAAGATAAGGCGCAGAATGCGGCGTACCTTGTCGTCCAGTTCCGTGGTACCTACCTTACCTTCGCGGATGAGGTTCAGATAGGGATTTGCCAGATAATAGTTATCGTATGCGTTGCTGGCACCGTTCGAGAGCCCGTTGGTCCAACTGCCGAATTCCATATCCAGCCCGTTGGTGATGGCTTGCCGGGTATCGTGCGTGCCGCCCCAGTCGGAAATGACTACGCCGTCGAATCCCCATTCGCCCTTCAATATATCGTTCAATGTGTATTGGTTGTGACAAAGATGTTGGCCTTTGTATAGGTTGTAGGCACCCATGATGCTCCACGCTCCGCCTTCCTGCACGGCCATCTTGAAAGCAGGCAGATAGATTTCATAAAGAGCACGGTCGTCCACGATGACGTTGGTGGTGTGGCGGTTCACTTCGTGGTTGTTCAAGGCGAAGTGTTTCACGCAGGCAGCCACGCCGTTCTGCTGCACGCCCCGGATATAGGGCGACACCATCTTTCCGGCCAGATAAGGGTCCTCACCCATATACTCGAAGTTGCGTCCGTTGAGCGGTGTGCGGTAGATATTGACACCAGGGCCCAGCAGGACGGACTTGTTGCGGTAGCGTGCCTCTTCACCGATGCTCTGTCCGTAAAGGAGAGACATTTCGGGGTTCCAGGTTGCCGCCAGACAGGTCAGGGCAGGGAAAGCCACGCAGGAGTCGTTGGTGCATCCGGCTTGTTCCCACTCGTCCCACAACACATCGGGACGTATGCCGTGGGGGCCGTCGTCCGTCCATACATCGGGAATGCCCAGACGGGGCACACCCGCACTGCTGAACTTGCTTTGCGCATGAGTCAACTTCACTTTCTCTTCCAGGGTCAGACGGCTCAAGGCGTCTTCCACTCTTTCTTCAATAGGTTTGCTTGCGTCCAGATAGACGGGCTTCTGCTGGGCCGAAAGAGGCAGCGCGACAGCAGCCAGAACCAAACCGAATAATACTTTTTTCATTGTTGTATAATTAAGTTGTTATATAAGTAAGCAATCATAATCAGTCCGTACCATTGATAATCTCCAACATACAAGGGAATATGACTTAGCCCTACCTACATAGGAACTGAAGTCCTTACACCCGTATAGTGAGTACCCATAACATCCGGATGTTGTTGTCCAAAACATCCCCATGTTTTACCCCAAAACACCCGGATGTTTTATCCCAATACATCCCCATGTTTTGTCCTAAAACATCCAGATGTTTTGGGTGCTCAGTCCTATGGTGTGTACAGCTCAGTCCCTACCTCTTTCATGCTAAGTCCCGGCATCTCATCCTCTGGGACTTGATACGTACTGTTTGCAGCGAGGCAGCACCCGCTACTTCATTCCCAATGACCGGATATAACCCTCCTGAACCACACAATTCTTCAGTTTGCATGCCTCGATAAAGTCCATCATCGCCTTGCGGGACATGGCCTGCGCGGGACGTGCCTCACGGATTTCCTTGTACGTGGCACGCGGTGCTTCGGAGAAATACACGATGTTTGCCCAGTTCTCCGGTGGAGTGATGCCGACGAAAGAAGAACCGTCCATCTTCTTGTAGGGCCAGAAGGTATAGCCGATGTTGTTCTCGCGCATCGTCTGGCAGAAAGCGGCCTGCCATTCGTCCGTATTGTGGCCTATCTCACCCATGTACATGGGCAGGTTCACACTGTCGCGGAAGTTGATAATCGTCTGGATGGCAGCTTGGGTAGGTTCGCCTCCGTAACGGTGGCAAGTGTACATTATCTTGTCGTCGAACTTGGAGTCCTTGAAAGGCTTGAAATTACCGTTCCATTGCGCACCGCCCAGCAGAATGATGTGGTTGCTGTCCACCTCGCGGATGGCGGCTACACCTTTCTTATATACATCTTCCAGCTTGCCGTTGAGTTCCTCCATGTTCTCGAAGTAAGGGGCAATGGGCTCGTTGAAGAGTTCGTAACCGAGGATGACCGGTTCGTTCTTGTAGCGGTCGGCTATCCGGCGCCAGATGTCACAGTAGAGTTGCTGGCTGACTTCGCTGTCGAACAGCCAGGGATAGCCGTAGCTGTCGTCGATGTTGTCGCCCGTCTGTCCGCCGGGAGCGTCGTGCATGTCGAGGATGAGGTACAAGTCCGATTCGCGGCACCACTCTACCAGGCTGTCCACGCGGGCAAATCCGTCCTGGGCGGCAGTCAGCCCCATATAGTCCTCGTCCGTAAACAGTTTGTAATGGAAAGGCAGGCGGATGGTGTTGGCACCCTGCTCCTTGATGAAGCGGATGTCCTCGCGCGTTACATAATTGTCCTTGAATGCTTTCCAGAAGTCGGCCGTAAAGTCCGGTCCCACCAACTGGCAGAACATCTCATTGATGAAACGGCCGGAATTGGTCTTGTTGAACTTGAACATGTATCCTTCCGGATTCAGCCAGTTGCCCAGGTTGGTACCCATGATGAAGAGTTTGGTACCGTCGGGCTTTATCAAGTCCTGACCCTGAATGGTTACGAATGCATCCGAAGTTACTTCTTTTGTCGCTTGTTTCTCACCGCATCCCGCAAGGCCCAAAGAGAGCAGGGCGATGGTAATGCTTGTCGCTAATAAATGTTTCATGGCAATAATTTTGGTTATAGTATTAGTTGCGATATTCGCTTTTGCTTCCCCAAAGTTAGGAAAGATAAGAACACCTCGTACCGGCGAATCGGGAATAGGTGGAAGGAGTGAAGAAGCATGAACAAACAAACAACTAATAATCAGAAATATAAGCAAAAGAAGAGAAAGGCAGAAAGTGGATTCAAAAAGCCGGTTTGACGTATTGTCAGCGTATCTGCATCAGCCGTATTTCAAAGTCCTCGCGCGAAATGCGGGCCTTGTTCTTCACTTTGGCACGGTAATTATAGATGGTGTTTACGGAATAACGGAGGAATTCTGCAATCTGCGAACTGTCGTCGATGCCCAGACGAATCAAGGCGAAAATGCGGAGTTCCGTATTCAGCAACTCGCCTTTACGGAGCACGATGCGTTCTTCGGGCTGTAGCAAGTCATTGAATTTATCGACAAAATCGGGGAAAAGGTGCAAGAAGGCAGTATCAAAGTTATCATAGAGTTCCTTCAGTCCGGTGTCCAGCACCTCGCGGGAACGCACCATCTTCAGCAGCTCTTCCATCTGCCCGGCAGAGATTTTCTTGTTGACCATCCGCCGGTAGGTATCCAGCCGGTTGATATAAACGGAGCAGAGATTCATGAAACGGCCCACATACTCCTCCTTGATGTTGTTTGAGAGTTGCAGTTGCTCGTTGGCATGCTCCAGCTTGTTCCGTGCGGCAGAGAGCCGCTGCATCTGCCGGTAGATGAAGCCCACTGCCACCACCAGCAGCACAATCAAAGCGCTGATGAGCCAGAGGTACAGCCGGAGCCGGCCGTTCTGCTTCTCGCGCATGGCCTGATAAGTGAGGTCTATCAGTGAAAGGATGCCGGCAGTCTGGAGGCTGCGGCTACGGGCGTTGTATCGGTTGGTCTCGTCCCAGGAGAAACGGATGTAACGGTAGGCATGCTCCATATCCCCTTCCTCATAAAGAAGTTCCGCCAGGTTCCAGAGTGAGGCATGGTCTGTGATGCTCAGGCGAATATCGGTCAGTGCAGACAAAGCCAGATAGCGCTTCTCCTCCTCCCGGTTCCCGAGCCGGCGGTAGAGCAATGAGCGCTGATAGGTCACCAGCGCATATTCGGGAGTATTGGGCTTGGCATGTGCCAGACGCGTATCATTGATGCTCAAGGCTTCGTCCGGATGGCCTGCAGCGGCCTCCCGCGTCTCTCTTCGTTCCAGATAGAGGGGGGATGAAGGCAGAAGTACCTGCATCAAAGAATCGTCATAATGGGTAGCCAAAGCCTGATAATGCTTCTTGAAAGAATCGTCCAGCGTATAGAAACTCAGTTCTGTGTAAAGTTTATGACAGGCATTGTAATAGTCCGGCAGCAGATGGGAGGGAAGGGAGGCTTTGTCCGTCTGCCTCAAGAGTTCGGCAGCCTCCTCGTACATGCCTGCCGAAGCCATCAGGTGGGCAAGCTCCAGCCTTGTTTCGAGTGCTGCATTCCGTTGGCCATAGCGTTCTGCCCAATCCAGATTGACACGAAGATAATGGATGGCAGAGTCGCAGATATATGCCTTGTACTCCTTATAAATTTCTCCATTCCATCGAAAAAAAGAGAGATTGGCGGTGTCGGCATCCAGCAATTGGCGCTTCAGCCGGGCAATGCGCCCTTCACGCACGGCGACATAGTGCCGATGCGCCTCGATAGCCTCATCCAAAGAAGCCGTCAGTGCAGTGAAAGACGACGTGCCGGCAGCCAAAGCCACACTTTGCCATACCACGACGGCAAGAAAACAAAAAATGAACAATCTCCTTTCCATGACCATAAAGTTCATGCAAATATAGCAAGAAATCCTGCAAAGCAGTAGCATCGGAAAGAATAGTTTCCTATATTTGCGTTCAAAACCCCCAAACAAATTATCTATCATGAAAAGCTTAATACTCCAACGGATTGCCGCGGTAGACGTATTCCGCGCACTCACCATGTTCCTCATGCTCTTTGTCAACGACATTCCCGGACTGAAAAACGTGCCCCACTGGCTGATGCATGCCAGGATGGACGAAGACATGATGGGATTCTCCGACACCATCTTCCCCGCTTTCCTTTTCTGTATGGGCATGTCCGTATCCTTTGCCATACAAAACCGGTACAAAAAGGGAGACAACACCCTGCAAGTCGTGGCCCATATCTTCTGGCGGACAGTGGCACTGATTGCCATGGGACTGTTTTCACTGAACAGCGGAGGCATCGAAGGCGGCCTCTCACATCAATGGTTTTCCATCTTGATGGTCATCGGCTTCTTCCTCACCTGGGGGGTATATCCCAAAGCGGAAGGAACGAAAAAGACCCTTTTCACCGCAATGAAAACAGCAGGCGTGCTGCTGCTTGCCTTCCTCGTCATCTACAAGGACATGAACGGGAAACCGTTCCAGATAAGCTGGTGGGGCATCCTCGGACTTATCGGCTGGACGTATGCGGTATGTGCAGGCATCTATCTATTCACTCGGGAGAACCTGCGGAAGAATGCCATTGCCTGGTTCGTGGTCGTATTGCTTGCCGTAATCAGCCATTCAGACCTGATACCGGGAGAGTACGGCAGCCGGATTATCCTGCTTCCCTTTATCCCGAGTGACTGGACACTGCATGCCTTCGGTATGTCCGGCGTACTGACCTCCCTGCTCATGCAGCGCTATGCCGACCGGGAACGGCCGGGACGGTTCATCGGCATGCTCTGTGCCCTCGGCATAGGAATGCTTGTCCTTGCCCTCGTCTCACACCCGTTCTGGATTATATCCAAAATACAAGCCACACCGACATGGCTGTTCTACTGCCTCGCCATGTTCTTCCCCTTGTTCGGCTTCTTCTACTGGCTGACGGACGTGAAAGGCAAGACCAACTGGTTCGATATTATCAAACCCGCAGGCACGGCAACGCTGACCTGCTATATTATCCCTTACATCTGGTATGCTGTCCAGCAACTGCTGCATCTGCACTATCCCGAAGCATTGGGAAGCGGTGTACCGGGGCTGCTCAAGTCCCTCGTCTTCTCGCTTGTCATTGTGGGGCTGACCGGCCTGCTGGTGAAAGGCAAGATTAAACTGAAAGTATAATGTTGAAAGTCCAAACACCCAACGGTGAAGACAAGGTGCTGCTGCATTCGTGCTGCGCACCTTGCTCCTCTGCCATCATCGAGTGCATGCTGGAAAACGGCATACGCCCCACCGTATTCTACTGCAATCCCAACATCTATCCGCAGGCGGAATATGAGATAAGGAAAGAGGAGGCTATCCGCTTCGTAACCTCCAAAAACCTCGATTTCATCGACGCGGACTACGACTATGCACACTGGCTGCACACTATAAAAGGACTGGAAAACGAGCCGGAACGTGGCAGCCGATGCCTAAAGTGCTTCACACTGCGCCTGACAGAGACAGCCCGCTACGCCTCCGAGCATGGTTTCTCCGTATTCACCACTACCCTCGCCTCTTCGCGCTGGAAAAGCCTGGAGCAAATCAATGAAGCCGGACGCCGTGCCGCCGCGCTCTACCCGGGCACCCTCTTCTGGGAACAGAACTGGCGGAAAGGCGGACTTCAGGACCGGCGCAACCAACTGCTGAAAGAGTACGATTTCTATAACCAGCAGTATTGCGGATGCCAATTCAGCATGCAACGGCTGGATACAAAGCAAGAATCAATCACCGATAAATGAGCGTCGAAAGATAGTCCTCGGCAAACATCTCGTTCGCCACCTCTAACAGCACTTCCGAAGTGAGCTGTTCAATGCGATGGAACACGGCTTCGGAAGTTTCGCATTTATCATAATGCAGGAAAGTCTTACCCATACCCAGCGCATTGTTCTCATTGTTGTCCGAAGCTACACCGATTTGCCCGATAAGCTGCTTCTTGGCGGCCGCAAGCTGCGAGGAAGTCATCCGGGCATCACGCAGGCGTTTCAATTCCTTATATACCAGACGGGTGCAGTAGTCCAAATCTGCAGGGTCGCAACCAAAGTAGATGCAGAAGGTGCCCGTATCGGTATAGGAGGTCAGGTTGGATTCCACGTTATAGACCAGTCCGCGACGCTCGCGGAGAGAAACGTTCAGGCGGCTGTTCATGCCCGGGCCACCCAGGATATTGTTCAGCAGGTAAAGTGCGGTGCGCTTGTCATCGTACGCATTATATCCCCGGCTGCCAATCATGACGTGTGCCTGATGGGTATCCTTATGCACTACAAGATGCTCGGGCACATAGAGGGGCGGCGGAGTACGGCGGTTGTCCACTGCCACGGCAGGTAAATCCGCGAGGAGCTTTTCCGCCCAGCGCACCACCTGCCTGAAGTCCAGATTGCCCAGAACAAAAAAGACCATATTGCCGGGATGGTAGAAACGGGAAGTGAATGCGGCAGCATCCTCACTGCGGAATAGCTTCAGCTGCTCGGGATTGCCCAGAATGTTGCGTCCCAGGGGATGCCCTCTGAATATCAAGTCCTCGAAATCATCGAAGATGAGCTCGGAAGGATTGTCTTCGTAGGATTGTATCTCGTCGATAATCACCTCTGTCTCCTTCTCTATCTCGCGTTGCGGAAAAGTGGAGTGGAATACAATATCCGTCAGAAGTTCGAAGGCACGGCCGAAATGCTCGGTCAGGAAAGCAGAGTAAATCATCGTCTCTTCCTTGTTGGTGTAGGCGTTGAGGTCACCGCCCACATTCTCCATGCGGTTCAGGATGTGCCATGCCTTGCGCTTGGCGGTACCTTTGAATATGAGGTGCTCCACAAAATGCGCCATACCCTGCTCGTTTTCAAGCTCGTCGCGCGTACCCGCATCTACGGCAAAACCACAATAAGCCACTTTGGAGGCCGAGGGTTCATGAATGATGCGCAAGCCGTTGGGCAGGATATATCGGTTGAAAGCCGACGGTAAATTCTCTTTTAACTTCTTCATTCTGACGTTTCAAACTATTTGAGGCGACAAAAATACAATAAAACTTATTGCCGTTTATAGAAAATTGCAGATATTTGCAATGTACAAATGTGCTAATGTGCCAATGTGCCAATGTGCCAATGACCATGCGGCATCACAGCTAACCATGCGGCATCACAGCGCAGCCAATTAGCACATTAGCACATTAATCACATTAACACATTATAGGTATATGATTGCATCCATTCAAGAGCTTTTGCAGAAAGAGGCACAGGCCGTACTGAACATTCCAGTGACGGACGCTTATGAAAGAGCTGTAGAACTCATCGTAGAACAAGTGCACCGCAAAAAAGGGAAACTGGTAACTTCGGGTATGGGCAAGGCCGGACAAATAGCCATGAACATCGCCACTACCTTCTGCTCCACCGGCATTCCTTCCGTTTTCCTGCACCCCAGCGAAGCACAGCATGGTGACCTCGGCATTCTTCAGGAGAACGACTTGTTGCTACTTATCTCCAATTCGGGCAAAACTCGCGAAATCGTGGAGCTGACACAGCTGGCACATAACCTGAACCCGGGACTGAAGTTCATCGTCATCACCGGAAACCCCGACAGCCCCCTGGCACACGAATCCAATGTATGCCTCAGCACCGGGAAACCGCAAGAAGTATGTGTACTGGGCATGACGCCTACGACTTCGACCACCGCCATGACTGTCATCGGCGACATCTTGGTGGTACAGACCATGAAAGAAACAGGATTCACTATTGAAGACTACTCCAAACGCCATCACGGCGGTTACCTCGGAGAAAAATCAAGATCGTTATGCGTAAAGTAATAGGTATAGGAGAAACCATACTGGACATCATATTCCGTGGCGGACAGCCCACAGCGGCCGTTCCGGGCGGTTCGGTATTCAACGGCATCGTTTCACTGGGACGTATCGGCGTTCCCATCTGCTTTATCAGTGAAACGGGCAACGACCACGTGGGCAATATCATCCTCAACTTCATGCGCGAGAACAATATTCCCACAGACCATGTCAACGTGTTCCCCGACGGGAAGTCCCCCGTATCACTCGCTTTCCTGAACAACCGGAGCGATGCGGAATACATCTTCTACAAAGATTATCCCAAACAACGCCTGGACGTGGAATATCCGCAGATTCAGGAAGACGACATCGTAATCATAGGGTCGTACTATGCCCTGAATCCGGTACTGCGCGACAAAGTGGTGGAGCTACTGGAACGCGCACACGACATGCATGCCATCATCTACTACGATCCCAATTTCCGTTCGTCCCATAAAGAGGAGGCCATCAAGCTGGCTCCCACCATCATCGAGAATCTGGAATACGCCAACATTGTACGCGGCTCGCAAGAGGATTTCTTCTATATGTGGGGCCTGCAGGAGGCCGACAAGATATACAAAGACAAAGTAAAGTTCTACTGCCGCAACTTCCTCTGCACAGCCGGCGCGGAGCAGGTTTCATTGCGCACCGGCACAATTTCCAAGGAATACTCCATTCCTCCGTTGGAAGCGGTCAGCACCATCGGTGCGGGCGACAACTTCAATGCAGGCATCATCTTCGGGCTGCTGAAGTACAATGTACGCTACGAGGACCTCGATACCATGGACGAGGCCACTTGGGACAAAATCATCCAATGCGGCATTGAGTTTGCCGCCGAGGTATGCAAGAGTTTCAATAACTCCGTTTCAAAGGAATTTGCAGAAGCACGGAAATACCAACCATAGGCACCCTTACAAAAGGGTGTTCACCACAGATTACATGGCCTGAAAATCCATGCAATCTGTGGTAGGACAGCTTCCGGATTAACAAAATTCTCCTGTTTTTCCTTTCATTTCTGCTTTTTTTTTGCTTTATTTGTCTATCCTTTATACCTTAAGCATTCGCGCTATGAATACAAAAGGAAGCAGACAGCACTCTCCAACCCCTCCTAAGCAGAAATGGCAAAACATCTGCCTTGCCTTGTGCATTCTTTTAGGAATACTCGCCTCTTGCGAAACAGAAGAATCCTTCTATCAACCCCGATTCCCGGCAAACGATGTCCCGTTGACCCGGCAAGCGTTATTCAAGCCGGAAAACTTCTTTGCCTACACCGACTCTACCCTAAAAGCCGTGATTTCCGCACTACGCAGAGTGGAAGAAGAAAAGCATTTCACCGCTTCTTTCCTGTTGAAATACGGCATTCCTCTCTGGAACTTCACCTATAAATTGACTGGAGAAGAGACCTGTATCTTCGTTCCCCTCTACCGCCTTGACAAGCCACACTGCATCGATGCCATCTGGCTGTTGCACATCAAAGACGGATGGATGAAATTCCTTCCATTGAAGCGTGATGACGAACTCATAAGAGAAAGCGACCAAGTGTTCATATTCGACTTGTTAAGCTATCTGGTATTTGGCGAAGAGAATGCGCAAGGACTCACATTCAAGCCTCATGCCCAGACCCGTTCGGTAATAACCGTCACCCAATGCTGGGATGTATATACCGGACCTAAAGACCAGCTGGAATACAGCTATACCAACTGCGTTAGTCATTCCTATTGGGTAGATGATGCCCTTATAAATAATAGCAACTGGAACAGTGAAGGAGGAGGAAGCGGCGATGTGTGGATTGGAGGAGGAAGTTCAGGAGGTTCCGGCTCTTCATCGGGCACTCCGGCAGGAAATATATTCAAGAAAGAGGCCGACCAAGACTCGCTTTTATGGGTAATCACCGAAAACATGACAGCCCGAATCATGGAAGACTGTTTGGGAGGAGACCTATACAGCCAACTGAAAGAGAAAGTCAAAAACAACAAAATCAATCTGGAATTCGATTTCGGCAAAGGGTATTCCTACAATTGGGAAGAGCATACCTTGCACATCGGATTGGAAGAATTGGAAGCAAACAACCTTCTGCATGAAATGTTCCATGTTTTCCAAACCACACAAGAGCCTATATCATCGTTCAAAAGTTCTATGATGAACAGAGAGATAGAAGCGCACTATGCGCAATACCTGTTCTTACAAAGGAGCGCGGAGTGGACGGACAAAAAACAAGATAAATATGCAAAAAGCCAACGCCTAAGAGCAACAACTTCATTGACTAAATATGTAAATCAGCAAGGTCATGTTACAACTTCATTCTTGGATATCTTTGAAACCTATATATCTAATAATGTCGTTAATGCTTTCCGTCAGGAAGGATACGACAATTATCCATTTAAAGAGTATTCGGATATCACCAATATTTTTCCCAACATAAAATTAACAACTAAAAATTGTGACGAATGAAAAGACTATTGCTTATTACACTGCTTATAGGATACATCTACCCTTGTGTAGCACAGGACAAACCTATCAGAACAGAAGAATCACTTGAAGGAACAGTCATTTATAAAAAGACCACCACTTTCGAGGTAGATGGTTATACGTACCAATGCGACGTAGATGACGGTAGCCAGTTTGTGACTCTTTATAACAAAGAAAACAAACTGACATACGAAAAGATTGTGTATAAAGACACGGGGAAGACATATATTGGCAGCTGGAGTAGCAATGTAATTGAATATGACAGATTCATGAGTCAGCAAGCAGATTTCATAGTAGACCAAGCATTCACCAAAGCCATGGCAGATGAAATTGGGAAAACGGAACTTATGATAACCATGTTGCTCAGTCCAAATACGGGAGAAGTAATGGAAGTGAATTTCAATTTTTTCACCTTTGAGCCATACGCCAAAGTGCCACTACATGTATATAGGGAAATCGAAGTAAAACTGAAAGAACAAATTCATTTTAAACCCATAGAGGAAGGAAAACAACTCAACTACATTATGCTGGCATGGATGCAAAAGCCCCAAGGGAAACTCCCCCCATTACCTCCTCCCGGTTCGCTAATGTAAGCAACATACAAAATTAACAACTAAAAATTGTGACGAATGAAAAGACTATTGCTTATTACACTGCTTATAGGATACATCTACCCTTGTGTAGCACAGGATAAACCTATCAGAACAGAAGAATCGCTTGAAGGAACAGTCATTTATAAAAAAACCACCACTTTCGAGGTAGATGGTTATACGTATCAATGTGACGTAGATGACGGTAGCCAGTTTGTGACTCTTTATAACAAAGAGAACAAGTTGACATACAAAGATATTGTATATAAAGCCACAGGAAAAATATACATCGGTAGCTGGAATGAAAAAAAAGTAATTGAATACAATAGCTCCATGAGTAAACAAGCAGACTTCATTGTGGACGAAGCTTTTACCAAAGCCATGGCAGATGAACTCGGAAAGCGTGAGTTCACAATAACCATGCTACTCAGTCCGGATACGGGGAAAGTAATGGAAGTGAATTTCAATTTCACGACCTTTAGCCCATACGCCAGAGTACCACTGCATGTATATAGGGAAATCGAAGTAAAACTGAAAGAACAAATACACTTTAAACCCGGAGAAGTGGGAAAACAACTCAATTACATCATGCTGTCATGGAGACAAAAGCCCCAAGGGAAACTCCCCCCATTACCACCTCCCGGTTCGCTGATGTAACATTGTAAACCAACCTGCCTATGCACGAAAGAATCTATAGCAGTTTTTTTAAAGTTCAAAAAAGAAATATAAAAGCTTGGCATTGCTGTTACCTTCTGTGGGTAAATTACATATATTTGTGATTAACGACATCAGAGAGGTTACGAATTATGTATAAGAACTTATTGAACTTGCTTGTTTTGGCAGTGCTGCTCCCTTCCTGCAATGGCACTGCCCCTCACATTTCCGTTGTATGCGAAGAAAACAACGTGGGCAACTGCATTGTAAAATGGGAAATGGCCCCTCTCATCAAAGGAAATGTGAAGGTATATGCTTCGACCAATCCCAACCATATCCCCGAAGATGTTCCCGTTGCCGTCGCCAACATCTCCGACCTGAAGATGACTGTCATCACTACCGACCCTACACAACGATACTACTACACACTTGTATTCGCTGACAAATACCGGGTAAAGATTGCCACCCGCAACATCAACATCCCCGGCATACAGAACTTCCGAGACCTGGGAGGCTATTCCTCCTATCCCACCCAAAAGAAAGTGCATTGGGGCATGCTGTACCGCTCTGCCGAAATAGATAAACTGAAACCGTGTTCGCGCAAAGAGCTCAAGAACATAGGCATAAGGACTATCATCGACCTGCGTTCATCTGTCGAAGCGAATAGACAAAGCCCTTTGCAACAGGCATTCAAAGTGATCCATATCCCCATTCCTACCGGCGACATGGAGTATATCCTGAAAGGTGTACAGGAACAGAAAATCAAGAGCGATACTGTCTACCGAATCGTGGAGCAGATGAACCGCGAGCTCATCAGCAACTACACCAAAGAATACCGCCGGATTTTCGATATTCTGCTGGACAAGAACAATTATCCCGTCGTTATCCATTGCTCGTCGGGCAAAGGGCGCACAGGCATCGTATCGGCACTTGTGCTTGCCTCCCTTGGAGTGGACGAAGACATCATCATGGAAGACTACCGCCTCAGCAACGACTACTTCAACATCCCGGCGGCCTCCCGATACGCCTACCAGCTTCCGGCACGCTCGCAAGAGGCCATCACCACCCTCTTCTCGGCACGCGAGGATTTCCTGAATGCCGCCATCGAAGAAATGGAACGAAGGTATGGAGATACCGACACCTACCTGCAAAGAGGCATCGGTCTGACAAAAGAAGAAAGAAAGAGACTGCAAGACATTCTTTTAACGGATAATTGACAATGGATAATGGATAATGAGCAGCCAATAAAAAACGATTTTATCATGTAATTGCATAATTATCAACCATCAATTATCAATTATCCATTGAAAAGCACTATCTTTGCGCCCGAAATATAAAGATAAAGATATACAGAAGATTTAATGAAGACATTTGAAGAGCTCGGTGTGTCGCCGGAGATACGCCGCGCCATCGAAGAAATGGGTTACGAGCAGCCCATGCCGGTACAAGAGGAAGTAATTCCCTACCTTTTAGGAGAAAACAATGATGTAGTAGCACTGGCACAAACAGGAACAGGAAAGACCGCAGCGTTCGGCCTGCCGCTCATACAGAAGATTAACGTCAACAACCGAATTCCCCAATCACTTATTCTCTGCCCCACCCGCGAACTTTGTTTGCAGATAGCAGGCGACTTGAACGATTATTCTAAATATACCGATGGCTTGCGAGTGTTGCCCGTATATGGAGGCTCGTCCATCGAAAGCCAGATACGCGCCCTGAAACGGGGTGTACACATCATCGTAGCCACACCGGGACGACTGCTGGACCTGATGGAACGCAAAACCGTGTCCCTCGCCACCATACAGAACGTGGTTATGGACGAAGCGGACGAAATGCTGAACATGGGATTCACAGACAGCATCAACGCCATTCTCGCCGATGTGCCGCAGGAGCGCAACACCTTGCTGTTCTCCGCTACCATGAGCCCGGAAATCGCACGCATCTCCAAGAAGTACCTGCGCGATGCCAAGGAAATCACCATCGGACGCAAAAATGAAAGCACCAGCAACGTGAAACACGTAGCCTTCTGTGTACATGCCAAAGACAAGTATGCTGCCCTGAAACGTATTGTGGACTACTATCCGCAGATATACGGCATCATCTTCTGCCGTACCCGCAAAGAAACGCAGGAAATAGCTGACAAGTTGATGCAGGAAGGCTATAATGCCGACTCGCTGCACGGCGAACTGAGTCAGGCGCAGCGTGACGCCGTGATGCAGAAGTTCCGCATCCGCAACCTACAACTGCTGGTTGCCACGGACGTTGCCGCACGCGGCCTCGATGTGGACGACCTGACACACGTCATCAACTACGGATTGCCCGATGACACCGAGAGTTATACCCACCGCAGCGGCCGTACGGGACGTGCCGGCAAAACCGGGACTTCCATCGCCATCATCAACCTGCGAGAGAAAGGCAAAATGCGCGAGATTGAGCGCATCATCGGCAAGAAATTCATTGCAGGCGAAATGCCCACCGGCAAACAGATATGCGAAAAGCAACTGCTCAAAGTGATAGACGATCTTGAAAAGGTGAAAGTGAACGAGGAGGAAATCGCTGACTTTATGACCGACATCTACCGCAAGCTGGACTGGCTGAGCAAAGAGGACCTGATTAAACGCATGGTTTCGCATGAATTCAACCGTTTCCTGGATTACTATCGCGGCCGTGACGAGATAGAGACAGCAACCGGTAGTGAGCGTGGTGCAAGAAGTGGCGAGAGGGGCGACCGCAACGACCGTAGAAGCAGCCGCAAAGCAGAACCCGGCTTTACCCGCTTGTTCATCAACCTGGGTAAAATGGACAATTTCTTCCCCAACGAATTAATCAGCCTGCTGAACAACAATACACGTGGACGTGTAGAGCTGGGACGAATTGACCTGATGCAGAAGTTCTCCTTCTTCGAAGTGGAGGAAAAGGAAGCCACCAATGTAGTGAAGGCCCTGAACCGCGCTAGCTGGAACGGCCGTAAAGTATCCGTAGAGGTTGCCGGAGACGAGGGTAAGGAGGCTCCGAGGGGCAAACGTCCGGGTACAGCCGGAAGCTATGGGAAAAAAGAGTTTGACAGCAAGAAGCGCAGCTACAAGGAAGACGGCAAACGGAACGATGCCACCGGCAAACGCAGCGAAAAGGCCGAAAGTCCTGCAAACGACAAGAAGAAAGGCAAGCCCAGCCGCGAAGAGCGGGGTTACACCAAAGCCCGTGGCAAAAAGGATGACTGGAAACAGTTCTTCCAGGGCAACAATGACTTTAAGGATGCAGAGCCCGACTTCAGTGAAGAAGGGTGGGCAAGACGGACACCGAAGAAGAAAAAGTGATATAAACTATAGAAAGATAATAGGGTGATAAAACCGGCAGCATCCGCTACCGTTTTATCACCCTATCCTTTTTCACAACTCTTTATCCTTTATTTCGTACAGCTTTTCGTACTGAATGCAACGAGCATCCAAACCATTTTCTCCTGCTCTTTCAAGTAGCCGGTCATCAAATCTGCCGTCACGTCATCGCCGGCTTCATTTGCCAGTTCAATTACCTTTCTCTCTTCACCAATCAGGTAGCCGTAAGTCTCGAGGATATGGTCCACAGCCTCACTGCCGCAAGAGATATCGGATACTTCCTTCACGTTAGCAACCTTCAGGTATTCACTGAACTTATTCTCGGGCACGCTACCCAGCATCAAGATGCGCTCTGCAATCTCGTCAATCTTCTCGGCGGTATCGTCATACATACTCTCGAACTTCTCGTGCAGCACAAAGAAGCCGTGTCCCTTGATGTTCCAGTGCATACCGCGCAGATTGGTGTAATGTACCTGGAAGTCGGCCAATAATTGGTGCAATGCTGATGTTACGCCAGCCACTTTCTTTTCATTCAAATGCAAGTAATCTAAAGTTTTCATAATTCTATTGTTTTAAATATTTATACTATTTTCCTTTTGGATATTGCAAAGATAAGGGGGAAATCAAGGCTTGTCAAACAGATAATTTCTATCTTTGCATAGACGAACTCTATACATAACCTTCAAATGCCTTGTTCATCATGACTTTACAACAATTGGAATACATCCTTGCCGTCAACCAGTTCCGCCACTTTGCCAAAGCAGCCGAATATTGCCGCGTGACACAGCCCACCCTCAGTGCCATGATTCAGAAACTGGAAGAGGAACTGGACACCCGGATTTTTGACCGCAGCCAGCAGCCGGTATGCCCCACTCCCGTCGGTATCCACATCATAGAACAAGCACAGAATATATTGGTTCAAGCCAACCGTATAAAGAATATTATAGAAGAAGAAAAACACTCACTGACCGGCACCTTCAAGCTGGGCATACTTCCCACCGTAGCTCCTTACCTCCTGCCCCGTTTCTTTCCGCAGCTGATGAAGAAATACCCCGACCTCGACATCCGGGTAGTCGAAATGAAAACAAACGACATCAAGAAAGCCCTGCAGACGGGAGAAATAGATGCAGGTATCGTAGCAAGTCTGGCAGGTATGGAAGAGTTGCAGCAGACGCCGTTGTTCTATGAACAGTTCTTTGCCTACGTGTCGCGCGAAGACGCCCTCTTCAACAACGAGGTAATCCGTACTTCCGACCTGAACGGCGAACAGCTTTGGCTGCTCGACGAGGGCCATTGCTTCCGTGACCAGCTGGTGCGCTTCTGCCAGATGAAGTCGGCACGTGCCAGCCAGCTTGCCTATCACTTGGGCAGCATGGAGACCTTTATGCGCATGGTAGAAAGCGGCAAAGGCGTGACCTTCATCCCCGAACTGGCCGTTCTGCAACTGGGCGATGCCCAGAAAGAGCTGGTACGTTCCTTCGCCATCCCCTGCCCCACCCGCCAGGTCGTGCTGCTGACCAATAAGAACTTTATCCGCCACACGCTGCTCGAAGTGCTGGTTAAGGAGATAAAACTTTCCGTACCCAAGGAAATGCTCTCACTGAAAGCAACCCAAGCAGTCGTATAGATTTCATCTATCGCTCCATAAAATCTTTCAATCGGATTTTTTGTTCTATCGGGGAAAAATGCTATATTTTTGCAAACAGAAAAAGCGAAGGTCGGTTGCACCTCAGCATCATCAAGCAAACTGGCTTCTACATTCTGTCTGCACAATCTTCGCATTGGTAAAACAAAAAACTAAACCTATTAAAAGAGAAAAATTATGGAACCGATCATCAACTCACAACTCCCTGAATTCAAGGTTCAGGCTTTCCAAAACGGAAGTTTCAAAACAGTATCCCACGAAGACGTAAAAGGTAAATGGGCCATTTTCTTCTTCTATCCGGCAGACTTTACCTTCGTATGCCCTACCGAGCTGGTAGACATCGCAGAGAAATATGACCAATTCCAAGCAATGGGCGTAGAAGTATATTCTGTAAGCACAGACTCGCACTTTGTGCACAAGGCATGGCACGATGCTTCCGAAAGCATCCGCAAGATTAAGTACCCCATGCTTGCCGACCCCACAGGCGTGCTGAGCCGCGCATTCGGCGTGATGATTGAAGAGGAAGGCATGGCATATCGCGGCACATTCCTCGTAAATCCCGAGGGTAAAATCAAGATTGCCGAGATACAGGACAACAACATCGGACGCAATGCCGACGAGCTGCTGCGCAAGGTAGAAGCTGCACAGTTTGTTGCCACACACGATGGAGAAGTCTGCCCTGCCAAGTGGAAGAAAGGAGCGGAAACTTTGAAGCCGAGCATCGACCTTGTAGGAAAGATTTGATAAGTAATAGGAGGAGCGGGCGCTTTCACCATAGAAAGACGTCCGCTTTCCTTTAAGACGTCCGCAGTACTTGTACAGAAGTACTGTAGTACTTTCAAAGGAGTACCGCAGTACTTTCGAAGGAGTATTGGAGTACTTCCTCACAAGTTCTGCAACTACTCTATATCAAACATATTAAAAGACTATTTTCTCACCCCAAACACCCTATTAATCATGTTAGAAACAACTATATTAGACCAGGTGCGGAGCGTATTCCAGCATTTGGAAGCCCGCTACGTCTTTCACATCACCTATCATCCGGGTCACGAGCAGGCACAAGAGCTTATCGGATTCTTGAAGGATGTGGCAAGCTGTTCCGACAAGCTCTCCTGCCGGATGAGTGAGATAGAGAACCCCGTGTTGGAGTTCACATTGCTGAAAGACGATGTGGAAACCGGCATCAAGTTCCGCGGCATCCCCGGCGGACACGAGTTCACTTCCCTCCTGCTTGCCGTGCTGAATGCCGATGGAAAGGGGAAAAATCTGCCGGACGAAGCAATTCGTCGCCGCATCCGGGCGTTGCAAGGCGACATCAGCCTGCAAACGTATGTATCGCTTACTTGCACCAACTGTCCGGATGTGGTGCAGGCACTGAACATCATCGCATTGCTGAATCCGCACGTCACCCACGAGATGGTGGACGGGGCGCTTAATCAAGAGGAAGTGGATGCGCTGAAGATACAAGCCGTGCCGTCAGTCTACGCTAATGGCAAGCTGCTTCACGTAGGTCGCGGTTCTTTAGGAGAGCTTTTGCAGAAGCTGGAAGAAGCCTTCGGCAGTGCTCCGCAAGAGGACGAAGCACCGATAGAGAGAGATTTCGACGTGCTGGTATTGGGCGGTGGACCAGCCGGAGCTTCCGCAGCCATCTACTCTGCACGCAAGGGCCTACGGGTGGCGATTGTTGCCGAGCGCATAGGCGGACAGGTAAAAGAGACGGTAGGCATAGAAAACCTTATCTCCGTGCCGCAGACTACTGGTGCAGAACTTGCCAACGCACTCCGCACACATATAGAGCACTATCCGATAGAGATTTTCGAGGAGCGTAAGATAGAGAAAGTAAAGTTGCAGGGAACGGAAAAAAGTGTCTCCACCGTAGGCGGCGAGGTGTTCCATGCACCGGCGGTAATCATTGCCACAGGGGCAAGCTGGCGCAAACTGAATGTGGAGGGCGAAGCGGAATACATAGGACGCGGCGTGGCATTCTGTCCGCATTGCGACGGTCCGTTCTATCAAGGCAAGCATGTGGCGGTTATCGGTGGAGGTAACTCGGGGATTGAAGCTGCCATCGACCTGGCAGGCATCTGCCGGAAGGTAACGGTATTCGAATTTGCCGATACACTGAAAGCCGACCAAGTGCTGCAAGAGAAAGCCCGGAGCCTGCCGAATGTGGAAATCTTCACCTCGTCACAGACCGTAAAAGTCGATGGAAACGGGGAAAAAGTAACTTCTATCCGCATCAAGGACCGCCTTACCGGCGAGGAACGCGACTTCCCGTTAGACGGCATCTTCGTGCAAATCGGTTTGGCAGCCAACAGCGCTCCTTTCCGCAACAAGCTGGAAACGACTCCGACCGGGGAGATTAAGATTGACGCTTTCTGCCGTACCACACTTCCGGGGGTATATGCGGCAGGGGATGTATCGAATGTTCCCTACAAGCAGATAGTCATTGCCATGGGCGAAGGGGCAAAGGCAGCACTCTCGGCATTCGATGACCGTATCCGTGGAGTGATTTAGAAGATATCACCCATAAAAGTATAGGCAGGGGGCACACGTTAAGGATTGGCAAGCTTCAGTTCCTGAATTAGATTTCCTGCCTTCCCATACTTCTCAATCATAAACAGTATGTAGCGTACATCTACCCCGATGGTGCGCTGCATCTTCGGCTCATAAAGGATGTCGCTGCTCATGGCTTCCCAGTTCCCATCGAAGGCAAGCCCCAGAAGTTCTCCTTTGGCATTGAACATGGCACTGCCGGAATTGCCTCCCGTAATGTCATTATTGGAGATAAAGCAGACATTCATTTCTCCCTTCTCATCGGCATATCTACCGAAATCACCGGAGGAAAGAAGGGATAGCAACTCAGGCTGCACTTCAAAATCCACATCGCCTGCATGGGCTCTGACTTTCTCCAGAATACCTTTCGCGGTGGTATAATAATCATATTCCGCTCCGTCGAAGGGGGCATAACCGCAGACAGTGCCAAAACTCAAACGCATGGTGGAGTTGGCGTCGGGATAGAAGTTACGGGATGCGTACATACGTCGCACGGCAGAGTTGAACAAACGTTCATTCCGCTCGATTTCACCGGAAGCCTGCTGTACCTGCATATTCATCTCGAATAGCTTCGTGATGAGGTCGATGCCCAAGTTGATGGCAGGGTCATTATATATCTGATAGGTGGTGTCCTGCTCCAGAAAACGCTTCAATCCACGGGGGGTGGTCAGCTCCGAGCGGGCATAAAGACTATCCACATAGGTACGCTCGTTACCTCCGTATTCTGTCGCAATCGTCTGGTAGAGCTCGGGCAGATAGGTGGAATCCACTTGGGAGCGGTATTCTTTCAACAGTGCTGTAAACACTTCCTTGTCAATGCCCAAGTCCAGATTGGCATATTTCTCAACGATAGCTTTCAGATTGGCAACCACCGTTTTCTCTTCCCCCTCAAAGTCGAAGTTGAGGATGGACAAAGCAAGCTGCACCAGTTCCGGACCGTTCAGGAAAGATTCGGCAAAGTAAGCTCTGGCACGATAAGCATCACGGCGGCTCTTGTAGTTCAACTCCAGGTCGGAAAAAAGATGCAGCAGATGTTCCCGCTCCTCCGGTGTCTGCTGTATCCAGCGACGGAGTTCTGTCTCCATGGCACGCTTCTTATCCAGCACATGCAGTTTCTTGATGGTGCGGTTCACTCCTATGCTGTTCTTCCAATAATTGGAACTTTCGTCGTATTTGGAAGCGTACTTGATGCGGATGCTGTCACGGCTATCCATTTCACGCTTCCAGATGGCCTGCTTCACACCACGGACATCTATCTGAGCCTGGTTGGTGGTGGTCATCATCTCTTCGATGCCAAAAGAGGAAAGATAGCGTTCCGTACTGCCCGGATAGCCCATCGTCATACAAAAGGAACCCTCACGATAACCGTCCAGAGATATCGGAGCCACGTATTCGGGATGGTAGGGAACATTGTCGGGAGAATAGTCGGCAGGACGGTTGTCTTTGCCGGCATAGATACGGAATACGGCGAAGTCACCCGTATGGCGCGGCCATACCCAGTTGTCAGTGTCCCAGCCGAACTTGCCCACTGAAGAAGGCGGTGCAAATACCAGACGCACATCATTGTAGTCGCGATAAACGGAAAGCCAGAATTCATTGCCTCCATAGTAAGCATCCACAATGCCTATCAGCGTGGAGTCTTTACGAGAAACCTCTTCGCCAATGACCAGCATCACCGAATCTACTACACTTGTACGCTCAGATTCGTTCATATCCGGTTTTACTGCTCCAAGTACCCGACGGGTCACGTCTTGCTGGTGCAAGAGGAAGCGGACGTAAAGTTCCGGATTAGGCAGTTCTTCACTAAGATTACGTGCCACAAAGCCGTCTTTCAGATAGTCGTGCTCCACAGACGAGTGTTGCTGTATGCTGCTGAAGCCGCAGTGATGATTGGTAAACACCAGCCCGTCCCCGGACACCACCACTCCGGAACAAAAGCCTCCGAAGCTGACTACCGCATCCTTCAGCGACGGGCGTTTCGTATTGTATAGCTTGTTGACAGACATCTGCAAGCCCAACTCTTTCATGGTCTGGCGTGTCTGCTTGTTCAGATTTCCCAGCATCCACATCCCTTCATCCGCTTGTCCCGGCAGAGAAAAAAGGAAGCAGACAGCTATCAGTATAAATCTTATTTTCATTCCGTCAATTCTTGTATTATTCAGTAATCAGCCTCAATTGCTTGGCACCCGTACGCGCCTTGAGCCACTCCGCAATCTTTTCCTTCTCGTGCGCACCCGGATGCTTGCCGAATTTCAAGACGGCAAGGGTCACAGTATCCACCCGTACAGAATCTACCGCCAGTTCAATCGCATGAGATATTGATACGGTCTTTACCGACGGGTAGAGCACTTTCAGTTCTGGGATAATCTTCTTGCCCAATTCATCGAAGGTTTTGTATCTTTCCAAATTCTGCTCCAGTGTGGCAATCTTCTGTTTCTGTTCCACCAGACGCTGCTCGCTGTTCTTGTAGAAGTCTTCCATCACCATGGCACGGATGGAAGAAATATCCACCGCTTCATTGTTCATACCTTGGAGGACTATCAGCTTGGTATTGTCCAGCTTATAGTCTTTCATCTTGCTGCGGGCAATGGCGATGGAAGCTTCGGGCACCTCCTGCCCAATCAGCACGACACGTATTTCGTGGCCCTTGCCCTCGTGATGGATTTTCTTGTCCAGCACCTGCGTATTCTCAAAGGAGAGCTGCTCGTTGACAAAACGGTTGGCAGCACTCTCAAAGAAGGTATCCTGGACGATACCTACCGTCAGATAGACAGCGGGACACATGGTCAGGATAGCAATCAGGACGATATATTTACGTACTTTCTTCTCCCGGTTCTTATCCACAAACTCCTTGCGCTGGAAGTGCATCACGCGCACGCCCAGGAAAGTGGCAAGACTGATAAACACGGAATTAATGAAATAAAGATAGAATGCACCGAGGAAATAAATCAAGTTACCCGTTGCCAGCCCGTAGCCTGCCGTACAGAGAGGCGGCATCAAAGCCGTAGCAATGGCAACACCCGGAATCACATTTCCTTTCTCTTTGGTAGAGAGCGCCGTCACACCTGCCAAGCCACCCATCAAGGCGATGAATACGTCATAAATGGTGGGTGACGTACGTGCCAGCAATTCCGACTGCCCCTCGGCAACGGGACTCACCAGAAAGAAAATGGTAGCAGTGGTCACACTGAACAAGGTAGTTATCAAGAAGCTCTTCAAAGACCGCTTCATCAATTCAAAATCATTCAACCCCACAGAAAGCCCCACGCCCATGATAGGCCCCATCAGCGGCGAGATGAGCATGGCACCGATAATCACGGCTGTGGAGTTTACATTCAATCCCAACGAGGCCATGAATATGGCGAATATCAGAATCCAAAGATTGGCTCCTTTGAATTCCACTCCCTTACGGATGGAATCTACAGTTTCCAGTTCATTGTCCTTGTCTTTGCGCAAATCAAGATAGTCTTTCAGAAAAGTCTTGATAGCGAAGGTATTTCTGTTGTCGGTCGTCTTTTCTTCCATTATCAATTATCAGTTTTCAATTTTCTCTCAATGAAACGCCTCGTAAAACACTATTTCTTCTTCGGCAGCATCTTCTTTTCTTCTGATGCCAAACGACGTTCCACCTTTTTAATATCCTCTCCTGCCGGCATATTCTCCGGTACGATACCGCGGTCAAGGAGCATCTTGCGAACAGCAAGATTGTTGTCCACATGCTCGCGTTCGATGCTTGCCACTCCATGCAAGTCTTTTTGCTGGACATTGACGCTGGTCATCTCGGCAGCAAAGTCCTTTGCCTTAATGCCAAGAGTTGGCAAGAAATCTGCCAAAGCACGTTTTTCCGGTGCTCCAAGTTTACGTTTAAGCATAGCAGTGTTCATGCGAAAAAGAGCTTGGTCGCCCTTACTACGTATGATTCCGAACCCCTTGTCATCCACACCACGCTCGTAAAGAACACCAGAGAGGCGTTTCTCTGTCTCTGCCAACTTATGGCGAGCCTGGACACGGTCGTAGTCAAGAAGTCGTTGCTCTATTACCTCTGCCACACGTGTTTGTACAGCAAAGTAATTTTGGGCAAAAGCAATCTCCGACTTACGAGGGTCACCATTTTGTGCCACGAGGTAGCAGGCATAGCGAGTGAGCATAAAGTCTTCAATGTCCTTTGATGCACCTTTAGGCATAAGTATCGTTTTACTGATGCCGGTAAAATGATTACTCGTCTCTACACCAGCGTTTTGGCAAGCCTCCTTAGCTTTTCCTAAAACATTCTCAAACGTTTGCCATTTGGCATAGCCCAGAATGGGATATAATTCGCGAGCACTCCAGCACTCCACGCCTTCGTATTCACACGCAATGGATTCGAATCTTGCGAGGAGATTCTGAATTGCTTCTGATTTAATCATACTTGATTCTGAATTTATTGTTTGCTCTTCTGCACAATCCTTGATTTCAAAACAATCTTTATGCGATTGATTTTTCTGTCCATTGTGTCACTTCAGTTTTAATAACAGTACAAAAGTAATGCTTTTCTTGACAAAACTGTTAAATACGCAATGTTTATCAATCTAACTTCTCTAACCTCACTTCACCAGCCTACCAATGAACGGAATCTGCCTCAACGGCAAGTCGCACTTCACGATATAGGCCACAAAGAGCAGCAACAAAACGGTACGGTACGCCATACGCAGGTAAATATTTTCTATCGGGACATATTCGGCAGCCAGATAGAGTACTGCCGCAAGCAGCACATAACTACCGATAGCCTTCAGGTCATACTGAATGGGATACTTCTTCTGCCCTACGAAATAGGACAGAAGCATGGCGATACCATAGCCACAGAATCCTGCCCAGGCACAAGCCATATAACTGTATCGGGGAATCAGAAGTATGTTCATCACTACCAGCACCGCGCAACCTATCAGGGAGAAGTAGGCTCCCCAACGCGTTTCGTCAATCAGCTTGTACCAGAAGGAAAGATTGAAATAGATACCCATAAAGATTTCGGCAGCCATCACGATAGGCACTACCCGCAATCCCGGCCAGTAATCAGGGCCGATGATATAGCGCAAAATATCCAGATAGAACATGACAGCCAGGAATGCCAGCAGTGTAAAGATGATGAAAAACTTCATGGCCTGCGCATATACCTGCTTATTGTCTTTGTCCCGGCTCTTTCCGAAGACAAAAGGCTCGTATGCATAGCGGAAAGCTTGTGTAAGCATCGCCATCACCATAGCAATTTTGCTGGCAGCTCCATAAATGCCCAACTGCACGGTAGCTTCCGCCTCATCCGGATAGACAAAAGGAAAAATAATCTTATCGGCCACCTGATTCAAGATACCCGCCAAGCCAAGTACCAGTAACGGCAGACTGTAAGCAAGCATCCGCTTCAACAGTTTTTTATCCAGCACATAAGCAAACCCGCGTAACTCCGGAATCATGCAAAGCATAATGGTAGAGGTGCATATCAGATTGAAAAGGAAGGCATAGCCCACGTCATCCCCTTTCATCCCTACATAATAGACCAGATTCAGTGCTATATTCAGGAAGATAAACAGCAGTTTGAGTGCTGCAAACTTAATGGGACGCTTCTTGTAGCGCAAATAAGCGAAAGGAATGCTTTGAATAGCATCCATCGCCACCACAATCATCATCATGCCCACGTACCAGGGATGCTCACTGTACTCCATCCATCCGGCAATAGGGTCGAGAAACAGCAGCCCCAATGCAAGGAAAGTAAGCGCCCCCATACTCACACTGAGTAATGTCGTGGAGTACACACGCATCGGGTCATCCTCCCCTTTATTGGCAAAGCGGAAGAAACCGGTTTCCATGCCGCACGTCAATAATACCAGCATGAGGGCCACCCACGCATATACATTCGTCACTACGCCATAGCCGCCACTCTGTGCGGACATCGCCATGGTATATACGGGCACCAGCAGGTAATTGAGGAAACGCCCCACAATACTGCTCAGCCCATAAATGGCAGTTTCTTTTGCCAATGATTTTAATCCGGCCACTTCTTTTTAATGATTAATGGTTAGTGATTAATGATTAATGAATCACTCGTCGCCAAACAAGGTACGCTGGCTACTATAGAGACTCCGCCCCAAATGCTTGTAGGCAAGCTCCGTCACTTCACGCCCACGGGGGGTACGTTTCAGGAAACCCTCTTTTATCAAGAACGGTTCATAGACTTCCTCTATCGTGCCGGCATCTTCGCCCAAAGCGGTGGCAATGGTGGTCAGTCCCACCGGGCCGCCTTTGAACTTGTCGATGATGGTGCAGAGTATCTTATTATCTATCTCATCCAGACCGTATTTGTCGATATTCAGGGCTTCGAGGGCAAACTGTGCGATTTCCGTATCGATACTTCCCGAACCTTTCACTTGGGCAAAATCGCGTACACGCCGCAGCAATGCATTGGCAATACGCGGTGTGCCACGGCTGCGGCTCGCAATCTCGGCGGCAGCCCTTACGGAGCAAGGCACATCGAGGATGCCGGACGAACGACGGATAATGCCGCTCAACACATCATCATCGTAATATTCCAGATGCAGGTTGATACCGAAACGGGCACGCAACGGAGCTGTCAACAGACCGCTACGCGTGGTAGCTCCCACCAGCGTGAAAGGATTCAAATCAATCTGTATGCTTCGGGCAGAAGGGCCTTTGTCTATCATGATGTCTATGCGGTAGTCCTCCATGGCTGAGTACAGATATTCCTCCACTACGGGGCTCAACCGGTGTATTTCGTCGATGAAAAGTACATCATTGGGCTCCAGGCTGGTAAGCACTCCCGCCAAATCCCCCGGCTTGTCGAGTACCGGACCGGAAGTTATCTTGAAGCCTACCCCCAGTTCGTTGGCTATGATATTGCTGAGTGTTGTTTTTCCCAATCCGGGAGGGCCGTGAAGCAACACATGGTCTAGCGCCTCGCCACGCAGGCGGGCAGCTTTCACAAATATGCGTAGATTGTCCACCACCTTGTCCTGCCCGCTGAAATCCTCAAAATTCAACGGACGGAGAGCGTTCTCGAAATCACGTTCTCGGCTGGTGACGGGCTGCTGGTTGCGTATATCAAAATCTTCTTGTTCCATACTATCTATCATGTTCCAAACACTGCTTTATTTCCTATTGATTTTTCCACATTACCGTAACAATCCCAACTGTCTGTAGGCTTCTCTGACCTCATCCACAAATTGCCTATATGAAGGAAGCAGATGCAACTTTTCCAATTCCAACCTCGCACCAATGGAAGCATATAGTTCACTAATATCCAAATCCTTCCTATGCCTACGTGTCGTAGTCCGATTAGATTTACCTATGGCTTGTATAATGGTAGCCTTAGGATCAAGATAAAGTTCCGGCATACGATTTATACCCAATTCTTCATCCGACATCCTTGTACCCATTTCCTCTTTTAATAGTTCTTTGTCAGCAAGCATCCATGCTTCTACCATCCTCACTGGAACAATAGGAATCAGACTCTTGCAAATCTCCCCTTTCTTATCAGACAAGAACTCTTTGGCCGGATTTATCTTTTCAGCATAGGCTCTTTTAGTATCCTTACTATCAGCATCTGTATGGACACAAAGTATATCCATACCCATCTCTTCCATTCCTCGACGTGAAGCTTTCTCTACATATTCATTAAAACTAAGTCGCACTTTTTCCACAGTCAAGCATTTCACGTATGGTTCTAAATCATTCTCGCATTCAAAAGCCACATCAATAAAAGTCCTTTCCACCACACTCTGCAAGAAACGTACATCCGTAGGGCCTTCCGTGATTAATCCAATAAATAATTGTCTAGCCATATTACCACTCCTTTAGGGTATTTTCTAAGTACTCCTTAATCATTTGCAAAGAAAGCTTTCGTTCTTGCTCAGAGAAATTGATAGTCAATTGCCCTTCTTTAGGAACTTGTATAATTTTCGAAACATCGAGTTTCACCTTATTGCCCGATGGCAAAGAAAGCACTCTTGATTTCATCTCCGCAAAATGGATGGAAACATTCAAATCATCTTCCCATTTCTGAATTTCACCGACAAAAACGGTAGAATGCGTATTCACAATCACTTGTCTTAAAGGTAGATCATGGTCTTCAAAGTTAGTGGTCAAATCCTTCAATAATTTCGCCATTGATTTTATCCTAAATGGGTGAATGCCATTCTCCGGTTCTTCAAAACAAAGCAAACCGGAGTATTTCATATCGTGTTGCAGGATGCAAAGCGTAAGCAATCGCAACGTACCCTCGGACAACACGCGGGAAGAGTATTTCTTTCCGTCCACATTCTTCAGATAAATGATATACTGCTTGTTTTCTGTATCATCTTCTACAAAGACCTGGGTATAGTTGGGAATAAAACTATTTAATTCACGAGATATCTCTACCAATGAATATTTATCTTCCTGCTGAATCCTAAATAATGCTGCAGCCAGGTTTTTCCCAGAAACACCAATGACATCTTCTCCCGTCCTCTTACTTGTGGGTTGACGTAAATCCTCCGGGTTCAACTGTAAGAAACGCCAACTGATCATTTCCTGCTTCACGGCCAGAATATGGCGGAAATCAACAGAATCAATGCTGCTCAATACCGTACGCGTAGCATTTCTCAGGGGAAAACTTCGCTTGTTACCTCCACCACCATCTTGAGGAACAAATACCGTAGGCAATTCATTTTGCTCTTGTGTATAGATATAAGGTTGACCACGTTTCCCTGTAATTACTTTAGGTCTCCAAAATTCTATTTGTTCTTTAGGCAAAAGTTTTATCCATTTGTCTTCTTGATGTTTCAATGTAGCCAAATGTTCATAAACAACTTCTAAATCATCAATACCACTGGAGTTTACAAAGCGATGTATTTTTAGTTCATAACGCAACCTCGTATATTTCAATCTTGCAGTAGCTCCCCAAGCATCAGTCACTTCACGATTTACCAGCACTTCCACACAAAACTCCATTTCATCGGCATAAGCATGTTCATCATACTGAGTGAATAGTTCAAACAAATCACCTCTTTGCCCTTCTCTGAATGCTGTATGTATTTTGTCCACTTCAGCCAAGCGTGACAACAGATTCAATGCATCAAACAAGTTACTCTTCCCTGCAGCATTTGTTCCTGCAACAATGGTCAAAGGGGTAAACTCCATTTCAAAATTATGAAATGACTTAAAACCATTTATTTTAAGATAAGTAATCATAGGGATATTCCTTTTGTTTCCTGCAAAATAACGAATTTATTTTGAGATAGCACTCATCCCCTTTCTTTTTTCACATAAGTAAAAGGCGTATGACATACCTGGTACGCTCCATACAACGGAATATTATGCTGCCCGGAGGCAAATTACAGAAAAAACGATAGAAGTAGCAAGATATATACTTGAAATATATTTGCAGGCTCACACTTTCTTCCTACATTTGTGCAGAATAACCAGCCATTTACTGACAGCAAGCCGAATCTCCCCCCTGCTGAAAGCACAATGCATAGAACACGCTACTTATGAAAGAAGAAATATCCTTTACCCAAGTCCCCTTCAACTACCCCTTGTGCCTCAACGAACAATGTCCCAAGGCTGCCACCTGCCTCCGCCAACTCGCCATGCAGAGCATGCCTACCGAAAAGGATTACTGGAAAATCATCAGCCCCAAACGCCTTGCCACCGTCAAAGGAGAATGCCCCTTCTACCGCTCCAGTCAGAAGGCACGCTACGCCAAAGGCTTCATGAACATGCTGAACAGCCTACCCTACAACAAGCGGGGAATCGCCATCGCCAACCTGATAGCCGGCTTCGGCCAGCGCACCTACTACCGCGCCCGCAAAGGCGAACGCCTGCTGCTCCCCGAAGAGCAACAATCCGTACTGAACGTCTTCAGACATCTGGATGCCGGCATGGCTACAGAATTTGATAGTTACGTAGAAGGCTACCTTTGGTAATACACTGGCAATCAAAGACTAATTTTGCCAACTCTTTGCCTCACCTTTGGCAAAACTTTGCCATGCCTATGGCAAAAGTTTGCCAACGCGGTGGCAAAGTCTTGCCAATAAGGTGGCAAAAACTTGCCAATAAGGTGGCAAAAACTTGTCAACTTGTTGGCAAGAAGAGCAAAATACAGTTTAACGATTTTCATTCCCCATCAGCGCTTCATAAACTCCTTGCGCTCCTCCTCCGGAAACTTCTCTATGGCATAGCGCAACATCGTTCGCGGCATCGTCCTGCAATACTTCTCCAAGAATTGTACCAGCAAGTCCTTGTCCCGCTTACCCATCTCCCGGAGCATCCATCCTACCGCCTTTTGCATCAAGTCATGCTTATGATGGAGCAGCCGTTCCGAAAGGGCTAATATATCGATGAAATCACCATTTTTGATAAGAGTATAGGTAGATACCACAGCAATGCGCTGGTCCCAAAGCAGCGGACTATCCGCCAGCCGGTAGAGGTCTTTACGAAGTTTGTCTTTCAAATATTCGCCCACAATGCCGGGGGCAGACAAATCGACCAAATCCCAATTATTGATACGGCCCGTTTGCGAAAGGTAAAAGTCATAAATCTCCTTTTTCCCCTTTTCATCGCTCTTTTTGAATCGCTCCACCAACATCAGCAAGGCACAAAGGCGACACTCGTGCCATTCACTCTGAAGCAAGGTTGCCATTACCCCAAAAGGTTCGTGCTTGTGCTGCTTTGCCACCTGCCGGGTGTTGGGTACCACCACTCCCAGAAACTTATCCCCCTCGCCATACTGCCCCTTTCCGGTCTTGAAGAAACGGGGAAGATACTCCCTTTTCACCGGGTCGATATACGCCTCCAATTCCTGCTGAATCTGTACCGAGATGCACGCCACTTCTTCTGCCGAAAGCACACGTTCGCACAAGACGGTTTCCACTGCTTCATTCTTCTTTTTCATCCTTCTCTCATTTGATTTACACGGATTTGAATTCATCCACCAACGGACAAAAATACGACATTTATATCGGAACTATGGAAAGTTATCTTTAATTTTGCAACCGGTATGTCCAATCCTTAAAACCGTACGACATGTATAAAGCTGTTTTGGGAGCAATCTGCTGCCTTTCTTTCGCACTATCCTTACATGCACAATCTCCACAAGAAAAGGGATTGCAAAGCATCAGCCGCACTTCGGCCGAGGCTATTGTCGGTTTTCTTGCCGACGATGAGCTGCAAGGACGCGAAGCAGGCATGCACGGTTCACGACTGGCTGCCCGCTATCTGGCATCCTGCCTGAAAGAAGCCGGCATTGCCCCGCTGGAAAAGGACAGTTATTACCAACCCTTCGAGGCTTACAACAAGGAACGCCAACAACGGGGACGGTGGCAAATGCATCCCGACTCCATCGCCATCCTTAAACAAGGCGTCCACCGCATCCTGCAGATGAGTAATGTATTGGGAACCATCCCGGGAGAACGACCGGATGAATATGTCATCGTAGGTGCCCACTTCGACCACCTGGGTACGGACGAGACGCTGGCAAACGACCGGATATACAACGGTGCGGACGACAATGCTTCCGGTGTTTCTGCCGTCCTGCAGATAGCCCGTGCATTTCTTGCCACCGGACAGAAGCCTCTGCGCACGGTCATCTTTGCCTTTTGGGATGGAGAAGAAAAGGGATTGCTCGGCTCAAAATACTTTGTACAAAGCTGTCCTTTCATCAGCCAGGTGAAAGGTTATCTCAATTTCGACATGATAGGCCGTAACAATAAGCCCGAGCAGCCTCAACACGTTGTCTATTTCTACACCGCCGCCCACCCCGTATTCGGCGACTGGCTGAAGCAGGACATTGCACGCTACAGCTTGCGCCTGCAACCGGACTACCGCGCCTGGGACCGCCCCACGGGAGGAAGTGACAATGCTTCTTTTGCCCTGTGCAACATCCCCATCATCTGGTACCACACAGACGGACATCCCGATTACCACCAGCCTTCGGACCACACCGACCGGCTGAACTGGGAAAAAATGATAGAAATAACCAAAGCAGCTTTCCTCAACGCCTGGAATCTTGCCAACGAAAACAAATATTAATCCACTAGAAACAAAGTAACGATACATGGTTTTAAATTACATCTGGGTAGCTTTCTTCGTCATCGCATTCATCGTAGCCCTCTGCAAACTCATCTTTATGGGTGATGTGGAGATATTCACAGAACTCGTCAACTCCACCTTCTCCTCTTCCAAAACAGCTTTTGAAATATCCCTGGGACTGACGGGAATACTCGCCCTCTGGCTCGGCGTGATGAAAATAGGCGAAAACAGCGGCATGATCAATGCCCTCTCCCGTTGGCTGAGTCCGGTATTCTGCCGTCTCTTTCCCGAAATACCGAAAGGACATCCTGCCATGGGCTCCATTTTCATGAATCTCTCTGCCAACATGCTGGGGCTGGACAATGCCGCTACTCCAATGGGGCTGAAAGCCATGAAGGAACTTCAGGAACTAAACCCGAAAAAGGACACCGCCACCAATCCGATGGTCATGTTCCTTGTCCTCAACACCTCGGGACTGATACTTATCCCCGTCAGCATCATGATGTATCGCTCGCAGATGGGTGCCGCCCAACCCACGGACATCTTTATCCCCACACTGATAACGACTGCCATCTCGACCATTGTCGGTGTCATTGCCGTCAGCATTGCACAACGCATCAACCTGTTGAACAAGCCCATACTTATCCTGATTGGCTGCATCAGCCTTTTCTTTGCCGCGCTCATTTATCTGTTCACACAGATTAGCCGCGATGAAATGGGCGTATATTCCACTTTGATTGCCAACATACTGCTGTTCTCCATCATCCTGCTGTTCATCCTCTGGGGGCTATGGAAGAAAATCAATGTATACGATGCCTTTATAGAAGGAGCCAAAGAAGGCTTTACCACTGCCATACGCATTATCCCTTATCTGGTTGCTTTTCTCGTTGGAATCGCCGTTTTCCGCACTTCCGGCGCCATGGATATACTGGTGAACGGTATCGGTTATGTAGTAGGACTATTCGGTGTAGATACCAGCTTTGTAGGTGCCCTACCCACTGCCCTGATGAAGTCACTGAGCGGCAGCGGTGCCAACGGACTGATGATTGACACCATGAAGCAATATGGTCCCGATTCATTCGTCAGCCGTATGAGCTGCGTGGTACGCGGTGCTTCGGATACTACGTTCTATATCCTTGCTGTGTATTTCGGCAGCGTAGGTATCACCAAAACGAGGAATGCCGTGACGTGTGGGCTGATTGCCGATTTTTCCGGCATCATTGCAGCCATCATCATCAGTTACTTATTCTTCTTTTAAAAGAACTAGCTTAATCGCAAGAACGTAATTTCAATCGTACATCGTAAATCATTAAATCGTAAATAAAATGATTAGTTATCAGACAGACGGCGTGGAAATGCCTTCCATCAAGAAGCGTGAAACCACGGAATGGATAAAATCCGTAGCCGCCACTTACGGAAAAAGAGTCGGTGAAATCGCCTACATCTTCTGCTCGGACGAGAAGATACTCGAAGTGAACCGCCAATATCTGCAACACGATTATTACACAGATATCATCACTTTCGACTACTGTGAAGGCAACCGCCTTAGCGGTGACCTCTTCATCAGCCTCGATACCGTACGCACCAATGCGGAACAGTTCGCCGATAACAACTACGAACGTGAACTGTACCGGGTCATCATCCACGGCATCCTCCACCTTTGCGGCATCAATGACAAAGGGCCGGGAGAACGGGAGATTATGGAGGAGGCGGAAAATAAGGCGCTGGCGATGCGGTAAATCCAAAGAATAAAAACTCTGTCTTGATAAAGTGCTGATTTTACCAAGACAGAGTATTTAAGAAAAACAAGTTACTTTGTCAACACAACGACAACTAACGGGTGATATTTGTCTGCTCCTGATTCGATGCGGGCATCCACACCATCTATAGTTACTCTAATAAGTTCAACACTGCCATAACCATCATTGTACTTCCAATGGGAAATAATGGAATGTTCCTCTCCGTCACCAAAGATATAGGGACAAACAAACGTACGCCTCAATACTTCAGGCTTCTTGTCATATTTATATCCATCCCATAGTGCATCAAAGATTGCCAAAGTAAAAAGTCCGTCCCTGCTTTCCACATAGATACAGTCCGGTCCGGTAAAGTCATCTTTAGAATCGGGTTCTACCAATTTATAGGAGTAATCTTTCTCTCTCAAAGCAGGCTTACCATTTCTTCCAAGACCGGTTTGCATTCCCTCAATCAAATCATTGCCATTTTCATCGACAAATGCTAAATTGTATCCATAATGAATAGGAGGATAAGAGTCTTCCTCACTTTTGCAACCCATGAAAATCAAAGGGAATAAAGCAGTCAATAACAAAAATCTAAAATTTCTCATAATATATTTTCTGAAGTGAAACATACAAACTTACTCTATCATATTGATAAATCTATCTTCTATAGGACTAACATCATAAGCTGTATACCAACCATTATATCGTCCATATAAAAAACATAAGATACTCTCTATTTATCTAAGCTAACAAGAGCTTGAGGATAAAATTTGTCAAAACCTTCAAGAATCGGACTCTCCACATCATCTATTGTAAGACGGATAAGTTCTGCCTCCCGATAATCAGTATCAAACTTCCAATAAGAAACAATCGTATGTACTTTCTCATCACCGAATATATGCTTACAGGCAAGTTTATGAGTAAGGACTTCCGGCTTCTTATGCCCATACCAGTCTTCCATGCAGACATCAATGCGTAGCGATTGATAGCCACTTACCTTTCCTAATATTAATGATTTGGTATCAAAATAATCATCTTCCGTTGATTTGATAAACTCAAAAGTATAAGTTCCGCGTAATAAAACAGAATCCCTCTCGCTGTTTATTTCAAATGGTACATCTGCAAGCAAATCATTACCCGATTTATCTATGAATGCTAAATAGTATCTATAGAGATGAGGCGGGTAAGAGTCCAATTTATGTTCACAACCGGCAAAGCATATCGCAAACAATAACAATGAATAGATATATACTCTTCTCATAATGCGTCATTTTAAGGGTGAAACATACAGATTTTCTCTGTCGTATTGATAGTTCCTATCATCTGTAGGATTCACATTATTTCCACTAAACCAGCCATTACCAGTGCCATACCACCCCCAGTTCATATGAAAATATATGCGACCAGAACCAAAAGAAGTAGTAGTGGGATTCATATAATTAGGGAATCCACAACTTGAATAACTTGGATTTGTAGAACGGTTTACAAGATACTCCACAAAATAGCTATAGGAACTTCCATATTCTTCCGCACCATCACAAACCCATGCATGCCCTTTCCAAGTTATTCCGATAAAATTTTTCCTGTCACCTGTCATATATACAGGACGTCCTCTAAAATAGATTTCACTTTCTACATCCCACATGTCATGATCCTTTTTAGATACTGCATACCCCATTGCCTCAAAACCTCTTTTGGCATCACCTAAGGAAGCTCCAGATTCGTCTTTACCATATTCCATATTCACGGCTTTACCAATCATCGCTATTAGAGATTGAGATGCAGAAGTCGGTCTATCATTAGCCATACCGCTCCAGTCAAAGGATTGAGGCCATTCATGATACTTCTCAATCTGAGCCATAGCAATGGCAACACAGCCAGCAGGATATTCATTCGGACATAATGCACTATATCCTCCCTCCTGCCCCCATTTTGTATTCATCAAAGGCCCAACTTTTCTGTTATTACTATTATATCCTACTATTGTAAACTCAAGAGGAGAACCATAAAAATTAGCCTTTTCTACAAGACTTTCATAATCTGATTGTGAGAGAAAAGATCTTGCAGAACTTAAAGGACCAAACGAATATCCCGGACACAAAGTATACAATTCGCCTAACCTTTCACGAAACATTGTCCCATCACTATAATGATCAGAAGTAGCATCACGTGTTGTGGCAGGCAGTATTTCGTAAGCCTCCCACATAGAGCGCATATTTGCCAAAGTCTCGGCATTTTGCATATCGCTTTCCTTAATAGCCCAATTTGTTTCATCCATCCAAATAGAAAAGCCACTCTGCTTAGCTTTTTCTATATTGATAGAGTTAGTATCTGAATATGCCAGAATCGGATAGTAATTCTTGGTAGCACCTACTATAACAAAACCACCGCCTTCATAATTTATTATATACATAGAAGGCGTATTGTCTTCACCGTAAACCGTCTTAATATCTTTTACTGTTTTACCAGAAAAGGCATCTGGCTCAATAGAGCCATTTCTTGTTGTCACCGCATCTTTACCATTAGCAGCTAAAAACAAGCCGGCCACCTCTGTGGCTTGACTAACCGGCACAAAGCTTTCATCATTTACAATGTCTACACAATCAGCATCCACTTCTATAGGAAGGGGTTCCATGCTATTCTCACTGCATGAACAAAATGCTGATACAATCCAAGCATACAATAAATACTTTTTCATACGCATTAATTTTTAAAGTTAACAAAAGAGATTATTATAAATATAAGGCAGGCTACGCCTGCCTTATATTTATTTCTTCACCGAAAAGCGATAGATGCAATGACTGTCATACTTTTCTCCCGGCTTCAGCAACGCCGAAGGCCATTCCGGCTTGTTGGGCGTATCGGGATATTTCTGCGTCTCCAAACAGACGGACGCACGATGACCGTACACGATACCTTTCTTTCCGGTCAGTGTGCCATCCAGGAAGTTACCGGCATAAATCTGAATGCCCGGTTCGTTGGTATAGACATCAAGCACAATACCCGTTGAGGGAGATTCGAGGGTGGCACACGGGCGGGTGATGTCACCCTTCGTATTGAGTACCCAGTTATGGTCATAGCCCTTGCCGTTCTTCAATTGCTCAAAGTCATTGTCAATGCGGGCGCCAATGGCTGTAGGAGTGCGGAAATCCATATCCGTACCTTCTACGGAAGCTATCTCACCGGTAGTCATGAAGGTACTGTCCACGGGAGTATAGGCATCTGCATCGATGGTAAGCAGATAATCCGAATTGGACTTGGAGGGATCGCCATCCAGATTGAAGTAAGAATGGTTCGTCATATTGACAACAGTGGTACGGTCTGTTTCGGCACTGTAACGAATGTCGATGGCATCGTCATCTGTCAGCGAGAAAGTGACCTTGCAGGTCAGGTTACCCGGGAAGCCCTCCTCTCCGTCTTTCGACAGATAAGTCAACTCCAGAACCTGACTGCTCAACTGGCGGGCATCGAACACTTGATATTGGTATCCCTTGGGACCTCCATGCAGGCAATGACCGTAATTGTTGCGCGGCAGCTGATACTCTACCCCATCCACTGTAATCTTACCCTGGTTGATACGGTTGGCATAACGTCCGATGGTAGCGCCGAAATCCGAAGGGAACTTGATGTAGTCCTGAATGGAATCGAAGCCCAGCACCACATCACGCATAACGCCATCCTTGTCTGGCACCATCACTGATACAATACGTCCGCCGAAATTCGTAATACAAACTTCCATACCATTCTTATTCTTCAAAACAAACAAGTCTGTCTGCTTGCCATCCACTTCCGTACGGAAGTTCGCAGGTTCCAGTCCAGAAGCAGTCTTTTCACTCGCCTGTTTGCCCGTGCAAGCCGATGCCAATAGCATCACGCTTGCCAACAAAGTCATCATCTTATTCATAAATACAATATTGGTTACTGTTTAGACTATCATTTTTTCAACAAGAACTGCTCCGCACGTCCCGGAGTGAACAACTCCCACAAAGAAGCAACCGTCCAGCCCGGAGCGAAGATATTGTTGTAATATCCCTTTCCGTTACGTCCGTAATCCCAATTGGTATGCTGCACCACTTCCGGGTAATAGCCTACTTTGGCAATGCCACACATGTGTCCTTCATACGGCAGTAACTGGCGCATGGAAGTGGATATCACCTCGGCAAAGTCAGAGAAGCGCGGCTCGTTGTACTCTTTGGAGAGCCAATGCAGCACATCGGCAAATTCGAAGATAAATACATCGATATGGTTATTCTCTACCGACACATTTCCCCAACCACGGGTTTTCAAGCCGATATCTCCCAGCATCTGACCTTCGGCAAAAGGAACATCCCAAGTATAATACCATGACAAGGCAAAATAAGCGGCTTTCTTTGCCAGACCGGCATAGTGTGCACGCTCTTCTCCTTTGGTAACCAAAGCCAGGTAATAAGCAGCCGTAGCAGCATACAAGGAGGCTTCCTTGTCCTCGCAGTTAGCATCCAGCGTAGAAGAGAAATAATCGGCTTTGGATATCAGTTCCTTCTCCAGATAGTCTACCGTACGCTTGGCGCTTGCCAGATAACGTTTGTCCTTGAAATACTTGGACGCCATCACCAAAGGCAATGTTGCCGAAGGCGTGCTACCACCGCTGGCATCCACGATAGAGAAATCATCCTTGAACTTGCGCGGGAAGCTGCCGTCCTCGTTCTGCAACTTGAGGAAGCTGTCCAGCATGCCCTTGATGCGTTTCTCCCATTCGGGGTGTTTACGCTTCTGCTGTTTCTCGTAGTTCAGATAGTTCAAGATGGCATACACTCCCTCGGACTGACGGCGGATGCTATGTCTGGTTTCCTTGAAGCCGCGGTTGTAGTGTACCACTTCGTTGAAGAAACCGGCAGGCGAAAAACCGTTCTGGAGATAAGTGTCAAAGATATGGTTGGCATTGTCCACCAGGTCTTGGCGGTTCTGCTGTTTGCCATACTCCAAAGCATTGAAAGCGTTCAGCAATGTACGTCCCACAAAGCCCACTTCGGCAACATCGGTATTGGCACAAGTAGCAGTCTCCAACTCTACACCGGAATAATAATGAGTGGGGGTATTGCCAACATAGCTTTCCACGAAGAAGTTGCTCATCACCTCCTTCATGCGGTCTACCGTGTAAGGTGTGTCAACCGGTTTCGGACGGTTAGTGTCATAACAATACTCCCAGGTGCGCTGTACGCATTCCGAGAAATCGGCAGTATTCCTTTCGGACACCTCCCAAGTCACGGAGATGCTGTCGCCCTTACGCAGCAGCTGGAAAGCCTCAACGGCAGGAGCCAGCGTCAATTTGCGGATATATGTCTTCGGTGCTTCCTTATAGGGGAAACCGTATGCCAAGACAGTCATACCATCCACATTGCAGAAACCGGTATATCCGATGGAAGTCTCACCGGACAAGATTACCTCTCCCTCCTTATGAGTGGTCAAAGCTTCCTTGTCGAACTTGTCAATACGGATAACCGACATGGACGTACCACTTGCCGGATTGAAAGCTGCCGTCAGCGGAGTGCTCAAACGGTCCTCACGCACCAGCCAACTGTCCGATGTGTGGAAAGAAGGAGCTTCCTTCGGCGAACGCAGGTTGCGGCGATACCAGAAGCCCGGCATGTAGAACTGGCAGTCCGAATGCTTGTAACCGGTCTTTATCTGTTCCCCGTAGTTGAAATACACATTTTCCAGCGCCTTGAGTGTGACGGTAATGCGCTGTTTGCCATCCTTGTCCACCACCTGGCGGATGATGTCCAACGGCAACGTTTCCGAAGCCCGGCAGCTGTACATACCATCCTGCATCTTCTGCAAGGCCAGCGGATATTGCTTGGCATCATTCCCCGGCACTTTCAAGGAAATAGAAGCAGAGATGTCTTCCGGAGCAGCATTTGCCGCTCCGGCACCCGTAATGCCCACCAAAAGCATTACCCCCAAAAACAATCTTTTTAGTCTCATAGTTACATCTGTTTTATTGTTGTTAGAAAAATATCATTCAGACATGAATACATACTTGCCGGAGCCCAATTCGACTACCAGCTTACCGTCAGCCTCCTCCACGGAATGAATCCCCGCCTGACCGGCATCTACCTGTACATGGAAGTCAAGCGGCAGCTTGACCCTAGCGGTTGTATTGGCGGGAATCTCAACGTTCCACTCCAGCTTATTGCCGTCACGTTTCCAGGAACTCCCTATCCTGCCATAAGGCGATACATGCGAAGCATTCACATAATTCAGTTTTTCCGGGAATACCGGTTCCATCAGAATCTGCTTGAACCCGACGGAAGCGGGAGCATTTTTTATACCGGCAAGATCCTCATAGAACCATATCAGCAGGTCTCCCAAAAGCATCACATGGTTTCTTGAATTCATCGCCGGATTTGCCGTGTCACCATTCCATAATTCCCAAATGGTGGTTGCACCCTTCTTAATCATGTAGCCCCATGAGGGATAAGTGTCATTGGTCACTATCTTATAGGCAAGTTCCAGTCCACCGTACTCGGTAAGTCCGCGCATCAGATGCTGGATGCCAAGCACACCGGCACTGACATGTCCCTTACAGTCTTTTTCCGTCTTCTCCACGACATTGGCAAATACTTTATCTTCATATCCGTCGGGAACCAGGCCCAGTCTAAGGGAAAGCAGGTTTGCCGTCACCGTATTGTTGTCATACTGTGCAGTCTCAGTATTGAAGAATTTCTTGTTATAAGCGTCCTTGACCTTAATGGCAAGTGCTGCATACTCTTCAGCATCTGCCGGAAGTCCGTTCATTTGCGCGAACTTCTCCATCAGTTGCAGAATGCTGTAAAACACCGTTGTACTCAGCACTTCGCCGTTCGTCTTCCGGGCAGGGTCCTCCGAATGAATCAGCTCCGGCGACTCGGGAGGCATGCACCAATCCCCGTATTCATCCTTCACCAGAATATAGTCCTTCATTTTGGTCTCCGTCATGTGGTTTACCCAGCGCTTCATGGACGGATAGCGCTCTTTGATGGAGCTATCATCGCCAAACTGGCGGTAAAGCATGTCGGCTACGTAAAAATAGGCAGCCGGCCAAGTCACGTCATCATGGAAGATGGTCCAGTAACGGGGAGATACCACAGAGATACTTCCATTTTCATTCATGGACTCTTCTATATCCACCAGCCACTTCTTATACATCAAGGCATTGCCGAAAATGAAACTTTCACCATAGGCACCAGTAGTGCGGTCGCCCAGCCATCCAAGACGTTCATCACGCTGGGGGCAGTCGGTAGGCATACCGCGATAGTTTCCACGGATTCCCCAATAGGCATTCTTGTGAAGTCTGTTAATCAACTCCTCAGAAGTCTCGAACGTACCGTTCGTTGCCATTTCATCATACACCACCTTACCGGTGAAATCATCCGCTGCCGGTTCATAGTCCAAACCGGATATTTCCATAAAACGGAAACCATGGTAAACAAACAACGGTTCCCAAACAAACTCACCGTCAGCGGCAGGAGTATAAATATCCGTGACAAGGGCACTGCGCAGGTTGTCAAGATACAGTTCCGTACCATTGTCCTTCAGCACTTCGGCAAAACGCATAGTAATGGGCTTGTCCTTCTTGCCACGCAGTTTCACCTGCTGTATTCCTACCATATTCTGCCCCATATCCACGATATATCTTCCATCACCTACCGATTTAACGGATATTGGCTTTATCTCCTCCATCACCTTCAGACTCGGAGAGAGCTGTGCCACAAGTTTTCCTTTGGGAGCCTCCATCCGTTCGGCCAACTGCCATCCGGAATCATCATAGCCGCTTTCCGTCCATTTACCCAATTCCAAGCGGGCATCGTAATGTTCACCGTCAAATTCGTTGTTCGCAGTTATAGGACCGTGGTTCGTCGCTTTCCAGGAATCATCGCTGACTACCGACACCGTCTCACCATTGTCGTACTCTATATTCAACTGCGCCATGAGACGGGGCAAACCAAAACCTACCATCCCATTGGCGCGCATGGAAAAATAGCGGCCGTTGCCCAGAGCCACGCCTATCGCATTGGTACCGGACTTCAACAAGGGGGTGACATCATAGGTCAGATAAGATACAGAAGCATCGTACCAGGTAGGCAAAGGACCGAATACATCATTTCCAATCCTCTCGCCATTCATATAGCATACGGAAGAGCCTACTCCCGAAACATAAAGGACTGCACGCTTCGGCTGTGACGGCAAATCAAACTCCTTCCGCAGATAACGTGCCGGAAGGATGGTCCGCTCACCGTCCAGTTTCAAGTTTGTACTGTCGTTCAGTCCAATCCAGCCGGCTTTCCAGTCCGAACTGTCCAGCAAAGCCATTGACCAATATTGGATACTACTTTGCGCCTTGTCACCGGTATTTGTCCATACAGTGACACGCCACCAATATTTCTGTCCCGACTCCAAAGGCGCCCCTGCGTACTTCACCAGCACCGATTGGCCAGACTCCACACGACCGCTGTTCCATACCAGCCCGGAGCCGGTCTGCAAACCCTTGTCCGAGTCCGCCACTTCAATCTGATAAGCAGTCTGCATCACATCCTGCTTGCCGGTTACCAGTTGCCATGAGAAACGGGGAGCCGATACAGCCACTCCTTCGGGATTCTTCCGCATTTCAACAGTGGTTTCCTCCACTTTCAAGGAACTGCCACCCGATACTTGACAGCCCATCATCAATAAGGCCAACAAGGAGATTAAAATAGATTTCTTCATACTTGTCAGAATTTCGGTTTCTCCGCTTCCGTGGATGCAACGGAGCCTTCTACCGTCGGCCATCCGTCTTCCCAGCTAATCTTATCCAACATCAATACACGGCCTTCAGGCTTCTTTGTGCTCACCGCATGATAGAAGAACCAGTCATTGCCGGCATTGTCCGTCACAATCTCCGAATTATGACCGGTACCCACAAAGGAATTGCTTTTCTGAATCAGCACTTCGTGCTTGTTATCCATCATGCTACCGCCATTCTTGTCGACATAGGGGCCGAAAAGATTATCTGAACGGCCTACAATAGTAGTGTAAGTACTCTTCAATCCCTCACAACAACTTCCTATGGAAGCGAAGAAGTAGTAATGCCCGTCCTTCTTGTGAATATAGGTACCTTCGTAAGCGGTTCCTGCCACTTGCTGCAGTGTGGCGCCGTCCTTCAGAGAGAGTCCGTCATCAGACAGTTCAATCGCATAGATTCCTCGAAAACTGCCCCAGAAAAGATATTTCTTCCCTCCATCCTCTATATAGAAAGGGTCGATGGAGTTCTGTACATTGATTTCATTGCTGCGGAACATCTTTCCGTGGTCCGTAAAAGGTCCCTCAGGCTTATCGGCAGTAGCACAACCGATGCCGCAAGTTAACTCGCCTCCCCAAACAGACATAGAATAATAGAGCACGTATTTATCACCTATCTTGTTGATGTCCGGCGCCCACAAACCGCCGTTCGGCTCAAAATCAGGCCGCGTACGGTCCGTAAAGGCAGTACCTACATACTCCCAATCCACCAGGTTCTTGGAACGGTGAATCGGCAGATTGCGTATGTCCTCGGTGGCATACAAATAGTAGTATCCATCATCTCCCTCAATGACAGAAGGGTCTGGCAAACTATAATCTATCACCGGATTGCGATAGACATTCTTCGGCTGTTGTTCTTCCGGTTTATCCTCTTTTGTAGCCGATGACGAGGAACAGGCTATCAGACTGCATAACACTGATAATACAAGAAACTTCTTCATACAATGTATTCTTTTCATTCTTTCATTTTACTTTTCGGGTGATGTACTGCCCAATACCTGCGGACGGATAAGAGAGCCACCGATAGAAACCGTTCCCTGGTCGGAAATGGCAAAATCCTTGATATACGAAGTGCGCGGCTGTACTTTCGTGGAATCCCAATGTGCATGGAAAATGTATTTCCAGCTACCGTCCTTACAGCAGAAGGGTGCTCCATGACCGGTACCCATCAAGCCGTCGGCATGTTGCAGAATCGGATTTCCCTCGTATTTCTTCCACGGTCCCATCGGGCTGTTCGAAGTCGCGTAACCCACTCCGTAGTTCTTGCTTTCAAAGTGATTGGCCGAATAAACCAGGTAATAAACGTCCTCTCTCTTCAAGATGGAAGGCCCCTCGGCTACTTTGGCGGGCTTGTCCTGCGAGAGTTCCCAAGGCTCCCCTACTTTGATGCACTCCGTCAGTGTCTCCTGCTTGATGCCGGTCAGGTCATCGTTCATCTCTGCCACCCAGATGACATTGCCATCCGTGAAACGCACGAAATAAAGGTAAGGCGTGCCGTCATCGTCGATGAAGAGAGAGGTATCGATGCTCTTCTCATCCCATATCGGCTGCTTCACCTCCTGACGGAACGGTCCCTGAGGTGCATCTGCCGTTGCCACGCAGATATGCTCTTCGGTGGAGTAGAACAGATAAAACTTCTTCTTCGACTCGATGTAGTAGACTTCCGGCGCCCAGAATCCCCACGTGCCGTAGGAGTCGGCAGCCGACAATGCCTGGCCTTCACGCGTCCAGTTTCTCAAATCATCGGAAGAGAAGCAGGCAAAGCCCTCTCCTTCTACCGTACCTCCGGTGCCGTAAGCATAATACTTGCCTTCGTAAAGCATTACGTAAGGGTCGGCAATCGGCAGATAGTCTGATTCTACAACCGTCTTCTCCTTGCATCCTGCAAAGCAAAGACAAAGCAACAACAGCCATATACAATTCTTCTTCATATCCATCTCTTATTTCACTACTTTGGGGGTCATATAGTCCTTGCTGATTCTCATGCGGTCCACACCATCCACTTTCTCGAAAGAAACGTCAGTGATATACATGGCGCGTGGATGGATATTGCTCTTGTCCTTATGAGCATGGAAAACAAGACGAAGCTTGCCAGCCTTGTCTGTGAAAGTGGCACTGTGTCCCACTCCGACCAGTTCTCCGGGTTTCTGTAACAAAGGATTCTCTTCATATTTGGTCCAGGTACCCATCAAATCGGTAGCCGTGGCGCAACCTATGCCGTAGAAAGGACTTTCATAGCTATTGGCAGAATAGGTCATGTAATAGAGTCCGTTGTGCTTGATGACAAACGGGCCTTCATTCACACGGGGCCATACTTCCTCCCATGCCTGAGAGACATGGATGCAAGGGTGCATGGTCTCCTTCTTGATAGTGACAAGGTCTTTCTCCAATTCGGCCACCCAGATGTTGAGCCCGTCGTTGAAACGGTCGAAGAACAGATAAGGCGTACCGTCATCATCAATGAACAGAGAGTTGTCAATGCATTTCTCATCGGCAATCTGGGGTTCCTTCTTGCTTTGGATGAACGGCCCCGCCGGTGAGTCGGCTGTTGCCACACAGATATGCTCGTCTGCCGAGTAATACATATAGAACTTCCCGTTCACTTCGTAGACCTCCGGAGCCCAGAACCAGCGGTCGGCCCAGACATCCTTCTTCTGGAGCGCCATGCCCTTATACTTCCAAGTCTGCAAATCATCGGAGGTATAGACTTCGATGCCGTCATCCGCATGGGTGCCGTATGCATAATAAGTACCCTCGTGCAACAGGATGAACGGGTCACCAAAAGGCATCGGGGTTTCAACTCCCTCTACAACAATATCGTCCACATCCTTATACTCTGAAGAACAAGACTGGCAGGAAGCCAGCGTAGCCGACAGAAACAGATACATACATATAAAATTCTTTTTCATGATTCTCATGGTTTCTATTTCAAGATAAATATTTACATTAAGTTCATTTCCTCATCTCCCTCGTATAGTGAGGGGGTCTCAGTCGTATAGTTAGGGTATCTCAGTCGTATACTTAGGTACCCTAAGTCATATACTTAGATAGGGGTAATTTAAGCATGCTGATTACCAGCCTATTACAATTTCATTGTTCGATATACAAATTTCAAGACAAAAATGCGGTTCCGACATCCAATCAAGGCTTCATCTGACCGGGAACCTGCCCTATGTGATAATACAACACTCCCTTATAGGCAGGAGAACCGCCCTCCGAACAGAACCCGATGCAGGATGCAGGATAGCGAATGTCCAACGTACCCAATTCCCTGCCATCCACAAACAGATACAGCTTGTCTCCCCGGCGTACTGCACGGAAATTATAAGAGTCTTTCCACAACTCGTGTACGCCTATCTTATAGATATGGCGTTCTAAATCCCCCGCTTCCTTGTTGATGAACCGGATACCCTCTGCCTTCACCGGAGTAAAGGTACAATAATTATACGCAGGATGCTCAGCTACTCCCCTACCTTTGCTTTCTATCGGATGCCATTCGCTGCCATTCAGGTACTCTATGTCAAATTTCCCGAACATGTCATCTACAAACTCGGATTTGTTGCCTGCTTCATGACGATTCAGGTAAAGGGTATCCAGCCATGCAGGTGCAGCAAAACGATAACATTTCTCTATGAAGTCGGTATACTTCACATCCGGATAGACCGTTTGCAGACATCCCAATGAGAATTCTTTCTTCCAGGCAGTCTTCCCTTTCTTCACGGCTGCCACCTCAAGCATACGGGTAGCGCCATTGAACTGAGCTTTCACATAGTTATCCTTATCCACATAGACCGGATAACTGCCTGCCTTGTCTTGTCCGGACAAACCGGACAACTGGAAGCTGAATTCATAATCGTTCAGGAAATCTCCCTTCAGCAATTCCTCATTCTCCGAGAGTTGCCAATGTGCATCATCAAAACCGATGGTATAGGTAGTGCCTTCGAATAAGGCGGCCTTTGTCTCGTCGAACACTCCGGGAACACCGGCTTCTGTTGCCGGAACAGCTTCTGCAAAGACATGTTTTCCCGGTGCGGGAATTTCATCCAGCCAAATCTTCAGGCAGCCGTCGTTGCGCTCGATGCGCAGATGGTGGTAAACGCCCCAGCGGAAATCTTCCGGCAAGGCATAGGATTCCTTGTTTTCCTTACCGTCTACAAGCCTGCGCAAATACCAACTCCGGTTCTTGGCATCCAGACCTACGTAGGCACAGTTATCAGCATCCTTCCACCAGGCAATGACACCGGCTTCGCCCTCGGTCTTGACTCCCGTCTCGAACAAATAGGCCACAGACGGCTGCACTTGCTTCAACACACCGAACGAAGCGGTCTCACCTCTACCCGCAAATGTGGGCATCGAAGGTTCGGGATGATAACCCGCCGTGCGTGGACCGGTGATACCGTCTACAAACAAAGTTTTATCAAAGAACTGGACGCGGTTGATATATTGTCCCCGATGCTCATTGTTCTTGTTTGCCATATAAATCAGCCACCATTCAAATCCGTTGGGGCCTCTCAGGATATTGGGCTGGCCGGGAGTCATCAGAATATCGTCGGCAATGCCGTCTTTCATATCGAACAGAGAAACGTCGAAGAATTGCGAACGTCCCTTGTTTGTTTCTACGGCAAGCAGATTCGTGCCTTCCTTCAAAGCAGCACGCAGCTTCTTGTCCAGGTTTACGATGCAATAATCACGCCCCTGCTTCTCGTAGAGAAGTGTTCCGTTCAGATAAATCCGGGTATCTCCGTCGTGAGCGACACGCAGTGCCAGATTGCCGGTTTCGCTACCGGCAGAGAAAGTCTTTCGCAACCATAGGGAGGGCGTATTCCACCAAGTACCCAGATGCCGGGTGGTGGAGCCTTTCACTTCACGCGACGAAAAGCCGGTCTCCCCCTTCTTCCAGCCGGAGTCATCGTAGGTCGCTTTTGTCCAGTCGCTTCCCGGCTTGTTCTCCGTATAAGCAAACAACGGCTCATACGTGCGGCCATACCGCAATAAATCCACTTGCTTCTCCTCCAGTTGCGTCTGATTGCATCCTACAACCGGATAGCTATATTTATTACCATTTTGAAAACCTAAAGGAGAGTCTGCCTCGGCAACTCCCAACTGATAATTGCCCCACTCTGTAGAGGTGTGGTTGGCATTGTACATCATATAGTAGCGGTCTCTATACTTCATGACCCACGGTCCCTCCGCCACTCTGTTATCCATCGTTTCCCATGTGTCCGGCAATGAGGCGAACTGGCACACCGGTTCGCCGGCAAACTCTGCCGGGTTCTTCATTTTGCGTCCCCAGATGGTATTTCCATCGGTGAAACGTACCATATACATGTATAACCGGCCGTCATCATCTCTAAAAAATTTGGGGTCGATACGGTTATCCATCCATGTCTTCTTGTTCGGTTCTGTATAAGCGCCCAGAGCATCTTTGCTCTGCGCATGTACAATGTGAACCGCATGCTTGTCCTTTCCCCAATAATTGACCGACCAGTACAAGTGAAAATCTCCATTCAGATAAATCATATCATTGGCATGAATCTGATTGTCTCCGGCTCCGGTACCCTTTGTCCAGTCATTGTCCATCGTCACGACATGGATAGGCTTCCCCCAATGAACCAAATCATCGGACACATAAAAATCCCCGTTTGTGTAGACTCCGCCAATATAGTATTTGCCGTTGTATTTCATTACGCCGGCATCCGCCACTCCCGGAAGTACCGGATTCTGGATGTTCTGCGCAAACAAGCTGCCGCAGCAAGCAAAAGCGAATGGTAATAGTAGTTTTTTACAGACAAGCATATGGTATAAGATTTAAGAAAAGAAAGCTATGCCGGAAGCATCCTGAATGAGAACAGGCTTCCAGGCATAGCCTTCTTTGGTTATTAATAGTTAGGATTCTGAGTAAGATGTGCAACACCACCTACCGTGCTGTTTTCCACCTCATCTCTCGGAATAGGCAGACGTCTGTGCTTACCAACGATAAAGTTATTGAAATCCTTGTCACGGGCTTTCAGCTCATCAATTCCAGCCTGAGAATCAAGTAATCCCCAACGCTTCAAGTCAGCCCAACGCCAACCTTCGAAACAGAGTTCCAAAGTACGTTCCATCTGCAGGCGCTTGATAAAGGCATCTTTAGAGCTCAAGCAGTCTTTCCACTGACTATCTTTCAACTTGGCCAGACCGGCACGTTCTCTTACCTTATCCACATAAACAGCAGCATCGGCAGGATTAGTACCCGTTTCAACAAGACACTCTGCATAGTTCATCAGGATATCTGCATAACGCATGATACGATAATTGTTACGGGCAAAGTAATCTTCTGCATCACGATAGTAAGCAGTATTGTATTTACGTATGTAGCAGTCTTCCGGGTCAGTTCCCCAACCGTCATTCCAATCGGCATTTTCAAATCCATAATATTTCTTCGGCTGGTCGGGGAAGTCTTGTGAGAATCCACGGTACAGAATACTACCATACAAACGCAAGTCATTCTTTCCGTCAACACGCTTCTCTTTCAAGAACTCATCTACCAACCAGCGACGTGCCTTACCATCTCCCCAACCTATACCACTCGGAGCATAGAACTGAGTACGCTGGAAACCGAATGCCATACTGGCATCATTACCCGTACCACCCTTGTTCTGGTCATCGAACTGAATTTCAAAAATGCCTTCCTTGTTATTCTCGTCTAAGTCGGTGAAGTTATCTTCGCGGTTTGCAATAAGACCGTATAAAGAGCCTTCTTTGTCAATCAGCCATTGCAATTGTTCCTTCGCCTTGTCATACTTATGTTGTTGCATATAGGCCTTGCCCAGCAATGCTTTAGCGGCACCTTTGGTAGCACGTCCCAGGTTGGCAGCATCCCAAGATTCCGGTAAATACTGCATGGCAAAAGTCAAATCTTTCTCTATCTGATCCCATATTTCCTGTTCAGAAGCATCTTCCGGTATATAGGAAGCATCTTTAGGCTCCAACGGCATAGTTCCTTTGTCCCACAATAGATTTACCTGGAAATACCACAATGCACGCAAGAAAGAAGCTTGGGCCAATACCTGGTTCTTTGTAGTCTCGTCCATTTCAATATTAGGCACATAGCTCAACACCTGGTTGCAACGGAAAATGCCTACATAGAAATGTTCCCAATGAATGTTGTTGCCTTCGTAAAAATTATAGTTATTGTAGAGGAAACGTGTCCAGTCGCCCAATTCAATCCAAGGAGAAGAACTCCATCCTTCGTCCGAAGTCAAGTCATAGCGGAAAGAGAGCCAACGCATCCAAGTACCTTCCTTATAAAAGAAACTGTAGCAGGCGTTTACACCGGCTGTCGCATCTTCCGGCTTATTCCAATAAGTATCGTTGGTTACTTCATTGGGATTATCAATATCCAATAAACTCGAACTGCATCCGGTGCACAACGTCAAGGCACCTGCAAGCATTAATCCATAATATATCTTTTTCATAATTTATAAGCTGATTTATAAGTTAAAAGGTCAAATCCAATCCAAACATTACCGAACGGGTATTAGGATATGCAAAGCTGTCCGTACCACTGTTCCAAACGGAATTCGCACCCTTGAAATCAGGGTCCAGACCGGAATATCCGGTGATAGTAATCAGATTGCTGCCGGTAGCATACAGACGAAGTTTCTCAACACCCAAGTTGGTCAGCCATTTCTGCTTAAAGTTATAACCGATAGAGATGTTCTTCATGCGGAAATAAGAACCATTTTCCAAGAAACGGTCGGCATCACGGGAGTTACGGAAGTCACCATAAATGATACGCGGGGTATTGGAGTTAGGATTCACCTGGTAAGGCTCTTCACCCTTTTCAAAGCGGATATAGTTGGAGTTGTCTGCAAACAGACGTCCTTGCCAACGGGATACGTTATATATCTTATTACCGAACTGACCGTTCCACATCATACTGAAATCGAAATTCTTCCATTCTGCATTGAATACCAATGACATTTGCATCTTGGCCCAGGGGCTACCGCAATAATCACGGTCAGCATCAGTAATTTCTCCATTGTCATCCAAGTCAAGATACTTAACATCTCCCAATTGAGGACGTTTTCCTTCAATCATAATGGGGGTACCCGTAGATGTCACATAATTATCAATCTGTTCTTGCGTCTTGAAGATACCGTCTGTTTTTCTCAAATAAAATTCAGCCAAAGATCTGCCCGGTTCAGTTCTTGCCTGACCAGAATCAATATAGTCTCTATTAGTACCATCACGACCCAAACTCAATACTTCGTTATCCATCGTAGTCACATTCAGCAAAGCGCTGTACTTAAAGCCTGAAATCTGGTCTTTCCAACCAAGTGTAAACTCGAAGCCCTTGTTGCGCAAGCTGGCAGCATTTTTCCACGGAGAGCCTCCTTGATTACCGGTAGAAATAGCAATCGGAGTCTCAGCCAATACGTCACTGGTCTTTGAGTTGTAATATTCTGCACTAACAGTCAAACGCTGGTTAAGGAAGCTGGCATCAAAACCTACATTCACCGTTTCTTTTGTTTCCCAAACAAGACCTGCATTCACCAGTTTCACCTGAGTAGAACCCGGAACAATAGCACCACCGAATACAGTTACAATACTCTGGTTGATAGTTCCGATATAATCCCAATCGCCAATGGAAGAGTTACCAAGACGACCCCAGTTACCTCTAATCTTCAAATCATTAATCCAAGACACATCAAAGAATTCCTCCTTTGAGATTCTCCAGGCACCGGAGAATGAGGGGAAATTACCCCAACGGTTTTCCTTAGCCAGACGGGAAGTACCGTCACGACGGAAGGTAGCAGTCAGATAGTATTTATCATCATAAATGTAGTTAGCACGTCCCAGATAAGAAATCATCGCATTCTCACTGATACTGTTTGAATTCTGCTGGTTGCTTTGTCCGGCATTCAATACTGTCAGATAATCACCGTTACCCAACATCGGGAAGTTCAGACGGGAAGCCCACAAACCTTCCCATTCATGGTGCTGGTAAGTAGTACCGACCACGGCATCCACATGATGCTTACCAAAATCCTTATTGAAGTTCAACGTGTGCTCAATCAACATGTTGTAGGTGTTGTCGCGTGCCTTCTGGCTTTCCGGATCACGGTGTTCCTGATTCTGAGTCCAGTTACCTTCTCCACGGAACCATGAGTTCTCATAGAAATAAAGGTCAATACCACCGTTGAATTTATAAGAAAGGAATTCGAAAGGCTTGAATTCCAACCATAAAGAACCATTCAAACGATTCTGACGGAAATGACGGTATTCCAAATCTTCACGGGCAATCGGGTTTACACCGAACGTATTATACTTGGCTGCATCACCATAGCCATATCCACCCGGATTATTCTCATCATAGATAGGAATAGTAGGCATCATACGCAAAAAGTCATTGTAGGTATTTGTCTGGTTCGGGTCTGTGTTTGTGAGTGAATAAGCCAAGTTTTCACCAAAAGAGAACCAGCCCTTTTTACCTTGTGTATTGACACGGAAGCTATAACGGTCGAAAGTATTTCCATAAGAAACGCCGTCATTGTTATAGTAACCGGCTGATACAAAATAACTACCGGAATCACCACCACCAGAAAGCGATACGTTGTAGTCCTGAACCAATGCAGTCTTCAACACTTCATCCTGCCAGTTGGTATCATACTGTGAGTGTTTCTGAGTGCTGTTTACAGTGGCAATGCCATCTTTGATGGCTTCATTATAGGCAATATCATTATACTTGATATATTCTGCCGCATTCATCAAATCAAATTTCGGGCTCCATTCCAATGTTTCCTTTACGCTTACATTCACTTTCATGGGACCTTTCGTACCTTTCTTGGTAGTAACGATAATCACACCATTGGCAGCACGCGAACCGTAGATGGCAGCAGCAGAAGCATCCTTCAGAATCTGGATGGACTCTGCATCCGCAGGATTGAAATCAACACCCGGGTCTGTAATCATACCGTCAATAACCCACAGCGGAGAGTTATTGCTCAAGGAACCGACACCACGAATTTCAATAGAGGCATCTTCGCCTGCCCTACCGCTACTGCGTACGTTAATACCGGTTGCCAAACCCTGCATCTGGCTGACCAGTGTTCCTGCAGCGCTTTTCTTCATTTCCTTGGTATCAACAACGGCAACCGCTCCAGTCAAGTCGGACTTCTTCACGGTCTGATAACCGATGACAACCACTTCTTCCAGCGCTTTTGCATCGTCCTTCATCACTACGCGCATAGTAGTCCCTTTATAGACTACCTCCTGACTAAGCATACCGATATAAGAGAAAACGAGTGTACTTCCTTTTTTTCCACTCACTGAGAAATTACCGTCAATATCGGTAATGGCACCCGTAGTAGTACCTTTTACCACCACATTCACACCTGTCAAAGGCTCACCATTTGTATCTGTTACCGTACCGGTTATGGCTACATCCTGTGAATAAGCGGTAGCTGCAAATACAACAAAGAATAAGAATAAGATTTTCTTGATCATTTTTGATAGAATTAGATTTTAAAACTATGCGGAAACTAACGTCCGCTTTTAAATACACCGCAGAAAGTGATTAGTCACTTCTGCCAATCATAGAACATTGATTAGGATTTGTTACGTCATAGGCATAGGGGTCATAGTATTATAAATTGTTGGCTTTCGGATGCAAATATATCCGCATAAAGCTAAAATTAATGCAAATATCGCTTCAATCTATGCAATTATAAATCCAAAAAATGCCCCTGAGAGACATCTCAGGGGCATTTGATTGGATTGTTATATTTAGCAAGCATTCCATGCTATCATTTCACGAAGTCTTTGGGCAGAATACCGAATTGTTTTTGGAAGCACTTGGTGAAATAGGAAGGAGTATTGAAGCCGGTCATATAGCAAACCTCATTGATTTTACACTCTCCTTCCTTTAAAAGCTGCGCCGCTTTCTTCAACCGCTCCAGGCGGATGTAGTCATTGGGAGTCATATCCAATATGCCCTTTATCTTCCGGTTCAGGCTCGACCGGCTCATGTTCAGCAAGCTTGCCATATCATCCAGACAGAAATCCGGATTCTGCATATTGGCAACCACCACTTCCTTCAATGTTTTAAGGAAAGATTCATCTGCCTTTGTCATTGCCATACTGCCCGTCTGCACAAAAGGAGAATTGACAAAAGAAGCCCGTAGCTTCTCACGGTTGTTCAGCAGATTGGCCACACAAACTTTCAGATATTCCACGGAGAAAGGTTTCTCTATATATACGTCAGCCCCCAGCTTCATTCCCTCTATTTTGGCTTGAAGGGTCGTCTTCGCCGTAAGCAGGATAATCGGTATATGGCTATAGTCAAGCTCGGACTTCAGATGCTCGCACAGCTCCAATCCATCCATCTCGGGCATCATAATGTCTGAAATGACAAGATTTACAGTATGTTCCTTCAACACCTTCAAAGCTTCCACCCCATTCACGGCAGTCAGCACACGATATTCCGAAGAGAGCTGTTTCACAACAAATGCCTGCATTTCCAGACTGTCTTCCACCACCAAAAGAGTATACCGGTGCTGTTCCAAGGCAGTACCTGTACCACTTTCTTCAGAGGGTTCCCCGCCCGTTACCGGTTCTTTATGCTCCATGGCCACCGTCTGCTCGTGCTTCAGCGGAAGTGACAGCAGGAAACAGTTGTTCTCCATCGAATCTTCCATGCACAACGTACCCTCATGGAGTTCGGCCAATGAACGGGCAAGCGCAAGCCCGATACCGGTGCCGGGCACAGAGCGCAACGTACCGGTTTTATACTGGATGAACGGCTTGAAAATCTCCTCGCGCATCTCTACCGGAATAACAAGGCCGTCATTGCATACAGAAAGCAGCAGTCTTTCACCTTCCGAATATAACCTGATGCGTATATAGGTCTCCGAATACTTTATCGCATTGGTCAGCAGATTGCTGATAATCTTGGTAAGCCCTTCCCTATCAACCGAAGCATACAAGCTTTCGGGAGTCTCTATACTCAATGCCAGCCCCCTTTCACGTGCCAAAGGCTTGAAACGCTTATACGTCTTTTGTAAGAGCTCAGACACGTCACATTCCACAAAATTCAATTGGAAGCCTTGCGTCTCCGTCTTCCGGAAGTCCAGCAACTGGTTCACCAAATCAAGCAGCCGGTTAGTGTTCAGTTCCATGGTCTCCAAATCATCCCTGATGTCATCCGAAACAGAACGGGAAGCCAATACATTCTCGAGCGGACTCTTTATCAATGTAAGCGGTGTACGTATCTCATGCGCCACATTCGTGAAGAAGTCTATCTTCGCAGTATACAACTCCCGTTCCTTTTCCCGCTCAAACTTGTCCATAGCCTGCTGATGCTTCTGCCGGGTCCGTTTTCTGAAATAGATAATTACAGCAGCCAGTGAGCATAACGCCAATACCGTATAAACAGCATACGCCCAGGTGGAGAGATAGAAAGGAGGATGAATATGGATGTCGAGCACACGTTCCGTCGCGTTCCACTTGCCATCGCTGTTGGAACCTTTTATACGCAATGTATAGCTTCCATAAGGAAGGTTTGAATAGTTGATGATGGAATTCCGCCCTACCGTATACCAGTCGCGGTCAAAGCCTTCCAGCTTACATTCAAGACCATTCATTTCGGGTGCCTGGTAACTCAGGGCTGCAACCTGAAAAGAGAAAGAATTCTGGTCGGCATCCAGCTCTATCTCATCCGCATAGGTGATGCTCTTCTCCAAAGGAGAATCCGGACTATCCACCGAAAGCCGTTTGTTGAACAGATAAAAATCTGTAATCACTACGGGAGGGAGAAAAGTGTTCTCCACAAAAGTTTCCGGGTCAAAGGCTATGAATCCGTTGATACTTCCCAAATAGATGCGTCCCTTCTTGTCAATGTAACCGGACTGGAAATTAAATTGGTTGCTCAGCAGCCCGTTTGCCGTGGTATAGACATGTTTGCTCTCCGTATCGGGATTGAAGCAGACCAGACCATAATTGGAAGTAATCCATAAGTTACCCCGCTTATCCTCGACCATCTTGTAGATAGTGTTGCTCGGAAATCCTTTCGACATGTCATAACGGGTAAAATTGTCCGTTTCCGGATTGTAGCGGCAGAAGCCCTCACCCAGCGTCATGAACCACAGACGCTTCCTGCTGTCTTCGTAGATACTGATTACCTTATTGTAGGGAAGAGAGGTCGAATCATTCTCATTAGACAGATAATTCCTCCACTGCTGGCTTCTTACATTGTAGCAGAACACTCCATTGGAGAAAGTAGCAAACCACAGATTTCCGTTGAAGTCCTCCAGAATGTTATAAGTAAACATATTCTTCAGCTGAGGAATCCGGGTAAAGTCATCTGTAGAGCGATTGTACTTCAACAGACCGGACGTGGTGCCTATCCACACGTCTCCCGTAGTGGTCCTGCAAATGGTAAAGGCGTCATTGGCGACCATGGAATTCTCACTCTCACCCTTGGCATAATGTTTCACCTGTCTGGTCCGAAGATTCACCCGATTCAGACCACCGGAGAACGTACCTACCCACAAATCATCCCCGTCCAGGCAAAGGCCGTGGACATTCTGATAAATGGCCGGATGCTCAAAAGGCTCTATCTTTCCGTTTTCCGGATTGTAATTGAACAAGCCTTTGTCTTCGGTACCTATCCACAAGGTGCCATCATTACTTTCACAGATTTCCCGTACACGACGGCCGAAATGCCTGAGATTGTCTCTCGGATAGAACTTCTCGAAATAAGTCCACTGATAAGGGCAATAGTTCACTCCACCGAAATAAGACCCTATCCACATGCCGTTCTCCTTATCGCAGCAGAGCGAATAAATGGCATTGTCCGACAATGCATACGAATCATCCTGGTCGGGAACGGTCAAATGGGTAATCTTGTCATTCGTCAGATTGTAAATATACAAACCGGACTCTGCGCCCACCCACAGCTCGTTGTCAGATTTGAACTGCAAAGCCCTCACATAGGTGTTCAGCAGCTTCCGCGTCTTGCCTGTAGTCTGATTTATCTCTGTCAACCCGTTCAGCGAAGCGATATACACGCAGTTATGGGGTCCGCTGACCTGCCAGTTGATAATATCATTCTTGAAAATCTCATTTCCTTCCGCATCCTTGAAAGGCTGCAGAGGAGTTTCAAAGTCAGCTTTCGTATAGTAAAGATTATCCGCATACAAGGCCAGCCAACACGTATTCCCATTCAGCCAAAAGCGGGTTACATTGGGCAGTCCCGAATCGTGCAGATGGTTCAGCAACCTCCCTTCATCCGGTTTATAGCAGAACAACCCCTGGTTTTCTACCGATATCCAGATATTATCGTCCTCGTCACTTCCAATCATGGTGACGAAATCCCTGATGATATTGCCGTTATCACTGGCCTCATCGAAAGCGGTAAAGGAATCCAGTACCGGGTCGTAAATAAAGACTCCCCCATCGGTACCAATCCAGATATTTCCCCGGCAGTCCTCGTAGAGCGCAGTTATGAAATTCTTGCCTAAACCGGAGTTCTCTTTCTTGTAAATACGGAAAGACAATCCGTCATAACGGTTCAGACCGTCCTTGGTTCCGAACCACATAAAGCCTTTCCTATCCTGCAAAATCTGATACACGGTGTTCTGCGAAAGACCGTTCCGGATATCCATCGTTCTGAAATAGTAATGAACAGCATCCTGCGCACAGACCGGCAATACCGCTCCCATGCACAGGCCAAGTAAAAGCTTTATAATCAACTGTCTCATAACAACACTTTTAATGTACAATTTACCATTTACAAAGTACAATTTAACTATGCAGATGACAGCGCAGCCAAATTGTACTTTGTAAATGGTAAATTGTAAATGCCCCTATTTCTTAAGTGAATTGCAGATACGTGTATTTATCTCTTTCACGCGTTTCTCATCCAGCTTTATCACCTTGCGGTCGTAAGTCATCAGACCGTTCACTTCCACCTCCACATCCGTGGTCTGTGTATAGACGGCTGCCGAGAAACCTCTTTTTATCATCTGATACAGCATATCGGCATATTTCACGTACTCATCAGTCACTTCTTTGGAAGAGTTGAACTGAACATATCCCCAATTGCGGTTCGGTTCCCAGATATGGTCTTTCAAGACAAGGCCGATGCCGCCATACTCACCCAAAACCGTGGCACGCTGTGCATCATACAGATACATTTCCGGTTGGGGATAGTTGTGGAGGTCGAGCATGTCACCGCAAGTATAATGGTTACCGCCACTTGCCGGATTCACCAGGCGGGTCGGGTCATACTGTTTCGTCCATTCGGCTATCTCTACCGTCTTGAACTGCCCCCAGGCTTCGTTGAACGGTACCCATGTACCGATACACGGATAAGAGTAGAGACAATCCATTATTTCCTTCCATTCCTTGTGATAATAGGCTTCGGATTCGGCGGAGCGTTTCAGTTCTGTTCCGTCGAAATAGCGGCGGTTCTGCCATTCCGGATTACGGTCACCGCTCGGCATATCCTGCCATACGATGATACCCAAACGGTCACAGTGTGTGTACCAACGTGCCGGTTCCACCTTGATATGCTTGCGAATCATATTGAAACCGAAATCTTTCGTCTTCTGTACATCATACAGCAAAGCCTCGTCTGTGGGAGCTGTATACAGTCCGTCGGGCCACCAACCCTGGTCCAGCGGTCCAAACTGGAACAAAGCCTCGTTATTTAGTTCCAGGCGTACGATGCCATCCGCGTCACGACGGGTGGAGTACTTACGCATGGCAGCATAGCTGTCCACCTTATCCACTACCTTGCCTCCGCTTTTCAGAGTCACTTTCAGCGTATAGAGGAAGGGGGAATCCGGACTCCACAACTTGGCATTCCGGGGCATGGACACCTCCACCGGCTCTGCATTGATACTTTTGCCGGTGGCTACCAGTTGATTGCCGTCATACACATTCACTTCCACAAAGTCGGAAGGGCATGCCCTATTCAATTCTGCCTTCACTGTCAGCAGATTACGGTCAATATCGGGAGTGATACGGAGATTCTCGATATGTTTTCCGGCAACCGGCTCCATCCATACCGTCTGCCAGATACCGCTTACGGGAGTGTACCAGATACCTTCCGGATTGCTGACCTGCTTTCCACGGGGTTGAGGCCCTTTATCCGTTGGATCCCAAACTTTTACGACCAACTGATTGTTACCTTTTCCAGAAAGGGCGGCAGTAATATCGAAAGAGAACGGAGTAAATCCCCCCGTATGGCTGCCTACTTTCACATCATTCACCCATACATCCGTTTTCCAGTCGACAGCACCAAAGTGCAACAGCACTTGTTTTCCCTTCCAGGCGGAAGGAATATCAAAACTGCGCTGGTAGACCAGTTCCTGGTTTTCATTGATTCTTTTTCCAACTCCGGACAAGGAGGATTCGATGGCAAAAGGAACAAGTATCTGCCCTTCGAACTCTGCCGGAAGATGCTCACCTTTATTTATAACGGCATAATTCCACAGTCCGTTCAAGTTCTTCCAGTCACTCCGTTCCATGATGGGACGAGGATATTCGGGCAACACATTCGCGGGATTGATCTGGGATGCCCAGTCCGTTTTGATTTTATCACCTGCCGGCTTCCATTGCGCCGAGCTTCCGATTGCAAACAACGTCAAGAATGACGATATGAGGAAAAATCTTCTCATAGTATTATAACTTTTTATTGGTTTCTACGAAAGCAAAGATAAGCCGATTCAGAAAAAAAGAATAGAAATTTCGAACCAATAAATAGTATTTTTGTGGAATATCAAGGTATTACCGTCTCATTTTATCAAAGAAATTCATCAAAGGCACCTTTTTCCGCTTTTCTTGCCACGCCTATGACAAGGTTTTGCCTTCCCATTGGCAAGACTTTGCCACCGCGTTGGCAAAACTTTGCCATAGGCGTGGCAAAAGTTTGCCAAGGCAGTGACAACTTGTTGGCAAAATACCTCCCTGATATACAAGGAGTAGCAAACAATAGACAGCAGGGAATGACTAATATCCCGGATTCTGCTGGTTCTCCAATGCCGGATTGGCATTTATCTCATCCTGCGAAATAGGAAGCACAATCTTCTCGAAAGTACGGTCGATTGTTTTTCCACGGTGACTCACCGGAATATCTTGAAAATCGTCGTTGAATTCGATGGTTCTGCCCATACGCATCATGTCGAAGAAGCGTTGTCCTTCACCAAAAAGCTCCTTGCTGCGCTCGTCCAGAATCATATCATCGGTAATGGTAGCGGCAGTGGCCGGTGCCAGTCCGGGAGAACGCCTGCGGATTTCATTCAGGTAACCGGCGGCGGCATCTGCGCCTGCTTCCTGCTTCGTGGAGTGCAAGGCTGCTTCGGCGGCAATCAGATATATCTCGGAAAGACGGATTATCTTGATATTGACGGCTGTATTGGTTGCCTTGCCGTCACCTGCCAGGGTGGTACTGCCCATATACTTGTAGCAGGCTCCCTTGCGTTCAATCTCATTGTCCACCCAGTATTCATCGTTGTCCATGATTCCCCAACGCACATCCGTCTCGTCTTCACCCAGACGGTTCAGGAAATAATCGCTGGCAAGATACCAGCCCATGGCATTCTTCAACTGTCCGTAGCGCATCAGGTAAAAGCCCAAAGAAGAAGTTCCCAGGTCTGATTCCTCAGTGGTGATGCCCAGCTCAAAGATGGACTCGGAACCAAACTGCTTGCTCCAGGAAGCCGTCCAATCGGCAGGCTCATACAGTTTGTACACACCGCTTTCTATAATCTCCCGGGCAGCGTTCAAAGCACCGTCATAATCTTCCATATAGAGTTTCACACGCGCTTGCAGGGCTATGTTGGTGTAATAGTCCGCATATCCGCTCTGCTTTGTCTTCTTCTTGGCAAGCAGGGCCGCCCCGTCCGACAAGTCCTGCAGAATCTGGCGATAGTTCTCCTCCACAGTAGCACGGGTGGGCTGGGCGTTCACCGTAAGCGGCTCGGTTACATTGGGAACTCCATAAGAGGTCTTGTTGTAATTGTAAGGAAGCCCGTAGAGACGGACCAAATCGAAATAGAACAGCGCCCTCAGAGTCAACGCCTGCCCTTTGGCTTCGGAAAAGTCTTCCATACTGCCCGATTCTTCCAGCTTCTCAATGTTGCTCAACAAGGTGTTGACCTGCAGAATGCAGTAATATCCACGGCTCCAGAAACCGGAATAAGTATTGCTGTTGGAAGTGTGGTTGAACGTATAGAATGCATCCAGTCCGCGTCCGGCAGCAAAAATCGTGAGGTCACCGCCCTTGGCATCACCGTACATAAAAAGGTTTCTGCCGTAATAAGACGATGAGGTCATCGCACTCATCACACCGTTGATAACCACCTGCGCATCGGCTACCGTACCGACAGCACCTTCTGCATTTCCGGAGTTGGTGGGCTGCATATCCAGAAAATCGTCACACGAAGTGAATGTAAAGGCACCAAGTATCACAAGTGCCAATAAATGATATATCTTTTTCATTGTTAGTTCCTCCAGTTCATTAAAATTTCAATTCAACGCCAACGACAAACGTTTTTCCGATAGGGGTTTCCCAACCACGTGTGCCGTATTCGCTCACTTCGGGGTCTGCCTCCTTGTATTTGGCTATTGTCCAAAGGTTGCTGGCAGTGAAAAAAAGGCGGGCATTCTCGATGAAAGCCTTGCAGGTCATGGCTTTGGGCAGCGTATAGGCCAATGAGAGATTCTTCAAGCGCAGATAACTGGCATTGAACAAGTGGCGGCTGCTGTATTGTTGCGGGTCATCGAGGTCTACACCTTCGATACGGGGCTCTGTACCGTTCGTATGGTCTGGCGTCCAAAGGTTGTTGTAGTAGCTTTTAGCACGGATACGCTCCCAATAATAACCGTCGTCGGCCACATCCATGTAGGCTCCATCGTACAAGTCTCCTCCTATCTTATAGGTAAAGCCCAACGAAAGGGCTATGCCTTTGTAGGAGACCGAGGTATTGATGCCCCCATACACTTTGGGAACGGCATTGCCGATGATGGTGTAGTTGGCATTGTTATAGTCATAAGTAGCTCCGCGCCCGTTATACTCAAAATCTCCGGCCTTGCCATTCTTGGGGTCATTTACATAGTAGACGTTCTTGCCGTTGGTCTTGTCCACACCTGCCCATTCGTATCCATATAAAGCCAGCGTGGACTGACCTTCCCGGTATACATATTGCGCACGGCTGTCGCTACTGGTGGGGTCGTACCAGATAATGTCCGCACCGCCATACAACTCTTTCACCTCAGAACGGAGAAAGGTTGCGTTGACACCGGCACTCCATAACCATCCTTTACTATCAATGATGTCACCACTCAACTCCACCTCTACCCCATGGTTATTGATGCATCCTACGTTCCGCAACGTAGAAGAAAATCCCGTAACCATCGAAATGGGAACATCCTGGAGCAGGTTCTTCGAATCACGGTTGAAGTATTCCACCGTACCGCGCAGACGCTGGCCGAAGAAGCCGAAGTCGATACCCACATTCGTGTTGTAGCTCGTCTCCCAAGATAGCTTGTCATTGGTGACGGTAGTGATTGTACCGCCCGGGTTACCCATGTACTTACTGGTATAGCTCATCAAGCTCATATAGCCGTAATTGTCCGAAGGCAGCGTACCGTTAATACCATAAGAGGCACGTATACGCAGGTTGCTCAGGAAAGAATATTTGCTCATAAAACCCTCGCGCATGATGTTCCACGCTCCTGCCACTGACCAGAAGTTTCCCCAACGTTCCTGCTTGCTGAGCCGGGAAGAACCGTCGCGGCGGTAAGAACCGGAAATGAAGTAGCGTTCATCGTAATTATAATCCAACTTGGAGAGCACGGACACCATCGAGTTTCCCCAGGAATATCCGGCAGAAGTCTGCGTTCCGGCAGTAGAAACTGTATGAATGGTGCTGACCGCAAGATTGCTTCCTGTGGCACGCACATAGTCTGTCTTGTTCTTCTCCGCTTCGAAACCCACCATGGTGCCAACTGTGTGTTTGTCGAAGGTGCCGGTATAATTGGCGGTAGTGGAGGTAACCATCTTCTCGTATGTAGTACGGTATTCGTTGACATTCCCATTGTCTGCCGAGCCTTTATAGTGATTGGCACTGTAATAGATATGGTCTTTTACAGTAGTATTGTCGTAAGAGTAGATAGAACGAAGGTCCAGGCCCGGCATCAGATGCAGGGTGAGCGTCTCCGCAGCCATGATTTTGGTACTGGTAGAACCGTTCTCCCACTCTTTGTCATAATAAAGCCCATTGTAGGCGTAGCTACCGTAACGTTCGGTCCAGAGCTCGCCGGTCTTGTAATCAGTGGGCCAGTAGAGTCCCCACAGCAAGTTACGGGTCTGCATGAAGTAATTGCTGCCCGTGTTGCGTGTATCATTATAACCGCTTTTCTTGGTACGCGCCAGGCTGGCATTGGTGGTCAGTTCAAGGAATTTCCCCACCTTCTGGGTGAGGTTCAGGCGACCGGAAACACGGTCGAAGCTGTTCATCTTCAAACGTCCTTCGTCCTGGGTATAGGAAAGGGAAGTGTAATAGTTGGTATTCTGCGTAGCACCACTGACGGACATATCGTAGGTCTGATAAATGGCGGTACGGAAATATGCCTTGTCCCAATCGTAGTATTTGCCTCCACGCCCGGAGTTGTCGTACTCAAGGATATTGACGTTCTCGTAAGCTCCCGTACCATTTGTGGTAAATTGGTAGCCATGTTTGTTGAAACGGCTGTTCAACTGGCCTATGGCATAGGCTGCCGCCTTTTCGTCCGTTTCGCCCTTACCGCTTGTACGGGCATCGTGAAATACGGTGTAGAGCATATTCACATTCTCCTGTACGCTGGCCGTTTCATAGTTGTCCGTTGCCCAGCAGGGCGTGAAGCCCACTTCGGCTTTCAGCGTCACCACCGGCTTGCCAATCTGTCCTTTTTTGGTAGTAATCAGAATGACGCCGTTTGCCGCACGCGACCCATAAAGCGAACTGGCCGCCGCATCTTTCAATACAGAAATAGATTCGATGTCTTCCGGGTTCAACGTATTCATGATGTTGTTGGTAGAATAGAGCTCACCGCTCATCTGCCCCGTATTGCCCGAAGAGACCGGAACACCGTCCACTACATACAACGGTTCATTCCCGGCATTCATAGAACCTATGCCACGGATGCGGATGGCCGGTGCGGAACCCGCCTGGCCGGAATTATTCGTCAGTTGCAAGCCCGCCACTTTACCGTTCAACGCGTTTTCAAAGCTGGTCGTCGGAATGTCTTTCAGCGCATCCGCTTTCACTAAAGAAGCCGAACCTGCATAGCTGCTCTTTTTGGCTGTGCCGTAAGCCACCACCATCACTTCATCCAGCAGTTCCGAATCCGATTTCAGCACCACCTTCATAGCAGGCTTTATGGCAGCTTCTACTTTCTGCATACCTACAAAAGAGACAATCACTGTCTTTGCCGTGCCCGGCACATTCAAGATTGTAAATTTACCTTCGATATCGGTCACGGCCCCCAGCGTTGTACCCTTCACCAATACCGATGCCCCAATAATCGGCTCATTGTTGTCCTCGGCAAATACTGTTCCCGAGACCGTAGACGTCTGAGCCATCACTCCCGCCCCCATAACCAGGCAGACAATGATTAACAAGAAGAATTTCTTTCTCATGCTTCTCTTCCTTAAAATTAGTCAATCAAAACACTTTTTAATATCCAAACGCTGCAAAGGTATGTATCTTTTTCAAAAAGAAAAGCAATAGCATTCAAAAAGCTTCATTTTGATTGTATTTTAAGCCAAACACAAGCAATATGTCTATAACCTAAGCATTCCAAGCAATAAGTATGATGCTGGATACGGAAATATAAGCAATGCCAAAGAAGATATATCCGGATTTTAAGATATGACACGTCCCGGCATACAACTTTTTTCGTAACTTTGCACAGTTTTAAAATACACTGAACGAATGGAGTTTAAGTATGACGTTATTGTAATCGGCGCCGGACACGCAGGATGCGAAGCCGCTGCCGCTGCTGCAAACCTGGGTTCGAAGACTTGTCTTATCACAATGGATATGAACAAAATCGGACAGATGAGTTGTAACCCGGCAGTGGGAGGCATCGCCAAAGGACAGATAGTACGCGAAATAGACGCCTTGGGAGGATATATGGGATTGGTGACAGACCAGACAGCCATACAGTTCCGTATACTGAACCGTTCCAAAGGTCCCGCTATGTGGAGTCCGCGCGCGCAGTGCGACCGCAACAAATTCATCTGGGCATGGAGAGAGATACTGGAAAATATCCCCAACCTGCATATCTGGCAGGATACCGTGCAGGAAATCCTCGTTGAAAACGGTGAGATTACGGGAGTAGTCACATTATGGGGAGTAACGTTCCATGCCAAATGTGTAGTACTCACCGCAGGAACTTTCCTCAATGGACTGATGCACGTGGGACGTACCATGCTTCCAGGCGGACGTATGGCAGAACCTGCATCCTACCAATTAACCGAATCCATCGCAAAGCATGGCATCACCTTTGGACGCATGAAGACGGGAACCCCCGTACGCATAGATGGACGCAGCGTGCATTATGAGGATATGGAAATCCAAGACGGAGAATGTGACTTCCACAAGTTCTCGTTCATGGACACTCATGTACGCCATTTGAAACAGCTCCCTTGCTGGACCTGCTTCACCAACGAAGAAGCACACCGCATCCTGCAGGAAGGTCTGCCGGATTCTCCCCTTTTCAACGGACAAATCCGAAGTATCGGCCCACGTTATTGCCCCAGTATAGAAACCAAGATTGTGACTTTCCCCGACAAACCGCAGCACCAGCTTTTCCTGGAGCCCGAAGGGGAAACAACCCAAGAGCTCTACTTGAATGGATTCTCTTCTTCATTGCCCATGAACATCCAGATTGCAGCATTGAAAAAGATACCGGCGTTCAGAGACCTCGTCATCTACCGCCCGGGCTATGCCATCGAATACGACTTCTTTGACCCCACCCAACTGAAACATACGCTGGAAACGAAGAATATAAAGAATCTGTTCTTTGCCGGACAAGTAAACGGAACAACCGGTTACGAGGAAGCAGCTGGACAAGGAATCATGGCAGGTATCAACGCCCACATCAATTGCCACGGCGGAGAACCGTTCACCCTTGCAAGGGATGAAGCATATATCGGCGTTTTAATCGATGACTTGGTAACAAAAGGTGTGGACGAGCCTTACCGTATGTTTACTTCCCGTGCCGAATATCGCATCCTGCTCCGTATGGATGATGCGGACATGCGACTCACGGAAAAAGCCTGGAAGCTGGGACTCGCCAAGGAAGAGCGGTACAAGCTGCTGACAGAAAAACGTGAAGCCGTGAACCGGATTATAGACTTCGCGCGGAATTACTCGATGAAACCGGCATTAATCAATCCGGTATTGGAGCAGCTCGGCACAACTCCACTGCGCCAAGGATGCAAATTGATAGATTTGATAAACCGTCCGCAGATAACGATTGAGAACATTGCCGAACACGTCAGTGCCTTTAAACGAGAACTGGATAAAATATCCGATAGAAAGGAAGAAATTGTAGAAGCTGCAGAAATACTCATCAAGTACGAGGGATACATCGGACGCGAACGGATTATTGCGGATAAATTGGCAAGATTGGAAAGCATCAAGATAAAAGGTAAGTTTGACTATAATTCCATTCAATCCCTTTCTACCGAAGCTAGACAGAAGCTGATGAAGATAGATCCGGAAACAATAGCCCAAGCGAGTCGGATTCCGGGAGTATCTCCAAGCGACATCAACGTGCTACTGGTACTTTGCGGACGATAGAGCGCAAAGTTCCACGTGAAACAAAGAATTCAATAAACGTATTAAATAAACTGATTATGAGCAAAGAAACTCTTACCAAAAGCATCCGAGAAATACCCGACTTCCCCATTCCGGGAATTCTATTCTACGATGTAACTACCTTGTTCAAGGAGCCTACCGCCTTGCAGGAACTCTCGGACACACTATACGAGATGTATAAAGACAAAGGCATCACCAAAGTAGTGGGTATAGAATCAAGAGGATTCATTATGGGCCCCATTCTCGCCACCAGACTGGGGGCAGGCTTCGTACCTATCCGCAAGCCGGGAAAGCTTCCTGCAGAAACCATTGAAGAAAGCTATGATAAAGAATATGGCAAAGACACCGTGCAGATGCACAAGGATGCCATCAATGAAGACGATGTAGTATTGCTACACGACGACTTGCTGGCAACCGGTGGAACAATGGAAGCCGCCTGCAAACTGGTGAAACAGATGAACCCCAAGAAAGTGTATGTAAACTTCATCATCGAGCTGAAAGAGCTTCATGGCAAGGATGTGTTTGGAGATGATGTGGAAGTGGAGGCTGTGCTGTCGCTTTAGCCATTTCATATTTCACCACAGATTACACAGATTAACACAGATTATTTATCCACCACAAAACACAGTTTTATCGAAGAGAAATCTGCGCTAATCTGTGTAATCTGTGGTGAAACGTCAGTATTATGGAAGAACTCAGAACTAACGACTACCTCAAAGGGATTGTGTCCAACCTTCCCGAAAGTCCCGGTATTTACCAATATCTGAATACCGAAGGGACTATTATATATGTAGGAAAGGCAAAGAATCTGAAGCGAAGAGTGTCTTCCTACTTCAACCGGGAGCACGAACCGGGAAAGACGAGGGTGCTGGTCAGCAAGATTGCAGATATCCGGTACATCGTGGTGAATACCGAAGAAGACGCGCTATTGCTGGAAAACAATCTTATCAAGAAATACAAGCCTCGCTACAACGTACTGTTGAAAGACGACAAGACGTATCCCAGCATCTGCGTGCAGAACGAATACTTTCCACGTGTATTCAGAACCCGGAAGATAATCCGTAACGGTTCCTCCTATTATGGCCCTTACAGCCATATACCTTCCATGTACGCATTACTCGACCTCATCAAGCATCTATACCCTTTGCGTACATGCCACCTGAACCTCTCTCCGGAAAACATACGTGCCGGAAAGTTCAATGTTTGCCTGGAATACCACATCAAGAACTGTGCAGGACCTTGCATCGGGAAGCAAAGCCAGGAAGAGTATCTGAAAAACATCGCTGAAATCAAGGAAATACTCAAAGGGAATACCCAGGAGATAGAACGGATGCTTTTCCAGCAAATGCAGGAACTGGCAGCCGAAATGAAGTTTGAAGAAGCACAGAAGATAAAGGAAAAATACCTGCTGCTGGAAAACTACCGGGCGAAATCGGAAGTGGTAAGCAACGTGCTGCACAATATCGACGTGTTCTCCATCGAGGAAGACAGCGATGAAAAGTCCGCTTTCGTCAACTACCTGCACATTACGAACGGTGCCATCAACCAGGCTTTCACCTTTGAATACAAGAAACGATTGAATGAGAGCAAAGAAGAACTGCTCTCTCTCGGCATCATCGAAATGCGGGAAAGATACAAGAGCCTTTCTCGCGAAATCATCGTGCCTTTTGAGCTGGATATGGAGCTGAAAGATGTCGTCTTTACCATCCCGCAACGGGGAGACAAAAAGAAACTGCTGGAACTCTCCATCCTCAATGTGAAGCAGTACAAAGCCGACCGCCTGAAGCAAGCCGAAAAGCTGAATCCGGAGCAACGGACCGTGCGCCTGCTGAAAGAGATACAGCAAGAGCTGCACCTGGACCGCCTGCCCATGCAGATAGAATGTTTCGACAACTCCAACATCCAGGGTTCCGACCCCGTGGCCGGGTGCGTGGTCTTCGTCAAGGGGAAACCTTCCAAGAAGGATTACCGCAAGTACAATATCAAGACCGTAGAGGGACCGGATGACTATGCCTCCATGAAAGAGGTCGTAAAACGGCGCTATCAGCGCGCTATAGAAGAGAAAACACCCCTGCCCGACCTTCTTATCACCGACGGTGGAAAAGGGCAAATGAGCGCCGTAAAAGAGGTGATAGACGAGCTTGGCCTGAACATCCCCATCGCCGGACTTGCCAAAGATGGCAAACACCGCACTTCCGAGCTATTGTATGGCTACCCTCCCCAGACCATCGGATTGAAACAGCACACCCCCCTCTTCCGGTTGCTGACACAGATTCAGGATGAAGTACACCGCTTCGCCATCACCTTCCACCGCGACAAACGCAGCAAACGGCAGATTGCCTCCGCACTGGACGAGATAAAAGGTATCGGTGAAAAGACGAAAAGCACGTTGCTCAAGGAGTTCAAAAGCGTGAAGCGTATCCGCGAAGCATCTGCCGAGGAGCTTGCCGCCGTGGTGGGAGAAGCGAAAGCCAAAATCATCCAGACCTATTTCTCAGAGAAATAATGACTGATAAATCAGCCTGCAGAGCCATGCACACAACGAATTAATTCGTAACTTTGTCCCCTCAAAAAGACAAGAACAACATGAGAGTAGTGATACAACGTGCCGGACACGCTTCCGTCACCATCAACGGAACCTGCAAAGCCTCCATTGGAAAGGGCCTCATGATACTCGTAGGCATCGAAGAATCCGATGGAAAAGAAGATATTGACTGGCTTTGCAAGAAGATAGTCAACCTGCGCATTTTCGATGACGAAAACGGCGTAATGAACAAATCCATTCTTGAAGCAGACGGCGAGATACTGGTTATCAGCCAGTTCACCCTCCACGCCTCCACCAAGAAAGGCAACCGTCCCTCCTACATACGGGCAGCACGGCCGGAAATATCCGTCCCACTGTACGAACAATTCTGCCGGGAACTGAGTTTAGCATTAGGTAAAGAAATAGGTACCGGCGAATTTGGTGCCGATATGAAAGTAGAACTAATGAACGATGGTCCCGTGACCATCTGTATAGATACAAAAAACAAGGAATAATGACGTTAGAAGAAGCACAGAAACAAGTGGATTCCTGGATAAAGGAATACGGAGTGCGCTATTTCAGCGAACTCACCAATATGGCGATACTGACCGAAGAAGTGGGCGAACTCGCCCGCGTCATGGCACGCAAGTATGGCGACCAATCCTTCAAGAAAGGAGAAAAAGACAATCTCGACGATGAGATGGCAGATGTTCTTTGGGTACTTCTCTGCCTTGCGAACCAGACCGGAGTGAACCTGACAGACGCCTTCTGCCGCAACTTCGAGAAGAAAACCAGACGTGACCAGACAAGACATATCAATAATCCTAAATTGAAAGACCATGGAGAAGAATGAGCCTACCCAGAGTAAGTATGACGCCGCCCTGGCTAAGTACAACACCCAACTGGATGATGCAGAAATAGCTGCACAAGCTGCCAGAATCATTGCAGAGAAGGTACCGGCAAACAATACACCGGAGGTAAAGAAATTCCTGTTCAACTGCATCGACCTTACCACCCTGAAGAGTGAAGACAGCGATGAAAGCGTCATGAAATTCACCCAGAAAGTGAATAAATTCGACGAAGAGTTCCCCGACCTGAAGAATGTGGCAGCCATCTGTGTATACCCCAATTTTGCAGAAGTCGTAAAAGACACGCTGGAAGTGGAGGATGTAAAAATAGCTTGTGTATCAGCAGGTTTCCCCTCCTCCCAGACTTTCATTGAAGTGAAAGTGGCAGAAACTGCCATGGCACTGATGGAAGGCGCCGATGAAATAGACATCGTTATTTCGGTGGGCAAGTTCCTGGCTGGAGACTATGAAGGCATGTGCGAGGAGATACAAGAACTCAAAGCAACCTGCAAAGAGCACCACATGAAGGTAATCCTCGAAACCGGAGCTTTGAAGACGGCTTCGAACATCAAAAAAGCATCCATCCTTTCCATGTATTCGGGTGCCGATTTCATCAAGACTTCCACCGGCAAGCAGCAGCCTGCCGCCACGCCGGAGGCCGCCCTGGTTATGTGCCAGGCCATCAAGGAATATCACGAGCTGACGGGTATCAAGGTAGGCTTTAAGCCCGCAGGAGGAATCAACTGCGTGAACGATGCACTGATTTATTACACCATCGTCAAGGAAGTGCTCGGCGAAGAATGGCTGAACAACGAACTGTTCCGCTTGGGAACCAGTCGTCTTGCCAACCTGCTGCTTTCGGAAATCAAGGGCGAGGAAATGAAATTCTTTTAAGAGGAAGCTGCATTTACCTATAAATAAAGCCTGATGGAGTGGGTTCCATCAGGCTTTTTCATATTATCAACCGGAAACAGTTCCGTCATTTTTCCCGTTCCACCACATAGTCCAGATACCCGGCTAGCGCTGCTTTTACCTCCGTGTCGGGCAAAGAAGCCAGCAAAGAAAGAGCCTTTTCCTTATAGTCATACATCACTTGCGAAGCATACTCTATACCACCATGCTGCTTGGTAAACTCGATTAAATGGGCTATTTCACTAGGCGTTGCCTCTCCGTTCTTTATCTTCACGGCAATCTCTTCCGCTGTTTTATTCTTCACGGTATTGAGTACATGGAGTACGGGCAGGGTCAACTTCCCTTCCACCATATCATTTCCGGTAGGTTTGCCTATTTCCTTGCTCTCGGAGTAATCGAAAATATCATCCTTTATCTGAAAACAAAGCCCGATATATTCACCGAACAGACGCGCAGATTCCGCCTTTTCATCGCTGGCTCCCACCGAGAGAGCGCCCGCCTTCGTACAAGCTGCAAAGAGCACGGCCGTCTTCTTGCGGATAACGTCGAAATAGACTTCCTCGGAGAAATGGAGATTGCTGACGTTGGAAAGCTGCAGAAGTTCACCATCTGCCAAATCCTGCCCCAGGCAGGAGACGATGTCGATAATGTCATGGTTACGGGTCATGCCCACTTGCACCAACGCTGTTGCAAGCAGATAATCGCCTGCCAATACGGCTACCTTATTATTAAAAATGGCATTAACGGAGAGTTGTCCACGGCGTTCAGTACTTTCATCCACTACATCATCGTGTACAAGGCTTGCATTATGGAGAAGTTCCAGTGCAACCGCAGCATGCAGGGTTGCAGGACATACTTTACCGAAAAGCTTCGCAGCCAGAAGCACCAGAATGGGGCGCATCATCTTCCCGTTCTTCTGCCGGATATGCGCAATCACGCTGTTCAGCAAAAGGTTGGAACTGGAGAGGGTACTTTCAAAAAGTTTCTTGAAGTCCTCCAGTTCCTCAGAAATCGGAGATTTTATCAATGATGAGTTGTCCATGCATCGCTATTTGCCTACAAAAATAGTAATAAAACGGTTAATACGGTATTTTTTTGTACTTTTACCATGAAAAAAAGGATTAAATGTATGAATTCAATCGATAAACTGTTTTTGCTCGATGCCTATGCACTGATATATCGAGCCTATTACGCGTTCATCAAGAACCCGAGAATCAATTCAAAAGGATTCAACACTTCGGCCATTCTGGGCTTTGTAAACACCCTGGAAGAAGTGCTCAAAAAAGAGAATCCCACACACATAGGAGTAGCCTTCGACCCGTCGGGCCCCACCTTCCGCCACGAGGCCTACGAGCAATACAAGGCACAGCGCGAGGAGACACCCGAGGCCATCCGCCTTTCCGTACCTATTATAAAGGACATCATCCGCGCCTACCGCATTCCCATCCTCGAAGTATCCGGCTACGAAGCCGACGACGTGATAGGCACGCTCGCCACCGAAGCCGGACGGCAGGGCATCACCACCTATATGATGACTCCCGACAAGGACTACGGGCAACTGGTATCGGACCGCGTCTTCATGTACCGCCCCAAGCACACCGGCGGATTCGAAGTGATGGGTACCGAAGAAGTAAAAACCAAGTTCAACATACAGACCACCGAGCAGGTCATCGACATGCTGGGACTGATGGGTGATGCTTCCGACAACATCCCCGGCTGTCCGGGTGTGGGCGAGAAAACCGCACAGAAACTGATTGCCGAATTCGGCAGTATCGAAAACCTGCTGGAACATACCGACCAGCTGAAAGGCGCACTGAAAACGAAAGTGGAAACCAACCGCGAGATGATAACCTTCTCCAAATTCCTTGCCACCATCAAAACAGATGTTCCCATTCAGCTCGACATGGATTCGCTCGTCCGCGAAGAACCGAACGAAGAGGAACTCCGCAAGATTTTCGAGGAGTTGGAATTCCGCACACTCATCGATCGGGTACTCAAAAAGGGAAGCGGCAATTCGTCCTCCCCTACTCCAACCTCTCCGGTACCCGACCTCTTTGCCGGGACTCTGTTTGCCCAGCCGCAAACCTCCACTCCCGAAAACAGCGCCCCGATTCAAGGCGATTTGTTTGCAAATTTTGCGGGCGAGGGGACGGGCATTTCTGAAAATTCAAACCTGACGCGGTTAGAAATGCTCGATGTAGACTACCAACTCATTGATACAGAAGATAAAAGAGCAGAAATTATTCAAAAGTTACTTACAAGCGAAATTCTCTCAATAGATACCGAGACTACCGGAACCGAGCCAATGGACGCCGAACTTGTAGGAATGAGCTTCAGCGATGCCGAAAACCGTGCATACTACGTACCCGTTCCCGCCGAACGAGAGAAAGTCTTAAAAATTGTAAACGAGTTCCGCCCCCTCTTCGAAAACGAGAAATCCATGAAGGTGGGACAAAATATCAAGTACGATATGATTATCCTCCAAAATTACGGCGTCCGGGTGAAGGGCAAACTTTTCGACACCATGCTTGCCCACTACGTGCTTCAACCCGAACTCCGGCACAACATGGACTACCTAGCGGAAATCTACCTGCGCTACCAGACCATCCACATCGATGAGCTAATTGGAGCGCGAGGCAAAAACCAAAAGAACATGCGCGACCTTCCGCCCGAAGATGTCTACCGTTATGCCTGCGAGGATGCGGACGTCACCCTCAAACTGAAAAACGTGCTGGAAAAGGAACTGAAGGAACAAGATGCCGAACATCTGTTCTACGAAATAGAGATGCCGCTCGTGCCCGTACTTGTCAATATAGAGAGCAACGGAGTGCTGCTCGACACGGAAGCCTTGAAGCAATCGTCCCAACACTTCACCGTCCGTCTGCAGGAGATTGAGAAGGAAATCTACGAAATGGCCGGCGAAACATTCAACATCAGCTCCGCCAAGCAGGTAGGCGAAGTACTCTTCGACAAACTGAAAATCGTGGAGAAGGCGAAAAAGACCAAGACCGGACAATACGTCACCTCCGAAGAAGTGCTACAAAGCTACCGCAGCAAGCACGACATCATCGGAAAGATACTCGAGTACCGCGGACTGAAGAAGCTGCTGAGCACCTACATAGATGCCCTGCCCCAGCTCATCAACCCGCGCACGGGACGCATCCACACCTCCTTCAACCAGGCGGTAACCGCTACCGGACGCCTCAGCTCCAGCAATCCCAACCTGCAGAACATCCCCATCCGCGACGAAGACGGAAAGGAAATCCGCAAGGCGTTCATCCCCGACACCGGCTGCGAGTTCTTCTCTGCCGACTACTCGCAGATAGAGCTGCGCATCATGGCACACCTCAGCGAAGATAAGAACATGATAGACGCCTTCCTCAGCGGACACGACATCCACGCCGCCACCGCTGCCAAGATATATAAGATAGATATAAACGACGTAACCGCCGACATGCGCCGCAAGGCAAAAACGGCAAACTTCGGCATCATCTACGGCATCTCCGTCTTCGGGCTTGCCGAACGCATGGGCGTTTCCCGCCAGGAAGCCAAAGAGCTGATAGACGGCTACTTTGAAACCTACCCACAAGTGAAGGAGTATATGGACAAAAGCATCCAAGTGGCACGCGAGAACGGCTATGTGGAAACCATCTTCCACCGCAAGCGCTTCCTGCCGGACATCAACTCAAGAAACGGGGTGGTACGGGGCTATGCCGAACGGAATGCCATCAACGCTCCCATCCAGGGAAGTGCCGCCGACATCATAAAAGTAGCCATGGCACACATCTATCAGCGCTTCCAAGCTTACAATCTGAAAGCAAAGATGATTTTACAGGTCCATGACGAACTAAATTTCAGCGTTCCAGAGGCAGAAAAAGAGCTTGTACAGAAAATCGTAATCGAAGAGATGGAGCAGGCATATCGCATGTACGTACCCCTGAAAGCCGATTGTGGGTGGGGAAACAACTGGTTGCAGGCACACTAAACAGCCCAATAACTTTATTTAACTTACAATCAGAAAGCAACAGAAGCAATCCTTTCCAAATACAGTTTGCTCATCAGAATATCCGGCAACCTCGCTGCCGGATATTTTTTATTCACCAATCTTGCCAAAAGGAAAGCATACCGGAACCCTCACTACTGACATATTGATAAAATTTAATCCGATATTTATATTTATGTCAATTTAATACGTACCTTTGCAGCGAAATCAATGACATATTGATAGAAAATAGAAAGTTAAACTAAAAAAGACATAAAACCATGAAAGCAAAAGTATCTTTAAAAACAGTGATTGTTTCAGCACTTCTCTTAGTTTGCGGATTAAATGCCTCAGCCGACAATAAGAGCAACCTCATTTACAATTCGGAAGAAGTAAATGGCATGAAGGTGGCAGAGACCGTATACAAGATGGACGGAAACACGCTTGCCAACTATATGAAGTACAATTATAAGTACGACGACCAGAACCGCATGACGGAAAGCGAAGCCCTGAAATGGAACAGCACCAAGAATACATGGGGCAAGGACATGTGCATCCGCTATGCATACCAAGGCAAGACGATGACTACCACATACTACAAATGGAACAACAAGAAAGGCGAATACATACTGGTTCCCGAGATGACAGTAATCATGGACAACCCTAACATGTAATTGACAAACTCTCTCTTAAAGTAAGAAATCTTATTCCTAACAACAATAACCGAAACCTTTCATAAAAGAGCCGGAATGATTCGCACATTCCGGCTCTTTTATTATATCTTCGCCTCCTAAAAAGGAATGCCACATGATACCCGAGACCCTCATTACCTACATCGAGACAGCAATCATTCCCCGGTACAAGGAGTTTGACAAGGCACACAACCTCTCACACGTCCGCACCGTCATCGAAGAAAGCCTTGCCCTCGCCCGGCAATATCCCGAAGCGGACGAACGCCTGGCATACGTCATTGCCGCCTACCATGACACGGGACTGTGCCGCGACCGCGCCACCCACCACCTTGTCTCCGGCGAGATACTGATGGCGGACTCCACCCTGCGGCAATGGTTCTCCGACACGGAAATCCTCCTCATGAAAGAAGCCGTAGAGGACCACCGGGCCTCTACAGACCACGAACCTCGTAGCATCTACGGCAAGATTGTTGCTGAAGCGGACCGTATCATCGACCCGGACATCACCCTGCGCCGCACCGTGCAGTACGGATTGAAACAGAATCCTGCCGCCGACAAGGAGTGGCACTACCAGCGGTTCCATCAGCATCTCATGGCAAAATATGCACCCGGCGGTTATCTGAAGCTCTGGTTTCCCGAGGGCAAGAATGCGGAACAGCTGAAGAAGCTCCAAGCCATTATCGCAGACGAAGGACAGCTGCGGCAAGTTTTCAACCGAATATTCGAGGAGGAAAAGTAATAGCGGTATCAATGAAGCATATGCCCCATTTCATTTCCGACTATGGAAACGGTTTGTTTCCTATAATGGAAAAGAGTGTTCTCTATAAGGAAACAAAGTGTTTCCTATAACGGAACAAATCGTTTTATCCCGTCGAAACAAGTCGTTTCAAGGCTTGAAACAATCTGTTCCGACTGGGTGTAACAAAGTGTTCAGTACTGTGAACTAATACAATAGCTCTATTTAGAAGGTCTTACAAGACAAGTATCCGCCTCCATAAGTATAAAGGCTTATGGGCGTGCCAACATGAGGAAATCATAAAACTCACAGATGGACTGGCCTTCGGTTTCTGATTCGAAGACAAAGAAGAGCGGCTGCTTTCCCTTATGCAGCTTTGCCGGAATAGAGAGCGGAGCATAAAACTCCCTGCAAGTGCTGCCAGCCTTCACATCCACAAGTCCTATCTCTACACCACCTTTTGTTGTCCAAGGGCTACCCAGCATGATGCGGATGCGTCCGTCGGTATCTTCAGCCTTCAACCTTAACTGCATCTGCAAAGACTTATCTCGCGGAACGACATTCATATTCAGGTATTTATATCCTACAATCGACCCACTTGTGTTATTCACCACCGGAGCGAACGGGATTTTGTGGTTGTTATCGCCGGCATAGGGATTATTATCCCGGTACACAGGCCGGATATAAGACCCCGTATACACATAATGGGGATAGACCTCTTTGATTCCTCCGGGATTGGTGTGCCAACAAGCCAGCCCGGCAGAGATGCGCTGCATAGGATTGAGCCCTTCAAGAAGGAAACCTTCAGAGTTGAACTCTCCGCGTGAAATCACGACTTTCCCGCCTTTTCCTTTTTCCACCTTTACATCAATGGCCGACACCATAGCTTGGCGTGCATAGCAATCGGTACCTATCTGACGATGATAGAACACGTACCATTGCTCGCCTATCTTGCAGATACTGCCATGCGTATTTCCACCGGGCATGGCCGAAGCTATCACATTGCCTTTTTCATCATATTCGCGCGCCCGCGCATCGATGATTGTCCCACCATAGGTCCACGGGCCCAAGGGATGCTCGCTGTAGGCATAGGCCAACGTATAGTTGCTGGCGTTGGGCAGGCCATCTTCACCCTCAGCGGTAGTACGGCTATAGATAAACACATACTTATCCTCAATCTTGCGGATAGAAGATGCCTCAAAGAAGCGGAATATACCTTCCTGCCGATAGCCCGAAATCATGTTCTCCACCACTTCGGTACCGGGCTTTACCGTGCACATGGTAGCAGGGTCCAACTCCGCGCCATGCGAAATGCCAAATCCCCAATAACCATACACGCGTCCATCATCGTCAACAAACACTGCGGGGTCGAATCCCAAGCAACCGAAAGTCTCACGAGGACGTTCCTTGTTCCAATTGCATACCGTAAACGGACCATCGGGACGGTCGCTTTTGGCAATCATGGAATTGCGCCCGCCACCTTGATTATTCGGAAAGAGGTAATAAGTTTTCTTACCATCGGCATCGGTAGTTACTGTCACGTCAGGGGCAAAAAGCACGTCGTCGGTCCCATCAGCATTCAGTTTATACAGCTCGGGCGACTCATTGACTTTAAATATCACGCCGTCATATCTCCAACGGGTCAAGTCCTCTACGGGTGCCGACCACACCACTTGGTCACGTCCACAATACATCCACTTGAGATTATCGTGCGAGCCATAAATATAGACACGGTACTTGCCGGGGCAGTCAGGATCCTCAAACACATAGGGCTCACCGTCAGGAATAAACTCCCAAAGCGGCAGATAAGGATTCTGTGCAGATAATGTAAAAGACAGACCGATGAGACATGAGAAAATCATCAGAATTTTTCTTACTTTGTTTTTCATAATCGCATTGATTTATAGAATGATACTTAAATTATAATTGCGACAAAACTATCAATTTATCGTTTCATCGTCATGCTTTTAATGCAAATTAACACGTTCAATACGAATTTCTAAATACGTAAATATCGTTCCGGTGACTCTCCCATGTCCTCCCTTCTTCGTTGGTATATGCAAAAATCAGCTATTTTTCAGTAAGTTTGCACTATCTTTACTTAAAAAAGCGAAGATAGGCTGCACCTCAGCATAAAAAATGAACGAGTTCATTTTATTCTGCATTCGGTTTGCACTATCTTTGCATCCAATTAACTGAACAATAACTAAAAAAACAAGATAACACTATGGCATTAAAAGCTGGTATCGTGGGCCTTCCCAACGTAGGAAAATCCACTCTTTTCAACTGCTTGAGCAGCGCAAAGGCACAAGCGGCAAACTTCCCGTTCTGTACAATCGACGCCCAAATGGGACAAGTGTCCGTACCCGACGAACGACTGACGAAGCTCGCCGAGCTGGTTCACCCGGGGCGTATCGTACCCGCCGTGTGCGACATCGTCGACATTGCCGGACTGGTGAAGGGCGCCAGCAAAGGTGAAGGACTCGGCAACCAGTTCTTGGGCAACATCCGCGAGTGCGACGCCATCATTCACGTGCTGCGCTGCTTCGACAACGGCAACATCGTCCACGTGGACGGTTCGGTGAACCCCGTGCGCGACAAGGAAATCATCGACACAGAGCTGCAACTGAAGGACCTCGACACGGTGGAAAACCGCATCAAGCGTGTAGAGAAGATTGCCAAAGTGGGTGGCGACAAGGCGGCAAAGATAGAGTACGAACTCCTGCTCCGCTACAAGGATGCCCTGGAACAAGGACAAAGCGCCCGCACCGTCATCCCGCAGAACGACGACGAGGAACAATGCGCCAAGCAGATGTTCCTGCTTACTACCAAACCTGTGCTCTACGTCTGCAACGTGGATGACGTCAGTGCCGCCGGCGGCAACCAGTACGTAGAGCAGGTGCGCGAAACCATCAAGGGCGAGGATGCCGAACTTATCATCATCTCCGCCCAGACCGAGGCCGATATTGCCGAACTGGAGACATACGAGGAAAAACAGATGTTCCTCGAAGACCTGGGACTGAAAGAGAGCGGTTGCAACCGTTTGATTAAAGCTATCTACAGCCTGCTGAACCTCGAAACCTTCATCACTGCCGGAGAGATGGAAGTAAAGGCATGGACCTATCGCAAGGGATGGAAAGCACCGCAATGCGCCGGCGTTATCCATACGGATTTCGAGAAAGGGTTTATCCGGGCAGAGGTCATCAAGTATGAGGATTATATCAAGTATGGCAGCGAAGCAGCCGTGCGCGAAGCCGGAAAGTTGGGTGTGGAAGGCAAGGAGTATGTGGTGCAGGATGGGGACATCATGCACTTCAGGTTCAATGTGTAATGATATTCATTCCAGATGGCAATGTACAAAGAAAGTACATTGCCATTTTCTAATAAACTCCATACAATAACAATACTGTGAAACAGATTATCTTCCTTTTATTCTTATTGTCCTGTACTGCCGTTTATGCACAACAGCAAGACTCGGTAACCATTCACGGACGGGTGACTGATTACAACGGACAGCCGATAGACAGTGCCAGCGTCTGGTGGCAAAACCCGCAGTTCAATGACATCATAGAAGCCATAACCGACAAAGACGGGCATTACACGGCCCGTATACCCAAAGGGAAATATCAAAGTGCAGCCTCTATTTATCTGCCCTCCTATGCGCACATTGCCATGAAAAGCGGGCTGCCCGAGACTGAACACCGCCTGGAGTTCTGGGCCTGGGATTTCATCGCCGACCGCGACACTACACTCGACATACGTTATCATCGTATGGAAGCTTATGGCCTGCGTGCTTTCTGCATCCCCGGAGCCATGCCTACTTATCAGATATACGTCCGTCCCATGAGCTTGACACGTACCTACCAATGGATGAAAGAAACAAAGCCCGAGTCATTGGTACACGGTGAAAACCTGAGTGACATTGAGCAACAAGAACAAAACAAAGAAGCCAGAGAATGCCAGATGGCTCCCCGCCCCGGGCAACTGAAAGTCACCGTCTGGATAGACGGCGAGAAAGTCCCCGTGCTGATGAAGCAGGAAATAAAAGAATATTTCGACAGCAACGAATATGGCAACGCCTATCTATTGACAGTAGACATGCCCAAGCATCCCAAAAAAGACCTTCCCTACCGTATCTTCAAAGTAGAGCTGGAAGACATGGAAAACGGTGACCGGGGCGAAGGGCTTTACTATATGGAAAAGGAAAACTACGTTCAATAAACCATACACAACAAATGGCAAACAGTAATCTGAAATACCTCATAGCAGGTACCGGCGGCGTAGGCGGAAGCATCGCCGCCTTTCTTTCATTATCCGGCAAAGACGTCACTTGCATTGCACGTGGCGAACACCTTGCCGCCATACGCGGGAACGGTCTGCAACTGCACTCCGATTTGAAAGGTGAACATTCTCTGAAAGTGGCGGCATTTACCGCAGAAGAATTCCAAGGCAAAGCGGATGTTATCTTCGTCTGCGTCAAAGGTTATTCCGTAGACTCCATTACGGAACTCATCAAACGTGCCTCACACGAGTGTACAGTGGTAATCCCCATCCTGAATGTTTACGGAACCGGTCCCCGTATCCAGCGGTTGGTCCCCGGCGTCACGGTGCTCGACGGCTGCATCTACATCGTAGGATTCGTATCCGGACGGGGAGAAATCACGCAGATGGGAAAGATTTTCCGGCTCGTCTACGGAGCACACCGCAGCACGATTGTTTCCCGTGAAACATTGGAAGCCGTGCAACGCGATTTGCAGGAAAGCGGCATCAAAGCCGAAATCTCCGACGACATCAACCGGGACACATTCGTCAAGTGGTCCTTCATTTCTGCTATGGCCGTCACCGGAGCCTATTACGACGTACCTATGGGCGAAGTCCAGAAACCGGGCAAAGTGCGCGACACCTTTATCGGACTGTCACAAGAGAGTGCAGCTTTGGGCAGGAAGTTGGGTATAGAATTCAAGGAAGACATCGTGCAGTATAACCTCAAAGTAATAGACAAACTCGCCCCTGAAAGTACCGCCTCCATGCAGAAAGATATGGCCAAAGGACATCAGAGCGAAGTACAAGGCTTGTTGTTCGACATGATTACGGCTGCAGAGGAACAAGGGATTGAGGTGCCGACGTATAGGATGGTGGCGGAGAAATTCAAATAAACTGCCACGATGAACTGCCAAACGAGATAATTTCATACCTTTGTCCCGAACAACCCCGTAATTCAGTAATTTAATTCTTCATAAATATGTTATCACTACTCACCATCAACTGGAACCCCGACCCCGAACTATTCAACTTCTTCGGCATATCCATCCGCTACTACGGTTTGTTATGGATTATCGGCCTCGCTTTTGCCTACCTTATCGTGCAACACCAGTACCGCGACCGCAGAATAGACGAAAAGAAATTCGAACCTCTTTTCTTCTATTGCTTCTTCGGCATACTGATAGGCGCACGACTGGGCCACTGCATATTTTACGACTGGGCCTACTACCAGGACCACTTCGTTGAAATGATTCTCCCCATCAAGCAGACCGCCGCAGGATGGAAGATGACGGGCTACACCGGCCTTGCCAGCCACGGCGGCACGCTGGGCCTGATTATCGCCCTCTGGATGTACTGCCGCAAGACGAAGATGCACTACATGGACGTGCTCGACATGATAGCCGTTGCCACTCCCATCACCGCCTGCTGCATCCGCCTTGCCAACCTGATGAACTCCGAAATCATCGGCAAACCGACCGACATGCCCTGGGCATTCATCTTTGAACGGGAAGACATGCTGCCCCGCCATCCGGCACAGCTCTACGAAGCCATCGCCTACTTCATCTTCTTCTTAGGGATGGTCTGGCTATACAAACGCGGACAGAAAAAACAAGAAACCAAGCTCGAAACAGACTTCAGCACCACCAAACGGAAATCAACCGCCGTGCAAGCCGAGGCTTCCCTACCCTATCACCGCGGTTTCTTCTTCGGCCTCTGCCTGACGGAAATCTTCCTCTTCCGTTTCTTCATCGAGTTCCTGAAAGAAAACCAGGTGAACTTTGAAGACAGCATGTCGCTGAACATGGGCCAATGGCTCAGCATCCCATTTGTCATTATCGGGGTGTATTTTATGTGTTTCTACGGAAAGAAAGCTTCCAAATAAACATTTAGGCCCTACATAAGCAACATACCTACCCCTTTCATCTGTGTAGATTTCTCTACTTTTACGGCATCGAAACAGTAACCGTAAATCATATATTTATCATGAAAGAGAGACAACTGATGAAAGGGGCAGCTTTTATGCTGCTGGCAGCAACTGCCACCCTGCCTGCGCATGCCCAACTGAAAACAAATGCCGGCGTGCAATACCTGCTTTCCCAGTCGAAAGACATGAGCCAGGATTTTCTGGACCTCAGCAACACCTATTTCTTTGCCGACAGCCTGGTATCGTTCGACACCTCTACCGGTAAAGGGACTGTCCAGTGGAAACGCCAGCAACTGATGCCCCGCCAGGCATTCAATGCAAACACCTACCTGCACCAGCCCCTCCAGTCGCTGGACTTCCCGGAGACGGCCTACGACAACAACCCGCAGCTGACGTTCACCGTCGAACCGGTCAGCGAACGCACCCTCCGCATCCGTATGCTCACCTCGCCCATCGTACCGAAAGAAGATGCCGATGACCCCATGCTCATAGGAAAGCCTGCCGACGGACGCTCCTTCTGGAAAGCCGAGAAGACGGATAAAGGTACCCTGTACACCTCCCGATACGGCAGCCTGCTCATCGAGAATTACCCCTGGCGCCTGGTGCTGAAAGATGCCGACGGACGCCTGCTGACACAGACTCGTTGCTGGAGCGACAACGACTCCACACAGGTCAAGGTACCTCCATTCAGCTTTATCAAGCGCGGCTCGGACAACTCACGCAGCATCAATCCCGTATTCAGCCTCGCGCCAAACGAGAAAATCTACGGTTGCGGCGAGTCCGCCACCGCACTGAACAAGGCCGGACAAAAGGTCAACCTCTTTGTCACCGACCCGCAGGGCCCCGAAACTCCGGATATGTACAAGCCTATCCCCTTCTTTTTCAGTAACCGCGGCTATGGCATGTTTATGCACACTTCCGCCCCCGTGACCTGCGACTTCGGCTGCTCCTACATCGGAGCCACCAAACTCTTTATGGCAGACGAAGCGATGGACATCTTCATCTTCCTGGGTTCGCCGAAGGAGATGCTGAGCGAATACACCGCACTGGTAGGACGGCCCGAAATGCCCCCTTTGTGGAGCTTCGGCACCTGGATGAGCCGCATCACCTACTTCAGCGAAGCAGAGGGCCGCGATGTAGCCCGGAAACTGCGTGAGAACAAGATACCGAGCGACGTCATCCACTTCGATACCGGTTGGTTCGGCGTGGACTGGCAGTGCGACTACGCCTTTGCCGCCGACCGCTTCGACAATCCCCGGCAGATGCTCACCGACCTAAGGTCACAAGGCTTCCGCACCTGCCTCTGGCAACTCCCCTACTTCACTCCGAAAAACAAGTTCTTCCCCGAGCTGGTGGAACGCGGTCTGTACGTACGCAACGGTAAGGGGCAGCTCCCCTACGAGGACGTGGTGCTGGACTTCACCAACCCCGAAACCGTGAAGTGGTATCAGGAAAAACTCGGCAATCTGATTGAAATGGGTGTAGGCGCCATCAAAGTAGACTTCGGCGAAGGTGCCCCGCTGGATGCCATCTATGCCAACGGCCGTAGCGGACTGTACGAACACAACCTCTACCCGCTGCGCTACAACAAAACCGTGGCCGACATCATCAAGAAGCTGCACGGCGAAAACATCATCTGGGCACGCTCTGCATGGGCAGGCTCACAACGCTACCCGCTGCACTGGGGCGGTGATGCCGCCACCACCGAAACCGGTTTCGAGGGAACCGTCCGCAGCGGTCTCTCCATCGGATTGAGCGGGTTCTGCTTCTGGAGCAATGACATAGGCGGCTTCGTGACCCAAAGCCCCGAAAGCCTCTACCGCCGCTGGCTGCCCTTCGGCTTCCTCACCAGCCACAGCCGCGTGCACGGAGCACCTCCCACTGAGCCGTGGTACTACGGGAAAGAGTTCACAGACTATTTCCGCCGTTGCGCCGAGCTGAAGTACAAACTGATGCCCTATGTATACGCACAATCCAAAGAGTGCACCGAGAACGGCTGGCCGATGCTCCGCGCCCTACTGCTGGAGTATCCCGACGACCCGGGTGCATGGCTGGTAGAGGACGAGTACATGTTCGGCTCCAACCTCCTCGTGGCACCCATGCTCGAAGAGGGCAGCGGACGGGATGTCTACCTCCCCGGACGGCAGAAATGGATAGACTACCAAACCGGAAAGGTGTATGCTCCGGGATGGAACCATATCAAGTGCGGCACCCTGCCCATCGTCATTCTTGTAAAGGACGGTTCGGCCATCCCCCATATCCCCGTGGCACAATGCACAGACCAGATGAAATGGGACAAGATTACGTGGAAGAAGTATCTGGCAGACGAAAAGAAAGCTGAAGGATTGCTCTGCCTGCCGCAGGACGGACAGTTACAACGGATATCAATCCCATAACCGGTATATCAAACACATTAAACCCTAATACCCCATGCGAAACAAGTTATTGTTCCTCGCCTTGCCCCTGCTATTCGGCTTACAGGCAAGCGCACAACACACACAAGCCTTTCAAGATACCACGCTCACCGACGAACAGCGCGTGGAACATCTTCTTTCCATCCTGACATTGGATGAAAAGATAAACCTTCTTTCCACCGACCTCGGTGTCCCCCGCCTCAACATTCCCCGTTGCGGACACTACGAAGGACTGCACGGGCTGACCCTCGGCGGGCCTGCCATGTGGGGCGGACGCCAAAGAACGGAAGACGGGAAAGTAGTCCCTACCGACTGCCCCACCACCATATTCCCCCAGTCCTACGGTCTGGGCTCCACATGGGACACCGATTTGGTGCAGAAAGTAGCGGAACAAGCCGCTGAAGAAGCCCGCTACTACATGCAGACCACCGGTAACAAGCGTCATGCCCTCGTGATGCGCGCTCCGAATGCCGACCTTGCCCGCGACCCGCGCTGGGGACGTACCGAGGAGAGTTTCGGAGAAGATGCTTTCCTCACCGCCCAACTCACCATTGCCAGCGTACGCGGCCTGCAAGGCAATCACCCCCGCTACTGGAAAACCGCCTCTCTGATGAAGCATTTCCTTGCTAATAGTAACGAGGACGGACGGGACAGCACTTCCTCCGACTTCGACACGCGCTTGTTCCATGAATACTATGCTTATCCTTTCTATAAAGGCATCACTGAGGGAGGCAGCCGTGCCTTCATGGCCGCCTACAACAGTTGGAACGGCATCCCCATGTCCATCCATCCCTGCCTCGAAGAGATTACCCGCAAGCAGTGGGGCAACAACGGTATCATCTGTACGGACGGCGGTGCCCTGAAACTGCTGATTGAAGCGCACAAGAGTTTTCCGAGCTTTGCGGAGGGTGCCGCTGCCGTAGTAAAGGCCACCACAGGACAATTTCTCGACGCATACGTTCCTTACGTCAAGGAAGCTCTGGAAAAGGGATTACTGACCGAAGTCGACATCGACAAGGCTATCCGCGGGAACATCTTCGTCGCCCTCAAGCTCGGCTTGCTGGACGGGGACAACTCCCGTAACCCTTATCTCTCTATCGGAAAGAACAGTACGGAGACACCGCCTTTCATGACAGCAGAAGCCCGCAGGCTGGCACGGGAAGTCACCGCCAAGTCCGTGGTGTTATTGAAAAACAAAAAACTCCTGCCACTCGATGCCGGAAAGCTGCGTAAAATAGCCGTTATAGGCCCGTATTCGGACAAAATCGTGCAAGATTGGTATAGTGGTACCCCGCCTTACGAAACAACGATTCTGAGTGGCATATGCAATGCTGTGAAAGAAGGAACCGAAATCATCCACGCCGAAGACAACCGCATGGGCCAGGCAGAAAAGGCTGCTGCAGCCGCCGACGTTGCCATCGTGTGTGTAGGAAACCATCCTTACGGCACGCGTGCGGACTGGAAGTTCTCTCCCGTCCCCAGTGACGGCCGCGAAGCCGTGGACCGCAAATCGCTGATGCTGCCCGATGAAGACTTGGTGAAGCTGGTGCTCAAGGCCAATCCCAATACCATACTGGTGCTCGTCAGCAGCTTCCCCTACACCATCAACTGGAGCCAGGAGCACGTGCCTGCCATCGTCCACATCACCCACTGCAGTCAGGAGCAGGGCAACGGACTGGCCGACGTACTCTTCGGCAAGGTGAATCCAGCCGGACGTACCGTACAGACGTGGGTGAAAGACATCACTGACCTACCCGACATAATGGACTACGACATCCGCAACGGACGCACGTATATGTACCACCAGGGCCCGGTGCTCTATCCTTTCGGCTATGGTCTGAGCTATTCCGACTTTGCATACGAGAAGATTGAATCCGTCAAGCAAGACAAGAAGAACATCCGCGTGACGGTATCAGTGAAGAATACAAGCGGACGCGACGGGGAAGAAGTTGTGCAGCTCTATGCCAGCTATCCGGACTCCAAAGTGGAACGTCCCTCCAAGCAGTTGCGCGCCTTCAAGCGTATCCCCATCAAGGCTGGTGAAAGCCGGGAAGTGACGCTTACCGTTCCCAAGGAGGAGCTCGGCTATTGGAACGAAGAAAAGCAGATGTTCGTTGTAGAACCCGGAACGGTGAAGCTGTTGATAGGGGCTTCATCGGAAGATATACGGTTGGAGGGAAAAGTCAAACTATAAGAAACCAGCCGTGTTTTGAAACAATCCGGATGAGGATGTGTCGAAACTGGTATTCACCACCGATTACACAGATTTACACAGATAAGCATCTTTGATTATCAGTAGATTAAGCTCATTCTGTGTTAATCCGTGTAATCTGTGGTGAATTTTGACACACCCCTATCCGGTTATTTCCCTTTCACTATCCTCTTTATATCATTCAGCTTGTTCAGTGCCTCCAGCGGTGTCAGGTTATTCACATCCAGATTCAGTATCTCATCGCGTATCTGGCACAGCACCGGGTCGTCGAGCTGGAAGAAGCTGAGTTGCATGCCGCCGCGCGTCTCTCCTACTTCTGCCATCGGCTTGTTGGAGATTCCCTGCTGGCGATTGTCCGTTTCCAATTGTCTCAGTATGTCGTTGGCACGCTTCACGATGCTTTTGGGCATACCTGCCATTTTGGCTACATGGATACCGAAGGAGTGTTCGCTACCGCCGCGCTCCAATTTGCGCAAGAAGATGACTTTGTTATCTATCTCCTTCACCGAAACGTTGTAGTTCTTTATACGCTTGAAGCTCTTCTCCATCTCATTCAGCTCATGGTAGTGCGTGGCAAACAAGGTTCGGGCTTTTGCCTTGGGATGCTCGTGTATATGCTCCACAATCGCCCAGGCGATGGAAATACCATCATATGTAGAAGTACCGCGCCCCAGCTCGTCGAACAGCACCAGGCTGCGGGGAGAAAGGTTGTTCAGGATATCCGCCGCCTCGTTCATCTCCACCATAAAGGTAGACTCGCCCACGGAAATATTATCGCTGGCACCTACACGGGTGAATATCTTATCCACCAACCCGATATGGGCACTCTCCGCAGGCACAAAACTGCCGATTTGAGCCAGCAGCGTAATCAGCGCCGTCTGCCTCAGCAAAGCAGACTTACCCGCCATGTTGGGACCCGTAATGATGATAATCTGCTGCGTCTGGCTATCCAGCATCACATCATTGGCAATATACTTCTCGCCGATGGGGAGCTGCTTCTCAATCACCGGGTGGCGTCCCTGGCAGATTTCCAGCACATCGTCGTCGGCAATGACGGGGCGTATATAGTTGTTCTCGCGCGCTGCCGTGGCAAAGGAGAGCAGGCAGTCCAGACGCGCTATCTGGTTCGCATTGATTTGAATGGCGGGGATGAACTCGCTCAATGATTGCACCAATTCTGCATAGAGTTGTGTTTCCAGTACCAGTATCTTGTCCTCCGCACCGAGAATCTTCTCCTCGTACTCCTTCAATTCCTGGGTAATGTAGCGTTCGGCATTGGCAAGGGTCTGCTTGCGTATCCACTCTGCCGGCACTTTGTCCTTATGCGTGTTGCGCACTTCGATGTAATAACCGAAGACATTGTTGTAGCCTATCTTCAAGCTGGGAATCTCCGTCAGCTCACTCTCGCGCTGCTGTATCTGCAACAGATAATCCTTACCGGAGTAGGCTATCTGGCGCAACTCGTCCAACTCGGCACTAACACCGGACTTGATGACACCGCCCTTATTAATCAGCAACGGCGGGTCATTGTCTATCTCCCGGTCTATGCGGTCGCGGATGGACTGGCAGATGTTCAACTGCTCGCCTATATGATTCAAGCTGGCATTATCGGCATCCATGCAAGCCGCTTTGATGGGTTCTATCGCCTGCAAAGCCACCTTCAGCGCCACTACCTCACGCGGAGAGACACGGCCTACCGCCACTTTGGAGATGATGCGCTCCAAGTCACCTATCAAATGCAGTTGCTCCTCTATCAACTCCTTGAAATCGGGCTGGCGGAAGAAGTATTCCACTACATTCAGCCGTTCGTTAATCGGCTGCACGTCCTTCAACGGGAATACCAGCCAGCGTTTCAGCAGGCGGGCACCCATCGGGCTGATGGTCTTGTCTATCACATTCAGCAGACTGCTACCGCCGTCGTTCATCGACCCCATCAGCTCCAGGCTGCGCACTGTGAACTTATCCAGACGGACGTACTTATCCTCCTCGATGCGTGCCAGCGAAGTGACATGCCCTATCTGCGTATGCTGCGTCATGATGAGGTATTGCAGGATAGCTCCCGAAGCGATGATACCGTTCTTGAGATGCTCCACACCGAAACCTTTCAGGTTCTTCACCTCGAAATGCTTCAGCAGCTTCTCGCGGGCGGAAGTCTCGGTAAACACCCAGTCGTCCAGCTCGAAAGTGAAGAACTTGCTGCCGAAGTTCCCTTCGAACATCAACCGCTTGCCACGCTCGAAAAGCACCTCTTTGGGGGCAAAGTTGTTCAGCAACTTGTCCACATAGTCGAAAGGGCCTTCCGCCGTCAGAAATTCGCCCGTAGATATGTCCAGGAAAGCCACACCGCAGGCACCCTTGCCGAAGTGTACGGCAGCCAGAAAGTTGTTCTCCCGGTAGTTCAGCACATTGTCGTTGATGGAGACTCCCGGCGTCACCAGCTCCGTGATGCCCCGCTTTACGAGTTTCTTTGTCAACTTCGGGTCCTCCAACTGGTCGCAGATGGCCACGCGCTTGCCGGCACGTATCAGCTTGGGCAGATAGGTGTCGAGTGCATGATGCGGAAAGCCCGCCATTTCGATGGTTTTCCCCTTGCCGTTGGCACGTTTGGTCAAGGTAATACCGAGGATTTCGGACGCGACGACGGCATCGGTGGAATAGGTTTCATAGAAGTCACCACAACGAAACAGCATGACAGCATCGGGATGCTTTGCCTTCAAGTCGAGGAACTGTTTCATCATCGGGGTAAGGACAATATCTTCGTGCATACAAGTCTTTAATTTTTAATTTCCAGGATTTTGAGCCAAGAGAGCAGAAAATCGTCAAGTAAGGCCCAAAACTTAATGTGACAAAGATAATTCTTTTTTAGAAAACAGCTGCGTAGAGGCTTCAAAACCTTAGCAAGCCTTAACAAAGAGACGTATTTTCCTAAAACATGTTATAAAACAGCCTTTTTTATTTGCTTTATTTGGAGATAAGCAAAAAGTCCGTACCTTTGCAATGTGTTTTTCATAGTATTAGATTTAAGGTTAACAAAGGTTGGAGTACAGCGGTACTCCTTTTTTTATGCCCACACCTTTCGTATCTTCCCCTTTTCCCTTACAAAAAGACATATTCACTCGGCGAAACGCCCTTCATCTTCTTGAAAACCCGGTTGAAATAAGGAACATTGTTGAATCCCACCTGATAGCAGATTTCTGCTACGGATACCTTTTGTTGTTTCAGCAGCCGGCAGGCAAGCTCAATGCGGTATTCATTGAGATAAGTGACGAAAGTCTTCCCCGAGACTTTCTTGAAAAAGATACAGAAAGAAGTGCGGTTCATCCCCACGTGGCGGGCAACGTCATCCAGCGTAATATCCCGCTTGGCGTTACAAACGACGTAGACTTGTATCCTATTCATTCGCTCCCGTTCCGGGTCCATCTTCTGATACCGCCCCACCACACTCTCTTCCTTGCTCCCGGCAAGAATAAGCAGCAGTTTTATCATCAGCGGGATGCGTTCAGCCCTCCCCAAAGGACGCATCTCCTCGAGGACGGAAGCAATAGCCGCCGACTTTTCCTTCCCGAACTTCACGGCATCCCTTTTCCGTTTCAGCTTCTCCGTACATTCCTGCAGCTCAGGGAAAGCAACACAGCAGTTGTCAAGAAATTCCCGGCCGAAAGTTATCGTGATATTGGCAATACGCCCCTGCGCATCTGTCACATCATTCTCGAAATACCAGCAATGCGGTATCTCCGGAGGAACTATCACTACTTCCCCACTCCCGAAAGGTTCAGTACGGTCACCTATCAGCCGCATGCCGGAGCCTACGATGATATACGACAACTCCCACGTTGCCTGCTCATGCAGACCTATCTGCTCGCCGGGAGCCAGGCATACATCGTCGAAGGTAAAAGAAGTGTTTTCCGGCCGAGGCACTGCATTATCATTCATAATTTGGGTAAAATATCTCCCTGAAGGGGAGTAAATGCAAATATAAGACAATCCTAATAAACAATAAGAGAAATGCCCGGAGAAATTGCAGACTAACTTTGCCCGCGAAATAAAGTTATGCCGGGAATCCGGATTGTCTGAGGATATGTCAAAATACACACTCACCACAGATTACACAGATTAACACCGATAAAAGTTCTTGATTATCAGAGCTCCTAAAATAATCTGTGTAATCTGTGGTGAGTCATGACACGTCCGCATTTTAGAAGAATATTAATCTAACAACAAACATAATTCCAATGAAGACAACAACTTATTTAGCATCCAAGCCGCGTTACGAAATACTGGACGGGCTTCGCGGCGTAGCCGCAATAATCGTGGTAGCTTTCCATCTTTTTGAAACCTATTCCGCAGGGCCTGCCCACCAGATTTTGAACCACGGCTACTTGGCCGTGGACTTCTTCTTCGTACTCTCCGGCTTCGTCATCGGTTATGCCTACGACGACCGCTGGGACCGTATGACAACGTGGGACTTCTTCAAGCGACGCTTGGTACGCCTGCACCCCATGGTGATTATGGGTACACTCCTCGGCGCCTCCCTATTCTACTTCAGTGCCTGCTCCGCCTTCCCGATGGTGATGCAGACACCGTGGTGGAACGTGCTGCTGATGACACTCCTGGGCTGCCTTATGTTCCCCACCCCCACTTCATGGGACATCCGGGGCTGGTGGGAGACAAACGCGTTGAACGGCCCCACCTGGTCGCTGATGTGGGAATATATTGCCAATGTGCTCTATGCCCTATTCATCCGCCGCTTCTCCAAACTGGCACTGGGCATATTCGTCGGACTCTCTGCCTGCCTTACGCTCGACGTCACGCTCAACATAGATACCTTTGGGCTTCTTTCATCGCGGGGAGAAGCCGCCTACACCCTCATCGGCGGCTGGAGCCTGACACCCGGCCAGCTCTATATAGGCATTTCACGCCTGCTCTATCCCTTCTTCATGGGTCTGCTGTTGTCTCGCATAGGCAAGCTGGTGAAGGTGAAGAGAGGATTCTACTGGTGTTCCCTGCTGGTGACTGTTATCCTCGTGATGCCGCGCATCGGAGGCGAGACCAGCCAATGGATGAACGGCGTCTACGAAGCCGTAAGCGTGCTCGCCCTCTTTCCGCTGATAGTGGCTATGGGAGCAGGCAGCAACGTCACGGGCAAGCGTTCCGTAGCCCTCTGCAAATTCCTGGGCGAACTATCCTATCCGCTGTACATCACACACTTCCCGCTGATATACATGCAGATAGCCTGGGCACGGAATAACCCCGACGCACCGGCAGGAATGCACTTGTTCATTGCCGTATCCGTCTTTGTACTCTCCATTGCCATTGCATACGCTTGCCTCAAACTGTATGACGAACCGGTACGCGAGTGGCTGAAACAACACTGGTTGATGAAGAAGAATACCAAAACATCCAAATGATTGTTGAACCCAAATACACACTACCATGAATAGAATAAAATCTTTCCTGTTGGCAAGCATGTTTCTCCTGCCAACAATGGCGCAGCAAGCAGCTGCTCCAGCTATTCCACAAGACAAAAAAATAGAGCAGAAAGTGGAAGCCCTACTGAAAAAAATGACCCTTGAAGAGAAAATAGGCCATGAGAGAAATCGGCATACCCTGCATCTATGGACTGGACCAAAATCACGGGACAACCTACACAATGGGTGGAACGCTCTTTCCTCTAAAGCATTATATGGGCTACAGCGTCCCCTTCACCGGAAAAGACCGTACACCGGTATACATCTCGGCTCAAGACCTTCGTGAGAAACACTTTGCTCCTTTCCTGGCTTGTGTAAAAGCAGGAGCATTATCCGTCATGGCAAATTCGTGTTCTGTCAACGGATTGCCCGTACACGCCAATTACAAAATCTTGACCTAATGGCTGAAAGAAGAACTGAACTGGGATGGAGTACTTGTCACGGACTGGGCTGACATCAACAACCTCTGGCGCCGCGAAAAAGTGGCAGCCGACAAGAAAGAAGCCATCAAAATCGCCATCAACGCAGGTATCGACATGGCCATGGAACCTTATGAATGGGATTTCTGTACACTGCTGAAAGAACTTGTACACGAAGGCGAAGTACCCATAAGCCGCATTAATGACGCCACCCGGCGTCACCTACAATGAAAAAGGGGCTTATTGGGCCGAAAACAAGCCGGAAATCGAAAAAGCCGTGAAAGCAGCCACAGAAGTCGATTACATCATCGCCTGCATCGGTGAAAATTCTTATTGTGAAACTCCCGGCAACCTGACTGACCTGACCCTCTCGCGCAATCAGCTCGATTTAGTAAAAGCACTGTCTGCTACGGGAAAACCCGTCATCCTTATACTGAATGAAGGTCGTCCCCGCCTCATCAATGAAATAGAGCCGATGGCAAAGGCCGTAGTAGACATCATTCTGCCGGGAAACTACGGAGGAGACACCCTTGCCAACCTGCTCAGCGGTGATGAAAACTTCAGTGGAAAGCTGCCCTTCACCTATCCGAAAGAAATCAACTCACTCATCAACTACAACTACAAGGTGAGCGAGGAAGTGGAAAAAATGGAAGGGGCCTACGACTATGACGCGGTTGTATCCGTGCAATGGGCTTTTGGATACGGACTAAGCTATACCTGCTTCAGCTATAGTAATCTGAAAGTAAACAAGGCAAACTTCACAGCCGATGACGAGCTTATCTTCACTGTGGACGTAAAAAATACAGGAAGCCGTGCCGGCAAAGAAAGTGTTCTCCTTTTCAACAGTGCCCTCATAGCTTCAATGACCCCCGACAGCCGTCGCCTGCGAGCTCCCAATCGGTAGTCTATATTGCCAGTCTCCCATTTACTACATTCCCTATTTAAGCAACAATTCCTGCAATACTGCATTTTAAATTCTTGCTTACTAAAACTTATTCGTCCGACAGCCGTTGAATTATCGTCCGACAGTTGTCGGACGAATCTGCAACAGCTGTCGGACGATAATTCAACAAGTATCGGACGAATAAATCTTAGTAAAGAAAAAGATAGATGGCTTACCGCTTGATTTATTTGTGAGTACCCGCGTACACAATCAGTACCTTCCCCAAAGAATCAAGTTGCCAATGAGTTCTCATGAGCTTGTCATTGCAACTTCAAGAATGGTAACGTATTTCCACCGGTAGACAATGGCAGCTTGCAGTACATCGTTGGGTTTCACGGACGACTGTATGTTGGTAAACGTAAAGCCACGGGTACTGAGACGCTCCTTCAGTAATGCCTCCTTCTCCATCATCCACTCCACGCTCACTACCGGCCAGATTGACGATGATGCCGTCTGTCCCGAATCAATACCGGTCATTTTTGGAGAAAAGAAGGCCTCCCTTCAGCGCAAGTCCCTCGGTACGGGTAGTGCCGGATGCCGTGATACGGATATCACTGTTTACCCAGAAACAGATGCGCAGAGCTGTAATATCACTGCCGATGAAATCTTCTGCTTTGCCGGCGCCTTTACTTCCTTCTCGCAAGATACTCGATGGCATAAACCGGCCAGCGGGGAACTTTGCGGATATTTGTACGGACAGCAGGAATGTCGCACAGCAGGAAGAGGGCGGCAAGGCCTAAAGCGAACCAGATAACATAGCCATAGACCTGCTTCATTGCCACCATCATCATGGAGTGCAGGAAGTCGCGGCCAACGTATTCGCCGAGGTTGAAGTGCGCCATATCCAAATGCGTGAGAGTGAGTTGCTGTCCGTAGCTCATCATGTTGTCGTTCATAAAGTGCGAGAAGATAGTGGTATAAATGCCATAACCTGCCGCTCCTGCCAGATACATGTGGAGGATGTTGAACACGAACAAGCCCATGAAGAACTGCTCAAGACTTGGCACTGATTCGTCTAAAGCCCACATCAATGTCGGGGCAAGGATGGCATACGCAAATCCTCGCAAAAAGATGGCAAAGCGGTACTGCTCGATATTGACGTTTATGTCAAGCGTGAAGTACATCAGCATGCCATAGAGTGCGATACCGATGAAGGCAATGCCGAAGAGTTTCCACACCTTCCACTTCTTGACTTTCAGCCAATAGAGATCGAGCAGGATACCGAGGTACATGCCGGGAAGTGCCCACATATACTGCGACTCTTTGGTCAGCTCCTCCAGCCGGATGACTTCGCTGTAGAGTATCTCTTCCATCGTGTGTTCAGCACCGAAAGCGAGTTCGGCAAAGAAGGTGACGAGGAGGATGGGAACAACGTTGCGACGTGTAAAAAGACCAAGCTCGATGTAGGGGTAACGGTAGTAGCGCAGGCGGTAGAGCACAATGCCGGAAAGCACAATGGCAGCACCGAACAGAAGGCGTATGCGGAGGGTATCGAACCACATGAAATAGTCGCCGTACACCACAATGTACGACACCACGAGCATCAGTCCGCAGATGAGCAATGCTCCCTGAAAGTCGATACCTTTGAGCGACAGACGCTGGGGCATGGGACAAAACGGACGGCAGAAGATGGCCTGCGTGAGCAATACGAACGACATAGTGCCGATGGTGAAGACGTGCATCATCTGCCATGTGAAATAATGACCGAACCAGGCGGCAAGCCATCCGCTACCCTCGATGGCGGTGAGCAGGATGATGTGAAGCACGGGGAAGAAAACGGCAAAATCGCGTCGGGGGGTAATCCAAAGCTGGATGTTGCTCATGCACTCGAACGTGCCCTGTATCTTAGCCATTCCGGCTATGAAGCACACTATCATGAGCACAGGCATCGACTGGCAATGCATCGTCAGCACATTGCATACGGCAAGAACGATGGCAGAACCGCAGAGCAACTGCTTGTTGGTGAAGCGGAACTTCATGCGGAAAAGCATAGGAAAATAGACAGCCATGCCCGCGAGGGTGGCATAAAGCAGAAAGAGCACGTCCTCGATCATGAAGTCGGTGGTGCCACGAATGCCATCCAGTGCGCCAAGGTAGATGCCACCGCCGAACTGGAAGCAAAAGGCGGTCAGCACGTACAGCCACGGCTGTATCCGGCGAGGCACCCATCCCTTCATCATAGGCATGGAAAAGCCCATGCCGGGTGGAGGGCCACCGGCGCTCTTCATAAAGAATTCAGTCAATTGTCCCATTACTCCTCAACGATACATTCCACATTATAACCGCCCTTGAGCCTGGCAACATCAGCATTCTCATCGAGCTTGATGCGTACGGTGACGCGCTGTTCGACCTTCACAAAATTACCCGTGGCATTGTCGATGGGAATAAGTGAGAAGGCACTGCCGGTAGCATCAGAGATACGTTCCACCGTACCCGTATATTGTATACCGGGAACGGCATCGGCTGTAATCTCAGCCTTACCACCCACCTTGATATGAGGCAACTGGCTTTCCTTGTAGTTTGCCTCAACCCAACGTTCACCATTGTCAACAATACTCACCAGTACCTGGCCCGGATTGACAAGCTGACCTACGTGAATATCCTTCGTGCCAACGGTACCGTTACAAGTGGCAATGATGTAGCAATAGGAGAGGTTGAGACGGGCGAGGTCGACGGCACGACGAGCCAGTTCGATGCCCTGCTCCGAAACGGAAAGGTGATGCCCCTGTTCGGCCACAACAGCCGACTGCATCTGACGTGAACGAACCGCCTGCTCGTAGGCTGCCTTGGCACTCAGATAGCCCGTATGTACTTTATCATATTGTTGTCGGGTAACAGCATCCTGACTGAGGAGCTTCTTGAAACGAGTATCCTCACGCATGGCATTCTCCATCTGTACACGTGCGGATTCGATGCCGGCTTCGGTAACGGTCATGCTTGTCTTGGTGGTAACGATGCTGCTTGCCGTTCCCTGCGAACCGTGTTCGGCACGGATAAGGTCGGTCTCGGCTTGGGCCAGTCGCAAGCGAAATTCGGCATCCTCGATGATGGCAAGCGTATCGCCTTTCTTTACTTGCTGGAAATCCGCGAACCGTACCTCACGGATGAAGCCTTGCACACGGCTGCTCTGAGGCACGACGTTCTGGCGTACACGGGCATTGTCGGTAAATTCTCCACCGCCGAAGTGCATAAACTGGCTCACCACATAAACGGCTCCACCCAAGAGGCAAAGCACGATGAGCGCATTGTATAAATAGATGTGTATCTTGTTCTTTTCCATTATTATAAAGTATTTGTTACGTATTTGAGTGTATAGAAATTATAAAGCATGCTGATGCGGGCATTGACCAGTGCCATTTCGGCGGAGAGTTTCATGTTGGAGGCATCGACCATGTCGGTAAGGAGTGCAAGGTCGTTCTGATAACGGTTCTGCACCACGGAGTAGTTCTGATTGGCAAGTTCCACCTGCTTCTGCTGTGTCTTCACCTCGGTGTAGGACGTAAGGAGGTTGGTGTAGTTTGCCTGTACAGCATTCTCCACACCCTCACGAGCCAAGGCGAGCGCTTCCCTCGACTGCCGATGCTCTGTACGTGCCTTGCGGATGTGGTGTTTGTTCTTCCAAAGACTGCCAAGGCTGAACTTTACGCCTATCCCGACAAACCACACGTTTACATTGCAATCCTTCGGGATGAGGTCTTGTGTATAAGGACCAAAGAGATGATTCTCTGCCACGACAGCCACCGAAGGCAATGACTCCGCCTTTGCCTGCTTCACCTTCTGCTCTGCCAGATTTGTGGCAACCGTTGCCTGGCGGATACCAAGATTGTTGTCCGTTGCCGTCTGCTGCCATGTGTCTTGAACGGCGATTGCCGAGAGTGCGTCTATTTCTGTGTTGAGCTCATTCTTATCGGGAACTATAACCGTCTGCTCCGGTAAATGAAGCGTTGTAACCAGTTGATGGTTGATGATGGTAGAGGCATCGGTGAGCTTTGCCAGTGTGAGTTCAAGACCCTGCAACTGGAATTCATAGCGAGTGATGTCGTTCTGCAAAACAGTACCCTGCTCACGGCGGGCTTTCATTTGGTCAATCTCCTTCTGCGTAAGTGCGATATTCTGACGCACCACTTCTATCTGATTGCCTAACTTGTAGAGGTCAAGATAGTAACCCGTCAACAAGAAGCGCACCTCCTGGCGGTTCTTCTCCACATCGAGTTCTGCCATTTTTTCGCCCAATTCTGCCATGCGGATGCCCGAACGGATAGCGCCACCGGCATACACAACCTGCGACACCTGAGCCGTGAAACTATTTCCCCAATGGGGGGTGTCCTGCTTACCGTTTGTCACGGGAATAGCTCCCATACCCGGCACGATGTAATCGGTCGTTCCATCGGTCGAAAAACCTCGCGACAGCATGAAGGCATTGCCCGTATAACTGCCTTGAAGGCTCAAATCCACACTCGGCAGCAAAGCCGATTTGGCTGCTGCCACCCCTTCGCTGGCTGCCTGCAAAGCCACCTCACTCACCCTCACCTTCTGACTCTGTTGGTCAGCAAGATTGTAAAGTGCCGTGAGTGTCATCGCCTGCACAGCCTTGTCTTGTGCATATATAGGCACAAGACAAGGCTCTCCGGCCATCAGAGCGACAGCCAGAGCAGAATAAACCATAAGTTTGTTCATGAAATAAAAATAGATGTATTGTTGTTCATTATTTTTTCCTCTAACCGTTAACTATAAGCCGTTAACCTCTGTTCATTCCCTCGGAAATACTAATAATGAACCATAAGAGTCCGGACAGTACAACATCTGCCACAATGCGCTACAAACGGCCTCATCAGGGAATATAAAAAAGATGAGAACCGAATTTCGAGCACTATTGATTAAGAAATCCGGTGCAAAAGTACAAATAAAAAGTCGAAATAGGGTTAAAAAAAGTCGGTAAGTATCAAAAATTAATGTTTGAAAAGCATGGTATCATCCTTTTTCTTATTGACAATTTTGGCGTTTCAATGTTGCAATGCGTAATGCCACTCCAAACGCCTTTTAAATGGGTATTTCTCCGGCACCAAGGAACACCCTCTCCGACACCGGGGAACTCTGCCTTCCCTGGCGCCGGAAAACAAAAAAACGCATTGCCTATATAATTACAGAAAATCAGCTTATTCAAATCTGTTCTTATTTCTCTGCCAATAGCTGCACAGATTCATCCGTCATGTGATGGTCTGCTGTCAAGCTCCAGTCATTGTTCTTTTCGTCCCATTCGTAGCTGAGGTAGCGCAAGACACTGCTGTCAGTCTGCCGATAGACGGCTTTCTGCTTGATGTCGGTGTAGGCATTGCTTTGCTCGTTCCAGAGGGCGTATTCCACAGTGACGTCGTCCGTATAGAAGAAGTTAAGACTGTGGTGCTTCTCAAAGCTTTGCGTGGATTCGTTCCATTTCAGCACTTCTTTTTGGGAGATGCGACCGGAGTTGTCGTAAATGTAATTGTACTTCAGGTGGCGGTGCAGGAATTTCTGATTCTCCACTTTGAATACGGTTTGTGTTTCCACACGGCCGTCGTTGGTTTCGGTATTATAGGCAAAGTTGTCTGTACGGTTAACGGCTGCTGCGCTTACTACGTTTACTAAAGAGGTCATTGCGATGATTGCTGAAATTACTAAAGTCTTCATAATGGTTCTATTTTTTAAGTTATACATTTTGTTTCAAGTTCTTGTCTTTGGGGGAGTTGTTCCCTTTCGACATTGCAAAGATAGGAGGTGGTAAAAAGCTTTTAGGTTATCGTTACGTTAATGTTAGGTTAACGGAGATATTTATTACTTTTGCGCCCAAAACAAGAACAAAATGAAAACACGTTTCCTCTTATATCTTTCCTTTTCCAATCTATCGGAGACGTAACTGGATAGGCATACAGCAGACTGTCACCACATCTACTATTGAGAAGTACCATCTTTCTTCTATGTCGTCCCAAACGGTTCGGACTTTCTTCGCTTCGAAAAGCTTGATGGCATTATGCTGGGGCATGATATTATGTTTTCAATTCTTAGTTTTAAGCTCTTTGATTGGGTCCTCGTTATGTGACAGAAACAATGCTCTTTCTTCAATTTAATCATAATTTCTGTTTTATTGCATCAGTTGACATAGTCTGTTTTCTTAGGTATAGTACAAAATATATGATTATTTTGACTTAAAACAAATCGCAGTCAATAAATCACTGCACATCATATGACAATAGGGAATAGCCTGCACCACAGACCATCCCCTATCACCTTAATTCTACTTGTGTGACTTCCTCTTACTTCACCACACCGTCCGTCATCGTAAAGCCTTCCAGAGAGCCGGCTTTCACCTGAATACAAATCACACTGATGGCGCTGTCTGCCGCAGCCGACAATTGGCGTTCTCCTGCCGGAGCCACGCGAAGCCAGTCACCCGCCTGCAGTTCTACGGTTTCTCCGTCAACCACCATGGTGCCGCGTCCGGAGAGGACGGCATAAATTTCTTCATTTTGCTTGTGCGAATGCACAAAAGGTACTCCTGCACCAGCCGGCAAATTGCTGATAGATACTTCTGCACCAGTCAGATTCAATGAATCGTGCAACTCGACACGTGCCTCGCCTGCGGGCACATTTACTTTCTGATAGTTCTTCATAATCACTTCTCCTTAGTATGTTTTGATTTACGGCTGCAAAGTTAGCCAACTACCAGACATCGTACAAGAAGGCACTTGAAGCTCAGTTAGTTACCTCCATGTTACCATTATTGGCAAATAAGGAGTTAGAAAAATAAGATTAACAAAAATTATTACTATTTTTGCCGAAAAAGCAAATATCGACTAAACTCTATAAAACATGAAGATTCTGAAAAAAATTTCAAAAGTAATAGTCATCGTAATGGCTGTACTGGCAACCATTTGGTGTGGTTTGTATGTTTATGCCAACTATTTCTATAATGACAAGCAGATTGATGTAGAAAACTTCTACATCGCGGAACTACCGTTAACCCCCTCGCAGTTTGAAGAAGATTTCAAAGAAATACACCAGATTGTCATGGAGAATTATTCATTATACCAAGCCAAGCATCTGAATATGGATTCATTGTATCAAGCTTGTGACGCCCGCGTTCGCCAGGCGCAGACCACCACAGACTACGGACTGATAGTGCAGGAATACATCTCTGCCTTACAATGCGCCCACGCCATTACCTGCTACAAGAGGTACACAGCCAATCAGCGCGTAGCCTTTATAGAGGATTCCTTGTTCGTTGACAAACCCAGTGACTATCTGACAGAATACGGCTTCCAGGACAAAGACCGGATTATAGCTATCAACGGACTCCCCTATAAACAATGGATTGAACAGAACGAAAAATATACCGAAGCATCTACCGTCCCCCACAGACGGCTCCGTACAGCCTATGATGCGTTCCGTAGTTATGCAGACACCCTAAGAAACTATACACTGCTGAGAGGGGGCGATACTCTGACCGTCACCCTTCCCTTGAAACAAAGGGACTATTTTCCGGATAACGAAGAACAAACTGTGGAGAGCAGGATATTACAAGACAGCATTGGTTACCTTACCATCAAAACCATGATGAACCCCGTCATGGAAGATTTCAAAGCGGTCTATCCCAAAGTCAAGGATTTACCATACCTCATTATAGACGTACGTAGAAACGGCGGAGGAAACAGCATGAATGGAGTAAACATCTGCAAGTACTTCATCCGCGAAGCACAACCACACTGCGTCAGCAAGAGCTACATCATGCAGCCCGAAGCCGACGCCTATAAAGGTAAAATCTATCTGCTGACCGACACATATACGCTCTCTGCTGCCGAGAGCTTCACACTCGACATGAAGGAAAGCGGAAATGTCACCCTCATCGGCGAAGCTACCGGAGGGGATACCGGCAATGGCCCCCGTCCTTTCTGTACCAAACAGCGGACCTATTTCCGTATCCCTACCCGCCAGCCGGACGTCTCTTCTAAAGGTTTCCCCATGGAAGGTATAGGCATACCGCCCCATCATCAAGTATCCCAAACCGTAGCAGATTTCATGAAGGATGAAGATACAGTGCTGAATTATGCTGTCGGACTGATAATAGAGAAACAATAATACATTTCCTCAACGAAAAAGAGCCAAGTACCAAAGGTGTGTCACCTCACGATACTTGGCTCTTTTGTATTTGATATATTATCCTTTATTTGGTACTTGCCAACATCAAAGCCGCATTGCTGTCATTCAGTTCGTAAACGGTAGTTTGCGTATAGCTGTCGTAACCATTAGTTCTACTGTTCCAACGGGCATAGTTCAACTCAACTTCACTGTCAGTATATTCAACATCCAGCTTGAAATAAGGCACCCAGGCTTCCTTTACGCTATCCCACTTGAAAGCTTCCTTGCTCGTCACACGGTTCTCACTGTCATAAGTGTAAGTGTAGCGGAGGTGACGGAAAAGGTGTCCGTCCTCATTGCGGAAGATAGTCTTGGCGGTCATCAGTTCGCCGGTCATCTCCTCGTTTTTCACATAATCGGCAGGAGTTGCCGCACTTGCAGAAAAGTTCATTACACTTGCCATTACCACTGCCATCATTACCACTGCTTTTGAAAATACTGTTGCTTTCATAATCGTTATTTTTTATTGTTATTACTTCTTTCTCTGAGGAGGTTGTTGTTTCGTAACCGCCTTCGCCTATATATAGTCAATCTGCGTGCCAAAGAATTAAATCACTGATTATCAAAGAATAACTATTTTATAGTAATGTCCATTTTCGGACAACTGTCCGCACAAAAACGAACAGCAAAACAAAAAATAAACGAAATATCATGAAAGTATTTCTACATTAGCAATAATATTATGTAACAGTAGTAAACTGTTTGATGATTGTCCCTACAAAAAGCTGATTTATACTTATCTTATCTCAATGGCGGCATCTGAAAACGTGGTGGGGCAATAGTCGCTCCGCCACTGCCCCCTCTATTATCAAAGACGGTGTTACGCAGAATCTCATACAAGATTCCACCTACATCCAGACTTAATTTAAACTTGTCGAAATTATAATAGGGAATCACAACGGGAACCGTCTCCCAACGACCGCGATAAGCATCGTAATAACGTTGTACTCCAACTTCCATACCAAAACGTTCGGACATATCCAGAGACATGGTGGCACCGTAGCGGTGAGTATCCATCCCGTAAGTATTTCCTATGGCATACGAACCGAAAACCTTAAAAGCTACACGGTCCGAAGCCTGATACCGCAAAGCTCCCGAAGTACTGAAAGCCTGCCCGGTGGAATGAATCATATTTATCTTCATGGCATCTACGCCAAGCTGGAGCGTCAGCCTTTGGTTAAAGGCATGCTGATATCCCAGGGAAGCATTGTTGAAACGTCCGATACCCGGTACGCTGGTCTGCCCACCGGAACCGAATAACATACCGTGAGGAAACTGTCTTAATACACCGCTTGTACTGTAATCTCCCCGGAATAGCAGGGAAGGATTGGTCTGATAAGGCAGACGAAGAGACTCTTTCAGTGAAAAATCGGGCAGGGAATAGGAGTGCTCCGGATGAAACATGGAAGAAGGGGCAGAGTTTTCAGAAGGAAGCTCAAAAGGAGAGAATAGAGATTCATTGAATTCCGGCTGTATCTGTATACTGTCACGAATGAAACGTACACTGTCTTCCTGCGCAAAAAGCAATTGCGGCACAAAAGCCAACAGCAGGCAGATTCCCAAACGGCCACCAAGACAAGAGATACTGACTTTCCGTTTTATACGCATATACCCTCCTTCTTTATATTCATATAATACTGCTATACAAAAATAACGAAAATAAACCAGAAGAACAGTACATGTACTGCTAAATTATTGCAATATAGAAGGATACATTATTAATTTTCTATCAGTATCAATCCTACTCCTTTCACTGTTTTAATGGTTACCGACTCGTCTTCCGAAAGAAATTTCCGAAGTCTCGTCACAAATACATCCAGGCTGCGGGAAGCAAAGTAATCATCTTCCGTATTCCAGAATTTATCCAAGATAGCTTCCCGGCGGATAACGTCTCCCCGCTTCTCACAAAGCATCTGCAACAAACCTGTCTCGCGCACAGTCAAAGTCTTGTTTACACCCGAAGCATGTTTCAAAGTGGCATGTGTGGCATCCAACACATATTCCTTGCCTATCTTGTAGCATTGACTCGTGTCTTTCGATTTTTCGCCTTTGGAAAGCTTCAATAAGGCGTGGACATGTGCATCCAGTTCTTCGGGAATGAACGGTTTCTTTATATAGTTATTGGCACCGATTTCATAACCTTTTACCACATCTTTAGGAGATATCAGGGCAGAGGAGAACAGAATCGGAGTTTCCCCATCTGTCTCGCGGATACGCTTCACCATCTCGTAACCGTTCATAACGGGCATTTCTATATCAGATACTATCACATCAGGATGTTGTTCTTTCCACTGTTTCAAGCCCTCCTCGCCATTGGCGGCAGCAATCACTTCATAACCGCCTATCATATCTTCCAACCCGCCTTGAACTATATATCTCAAGCTTGCATCATCTTCTACCAACAATAACTTTATCATAATGCGTTTATTATATATTGCAAAAATAAGGAAAAGAATGAATGCAACAGTCATATTGCTATAAAATAAACGAGGAAAACAACGCCTCTTAACCTAATATTAACGTAGCGATAACTTATGAAGCATGTGCCCCACTCTACCTTTGCAACATCAATACAAAAAATCCACACTATGAAAGCAGATATTTCAATAACAAAAAGCCGAAAAGGGACAGAGATAGTAGTTTCGGGCAAGAGGATTAATAAATACGGCATCATAGCTGCCATAGTATTTGCAGTACCAATGCTGATTCTGTTTCAGTCGATACATGGAGAAACAACCAGCCATCTATCGCTGGTCAGATTCTTCATGTGTATATTGGCAGCTGTCCTGGTAAATCTATTCCTACATAAACTGTTGTTCAGATTGTTTTCGCCGATACGCATGTGGCAATATCGCACCACATGCCTGCTGCCCTTCCTGCTACTGGGTATATTGCCCCTTATATATGGTATGACAAGTGGCAATTATGATGTCACACGATTTGGAATATTACTGGCTGTCATGAGTTTCGATGACCTTTACATCCTCTGGCAATTACGCTCATTCGGTGGAGGCTCCTATATTACTGACAAATCAGAAGGATTGAATTTCCACGTGTGGTAAATTTATACAGTCTCAATAGGAAAGTAGAGTGTAAATTCACTGAAACACCCCTCTTCACTTTCCACTTCTACCCTGCCGCCATGTGCCAGCATCACCTGCTGTACATAATTCAGGCCCAGACCAAAACCTGCAGCACCGCCCCTTCCACTTCGCCCGACTGCTGCAGAACGTTCAAAACGGTTGAAGATAAGAGACTGGTCTTTTAAGGGAATACCCAATCCGTTGTCACACACCTTTATCTTGCAGAAGCCTTTCTCCGATTCGCAAATAATATCTATCTTTACCTCTTCATGGGAATATTTAATGGCATTGTCCAGCAGATTGCCCAACACTTCACGCAAACAGAAGGCATCGGCATACACCATTTCACAACGATGATAAACGGTCGTAAATTCTACCCTTTTGCTGGTTTTCAGAGAAATTTTGGCAATCATATCATCAAGTAAAGGCCGCAAAGGCACCTCTTCCTGATGGAGTTCCAAATGTCCCTCATCCAGCTTGGTAAGTACCAGTACACGATTGGAAAGGGTAAGCAGATGCTCACACTCTTCCATCATCGCCTGCCGGTATTTCTCTTCTTTTCCGGGCTTACCGGACAATTTGCCGCTATTCAGAATATGAGCTCCCATCAGGATGGAACTCAGAGGAGACTTCATGTCGTGTATCATAGCATAAGTAAAATCCTTCTGGAATTGCTCCAAATGCCGCTGTGTACGCAAAACTTTCACCTGGCCGAGAATACAGTCCAACACCACCAAAAACATCACCCAAAGAGGCAGAAACAGATACCATACGGAACTTATGACGTAGCGATACGGATTCTTCACCACACCTTGTATACAAAGGATGCTGTCCTCCTTCAACGGTATAAACCGGGAAGAAATATCCTGATATTTTGCCGAGGCATATCCTGCTTCCACCACTGTACTATCGGAGGGAGCGTAGTACTGGCGGATACCACTCTTATAGGTCATTCCCAAGGCTTCCAACCTGGAAGCAAAAGCAGAATCGAGGTACTGCACGGAGAGAGGAAATTCCATTCCGCTTTCATTGATGCTGCGCTGCATAATCAAAGCAGAGCGTAGTCGATAATTCAAATCGACCGGATTGTACATATGTACCACTCCAAAGCGGTTCACCTTATACTTCGACTGCTCTTTCTCCAGAAATTCCCTTTGCTCCTTTGCAAAAGGCGATTCAACACTCTCTTCCCATTCATCCTTTCCATCCCTATCAGTCTGTTCGTAGAGCAAAGAAAGGCGGCGTTTCAAGACCTCGTCATAAAAAGCCGCTTCAAAACAATCATTTACCTGATAGGCAGTTTCTTTGAAAGAAGCACGGTACAAATAGACAAACCAGACTACCATCAGCAGACAGCCGGCAATCAACCCGACAATCGAAAAGACTTTAAAAGAATATTGCTTGCGCACCTGCCGCTGCCGTTCGCTTTGCTTAGCTCCCGTAAGCGTATGTTCTGTCATGTCCAGCAAATGTTGCCCCGAGGCTTCTATATCTGCCCACCGGCTCTCCGATATCTGACTACGTACCTCACCTATCGGCAACCTCATCTTCTCTGCCAGCACATAAAAAGCAGACCGCTGCTTCTCAATATCATTACCTTGTTTAAGTATGGAATCCATTTGCCTGGCCCAACTGTACACCAGAAAAACAACCAAGAGAAGCGTAGGAAGGAACAAAAAGACTATATCCTTGACAAGCGGTATAAAAGGAGAAAACATGACAGCTTCAATGGCCTCTCCTTTCTTCTCATTCAACCAGGCTTTTTCCGAAAGAACAGACTTGAACCGTACATATACCGAACGCTTGCTTCTGTCCGTCGCAGGACGGATATTTACAGTCCGGCCTATATTTTTCCATTTCAGTTTCTTCTCTACCAACCTCGCCATCACATCTAATGGAATGGCGACATGATATACATCTTCGAGAAAGGAAGCTGCCTGCTGATAGTTTAAAAACATCTCATCTTCGAAAGACCTGATACTGTCTTTGGATAGATACGAGTAAAAAGGGATAGTCATGTCAGGAAACGGTAAATTATTAATCTCGTTGTCCACCGTTTCGATAAAAGCCAGACGGAAACATTCGTTCAGTGCGCGTTCCGCCTCTTTCTTGGTATTGTCGTAAGCATACATCATACCACCAATCTGCACCACAATTACCAGTAGCAGCCCTACAATAGAAAGGATATAGAGTGAACGAAGTTTCATCTTACCTATTATTTTGAGGACAAAGATAGCATTTTATCATAGAAAAAGAACTGATACAAAAAAGATAGCCTTGGACTTTTATTTATCCAAAGCTATCCATACAAGTACAATCCCTGCGATAGAGACGTCTACAGAATTATTTGCGAAGAGTCAACTTATCAATCCCAAAAAAACCGGTATCATGTCCCGGAGCCAGTGCAATCGACTCAATCTGCAACTCATTCTTTCCTTTTTTCAAATTGACCCGCCCAAGATTCACCAAAAGCAGAGACACTTCTCCATTGGTCAGACTGACTTCCGGAGTAATCACCTTATCATTTACACGAAGGGCAAATGTACCATAATCAGGCGCCACAGTGAACTGTATTTTCGCATAATAAGTTCCTTCCACTTCACTGTCAAAAACTAATGACAGCTTATCTCCCGGTTTAAACTCTTTCCAGTAGAGCTGCATACCCTCACTCCACAAGGGGTGGAAGTTGGTCTGCAATTCAACGGAGCCCGTATGCCCCGGACAAGGCTGCATGGCTTCGCCTTCCACAACCAGACTCATCCCTGAACCGAAAATATCTGACGGTTGGTTGGCAACCCGTTCGCGTACATCGCTCACAAAGGGTTTCGGCTGTATTTCGCCTCCGGGAAGCATATACCAGAAGGTTATCGGAGCATAATTAAGGTGTATATTCGACCAATCGAATAACTCCATGTCAAAGCGCAGGCTCCGGGTAAACGGAATCGCATCCAAACTACGAACACGGGTATTCTGCGCCAAACCTATGTGAGCATAACAACCATCTCCTATGGGTTGGGCAACAAAAGGATGGTTTATCCACGGTTCATAGCGCCCCCAGGCATAGCCATAATAATCTTCTGTACCCGTTCCAAAGTGTGACGGAAAGGTTTCACCGTCCACATACACCTTTTCATCTCCTTCTCCCCACCAACCCAAGTTGGGGTTATAGACAGTAACCGCATCTCCCACATACACGCCCCTACCTTTAAGATCGGCAAACGTAAGGTCCTGGGCAAACTCATCGCCCCGGGCATGGATATGCGTAAACTGCTGCCATGTGGTACCAAAGTGCATGGAGCGCTCATCCCACTGCCACTTTCCACTAACTGCAGCAGCCTTGGATATCTCCACCGGCTGTTCCCCATAATTGGTCAAGGTAATCGTACAGTTCCGCTCGAAAGGCATCACCCACCATGCACTCATCACATCATCCTGCACGGCCCGCGTATACCACGTACCAGTTGCAACGGGATAATAGCCTACCCCAAAAAACTCACCGACCGGAGCCCAGACAGTTGGTTCCCCATCAAAGGCAATGGACAAGACCGTAGAGCGAAGTGCTTGGCGACGGTCATCGGCATCAATCCGCATCGAAAGACGACGAATGGCACGAGAGCCGTCAATCGTAAAACTACGGCTTTCACCCGGAGCCAGAGAAGCCGCCAGATTGAGCGTACTTTCTCTTCCCGCAAGCGGAGTATCAATACCAGGTGTTCCTTCCAACAGCTTCTTATTGACAGCAGCTATCAGCCGGGCATTCTTCTTCAACTCTTTGGCCGAGAAAGAAATCACCTTGACCGGAGAAGTATAAGTGCGGTAATTGATAGCATAGTATACAATGGTCTTACTCTCAATTTTCCCCTCCGGAGTAATCTTCAAGTCCGGCGATTCGATAGTCACCTTGCACCGCTTGGCATAAGGTATGGGCAAATATAAATTATGCCCTCTTTCTTCCATCGGAGCCTCATCGGGTACTGAAGTTGAAAGAGGTTCTCCACAAAGGACTTGTCCGCTCAATATATCACGTACATTGCCTTCAATTACCGGTTTTTCCTCATTGTCTATGTAGATACGCAGAGTCCCTTGTCCCCGATTTATGCCGGAGAAAGTCATCCAGAAACGAACTATGGCACCGGGGCCTTCGGCATCCATCATCACATATTCCGTCCTCCCTCCGTTCTCTTCCTGGCGGATAAACTGTCCTTGGTCGAAATTACCAAACCAGGCACGCTTATCCGTCATGTTATGCGAACTACGGTCGTAGCTGCTGAACTGCTTACACGTATAGGCATTTTCGGGCCAACGCGCCAGCACGGAACGGTCTGTCATCTCATGCAACAATGTCTTAAGAGAGATAACCGGGTCGGCCATAGCCAAACCGCTATAGAGAAATATCAACTGAATTACAAAAACTAGTTTTTTCATCATAACCGATTATTTTAGTAAATCTCCATCTCATTGATGCGTAACACCTTTCCTCCTGCATGCTGCATAGGACGGGTTATCATCAAGCGTACATAGCGTACCTGCGCCGGAGTGTCAATCATACGTGATACGACATTCTGCCGGTTTCCATCTATATTGTCAAGTGTCTTCCATTCTTCAGTCTGGCTGTTTCTGCCTTGCAGGAAGCAAGCGGAAGTAATGTACCCTTTGTCCTCACGGCCTGCATTCACCAGTTTCCAACCGCTCACAGTTTTCGCCTCACCCAAATCAAAATCCACATAATTCAACGCACTTCCCACTTCACACCATTTGGTATCGACATCCCCGTCAACGATACGTTCGGGCTTCTCATTATCATTAAAATAGCCGGAATAGGCGATAATCTTCGCACCCTTCAACAGGTTTTCTTTTTCCACCTCCACACTGTTCAACTCCATCTCATTGTCACGGATGGCTGTATGGAACAAGCTAGTGGCAACCTGGACGGGTTTCAGAGTTTCCTCCACCAATGTGGCAGCAAAAAGAACAACCTTTTCACTCTTCGGAAGTATAAGGCTGGCAGCACCTGCCGGAATATCGACACCGAACTTGAACATATAGGTAAACTCATAGGCCTCATCGGCTGTAGGAGAGTGGCGGTGAGTTCCCACATAAGCCACTTCGGCATCCTTCAGATAACCTTTGGTATGTCCCGAATGTCCCCACTGTCCGACAAATCCGGTATAGGAAGGTACAATGACCTCACTCTTGTTCCCTCCGCACCGGAAAGTGGCGGCATAGTCCCCGTCCGTAGCGGCAGCCAGAAAATACAGTTTATTATACTTTTTACCTTCCGGTAGAACAATAGTATCACCATTGCACGTCATTCCGTTGGCGGCATCTTTCTCGCCGAGCTGGAAAGGAATTCCGTTTACAGTCAAGGATTCGGGCAACAGTTCTGCCGCAAACGAATAACCCGACTCAAAATCAGCTTCACCGCGGAACTCGTTGAATGAGGAACATTTATAGTTATAGGACAACGGTAAAGAGGCATACTGCAATTGATAAGCGTCCTCGCCCGATGACTTCAAACGTACCTTGAATGTCTTTATAGAATAAGGCTTTATACTTATAGACAGCCCGTTTCCACTAAATTCGGCCGAACCGATACTCTTTTCAGTGCCATCCGCTTCGCAGACACTGGCAATCTCGCCTGCAAAAGAAAGTACCGTATCCTGCACCTTCTCACCGCCCATCTCATAGACACGCACTACATACTCATCCGAGTTCTCGGCTTTCTTCAATGCCTTGATAATGACATTGCGGTTATTGGAAGAGACGAAAGAGAACTCCTTACCCAATGTACCCCTATGTTTATCGGTACGGAAAGCTTTCAGCTTCTGGTTCAATATCTCCGCCTTCTCCATGGTGACAGCCTTGTCAAGTCCGCCGGCATGACCCACCAGACTGTATGTAAAGCAATGATGCCCGAAGTCCTGGCGGTTCTGGTAAGCATAATCCTTGTCTGTTTCGGGGGTATGCAGCAGGGTCAGGCGGAGGGTGTTGTCGTCCGGCTTGTCCCAGCCGTATTTGCTGTCATTCAGGACAGACACGCCATAGTTTCCACTACGGTCAGTCAAATCGGCCCAATACTGTGCATAGACTTCGTAGGCAGTCTCCGTATTGTTGCCCCGCCTCACACTTCCAAGTCCCAAATCGTAGGTGGCTTCCGTATTTGCCATGTTCAAAGGAAATTCGGCCTTCAATAAAGCATTGGACAACTGCCAGTCCACCTCATTGTAAAAGTCTATGCGGTCGGCACGGCTACCCTCATACAAACGGATGTACTGCTTGAAGAGTGACTCTCCATAACGTTTCTCGATGCAGAGTGACTTGCGCAGCTCACCATCCTCCACCAGTGTCATCTTCACATCCTCTGTGATGGAAACCGGTTCCCGGTCTATAGTCTCCTTCAAGATCTCCCAAGCAGGCCACATGTAGGACTTGTTCTGCGTGAAGAGTGCCAGACGAATGGATTTACCGGGTTTCACCAGCTCCTTGCCGTTCTTCTTGTCAAACAACGAAACGATATCACCCTTTGTATCCAGCGTTATCTTATAAATGGAATTCTCCAATGCATTGGAATCCACAGATACCCGGGTGTCAGCCGACGGACCAGAAGTACGGACATCATATACCGCATAACCGGTAGCGGGCACAATAGCCTCTATCAAGAGTCTGGCTTTACCGTCAGCATAGGACAGCAATTGGGCGGCCACTTTCCGGCCATTCATATCATATACGGTAATCCCTTTCGGTTTCTTTGGCAAGGCAAGTTCTACCTCTGCCACATCGGAAACCTGGAATCCAAGCGCATTGTAAAGCACCACCGGTATCCCTTTCACCCTGGTATCCATCTTTCTTGCCACAGCGTCAATGGAGGAAGTAAGAATACCGGAGAACTGCTTGAGGGAAATCAACTCGTCATTCCATGAGAATTCATAAGCCCGCGGTATACTTGTTCCCGTAAGGTCATCATGGAACTGATGGAAAATGAAACGCTGCCAGTTCTCAGTCAATGCAGCTCCGGGATAGGAAGCCTGGTTCAGCCATTCGGCTACAACGGAAGAGCGTTCCGCTGCATCCCCCAAAAGCTCATTCTGACGGTTGTACAGCTTCATGGCAGCCTGGGAAGTATAACATCCGGTACCGTGAACATCCATCAACAGTTCACCGTTGAACTTGGGCAGTTCCGGATGGCTTGCGTAAGGCTGGAAGTCTTTATATATCCGGTCACTCGTGGCACTGACAATCTGCAACGGACCATTGCCTTGCAAGCCTTTCTCTACGGCACGTACAGACTCCAATGTAGGTGAACCGCCTATGTCTCCCGTACCGTAATAGCGGTAGACCATGTGAAGCGGAGAGTGGCCGGTCAATTCCAACAAGTCCTTGTTTTCCGACAGGTCCCCGTCCTCAAAACGTTGGTTATAATCATATCCATGGGTCATCATGATGGTAGAGCCGTCTATACCTTGCCATAAGCCGACAGTGAAAGGATATTTGTCGTTACCGTAGAACGGTTTGTTGCGCCACTGCAACTTCTGGGAGGAGAAGCCGATCAGTCCGCAATGGGACGCAATGGCAGGAAGTGTCCAGCCAAAACCGAAACAGTCTGGCAAGAAAATGTCCGTGCTCTCCACACCGAATTCCTTCCGGTAATAATCCTGGCCGAGCATGATGTTACGAATCGCAGACTCTATGGAAGGAACCAGCGTATCAGTGGCATCCCAGCTGGCTCCACTAATATGCCAACGACCGCTCTCTATGAATTTCTTCATCTCTTCGTATTGCGCCGGATAATATTCCTTCATCCAAGCATACTTGACCGCACCTTCAAAATTAAAGATGTATTCCGGATATTGCTTCAGCAGAAACAAATTCTGACTGATCGTGTTCCATACATAATCCTTAATTGTGGTCTGGATATCCCAGTTCCACTGTGTGTCCAAATGTGCATCAGACACCATGTAGGCTTTCGGCTTTTGTGTCTGCAACGCATTCTGAGCATAAACTCCGCCCCCTAACAGCAAGGCGGAAGCCAATACTGCAATCTGTTTTCTCATTTTCTGTTTATTTATTACATTTATACTTCATACAGCAATATTCCATCATTCACAAAGGATGGATAACTAATACTTAACAATGACCGGAAGGACTCACTCCAACTTCATATCGGCACACATCAGGAAAGCATTGTACGGCCCCCACATGGACATGATGAACCAAAGCTGGTCATCATTGTCTTTCAACGGATGTATGTAAGCGCAATACAAAGCCGGATATCTGTCTGCTTCCGCCAATACTTTCGGCTCGCTCCACTGGACGAGATCCTTCGATGTACAATAAAGAATGGCATGCCTTTTGGTCAAAGGAGTCTCGTCATGATTCGGATCATAATTATAAGTCAGAATCCAACGCTTAAACTTCTTGTGCCATATCAGCGACGCTTCTCCTACGGGACCTCTCAATACCGGAGTAGCAGCAGCCTCATTTCCACGTATCCACTCTTTACTTTCACCGTTCCAGTATTCATAGGCCTTCATATCCAGAAGATCGTTCTCAAGGAAACGCGCCAGATACGCAGCATCACCACGTCCGGCCTGTGTGCCGAGCATATAAATCCATCCGTCACGTTTGGCATAAGCCACTTGCGAGAAATGACTGTCGGGAGAAAAAGTCACCTCTTCACGTCGCTCCCATGTCCGACCGTCATCATTGGAAGTATAGACAGAAGAAAAATTGGTAAGCCAGCGTCCATGAGGCGCTCCCCAATCATAAATGTTCATAATATGGACACAATCCGTTTTCCCGGCACGAATGGCACTCGTGGGGATGGAAGTCTGGTATACCTCCGGATTCGTCTTACCGCCTGCACATACCTCAAGCGCCTTACCATCGGCATCAAGCAGCATTGAATCTATTTTAAGACCGTCTGTAAGCTCTGTATCCGATGAAAAAGCCAGTACGTTGGAACGCCAGTTGGAACCATTACCACCATTTTTATTCACGACAAAGCCTTCTCCACTGGTATCTCCGAAAAACATGCCCACACGGTTTCCATCCATATGCCACATTAACCCCAAATCCGTTCCATATACATCAAAATCAGGTCCGGTATTATTGGGATTCAGCAATGTATCTCCCGGCAAAGGATCACCCGTGACACGGGATATCATGCGTACATTATCAATACACAGCGTTTTTTCACTATCAGCATCCTTACAAGCCATATTGCCCGTCAAACTACAGGTAACAAGCCCGAACAGTAAAATTTGTTTAGTTCTCATTCTTATCAATTCCATATACAAGTACACATTCCCACATCTATTCCTTTATTCTTTCCAGGATAATCAGTCCCAGTTCAAACTGGTCCCCACCGTTATTATTTCTCACATGGAAAGTGACCGAATTGGTTTGTTCCGTCAAATTGATGTCTCCTACATGTACTCTGTCTTTAGACACTTCTTTGTCCTTCTTAGTAGAGATCCATCCGGACAGTTGCTTCTGGCGTTGCCAAACCTGGAAGTCGGCACCATTCGGTTTCTCGAAATAGTTTATCAGCACTTTATATTTTCCTTCGGGCACATCGTTCAGCATGATGCGCACTACTCCTCCATGCTGGGTGGTCATACGGATTCCACGCTCATTTGTTACCTGGACACCTCCACCAAGACTCAGCTGCATCAATTGAGGGAAATAAATATGTTCTGTCGGCTGATATACAGTGCGTAATTCAGCAGTAGGTTCTTCTCTGCCTTGCAATGGCTGGGCTGCATAGAAGAATCCAACAGATGTATAATCTACCGGGAAATTATTTTTTACTTCACCATGTTCCATTCCATGATAGATTTCCTTCTCATAGGACATTTTGTCGGCCAAGAAGAAACGGTATCCACCGGTTCTGGCCATCGGAAGTGAATAATCCAGACAACCATGGAGAGGGAGGCTGTTTCCTCTGTCCCAACGATCCAATAAAGCATACCAGCCACCGTTGTAATAGTCTTCGGAACCGGTGCCGTGCAGACGCATTTTATTATCTACGTAAGTGCTGTCGTCCCCTTCGAAGAACAAGGTCATTCCCGGACGCAGGCCTTGTGCCTGATGGATGGTTCCTACATAATGTCCTTTTCCTTTTTGTGCAGCAAACTTATGGAAAATGCCGAGAGGAGTTTTCTCTCTACGCCATACAGAATAGAACTTACCCTCTTCCTTCACATTACGCTTATTACTGTTATAGTACACTTTAACGTTTACAGAAATAGGAGATTGCTGAATACCTTCTCTCTTTTTATAAATCATCTTCATAGAAGCTGACTTGTCAAAAGGCATTGGCAGATAGCAGTAGTTGGAAGTACCTTGCTTACCCATTAAGATACTCCGCATTGCTCCTTTTCCATAGGCATATCCAAAAAAATCAGCAACGGGGGCATAAATAGCCTCCACCTTCTCATTATCCCATTTAGCTGAAAGAATCACATCTTTGTATAAACCTTCGAAAGATGTTCCGCCATCAATCGACATACCTACAATACGTCCCGGTTCTGCCATCTCAAAGAAAGAAACTTCTTCTCCCGGACTCAGTGTAAATACCTTTTCTTCCGTCTGTACACCAGCTGATTTTCCAAAGGTATAATTCGTTACAGCAGGAGACAAGTCAGCCCATATTCTATTCACCTCAGCCAACAAATCCTTATCCTGCTGTGAGAATTCACCGGTATAGGTTTCCACCTTCTTTTCCGGCAAGTTACGGTATTGTATCTGAATGAATTCCAATTTAGGTCCATCGAAAACAATTTTGCAGGACTTTTTGTACGTAATGGGCAGATAACAATAAAAACCACCGATTTCATTACCACAAACGGGCTTTGTAAACGGATAAACCTTACCGGAAAACAAATCCGAGAACTTTATTTTCAGACCGGGCTCTTTCTGTCCATCAAAATAGAAATAGAGCATATTGTCCGTCGGTGTAGGAGTCCAGATTCGGTTGATGACTCCGGGGCCTTCCATCTCAGCAATCACCAACTTATCACCTTCCTTACGAAGGAAAGAATAAGTACCCGCAAAACCATCATCATTGCCTCCGGTACGGTCGTAACTCGAGAACTGCTCCACATAAGAGCCAGTGCGATACTCCGGCAATTTATCCACTCTTTTCAATAACTCCAGCTCATCCGTCCATCTGTATGGGTTCTGAGCCACGGCATACGAGCCTGCCAATAGAATGGCAGACAAGAAAACAGAAACTTCTTTCAAATTAATTTTCATAAACTATTTTACTATATGTTTTTTAAAAAGGCAAGGAGAGAATGCCTGTTTAAACGGTATCTCTCCTCACTGACAGTATTATTTCAATAGAAAAGATTATGGTCTATAAAACCACATCAATTCTACTCTTCTGAAAGTACCATGGTATTTACGCCAAAGAATTTGGCCCATTGTACATTGTTCGGGCCCGGTTTCATTTCGATATAAACAACACCTTCGTCATTAGGCTCAATACCCTTAATCTCTACCGTTCTATCGAAATTATCGTCATTAACCAAATAAGCAACGCCATCGTTCTTTCCGATTACATGGAACTCGGTTTCAGTTCCACGGTCATTGATGTGACCATAGAAACTGAACGTATATTTTGTTCCTTGAGAGAGACCTGTCACCTTAAATCCACTGAGCGGAATAGCAATACCGTCGCTGAAAAACATATCCTCAGAAGCTGTTTTTGGAAGACCCAAATTATTATTCAAACCGCGAGCCAATTCTCCGGAAAACGGTTTGTCCACCTCGATGCCGAAAGTAGTAGGACGACCTCTATGGTCGAGCATATTTACCAATCCGGGGTCTCTGGGATTCCTATAGTTGTTAAACGGAGCCGGAGAATCAATGACACCAAAGTCAATGTAACACGTCTTAGGAGTCTTGGTAACAGTCAAGTCGCTAAAGTAGCACAACTTGCCATCAGCCGTTTCTACCTTGATGACCGTTTTTCCAACAGCAACAGGTGTAATTACAGCTGCATTATTTTCCACACCTTCAATGGTAGCCACATCGGAGTTGAGGACACTCCACTTCAACTGATAGGAATCGCCTGCCAGGTCATCAACAGAAGCGGTAACTGTGGCAGTTTCGTCAATCTCCAAATAAACCGATGATTGGTCAATACGTACAAACTTACGATTGGACAAGTCCACACTGTTATCATCCGAACAGGATGTCAATGCAGCAAATGCCAATGTCATCGCACTAAAAATGAATTTTATTGATTTCATACTTGTTCTCTAATTATTTATTAATATCCGGGAGCTTGTCTCAAATTGGGGTTGATGTCCATCTGAGCCTGCGGAACGGGCCATAAATACATTCTTTTGTTGAAGGTACGGCTCTTGTAGTAAGTTCTCTTATAAAAAGCCTTCGGATTGTTCACATCATCGCTCTTCTCAGAACCGTCATGATTCATACCATAAAGCTTGCCGCCCAGGTATTTGTCGGCAATCTTCCAACGACGGAGGTCATGGAAACGGATACCTTCACAATTGAACTCTACCCGACGTTCTTGCTGAATGGCGGCACGCATTTCTTCCTTACTCAGCCCTTCCTTCAAAGCGGGAATTCCGGCACGTTCACGAATCAAGTTCACATACTTATATACATCGGGAGTGGGAGCTGGCGAAGACTCGTTCAATGCTTCCGCATAGCCCAAATACGCTTCAGCCATTCTGTATAAGATACCCGGCTGATATACATACTTTCCATCTCTGGGAAGTACATCCAAAGAGATTCGCTTACGGACATTATAACCGTTCTGCGGAGAGTCGAAAGTCATATCCGTATCACGGCCTCCTTGAAGGAAGTTCACACGACGGTTATCAACTCCCAGCCATGCGCCATTATAGATGACGGAAACATAGAAGCGAGGCTCCCGGTTGCAATACATGTTGTAGGTACCTTCTTCTGTTACCGGGCTTACACCGGTTTCTTTATTGGCAAGGTTCGAAGGTCCACCGCCCGGCCACTTCGTGGTTCTATACTCTGTATTGGTAGAGAATCCGTTTTCCACATACCCCGATTCCGGGTTGATAATGGGCGAACCATCCTCGTTATATCCCAATATAGGCATTTCACCGTTCTTCATATAAAAAGCGTCCACCAGTTCCTGAGTAACACCCATAGCGGCATTTCCACCGATACCTTTCGGCAGATGATGAGCCTGCCAGTAGTTCAGGTCCACATTTTCGGGGCGTCCGAAAAGAATCTCCTTGTTGCCTTCTGAGAAGCGTTTCAACGACATGTTGTAGTAAGACATGAAGGGGTCGATACTTCCATCCACATTATACTCATAGTACAGCTTATGTCCGGCCGCTTCGGCTGCCTTTATCAAGTCGAGATGAGCTTTGGCAGCCTTTTCCCATCTTTCCGGCTTGGCTTCGGCATCAAAGAGGAATTCTCCTTCCGAATTCTTCCAGTCCTTGAGATCCGGATTGCCGTTGAACAATGGACTTGCGGCAAATAACAGTGTTTTGGCACGTATTGCCAAAGCCATGATAGAGGTAGCCCTGCCCCAATCGGTATTATTGGGATAGACAGCGGGCAAATGCTCTGACACTTCCAGCAGCTCTTTGTCAATCCAATCTACCACTTCGGCATAGGGTCTTTGGGGAGTCATCATCTCCGATTCGGGCGCATCGACGGAAACAAGCACACCGGGAGTAAACGGTATGGCACCATACAACTCAATCATCAAAGAGTAATAGTAGGCTATCAGGAAACGGACTTCGTACTTCATCTGGTTGACATAAGATTCCTCCAGGTCTTTTTCCGGAAGTACTTTTGCCTCTTGCAAGAAGATAAGGCCGGAACGTATGCGCTTGTGTAATTCTACCCAATAATAGGGGTCCCATGTTGAGATAGGACTCCAGTTTCCGGTGGTGTAGGCATACACATTGCTCCATCCATACGGCGACCAATCTTGGGGAATAGTGATATCATCGCCCATAATGTTATAACCTTGTGCCTTGAAATACCCCCACATGGGGCTGGGAATGGATGAATAAACACCTGCCAACCAGTCCTCAGTCCTTATCTTGTCCGTGAAAATCATCTCCATGGTAAGCTGGTCGTCGGGAGCCTTGTCCAAGAAATCGTTGCAACTCGTTGTCAATGCCAGGGTGCACGACAATAAGACAGCTTTTGCTATAGATTTATATTTTTTCATTTTCTTCGTATCTTAATTAATTGTTGAAATTGATGCTAAAACCCACTGATACAGATTTCATCTGTGGGTATCTCAATCCATCGGTAGTTTCCAGTTCGGGGTCCCAAAGCTTGAAGTTGGAGAACGTCAGCAGATTGGTTCCTCTTGCAAACAAACGGCAGCCGCGGATGCCAATTTTGGTAGTCCAACGTTGCGGAAGAGTATATCCAAGTTCCAGATTCTTCAAGCGCAGGAAACTCATGTCACGCAACCACCATGTGGAAGCTTGTTCATTGTTTGCCACAGCCTTGTCTCCCATACGGGGCCAGAATACATCTTGCCTCGGATTTTCGGGTGTCCAACGGTCGTCAATGTTCGAATAGATGTTACCAGCACCTAAGGAAGAACCCGGCAACCAGGTCTCTCCGCCCAAGAGCTGGTAGGTTTTACCTGTTCCTTGGAAGAATACTCCCAAATCGAACGACTTATAGCTTACTGTAGCTCCAAAACCATAGACAATCTCGGGAATACGTGTACCACCAATGGCTGTTTTATCTACTGCGGTCACTTCACCATCCCCGTTCAAATCTTTGTATTTAATGTCACCGGGACGTAGGTTACTCATATCACTGAACTTCTGTGCCGGAATTCCTTCCTTAAGCATACCGTTTTCATCGAAATCATCTTCCGTAAAGAGCCTTTCCGCTATCAAGCCAAACAATTGCCCTACAGGTTTACCAGTTTGCGAACGGTATGTACCCAAGATGGCGGCAGGTTCGTCTATTTCCACAACCTTATTGTGTGCGTAGGTATAGTTTGCCATAGCGGAAATGGCCCAATCGCTATTGAACTTGTGGTTGACATTCAAAGACACATCAAATCCCTGATTATCGACCTTGCCATAATTGGCCCAAACAGGGCGGTTGAATCCGGCAGAACCAGGCACATTCTTACGCTGCATGAAGATGTCATCGCGCTTTTCCTTGAACACATCCACTACGAGGTTCACGCTACCATTCCATAGACCTAAGTCGATACCGGCATTCATCTTGGTCACGGTTTCCCATGTCAAGTTGTTCACACCGATTTCGCCTTCCGAACGTCCAAGGCGATAGATTTCCGCATCTGTACCCCATCTGTACGAACCGGTATCGACAATGGTAGAAATATAGGCGAAACGTCTGTTACCACCAATGTTACTGTTACCGGCCTTACCCCAAGTAGCTCTCAGCTTCAAGTTGGAGATGACATCGGAAACCGGCTCCATGAATTTCTCGGAAGATACAATCCATCCCAACGCCACGGCGGGGAAGAAGCCGAAGCGCTTGCCTTTGGCAAAGTTCTCGGAGCCGTTGTAACCGAAGTTCAGCTCGGCAACATAGCGGCTGTCGTAAGTATAAGAGAATCTTCCGGCTATACCTTGGGTACGATAGGGAAGCGCATCACCATTGTCATACTCCTTCTGGTTGTAGAGGAACATGGCGTTCACATCGTGCACTTTGCCGAAAATGCGGTTGTACGAGAACATTCCTTCCAGATAGATGGACTGGTCGCCCCATTCAGCTCCTTTTGCATAGCCCAGGAACTCTTGTCCGGTGGTCTGCACATCAGTGATGATGTTGCCCTCTGCATCGCGTGCGGTGGCGGGATTGTAGTAATAGGGGTTCTTGGAACGTGTTACGGAAGTTGCCGAGAACTTGTCGAAAGAGAAGGTTCCTTTGAACTTCAATCCCGGTGTAACGAACTTCAAATCTTGTTCCAACGATACTAAGGATTCAATCTTATTATGATTTAGTTTTTCGTATCCACGCTGCGTGGCCCACGCCCAAGGGTTCTCCTTGTACATCACACGTGGAATGCGCCCATCGGCATAGATAGCCGGATGCACGTAGGGAGGTACACGCATGGCTTGATAGAAAATGCCCTGGTTGGTTTCCGTGTCTCCCGGAGGAGCGTTACGAGTTTGCAGGAATACGCCCACATTGGCGCGGAACAAAGTGGTGGGAGTCACATTCACATCTACATTGGAACGCACCGTATATCGGCTCACCTTCAGGGAAGAGTCCCACTCCTGGTTTTTGTCGCGTTCAATGATACCGTTCTCATTGTAATATCCTGCCACCAACGCATAACGAAGAATGTCCGTACCACCGTTGACACTAACGTTCGCCTTTGTGTTGTCTGCATGGTCTTTGGAGATAACATCCCACCAATTCACATCGGGATAGAGTTCCGGGTCGGTCTGGTTCTTGTAGTTCAGCAGGGTGGCTTCGCTTACAAACGGGTTTCTACCCTGCTCGGCATACATTTCGTTAATCAGTTCCAGATACTTCACACTGCCGATGTAGTCGGGTATCTTGATGGGTTGCGTAAAGGAGTGTTCGAAGCGGACGTTCACCTGCGGCTTTCCAATCTTGCCGCGCTTGGTCTCAATCATCACTACACCATTGGCACCGCGCACACCATAGACGGCACTTGCGGCAGCATCCTTCAACACGGAAAAGGAGGCGATTTCTTCAGGGTCGATGTCGTGGAGCGAACGCTCGACGCCGTCCACCAATACCAGCGGATTGGTATTGCCAGTAAAGCTACTGATACCACGAATCCAGAAGTCGGAGTTATTGAACCAAGGGTCACCGCTACGCTGAACCGCAATCACACCGGGAACCATACCCGCCAAGTTGTTACTAAGCGAACGGCTGGGAGCCGCGGCAAGTTTGGCCGGCTCTATATTGGTAATGGAGCCGACCACAGAAGCTTTCTTCTACGTTCCGAAGCCCACTACCACCACTTCGTCAAGGGCTGCCACATCTTCTTCCAAAGCTACATCAAGCACTCCTTTGGAGCCTACCGCTACCACTTTATCCTTAAAGCCAATATAAGAGAATTTTAATGACGGCTTATTACCTTTCAACGTAATCGTATACGTACCGTTGATGTCCGTCACCACACCATTAGAAGGGTCTGCCGCCTCCGTCACATTCACACCGATGAGTAACTCACCTTGTGCATCCATCACACGTCCGGTCACCTTCTTAGGCGACTGGGCAAATGCCGAGATACTGATGCACAACAGTAGCATCAGCATCCAGCCCGCAAATTGCTTTTTGGGAATATTCTTCATTTCGTACCTTTATTAATGATTTATTGAATTTGCTGCTCCGTAGAACTATTTTTCCATAGTCGTGCCAATATAGTGGCACAGTTTTGCCAATATAGAGACACAGTTTTGCCAATATAATGGCAAAACCCCGGATATAAATATCAGCCTATGAACGTATAAAAAAAGAGCGTTACAAAAGTTTACTCGTTGCCCCACAGAGTGGCTTTGTTACCCTTGGACTTACGCCAGGCATCCCGCCAACGATGTATATCAACATGGTTGATGAAAGGTTTCGGAGCACGCTGTGCCTTTGTAGGAGCTTCGGGAAGAGCCACAGCCGAATCTTGGTACCAATAAGCCACGGTAGACAAATCCAACGTCAAGTTGTTGTTGGAGCCATGTTCGATGGTTCCCTTCAGGCTCTTTTCAAAGAAAATGGGATCTTCAATGAAGAATCGGTAAACGTGGGTACGACCCAGCCAGCCTATATCATTGTTCACACGGGGATAACCGAAGTAAGGATGCGAGAAGGCTTCTTTAGGACACCAGGCCGTATTGAAGAAGTCTTCCGTACCTGTACCTATCAGCGAGGGAACCTTTTCTCCATCAATGAACCACATGTCGTCACCTTCGCCATACCACATGGGAGTGGGACAATGCACATAGTAATTGATACCTACAAAGTGTCCCTTGCCTTGGGTTTCCATGAACACATAGTTGCGTTCGCCGGTGGTGTTCGGCTTCTGGGCACCGGTAACTCCCCACTCCGTCTCGCCTTCGGGAAGTGCTTCAGTCAGGTTGTGGTTATACCAGGCATGAAAGCGGCCCATGTCCTTGGGAAGCTTCGCCATCTCCAGATAATCCACGTAGAAGTAGAAAGCATCTATGTTGCGGTCGCTCTGGTTCTCAATTTCAATGCGTGCGCCCTTCTCGAAAGGCATAGCGAAATAGCACGACAGACCGGTACCGTTTTCAGGACCGGCCGAAAGAGGCAAGGATGCGTAGTTGTATCTCTCATCCCAGCCTTGTCCGAAGAAAGGGCCGATGGGAGACTCTACCGAAGGATAATCGTTGCCGTCCCAATACATGCGAATGATAATGTCGTTTCTGCTCAAAGTGGGAGGTGGAGGCGCAATCGTCACCCAAATGTGGTTGATGACTCCCGTTCCCTTGATGTCTGCAATGATGCGTTTCTCACCTGGTTTGAAGGGCTCCAAGTGATCTCTGTTACCTCCGGTAGGATCTGTACTGGAGATTCTTTTGTTTTTTACACCCGACTTCAACTTTGCCAAGTCAAACATTTCGTTCGTCATGTTCGACTGTGCAAAAACAGTAGGAAAGTACAATCCCAGAACAAGGGAGAGTAACAAACTGAATTTTGTAATTCTTCTCATAAATTTTTGTTTACATTGATTAATTAGATGATTAATATTCCAATAAATATGGTTTCTCATTGAATGTTTTCCACAGCAATTCTCCAAACAATGTATTGGCCCATGCAAACCAGCTCCTTGTGAATTTCTTGGGGTCATCCTTGTGGAATGACTCGTGCATGAACCCGGTACCGGCATGCGTTTTCTGGAGCATCTGGATACATTGCTGTAACTCTTTATCGTCTTGAGCAGTCAGGGCTTTCATTATCAGGCTCATCGGCCATATCATGTCCGTACCAATATGATGTCCTCCTATCCCTTCAAAATAAGAACCTTTAAAGAAATAAGGATTGTATTCCGACCACACGAATCTTCTGGTATTGGCATAAATTGCATCATCACTATCAACACCACCCAGATAGGGTAACGCCAGCAGATTAGGGACGTTGGCATCATCACTAAGATAAGCCGATCCAAAGCCATCTATTTCAAAAGCATAGATTTTACCGAACTTCGGATGATTCACCACGGCATAAGTCTGCAAAGCATTATAAACTTCTTTACTCAACGCCAACAGTTCATCAGCCAGTACATTGTCTTTGGTTATCTTTTGAACCATTTCGGAAGCCTGCCTCAAACTGGCCACCGCAAAGAAATTGGACGGGACGAGAAAAGGAAAGATAGTGGCATCATCACTAGGCCTGAAAGTAGAGCAAATCAATCCGACCGGATTTACTTTATAGCCCACTCCACCCATAGGAACAGCATCTATAGCCCATTCCGAAGTTCTGCGAAAGCTATAAGGCCCGTTACCATGTTTTCTCTGCTGTTCCTTGCAGACCCTTAAAACGGTTTCTATCGCCTTCTTCCATTGCGCATCGAAAGGAGAAGCATCATTTGTCTTTTTCCAGTATCCATATGCCAGGCGAATGGGATAGCAAAGCGAATCCAACTCGTATTTACGCTCATGAATACCCGGTTTCATCTCCGTATGGTCGCTGTTCCATCTTGTATACTTCGTATCATCATCATAAAAGGCATTGGCATACGGATCCTTCAATATAAAGGAGGTCTGCTTATTGATAACGCCAATTATCAGTCTTTGCAGGTTCTTATCTTCAGACATGAAATCCAAATACGGATATACTTGGGCAGAACTATCCCTTAACCACATGGCATCAATATCACCGGTAATCACATATGTATCCGGTCGGCCATCCTTTTCTGAATAAAAAACGGTTGTGTCCAACGTATTCGGAAAACAATTCCCAAACAGCCAGCCCAGTTCTTCATTCTTGACCTTCTGTTTAAAAGTAGCAATGGCCTTTTCAATGGCAGGACTTTTGAAGTTCCTTTCCGATATAGGCTTCCTTACTGTTGGAAACGACGAAAAAGAGGTAGCTGTCGAAGCTACGCCTGAATTCGCAAACATCAAGTTTTTATTCAGCGCATATCCTGCCCCCAAAAGGCCCACTCTCTTTATAAAATTTCTTCTGTTCATGTTATAAATCCATTGACTAAAAATATTATCCTGGAACAATCTTCTTATCCTAACAAACTAACAACTGATTGAAATACAATTTCAACTGATAAACATCACCCTTATAACCTTCTGATATGTAATAGCGCTCCTCCATCCTTTGCCAGATTCAGTTCAATGATATCCTTCCTTGTAACTTTCCGTACCTGTCTGTCCAGATTGTTTGGATTCCGGTCCACATCCTCCGCATCGGTATAGATCGTTGCCTGGTAGTCCCCCTCACTAAGGAAGTCCAATTCCAATTTCAGATCCCTTTCCGTACCGTTGTTCAGCGAGCCTACCCACCAGTCCGAACCGTTCCTGCGGGCCACCGTGACATGCTCATTCATCCTTGCCAGCGGAACTCTTATCTCATCCCACGTTCCCGGCACGGTACGGAGCACCTCGAACCCCGGTTGACCTTCATAAGCCTTTGGCGTATCGCACAACGAGGTGAGATGGTTTTCCAAAACCACATACATGGCCAACATATGGCAGCGTGTGCTCATTACATGAGGATTTACATACTGTATCTTGAACTCCGAGCGCGGCAGTGCCCTGAACCCTCCCAGGTGATAGTCCGTCGCTCCCGCCAGCATCCTGGTGAAGGGTATCGCAATGTCATGGTCCGCATTCACCAGCGTGTCCCATTTGCATACTTCATAGTTGAGTGTCCCCTCCCGTGTGAATTCATTCGGATACGTCCTTACCAGTCCGGAAGGCTTGCTCGACCCATGGAACTGTATGAAGAGCCTGTGTCTTGCCGCACATTCCAGTATCTCTTCTTGGATGCGTATCATCTCTTGGTCATTACGGTCCATGAAGTCCACCATGAGTCCTTTTACTCCCCATCCCTCATAGAGCGCAAAGGCTTCTTCGAGTTTGTCGTACAACGGTCTCCAGTGTACCCACAGATGTATGCCAACCCCCTTGCTCCTTGCATATTCCACAATTCTCGGCATGTTCAGGCACGGTATCGGTTTTGTAACGTCCGCATTGGGTCCCGCCCATCCGAAATTGAAGTTGTCATCATAGTACCAAGGAGTCTCCGCATATCCGTAGATTCCATGTGCATCCAAGCCATTGCGTGCTGCAAAATCGATGTAGTACTTGTTTGTATCGAAGTTGTTTCCCGGAGAGAACGTGCTGTCCGGCACGACATTCCCGTTCCACCATGTGAACGTGGTCCTGCAAGGCTTAATCCATGAAGTGTCTTCAATCCTGCAGGGCTCGTTCAGGCTTGTTAGTATATTCGTCTCCAGCAATCCTCCCACCCGGTCTGCAACGGAGATTACGCGCCACGGTGTGCGGTGCGGGAAACTGTCTGTCTCGACCTTTATCTTCTCCTGCCCGAGTTTTGGCGAGAGCTTTCCCACCAGTCCACCCTTCTCCTTCATCAGGTACATTCCCGCATAGTCCCGTATGGCCGCTTCGGTTATGGCCACTGCCACCCCGTTGTCGAACTCGAATGTGGCGGGCATCTCTATCAGCCTTTTCCTTGCCACCTTGTCATATCTTACATGACTGTATACCCCTTCGTGTGTATTCACATACCCGGGCAGGTACATGAGCAACGCCATCGGGTTTCCTTGCAAGTTGAACTGTGTCCTTTCATCATACATCACGTATGAATCCCATGCTTTCTGTTCCGGAAATTCATATCTGAATGCTATCCCGTCATCGAATGCTCTTACAACCAGGTTTATCAGACGGCCGGAATCTGACGGTTCCTGCATGGGAACGGCCATTTCATTGCAACGGCTACGTACACTACTTATCTTGCCGACAATGAGCTTGTATGTCTCATCAATCTTTTTACGCTGCACCTTTCCTGCTTTAAGATTCCTTCCGAACTCTCCGCTATCAAAGCTGAAACCAAGCAAAGAATTTGTTATAAGAGGCTGCTTCCTATAGTCGATGTCATATGAAACACTCTCCGACGTCACTTTCAGAGAAAATCTAAGTTTTCCGTCAGGAGACGATACAGACATTCTCTGCTGTGCAGAAACAGCCATAAAGCAAAATAGTGCAACACACAAAACAAAAAGTTTCTTCTTCTCTATCATCTTAATCTGTCTTTGATTGTACATCCTATCCTAATTGACCTCAATCCACAATCTTGCCCGAAACATTATAGCGTTTCACATCAATGTTGCCATAAACCACATTCAACACAGGCTTTCCTGCTTTCCATTCAATGGTTCCGAAACCGGTATCAGTACTGATGAAACTTTTGAAATCACCAATCTTAGAATTGATGTACATGGTTTTGTCAACAGCATCATACCGTACTCCTGTAAGCCCCTGCAACATTCCATAGCTTGCCATGGCACGTGCATACCAGTGGCCGCACTCTATCTCATTGAATGGGTTTCTTACTCTTCCATCATATCTCTCACGGCATTCACGGACAATATCCAAGCCCTTTTCCACCTCACCTTTCATCATCAAATGACTGGCAACCTGATATTCGATACCGGTCCAGACTTCATTGCTGTATACAAAAGGCAGTGACAGCATACCACCCTTCGGCCATGTGCAAAGCAATAATCCGCCATCCTTACCACAAGCATACACCGGTCTTTGAGGATTGAAATGGTCTATCAAGTCATGTTTCAGATTGTATTTGTGTACGGCCACCAGATGGCTCCTGACCTTTTCATTGTCCAGCACTTCATCCAGTCCGCATACGGAAGCCATCCACATCCCTAAAATTCCATCGGACAGACAACCGGTACCGTATTGGTATTTTGGCCCTTCTTCCTTCAGCAATTTCAGGGCCTCTTCGGAATAACTTCCCCCGAAAGACATTACATCAACCGGATTGGGAGCCTGAAGCCCTTCCCACTGAATTTTCTGTATGAAATATTCTCCATCGAAGAGTGCAGTTTCCATGTATTTCTTGCCTTTTGACAGCAGGGCCGTATATTCCTTAACGGGCTGCTTCAGCTCCTTGCCCATCTCTATAAACGCAGTCAAAGCTCCCAAATAGAAACTTGTACACATGCCGTCCGGTCCCCAGAACTCGATGTCATAAGTATTGTGGTGCGGCTCTTCAAGATAGCCCTTATGCAAGGGGTCCCATGTACGGATGCAATAGTCAAGACTCTTTTTCACTGCCGGGAAAAGGTCTTTCATCCACTGTGTATCCCCGCTGATACGCCATTCACGGTAAACTTTCATAATCCCGCCCAACTGTCCGTCGGCAGCAGCATGGAAGTTGTGAGGCGGTGCCGAAATAGGCAAGTTGACTCTAAAATTCTGGTGTCCTTCCGTATTCTGGCTTACCCTGAATTCCGTTTCACGCAAGGTTCTTTCCAAAGACGGGAACAAATGGGGCAAAGCCTGTGCATAGTTCCACACATGCGTACAACTTCCGTGACAAGAGCCAAAAGAATCCTGACATCCTTCCCAAGCCCAAAATCTTCCATCCCATTGACGTAATACCGTAGGAGATTTCAATATAGTTAAATTAGCAGCAACAGCCTCCAGTACTTCTGCCGGCAAAGAGGAACTATAGAATGCATCGCTGAACAGCCGGCTGTTCTTTTCCAGCATCGCCTGGTTTGCATCCCAATAGCCGATAACCTCATTCAAACTCTTGAAGCGCTCCGAGTACCAAGGTCTGTAGGTAGCTTCGACATCTCCTTCATCTGCCAGGAATTGTTTTTCTTCTTCAGAAGAATCCACAACCTGCCAGTCTCCCCAACTGTTACTTTCAAAATCGGCAAGTAAGGTGGATGTAGAAGACAAGTTGTAAATATCTTCATTCCTATTGTCTGTCAACACAAACTGGTCGGCCAGAATATGTCCCCACGAGTAAACATCCAAATCAATGACTTTCACAAAAGCCTTCTTTCCTTGATAAGGTTTCAAATCCCATACGGTTTCACTCAGAGTCTCCGTCTGATTTCCGACCGCCGTCTCTACAATCTTTCCGTCTACTACAAGATTTACAGAAGTACGGTCAGCCTGACTGCCTCCACCTACCAGAAACTTCAGATATCTTTTCCCAATATTGAACTCAGGAGACTGAATAATACCCGTCAGTCCATCTCCACCCCTATCGAACGAGTTCAGCAACTGCTTGCCGACAAAGCCGCTCACAGGTTGCTGACCGGAAGCCGTTCCCTTGCAGGGCATTCCCGTAAATGCCTGTCCTACCTTTCTGGCACCACCGATAGAAAGGTTTGAATCGGGCAGATACCAGCAGAAGTTTACCTTGACTGTTTTTGTCTCTCCCGGCTGCAACGTCAGCGGAACATAAACAGATGCTCCCGGAGCAACACCCTTAACCGGCCGCTTATCAGCGATCCGCCCATAGCGAATATTATCCCAAACCACAGTCTGCGGATCGAACCAGGCACCACGGAACCAACAATGGTCTACAACAGCAGCAGCATTGTCCACATAAATAGCTAGCCCACTGTTGTTCTGATCGGATTCTAAAACAAACCCGTTCTTTACCCCTCGGATAGTACCCTGACCATCTATGAAATTTTTGGTATTATAAGAAAATACCGTCTCGATAGCCTTACCGGAAGTATTTGTAAATTGATATTCCAGTACTCCAACCGGCAAACTGGAATTGTCCGCATCCGTCGGAATGAAAGGACTCCAACCCGTAATCTTTGCAGCCAAAGGCATATCCTTGTCTTTCAAATCTACAGTTGCAAAAGGGAAACGTGCCTGGAATACCGCTTCTTCAAAGCGTGGAAGACCGTACGTCTTGTCTCCCCTACCTAAACCACTCTGTGCAGGACCAAATAACTTCCAAGTCGGAACCTGCCCTTCCAATACCTTTGCTCCGTTCTCAACCCCCTTTACATAAATCGCAGCAAAGGTATACGGCTCATTCATCACATCAGGATGGTGTCTGAGAGACACATGCGAAATGGCACCGGTTCCCTCCAAACAGAACATTCCGGCGCCGATTCCCCCTATAGGAAATGCAATCTTATCCAGATATTCCTTTTGATACTTACCGTTAAACTCCCGCCCTTCACTGTTCTGGGACATTGCTTTACCCGGAAACAGTATAGCTACATTAAATAGGGCCAATAAAGTTAAAGTTGATCTTACCATAGTTGAATTATTAATGTTAACGAATCATTATTCTATTTTTCCAAATTTATCAAGGATGCGGTTGTACGCTTCAGCCGCTGCTCCATTTCCCCAATCATAGATTGTAAACTCACCCATACCTTCACCTGCCGGATTTGTACGGCCGCCATGCCCGTAATTTTCCATCATGAATCCATAATCCTCTGAAGCAAAGAACGGATGAACTTTTTCCCATTGCTGTTTGGTTTGAGGATTTTCAGTACAATACATCATTACAAAAGATGCCTTAAGTGCAGCATATCCCCGTTCTATATACTCTGGCTTATCAAGAAGTTTTCCATATTGAATGATGAGTTCGGAAAAAAGACTTTCGCGTGAATCATTCCATTCACCATCGGCATTCAACACACCAAAACCACCCAATACATTTACATACATGTATGGCGGCTGCCACGATGCTTGGGTCATCAGCAATTCATCAAGTGTACGCTGTCCATAATCAAGATATTCTTTATTTGAGGTAAGACGATAGCACTCCAGTAAGGCTTCAGCTGTCCAGAACATTGAAAAATTATTCTGTTTATGCATATTGTTCCGCAAAACTTTTTTACCTACCAAGTTATCCGAACCGTAACGAGAACAAGACCAATAGGTTTCAAAGTCTTCCCACTTCCCAACCGGGATAATTTCATGGATAACTGCATTCATGGCTTTAAATGCTGCCCGTTTATACTCTTCCTTATGTGTAAGCTCATACAGTTTAAGTAAAAAAGTAACTGATAAAGATGTTTCAGGAGAAGCATTCAAATGGTTCATCGGCTGCATTGTCTTTAAGTCAAGCCAGCCAGGGAAAAAACCATTTTCATACTGTATTCCAAGTAAAGCCATCGCATAATCTTCTGCATAAGCCAAAAGACGGGCATCTTTTTCTAATTCATCATACCACCGAAGCATCAACAATGCTGTCCAACTCATATCAAGAATATGATACGGAGATTCTTTCGGATTCCAGGTATAAGGATTTCTGTTGGAATTTCCCCAATAATAGGTATTCCACCCCTTGCTCCGATTATACTTTTTACCATCAATCTCTACTTCATGCATTTCCGTACCGATAAGTCCATAGAAAAAACCATTCCTCTGCGGAAATGACAGAGCCAGTTCTTTTGTCAAATTTGCTTTTGCAAGAAGCTCCCTATTACCGGTTCTTCTTGCATATCGATATAATCCACTTGCAGAACGCAATGAACTGAACCATGCCTGATTCCAGATAGAACGAAATTCACGTTCATTAATCTCTCCCGGATAATTAGGACTTTGAGTAACATTCACAATGAATACGGGAGCACCCACTTTTTTCCCATCTAACTCAAATTGCTGCCACACATTTTCTGACCATGAATTAAAAGCCCAATTATAAGTATGTTTCACATACGTTTCTAGGTTTTCCTTCACCGGATTACCTTTCTCATATGCAGCATGCCCCCATCGACTCCACATAAATTCTAACGGCTTCTTAAAAGGATTCCGCAATACTTCCTTGCTATCAGAATACATCAAATAAAAGCCTATTTCAATATCTCCTTTTGGGTAAGTAGTTTCTTGATCACGCTCAAACAGAACGTGTTCGGATACATGGTTATTACACATTCCGAGAATAAGTGTATTAGAGGATGCGTCCATATCCATATACCATCGTACAGGAGTCCCCTTCTGCATAATATCCAAATCGGGAATAAGAATAAGAGTTTGATGATCGTCTGCTACAATAAGGGCAGGAGAACGGAATACATGTTGATCGATGACATTTCTATCAGTAGGAGTAAGATGTGGCGCCCAATGGAACGAAGGTAAAAAATCCGGCTTTACGGCTATACGCCAATCACCTTGTTGAACAGAGTTTTTAAGCGAAAAAGAAAGGTTTATGTACAAAGTGTTGTTATCTATCACTTTCACATGGCTTTTTCCTCTCTCAATTCCTAATAAATCATACTGTATAGCATCAATAGCTTTACTAAAATTTTTCGGAAAAACACCCTTATTCAACTCAATTCTCTCTTGTGCATCCCAATGCTCTTGAGCACAGATGCCTATGTTGGACATTATCATCCAAACAAAAGTTATAATTAATGTGCGTGTGTTCATGATATTATATTTATCAATATAATTAAAACTCTCCCATATCAGCCAATTCAGCCTTCATTAAAAAAACATTATAAGGCATCCACATTGACATCGTAAAATATAAATTATCACCAGTTACCGACAACGGATGAATGTAAGAACCATACAATTGGGCATACTCTCTACCATTAGCAAGCTCATAGGGTTCACTCCATGGGCCAGTTATGTCTTCTGCCGTACGCATAGTTATATTATATCTATCTGCATTGAAATAAGCAATTATCCATTTCTTATGTGTCTCGTTATATATAAAAGAAAGTTCACCAACCTTATCTTCTATTAATACAGTTGCCTCATTTTCATTGCCTTTTATCCATTGATTAGTAAAAGAATTCCAATATTCATAAGCTGTCTTATTCTCAATATCTGTTTCATGAAATCGTGCTAATTTAGCATTGCTATCCCTCCCCGTTTGAGTACCTATCATATAGACATATCCATCTTTCTTAAAGTACCCTACCTGGCCAAAAAAACTATAAGATGAGAAGGTTATATCTTTACACTTAGCCCATGTCAAACCATTATCAACCGACTTATATATTCCCGAATAATTTGTAATCCATCCCGTCCAATTTCTCATATTAAAATAATGTACATAATCTATTCCATTAGCACGAATAGCAGCTGTTGGGATAGAAGTCCAATCACCATTACCTGACGAATCTTTTCCCCCATATACTATCTCGCGGGCATACCCTTTATCATCAGTAGCCATATTGCTGAATGACAATCCATCTTCTAAATCATTATCCTCCGAGAAAGCCAGCACATTACTACGCCAACTCCCTCCGTTAGGTCCAGGATTAGCTGGATTAGGCTTAAAGTCATACCCAAAAGTATCACCAAAGAAAATTCCATATTTTCCGGGCTGCATCTCCCAAATAATGCCAAGATCTGTTCCTCCTACATTCCATTTTGTCGCAGTATTATTAGGGTTTGGGAAGTTTTCTCCGTCCATAGAACTACCAGTTACACGAGCAGTACGACTGACGCTTCGGATAAAGAATCCCCAACGGTTATCCACATTCAAAGAAAGGTCATTCGATTTGTTTCCATCTTTATAAACTGCTACCAATATCAATCTAAAATTCTGGGGATCCGTCTTCTGAACTACATAATTAAATACATAATCTGCAGTTAACTCATTTCTATCTATTTTGACTGAATAACTATTTCCTCCACTTTTTCGAACCATCAGATAATCTATGGCATCTATATTCTTAAAATTCAGAATCGTTGAAACAACCTTCGTGTCTTTATTTGGAATCAGAAAAGTTTTCGCAGAGATAATCTCATCAACTGGTATAAAAGGCTCATTTTCCTCTTTATCCGAACAAGAAAACAACAAGAATATAGAGAAAGAAAGAACCATAAATAGAATATTTTTCATAGCGTCTGTTTTAAGTCAGTTTACTGTATCTATAGATGCAGTACACGGGAAGCATAGAAATACCGGACTGCATCTATGATACAGCAAACTTTAATTATTGAATGTCAATTACCTGACCTTCGGAGTATATTCTGCTGGATATTCCGGTTTCTACAACTTCGTCTGTCAAGTTTCCTACCAATTTTACAACGAATCTGTACCTTTTATTCGCATCGATTGCAATGCCTTCGGCAAATGTCCCTTCATTACCAATGGTTATCACATCTCTATAGATGTCATTCTCCACTTTCTGAATACTTACTTCAAGAGGCCTCAAAAACTCATCAGGTATATTATCTGGAATTTGCCATGTCAACTTCACTGTATTCCCTTGTACTGAATAATCAAGGTTTTCCACTTTAGGCAAAATATAATGTGTTCCTTTACTGCCTACAACATCTCTGTCGTAACAACCAGTAAACAATAAACAAGTAAATATTACCATGCATATTCTTACTATATTTTTCATAATCATAATTCTAAAAGTTTAATATTAATATCCCGGATTTTGTGTATAATTACCTTTTGCCCACTTCATCTGAGCCTGTGATATGGGGAAGAATTCATCTCTACCAGCAGTAAAGCGTGCTATATTCATCCAGTCAAATCTATTTCTTTCCACTGCAAAATAAGCATTCATCGTTTTCTCCAGAGTTCCCCAACGCTGCAAGTCGAAGAAACGGCGTCCTTCACAAGCTAGTTCAAGACGGTTTTCCCATTCCATGGCCTTCCATGCAAATTCTTTGGTCCATGTACAATTCACACCAGGTTTATACAACTCACATTTGTAGTTCAGAATATAGCTTCCATCCGCAGTTTTCAGATTCTCAAGACTATTGGCGGCACGCTGACGAATTTTATTAATCAAAGGCAAAGCTTCATCTTGTCTGTCCAATTGAATTAGGACTTCTGCTTTCCATAGTATCACTTCATCATATCTGATTAATCTCTTGTTCATAGAGTTAAACTGCCAACCATCGTACAGCAAACAGTCACAATTAGGATGCGGTAATTCCTTCACAGATTTCAAATAACCATACTCAACACCATTACGAATACCACGAGCCTCAAAAATCAAATAAGGGTCATACTTCCAAGGCTGTCCGGGTGCACATATCGTATGACTGAAACGAGGGTCGAAAGTGTAGCGGTCGAAGAAAGCCTTATTACCGGCATCTACAAGTGTAATATCATCCGAACCATCGGCTTTCTTTATGTAATCACCATAGCAATCATCATTATAGGTATCAAACAACGGTAATCCATTTTCACCAGTCTTGAAAGCATTACCCATTGTATAGCTTGCATGATGGAAACCACAACACTGAAAACCTCCCCAATTCCACGGATGATTCAGTCCTTCACTTCTATTGATTTTACCCCCAGTAGAACTATTATCATTGATAGAATACTGAATCTCCCAAATGGATTCTTTCGTATTGTTATCAGACTCAATCATGAAATTCTCACCAAAATTGCTACATAAGTCCAAAGCTTTACCTTCTTGTTCCGTCAACTTGTTCAGATAAATCAAAGCTTCATTCAGCCGTTCTTTGTTTACATTAATCACCTGATGTCTCTCATCTTGCTCATAAGCCATAAACATCAATGTTCTTGCAACCATTGCCGTTGCCGCATTCTTATTGACTCTTCCTTTATCTATCTGTACTTCTGGAAGATATGACTCTGCATCCTTGAAATCCTTAAGAATTCTCTCCCACAGATACTGATCATTCGGATAGTTCTTGTCCCTATTCGGTACAGCCTCAAAATCTGCAGAAGTACCTGTTATAGTTTCATCCATGTAAGGTATATATTTGAAGAACTCTTTCAGTCTGAAATGAGTAAATCCGCGAAGAAACAGCATCTCACCCATTCGACTGTTCTTTACTGGAAAATCTTCTTCAGAAATCGGCTGCATTTTCTGGATTGCAGTATTACATCTTTGGATAACTTGATAAGAAACATACCAAGGGTAATCAATAGGCCAGCCATTAGGAGTCAAATTCACAAAGGTTTCCATATATCCCCATCCATCGCCGCCGTCCCAGACGCCTCCTCCTCCTTTATAAGAGTCATCAGAACGAAGAGAACCAGACCACCAAGGTGAGAATGGTGAATCCCAAGACGGAATATCTGTCATTCTTGCATAAGCAGCTGTTACAAAGCCTTCCATATCACTTGGTTTAACAAGCAAGTTCTCATCCAAAACTTGTTTGGGATTTACTTGTAGGAAATCCTCACATCCGGTCAAGCCGAATGTAGCGGTTAAAATCAATAATGATGATATAAACTTTTTCATTGTGTTTTTTTAATTAAAATGTAACATTAAGTCCGAAAGTCATTGTGAATGGAGTCAAATATCCATAACCAGACATTTCCGGGTCAAAACTTGTAAATTGGTCATCTCCCCAGAATTTCTTCAAAGTAAATACGTTTCTTGCAGAAGCATATACTCTCAAATTTTTCATCATCATCTTGTTGGTGATTTTAGCAGGAAAAGTATAACCCAATTCTATATTTCTCAACTTCAAGTAAGAACCATCTTCTATATAATAAGTAGACATTCTCTGTTCATTATTGGTCATAACATTTGTCATCGCCGGAATATCTGAATCAGGATTGTCAAACGACCAAGCATCCAATAATCTAGTCGGATGATTTTTTCCGACAGGAACGGAACCTGATATATGCCAAAAATCACTCTGACGCTTCCAATCATTACTTACCTGATTACCAAACACACCTTGGAAAAACATATTCAAATCAAAATTACGATATTTGAAATCGAAAGTGATTCCTCCAAAGAAATCTGGATCGGCTGTTCCGATATACGTTCTGTCAGTCAATTCATCTACACGACCATCACCATCCAAATCTTTATAACGAATTCGACCAATAGCTTTTCCTGGTTGTTCAGCATGGTTATCCACTTCCTCTTGTGTCTTGAAAATTCCATCAGCTACAAGACCATAAAATACATTGGGAGACCTACCAATAACGAAGTCACGGACACCATCTCCCGGATATTTATTAATTACGTTTTCAGGAAGCTCTGTCAATTTCGTCTTATAAGTACCTATATTTGCTGAAATAGTATACTGGAATTCGGCACTTGGGTCATTCCTAAAACTAACTTCAAATTCAAGACCTTGATTATTCATATTTGCACCATTAATCCAAGGTTCTCCACCTTCTCCCATCACAGCAATATAAGGAGTCTGTACAAGAATATCCTTTGTCTTCTTGAAATAGTATCCTAAAGAACCTGTAAGACGTTGGTTGAAAAATCCGAAGTCGACAGCCAAATCCGTCTGCGTAGTAGTTTCCCACTTCAAGTCAGGATTACCAAGCCAAGTTCTGTTATAACCGGAATACAAGGGACCGCTCTCATTACCCTGAATAGGATAAGATGTTCCAAAATAATCTGTTGTAAACGGAGTGGTAGTATATCCTCTCGGAAGACCTTGCACACTTCCGTTTGCTCCCCAGCTAGCACGTAATTTAAGATCGGACAGAAAGTCAAAATCTTCCATAAAAGCTTCATCCTTGATTCTCCAACCAACGGAGAAAGCAGGGAAAGTAGCATAACGGTTATTCTCACCGAATAAAGAAGAACCGTCACGGCGAACGGTAGCAGACAGCAAGTACTTTCCGTTATAAACATAGTTGGCCTTACCAAACAAAGAGAAATAGGTATATTCATCTGCAGAACTACCTAAGTTATATTTCTCTCCGGTAGTTACACCAATATGTGCAAAATCTCTATCTTCCAAATAAATACCTTCTCTTCTTGCAGAAAATCCTTCTTGAACGAATCTGGTTGCCTCAGTACCCAACACAACATCCAAATTGTGTTTACCAGTACTCAATGTATATGACAAAGTGTTAGTCCATACATAACTCAACGGATGTGATTGATAACTGCCTACATAGTTTTCTCCATCGCTATTTCTTCCTCCAGTTTCCGACCAAACACCATCAACAGCACGATTATAAGCATTGCCATAATCAAGACCGAACTGGGTTCTTGCCGAAATGCCTTTCCAAATATTCAAATCGAGGAAAATATTACCAATAATCTTCACATAATTATTGATATTATCCTTATTCATTGTCAATAATCGAACAGGGTTGGTAAAATCATCAAAACCCGGAGCACCAGCCCATCCACCATTTTCATCATATACAGGAGAGGCAGGAGGATTAATCATCGCCCACCATGTTTCACTTTGGTCTCTATACTGCAAATAAGATACTGCAAGATTTTCACCAACTTTCAAATGATTTTTTATCAAACTATATTCAGTATTAGCACGTATCGAATATTGTCTGAAGAATGTATGTATCTGTGTACCTTCATTATTGAAATAACCCAACGAGAACAAGCTTTTGGATTTCTCAGAACCATTAGAAATGGTCAACTGATGATTATGGGAAATAGCAGTCTGAAAAATTTCTCCCATCCAATCTGTATTACTTCCTCTTACAGTTTGGTCTGCATTAAGGTATTCAGCAACTTTAACCTCGTCCAAAACAGCTATTCCATTATCACCTCTATGCCATGTATAATTATACGCTGAAGGCAAAGAAATAGAAGTACCATATACTCTTTCATCATAAGCTTGAGCTTGGAATGCTGCTCTACCATATTGTTCAGCATTCATCAAAGTAGGTTTGTTCAATACAGTATTGATAGAAACACTACCATTATACTCAATGTTTGTCTTACCTGCTTGACCCTTTTTTGTCTGAATCAAAATAACACCACCGGAAGCTCTTGCACCATAAATAGAGGCAGATGCTGCATCTTTCAAAACTTGAATAGATTCAATATCACCAGAATTTATATCACGAAGATTCAAATTTTCAGTAGGCATACCATCCAAAACAATTAAAGGCTTAACTCCTCCCGAAAGAGAAGACAATCCACGAATCTGCACCGTAGTTCCTTCAGCAGGATTACCACCATTTGTAGTGATATGCACACCAGCCATCTTTCCTTGTAATGACTTCATGGCATTGGCAGAAGCATTTTTCTTTAAATCACTCGCATTTGCCATTGCAACAGAACCTGTCAAATCCGCTTTCTTCTGTGTCATATAACCAGTGTATACCACAACTTCTGACAACATTGTAGCATCACTCTTCATGATAACATTCAAAAAGTTTAAGCCTTTAACCGAATATTCTTCCGTTTTTTGACCAATATAAGAAAAGACTAATATAGCCTTATCAGAAGGTATTTTTATAGAGTATTTTCCATCAATATCAGTCGTGGTACCGATAGTAGTTCCTTTAACAACAACATTCACTCCAATAAGAGGTTCATTCGTTCCTTCTTCCAAAACCGTTCCTTGTATTATCCTCTCTTGTTGAATCACGTTAGAAGTATCTATACCATGTCCAGATACTTGAATAAACTCTTTTGTCTCCGATACAGCCACAGAAAGAGGTAAACTATCCCCTGCATAAGCTGTCAATGATAACATTGATACCAATGCCACGAAACCATTTCTTTTGAAATATTTCATAATATAAATAAAAAAGGTTAATAAAATAATATTATTTACTATACAATACGTTTTTCCTAGAATTGTACTGCACAGCCTCTATACTCAAACTTTTATTTTACCATCTTGGAATTTCCAAACCGTCCTTGCTCGGCAAAGCCGGGAATTTGGCATGCGGCTCGGCCTGGTACCAGAAAGTGGTCG